>Ga0137409_10001716_pt1 | contig 23771 bp, 20 predicted proteins | sample CZODoug1_16funga_FD_122059 | JGI IMG/M metagenome (GOLD analysis project Ga0137409, IMG submission 122059) | Vadose zone soil fungal communities from Angelo Coast Range Reserve, California, USA - CZODoug1_16fungal (Hybrid Assembly) | ecosystem: Environmental > Terrestrial > Soil > Vadose zone...
GAAGCGGCGCACCAGGTTTTTCGCAGAGATGGCGACTTGCGGACCGGATTCCGGGTGAGTTGCCATCGCTTCAGCTTTCTGCTTTCAATTTCACATCCGCGGCCATGCCCGCGAGCACGCGGCCGGCGGGATCATTGATGCGAATTTTTATGCCAATAACCTGGTGGACGCGCTCTTCGCGAGTTTGCACATTGCGCGGCAGGAATTCAGCCTGCTGGTTGATCTGCTCGACGACGCCGTCGAAAGCAGTTTTTGGGAATGAATCGACGCGAACTTCCGCCTTTTGACCGATCTTGACATGCCCTATTTCGGTTTCGGGAATGTAGATGCGAACGTAGATTTGATCCTTTTCCAGGAGGGTGGCGACCGGCGTGTTGGGAGCTATGAGATCCCCTGGGCGAACATCGAGGACTTCGACAGTCGCAGCGGAAGGAGCAACGACCTGGCGTTCGCGGAAACGGGCTTCGTCGTAGGACAAGCCTGCTTTTGCCAGGTCAACGTCCTCCCGGCGATTGCCATGCTCGAGCTTTTCCAGTGTGGCCTGAGCCTGATGGTAGCGCGCCTCGGCGGAGGCGATTTCTTCGGGACGGTACCCACGTTGCAGCTCATCGAGTTTGTGCCGGGCATTTTGCTGCTGCGCCAACGCCATTTTCCAATTGGCTTCGGCGGAATCAAGCTGTTGCCTTGAGACGAGGTCTTTCTTTGCGAGAGCCTCATAGCGGTCGAAATCCAGGTGAGTGCGGGTCTCGTCAGCTTTAGCGCGATCTAGATCAGCTTGCGCGGAGGCAATGTCTTCCTGCCGGTATCCATTCTTCCTTAGCTCGTAGTCGGCCTTGGCTTGGGCCGCGGCGGCTCGGGCTTCGGCGATTTCTTCAGGTCGGAAGCCGCGCTTGGCTTTTTCGGCGTTTGCGCGGGATTGCTCCAAGGACGCTTGCAATTCTTTGTCGTCGAAAGTGATCAAGATCTGGCCGGGCTGAACAGAATCGCCTTCGCGTACCAGAACTTTGTCGATGCGGCCGCCCACCTTGGAGCCGACCCGGATATTGCGGGCTTCGACAGTGCCGGAACCCTGCAAAGCAGTGTCGCGGTGGAACCAGCCGGCGTAGAGGCCTGTGGCGGCCAGCGCGGCGGCGGCAACCAACAGGATTAAGACGCGCTTGCGTTTCATGAATCTAGTCTCCCGATGTAAACAAGGGCGCTGACAACGGCGCCGCGGTGTTTCCGCGCGGCGCCAGGCCGGTCCAGAGCAAATTGAACGCAGTTTCAATCCGCGAATGCAGAGTTGCGTCTCCGTAGAGCGACCAAATCAGCAGCGTGCCGAAAATGGTTTGCCGAAAGACGTAAGCGATCTCGTCTGCCGGAAGGTCGTCACGGATTTCGCCGCGTTCCTGGCCGAGCTGGATCATTTGCGTGTGGAGCGCATGGACGCGCCTCTGCAAATCCATCATCGCTGCACGAACCGGGGTGGTCGATAAATAGGCCTGGAGCAGGGCCCGGACGATGGCAGGGTTGCGTGTGGGCTCCTGGGTCATGCGGACACCGAGCGAGCGGAGGAATTCCGGCATGGGCTCGCCGCTGTTGCGGGACAGTTCGATTGCCGATTCCAACTTGCTAAGCTGCATCTCTCCGAACGCCAGCAAAATGTGGTCTTTGCTCGGAAAATAATTGAAAAATGTGCCTTTGCCGACGTCTGCCGCCTCTGTGATGTCCTCGACGGTGGTTTCGGCGAATCCCTTTTGGGCAAAGAGTTCGAGGGCGGAGCGGAACAGACGTTCGCGGGTTTCTGCACTCCTGCGTTGACGACGGTCGGAAGCTGGAAGGGGAGCGGAACTAGGAGCGTTGGAGTCCGGTTGGGAACGTAGAGTCACGATGACCAATCCTCATAAATGACCATAAGTCATTATGAGCTGGATGTCAAGGCTAGCGACTCGCTTACATGTTGCAACACATGGCAGTTTGCCGGGAGCAGAAAATAGAACAGCCCGGTTTAAACCGGGCTGTCTTCTGACACGTTGCGTATTCCTGACTACTATTTGTGGGTTGCAGCCTCCGAAGTATTTCTTGGAGACTTCTGGTTCAAATAGGCGACCATTTTTTGCGCGGCGGAGGGGACGGCAACCGCACCCTTGAACACGATGGACTCCGCCTCGACCTTTTTTCCGTAAATGCGTTCGTTCCCATCATTGTCGGGCCGAACCGTAGAACCTTCCAGGGAGAGGCCGGCGAACAGACCGCGGTTGCGGGAATAGCTAAGGACTTCCGCGCGCATGGTCACATCGGTGGAGGCATTCGCCGTGCGTCCGAGCGGGCCCGCAGCGACGGAGGCATCACCCCCGAGCTTCACTTTGCTGCTCAGGATGGAGTGAGCTCCACGCGGGTTCATCACCAGCAGAACGAAGTCTGTGGCTTGGCCGCCGAGTTGCAAGCCGAAGCTACCGCCTTCCAAAGCCATCATCGTGGGTGCGCTCCAGGGACCGGTGAAATGCTCGCCAGAGCGGCAGGTCATGGCGCCGCGGCCGTAGCTTCCGCCAATCACAAAAGCAGCCTTAAGCACCGAGGGGAAGACGATGATGCAATCCGCTTTATCAATAAGATCCTCGGGAATGTTGTCGGGGATATCCATCACTTCCTTGATGACCATACCGCAATTCTCCAAGCGGTCGGTTTCCTTTCTGTCTCCCGCGCCTAAGAGCGGGGAAGCCACTAGTGCCAGGGCCGTTAGGGAAGAGATCATTCGCTTAATCACAGTTCACCTCGTCGTAGTTGTCTGGGCTAGAGCCATCATAGAGTGCCCGCAGTTTGGGCGCAACACTCATGACCAAAATACAGAGCCTGGGAAAGGGGCTTGAAACAGGGGTCGGTACATTAAATTGGACGCGCGAAAGACGGATTGCGTTGCCTTTCGACTATACTTTTGCAGAACGATCTGGACGTGAGAGAAAAATGAGAATCGAAAAAACTCTGCAGCGATGCGCAGCGACGGTGTTGGCAGGAGCCTTGAGCACATTTGGAACAGGTGTGCCCCACCTGTGCGCACGGTCGAATCAAAAGACAGAAGCTGCCTGCTGCGCCGCAAAGAAACCCGGCTTAGCTACCAAGCGGGCCGCAGCCAAATTCGCCGCGAGCGCGGAAGCCTTGTTGGGAACGCCGCCCACAAGCAAGGGGGAGTGGGGAATTCTTATTGTGGATGCCGAGAGCGGAGAAACTCTCTACGAGCAGAATGCGGATAAGTATTTTGTGCCGGCCTCCAATATGAAACTGTTCACCTCAGCGCTGGCGCTGGCGAAATTGGGACCAGAGTATCGCTTCCGCACCACCCTGGAGACGCACGGCGCGATTTCAAACGACGGAGTGCTAAATGGAGATCTTGCACTCGTGGGGCGCGGCGATCCGAATCTTTCGAACAGAAAATTCCCCTACGAGCTGAAGGAAGAGTTTGACGGTCCACAGGAAAAAGCATTAGTGGAGCTTGCGGACGCGCTGGCGGGTAAGGGAGTGAAGGAAATCTCCGGGGACGTGATCGGCGATGACAGTTATTTTCCGCGGGAGCGCTATCCCAACGGCTGGGAAATCGACGACATGGTATGGGAGTACGGTGCGGCAGTTTCTGCGATCGTCGTGGACGACAACACGGTAGCGCTGACGCTCACGCCGGGCGACCAGCCAGGCAATCCCGTGCAAGCTGCTGTTACTCCCGCGACTCCGGATTTTGCAGTTGAAAATGATGTGAGCACTTCCGCGGCGGACGTGAAATCGGATTTGACGCTCACGCGGGAGCCGGGCGCGAATCTCGTGGTGGTGAAGGGAACGTTGCCGGCGAAAAGCGCGCCCCGAAAGCTGGTGCTGGCGATTGAGGAGCCGGCGCAGCACGCGGCGGTGTTGTTGAAGAGGATGCTGGAGGAACGCGGAATAAGAGTAGGAGGCGTTGCGCGAGCCCAGCACGTTCGAACGGAATCGAGCGGCGAACCAATTGTTCTAGCAGAGCACCTTTCTGTGCCGCTTGGAGAAGCCGTAAAATTGATCAATAAGATCAGCCAGAATCTGCATACCGAAATGCTGCTGCGCACGGCGGCGCGGCAGAGCGGGCCGTGGGCCACAACAGAGGACCTGATGAAAGTTCCAACGGACTTCTACGCGACGGCGGGAATTGTGCCCGGCGACGTGATTCAAACCGACGCTTCGGGATTATCGCGGCACGATTTGGTGACGCCGCGGGCCATTGTGACATTGCTGGGTTTTGCGCAGAAGCAGCCGTGGTTCGGGCCTTACTACGCCTCGTTGCCGGTCGCTGGACAGGATGGCACATTGGAAGATCGCATGAAAAACACGCCGGCGGCCGGACGTATTCACGCTAAGACCGGATCGGTCGAACACGTGAGGACGCTTTCGGGTTTTGCGGAGACGCCCGGCGGGCGGCGGCTGATCTTTTCTTTCTTGAGCAACAATCAGGGCGGGAAGAGCCACGAAGCAGCGGACGCCCTCACCGGACTTTGCGTGGCCATGCTCGAAGAATTCAACGTGACACCGCCGAAGCGCACGCTGGAACACAAGCACCTGCAATAAGCTCGAGGATTGCGTATGAGCAAAGAATTAGTCGTCACGGTGTTTGGCAGTTCGCGGCCGCGCGAAGGCGATGCGGATTACGAAGAGGCGCGCATCCTGGGGCGAGCTTTGGCCAAACACGGATTCTCCATTTGCAACGGCGGTTACGGCGGCGTGATGGAAGCAGTCTCGCGCGGCGCGAAAGAAGCTGGCGGCAGAACCTACGGAGTGACTGCCGAGTTTTTCAAGACCGCCAAGCTCAATGCATGGATTGACGTGGAAGTGCGAGCGAAAACCTGGGAAGAGCGGCTTTTCGAGCTGATCCGGCGCGCGGACGCTTTTGTGGCGTGCAAAGGCGGGACGGGTACGCTCGTTGAACTCGCCGTCGTGTGGGAAATGCTGAACAAGACGGTGATGTCGGCGAAACCGTTTGCGGTGCTCGGAGAATTCTGGCGGCCGGTACTGGAACGCGTGCGGGAAGTCGAGTTGGGGCATCCGGCGCCGTGGGGCGAGGCCAACGGGCGGCTGGTGTATGTAGCGGCGACGCCCGGCGATGTGGCCAATCATCTGACGACAAAATTGAAGCAGAGCTAACGATGTCACGGACAGCCCAAGACATTCTGGAGTTTGACAAGCTGCGGGAATTGCTGCGGCTGAGGACGACGTGTACGCCGGGGCGTCGCGCAGTGGATGCGCTTGAGCCCGCGATGGAACGCGCCGCGCTGGAAGCCGCGTTTGCCTTGATTCGCGAAGCAGCCGAATGGCTGCGCGCGGGGCGCGATTTGGGATTTGGCGCGCTGGCCGATCCGCAAGGCTGGCTTGAACGCATCGAAGGCCCGGGGATGGCGCTCGAGCCCGGCGAATTCCTGGATGCGGCGTCGCTCCTGGAAATGGCGGGATGGCTGCGGGGGCAGTTTCGCGAAGAAGCCTTGAAATTTCCCTTATTGGCGGCGCGAGCTGCTTCGCTGGGTGATTTTCGAGATGTGCACACAGCGATCCGGCGGTGCGTGCTGCCCAACGGCGAGATCAATGACGATGCGTCATCGGCGCTACGACGCATCCGGGCGAGCGTCACGGAGACGCGCGACGCGATTCAGAGAAGCTTGAAGCAGATCCTGCGCGCGCGCAATGCGGAAGCGGGAGAAGACTACGTCACGCTGCGCAACGATCGCTTCGTGATTCCCGTGCGTGCCGAACACCGGCGGAATCTTCCGGGCGTGGTGCACGGAGCGAGCGCGACGGGGCAAACAGTTTTCATGGAGCCGTTTGAAACCGTCGAGTCCAACAATCAATTGGTGCAGCTTGCCGAGGATGAAGCGGCGGAGATCCTGCGGATACTACGCGAGCTAACCGAGAAGCTGCAAAGAATCCGGGAACCGCTCCTTGCCGCCGCCGGAGCGATTGCAGAACTCGACAGCGTCTTTGCGCGGGCGCGGTTCGCGCGGGATTTCGACGCCGCCATTCCCGAATTCTCCGCAGCCAATGAACTGCGGCTGGAAGGCGCGCGTCATCCGGTCTTGGAAGACAAGCTTCGCAAAGAGAACCGGGCCATCATTCCGATGACGCTGGCTCTTGGCGGTGAAGAACGCTTGCTGGTGATCAGCGGGCCTAACACCGGCGGTAAAACCGTGGCGCTGAAGACGACGGGAATGGCGGCGCTCGCGGCGCAATCCGGCATTCCGGTGGCCGCGCAGCGAGCGGTCCTGCCGTTGTTCGACCGTGTGCTCGTGGACATTGGCGACGAGCAATCGATCGCCGCGGATTTGTCCACGTTCTCGGCGCACATGCTGAACTTGAAAACCATGCTGGAGGATGCGACTGCGAATTCTCTGGTTCTGGTGGACGAAATGGGCACGGGGACCGCGCCGGAAGAAGGCGCCGCGCTGGCCGTGGCCCTGCTGGACGAATTCCGCGCGAAAAACTGCATTGTGCTGGCGACCACGCATCACGACCGTCTGAAGACCTACGCCTCCACTACGCCAGGAGTGGTAAACGCCGCCGTGGAATTCGACGACGTGAATTTGCGGCCCACATATCGTTTGATGGTTGGCGTGCCCGGCGGTTCCAGTGGCATCGCCATCGCCAAGCGGTTGGGCATCGCCACAGGGATTATCGAACGCGCCAGGTCGCTGCTGACGCCCGAATCGCGCGAAGCCGCAGACCTGATTGCCTATTTGCATCGCAGCCGCGATGAGTTGGACCGCATGCAAAGGCAGATGACTGCCGAGCGGCACGCACTCGAAGAAGAGCGCAAAAAGCTGCGCAGCGATTGGGTCGAGCGCCAGCAGAAGCGCATCAAGGAACTGGAAGCGCAGTTCGCGGAGATGCAAAAGCGCTTCGATGAAAATGTCGCGCGTGTCCTCGAAGCCGTAAAAGAACGGGAGTTGCGCGCGCAGATGGAGAAGACGGCGCGGCGGAAAATGCAAGACGTCCGCGGCGAGGCGCGCGAGGAATTGAACGCCGCCGTTGTGCAAACCATTTCCGATTCGCAAGCCGATCTCGGGGTTCATGCCGCTTCGATCGGAGCGGTGAGCGCAGATCAGTTGCAACCCGGCGCAAAGATTCGCGTCCGCGGATTCAGCAAGCCCGTGGTGCTGCGGCGGATTGACGGATCGTCCGCCGAAATCGAAGCCGGGCCGCTGCGCATGAAAGTAGCGCTGGACGAAATTACGGGAATTGAGGGACCAGCCCCGGCGGTTAAGTTGCGGGGCGTCACGGTGACCTCGCAGAGCAGGGAAAGCGGCGCTTCGGACGAAATCAACGTGATCGGCATGACCGTGGAAGAAGCCACGGATCGGCTGGATAAATTCCTGGACGATGCGGCGTTGGCACACAAGGGGCGAATCAGAATTATTCATGGACACGGAACGGGGGCGCTCCGCAAAGGGATTGGCGCGTTTCTCGCTTCGCACCCACTGGTTGAGAAACATTCGTTTGAGACCGAAGAGCATGGCGGGAAGGCCATCACCATCGTCGAGCTGCAAAGATAGAAAAGGGAAATCAGAAAATAGAAATCAGGGCGGCATTCAAAATATGCGCCTGCCGAGATTCAGCCGCACTGCTTTGCTATACTCGCCGCGTCTCGAAAGCCAATTCACAATGAGGTGTTTTGATGAAAGCTTCGAAGAATTCAATGTCGCCTGTAAGTTCGATGCGAGAAATCGCCTGCAAGGGAGTGGTCATCGTAGCGATTCTGGCCATGCTCGCTGGAATGGCGATCACGGCGAGCGCGCAGTCGCCGCCGAAGAGGGCGGTGATTCGCGCGGGGCACGTACTCAACGTGCGCACCGGGGAGTTGCGCGCCAACCAGGCCATCGTAATTGTAGGCGACAAGATCGAGAAGATCGCACCCTCCGGCGAAGTTGCCGCGGCTCCCGGCGACACCACAATTGATCTGCCGGACGCCACGGTGCTACCCGGCTTGGTCGATATGCACACGCACCTGACATTCGATTTGAACTCGCTGGGCTATTCGGGGCTGGGAATTTCGACGGCGCGCGAAGCGCTGCACGGCGCAAGAAACGCACGGCGCACACTCGAAGCGGGATTCACAACGGTGCGCAATCTTGGCGCGTTTGATTATTCGGACATCGCCCTGCGCGACGCCATCAATGATGGTGACGTTATTGGCCCGCGCATCGTCGCATCCGGCCCCGCGATGGGCATCACCGGCGGGCACTGCGATGAAAATTTGCTTCCACCCGCGTTTCATTTTCAAGGGGGCGGAGTTGCGGATGGCATCGAAACCGTGCAGCACAAAGTTCGTGAAATTATCAAGTATGGCGCCGACGTGATCAAGATTTGCGCCACCGGCGGCGTGCTCTCGAAGGGCGATGACCCCAACGCTTCGCAGTACACACTCGAAGAAATGAAAGCAATCGTTACCGATGCTCATCGTCTCGGCCGCAAAGTTGCCGCGCACGCGCACGGTGCCGAAGGCGTGCGCTGGGCTTCGGAAGCCGGAGTCGATTCCATCGAACATGGCCACCTGATGGACGACGCGGCGATTGCCACACTAAAGAAAAACGGAACGTACCTCGTGCCGACGCTCTTCCTGGGCGAATACATGGAAAAGAACATGGATCGCAGCGACATTCCTGAGTATTCCAAGCAAAAGATGCGCGATGTAATTGCCCAGATGCGCAAGAACACTGGGAAAGCGTTTGCCGCTGGCGTCAAAGTGGCTTTCGGCACCGATGCGGCAGTGTATCCGCATGGGCTCAACGCGGGAGAATTCCACGTTTACGTGCAACTGGGCATGACGCCGCTGGCGTCCATCCAGACCGCCACCATCAATGCTGCTGACCTTCTCGGCCCGAAGTTTCAAGTTGGCTCGCTGGAGCCCGGCAAATTTGCAGACGTCATCGCTGTGGACGGCGATCCGACAAAAGACGTTACCATTCTGGAGCACGTGAAGTTTGTGATGAAAAGCGGCGCAGTGTACAAAAATGATTATGCGAAGCGCTGATCATCCATAAAGAACCGAATGGCGGAAGCGGGATCATTTGCGGACAAGGTGAAGCAGCAGGCGGACATCGTTCGCGTGGTGGGCGAATACGTGCGCCTGAAAAAGAGCGGGCAGAATTTCACCGGGCTCTGTCCGTTTCACGCGGAAAAGTCGCCGTCGTTTGCGGTGCATCCAACGAAGCAGATCTATCACTGCTTCGGATGCGGCGTGGGCGGAGACGTTTTCAAATTTGTGATGGAGATGGAGAAGTGCGCGTTTCCCGAGGCCATTCGCATCGTCGCGGAGAAATGCGGGATCGCGGTTCCGCGGCAAAAGGAGCGTTCGCCGGAGGAGCGTAAAGAAAATCAGCAACGCTCGGTTTTCGTCGAAATGCACCGCGAGGCGCAGACTTTTTTCGTAAAGCAGATCGAAGGAACTCTCGAAGGGAAAGCCGCGCTGGCGTACCTCGAAGATCGCGGTCTGGATAAGGATGCGATTTCGCGTTTCGGAATTGGCTATGCACAAAGCGGCGGCGACACGTTGCTAAGGCATCTGAAAGCGAAGTACAACGAAAAGTTGCTGGTCGAGTCCGGTCTGGTCTCTCGCGACCAAAACGGCGGCCGATTGTTCGATCGCTTCCGGCGGCGCATCACGTTTCCCATTTCCAATGAATCGGGAAAGATCGTGGCGTTCGGCGCCCGGGCACTGGGCGATGATATGCCGAAATATCTCAACTCGCCCGAAACGCCCATCTATTCCAAGAGCAACGTGCTCTATCACATGGACCGCGCAAAGGACGCGCTGCGAAGACAAGATTTCGCGATTCTAGTCGAAGGCTATATGGATGCGATTGCCGTGGCACGCGCGGGAATCAGCAACGTGGTCGCGAGTTGCGGTACGAGCCTCGCGGAGCCGCAGATCAAATTGCTCGGGCGTTTCACGCGGCGCGTGGTAGTGAATTACGACCCGGACACGGCGGGACAAACGGCCACGGAACGATCTCTTTCGCTTTTGCTCGAACAAGATTTCGAAGTGCGCGTGCTCGCGCTTCCGCCGGTCGGCGATAAGAAGGCCGACCCTGATTTGTTTATCCGCGAGCGCGGAAAAGACGAATACCTCAAATTGCTGAAGGAAGCGCCGCCTTATGTGGACTACTTGATTGCACGAGCGCGGCAGATGGATTTGTCGACCGGGGAAGGGAAGCTCCGCGCCGTTAACTTTCTTTTGCCCTACGTGCAGAGAATCCCCAACCGCCTCCTGCGCTCCGAATGGGCCACGAGAATTGCGCAACAACTTCGATTGGACGAGCCGGTGCTGCGCGCCGCATTGAGCAAAGCCGCCGCCGAACGCCGCAGTGAAGTCAAGACTCAGCCGGAACTCGTTGGACGTGCCGCCAAGCCGGTCGAGCGGCGACTGATTCGGATGCTGGCGGAGGCGGAAGGCTTCCGGCAGGAACTAGCCAAGCATTTGCAGAATGCCCATCTGTATCACGGCCTGGAGACCGAGAAGATTTTTGCGGCGTTGGTGATCGCCAGCCTCTCCGGCCAGCCGGTGCAGGCCACAGAAGTGGGGGCATTGCTGGAAGAGCGCGACCGGCGACTGTTTTTCGAGATTCTGTTCGAAGAGGCCAACGAGCCGACCTGGGAAGAGGCTATGAGCTGCATCGAGGCGCTGCAGCACCGTCAAGCGGAGCGAGAGTTGGCCGACGTCCAGCGAAGCATCGAAGCCAATCCTCCAGGAACCGAGCTTCGAGGACTGCTGGAGAAGAAGCAGGAGTTAATGCGCCGGCTCGCTGCGGCCCGGTAAACGCGCTTGAGCGTAGCGCAAGTCGACCGATGGCTGGTTAACCATAACCGGGTGCCCACCCCCTGTTTTTGTATAAGTGTTGATTCTAAAGATAGTTAAAGTTGTTTAGAATCAACACCTACGCAAGTGTTGATTCTAAAGGAACTTAGAGTCGAGATTTAGGGGCTTTTTTACATGTGTTGATTCTAGGGGACTTAGGTTCGCGTCGGTCGGAAAAGCGGCGGCAAGCCGCCGCACTCCAAGGGGAGGCGCACTCTTACCTGATTGGTACAATAGCACAAAAAGTAAGGGTGGTCAAGAGGGATTTGGGGGTTGAGATCGCAGCGGACTCAATTTTCAACTGGCGGGAGGCGGCGCCGGAAGATCCAGGCGGCGATGGCAAGAACGGCCGCGGGAAGCCATATCCAAAGGAATTCCGAACTGAGGACTTCGAGACCGCGACTGCTGAAGAATCTTGCTACGCCAATGGGCGAAACGCGAATGGGAGTCCAAGGAAGAAAATACCGCTGATTATCAAACGGGGAAAAGAAGGCCACTCCCAATCCGCCGTCCGTCATAGCGTCAAGGAAACCGTGGCTTGCGGTCGCCAGGAAGAAGTAAATCCACAGGGAGAACCGGCCGAGTGGGGGCACGGCTCGCCGGAATCCTATGAACACCGCCGCGCTCGCCAGGAGAGCGGCGAAAAGAAGGGAGTGCGTGAATCCGCGGTGGCCCCAGAAGTCGCCATAACGGATCCCGAAGCGAAACCCAATGACGTCGAGGTCTGGGACAACCGAACAGACTGCCCCGGCTACCCAGACCCTATTTGGCGTGCCGTGACGATAGAAACAGGCTCCGATGCCAATGGCAGCCACTGCGTGCGAGAATATTGATGCCAACTCGACCGTATCCTTTCCGACTGGGGGCGAGAAGAGGCCTCGATAGGTAAGTCTTCCACAGAAATCCACTAATTAAAACATTGACGGGAAGAGACTTAAACGTGTAGCGTAATAGGGTTTCGCGGGTAACGGATTTGCCGTTAAACGCATCTATATAGGTGTATTTAAGGGCAGGAGCCGGGCCTCTAAAGTGCGGAATCGGGCAACGCACGGGGCCAGCGGCGGGCAAGCGGCGCGGCGCAGAGGTTTTCAATAAAAAAAGCGATCAATCTTCTGGGGAGATTTCCCCGTGGTTAGCGCCTGCGCGCCAGCCTGCGCGTGTCTCTGCGAGAAAAGAAGGAAGAAAGCCCCTGTTAGCGACGAGATACTTGGGACTGCGGTTTAGAAGCGGGAGGAATTTGTGGCAGCAGTAGGCCTTGAAGAGAAATACGATGCAGTACGCCAGCTCATTGCCGTAGGTAAGGAGCGCGGCTACCTGCTTTACGACGAAGTAAACGATTCGCTTCCGGCGGAGGTCCATTCCTCGGAGGAAATCGACGATCTGCTTACGACCTTTGAGCGGAATGGCATCGAAATTTACGAGGATCAGGCGTCGGCCAAAGCCGCTCGTGCCGTGGAAGTTTCCACGGAGGGCGGCGACCGTGAGGTGGTGGTCAAGGACGAAGCGCACTCCGACGAAGGCAGCAGCGACCTGGACCTGACGCCGGGTTCGCTGGAAAAAACAAACGACCCCGTGCGCATGTACTTGCGCGAGATGGGCACCGTGCCGCTGCTGACGCGCGAGGGCGAAGTCACCATCGCCAAGCGCATCGAGCGCGGGCAACTGGTGGTGATGAAGTCCATCACGCGCTCGCCGATCGTCATCAAGGAGCTGATTGCCGTCGGCGACGATTTGCGCAAAGGCGTGCGGTCCATCAAAGAGATCGTGCAGTTTGACGATGAAGAGCTGACCGAAGAAAAAATCGCCAACAAGACCAAGCAGACGCTCAAGTACATCGACAAGATCGCGAAACTGTACGAGAGCGCGCTGAAGCAGGCTCAGAAACTCGATAAAACTCCGAAGATGAAGAAGAGGCCGTACATCCGCGCGAAGTGGGACGTGGCGCGGACGCGCGTGGAAATCTCCGTCGCCATTCGCGACATCGATTTCAATCCATTTGAGAAAAAGCGGCTGATCGACAAAATGCGCGGCACCGTCGAGCGGCTGCAATCACTGGAGCGCGAAGCCGGCCGCCTGGAGCGCCGCGCGGACGTGGCCAAAGGCGACGTCGCGGCGGAAGCGCGCAAGGAATTGCGCACGCGCCGCACCGAGCTGAAAGATATCGAGGAAGCCAGCGAAGTCGGGCTGACCGAATTGAAGCGTACGCTGACGTTCATCCATCGCGGCGAAGCGGAAGCCGAGCAAGCTAAAAAAGAATTGATCGAAGCCAACCTCCGATTGGTCGTTTCGATCGCCAAGAAATATACCAACCGCGGACTGCAGTTCCTCGACCTGATTCAGGAAGGCAACATCGGCCTGATGAAAGCCGTGGACAAGTTCGAGTGGCGCCGGGGATACAAGTTTTCGACGTATGCGACCTGGTGGATCCGCCAGGCCATCACCCGCGCGATTGCCGACCAGGCCCGCACCATCCGTATTCCGGTGCACATGATCGAAACGATCAACAAGCTGGTGCGCACCAGCCGCCAGCTGGTGCAGGAACTGGGCCGTGAGCCGACCAGCGAAGAAATCGCCAAGCGCATGGACATTCCGGTGTCCAAGGTGCGCAAGATTCTGAAGATCGCGCAGGAGCCGATTTCGCTCGAAACGCCTATCGGCGAGGAAGAGGATTCGCACTTGGGCGACTTCATCGAAGACAAGGCCGTGGTTTCGCCGTCCGATGCGGTCATCAATTTGAATTTGAAGGAACAGACTTCTTCCGTGCTGAAGACGCTGACGCCGCGCGAGGAAAAAGTCATCAAGATGCGCTTTGGCCTGGACGACGGCAGCGAACACACGCTCGAGGAAGTCGGCCAGTCGTTCGCCGTCACGCGCGAGCGCATCCGCCAGATCGAAGCGAAAGCGCTGCGCAAGCTGCGCCACCCGTCGCGCTCGCGCAAATTGCGCGCCTTCCTCGAAGGTCCTTCGCGCGATTACCTCTAGAAAGATCAGAACGACTTTAGACAAAAGCGCCTCCGGCCATTCCGGAGGCGTTTTTACTTGCCGTGGAATTCTGAAACGACCTCGATCAACCCCACAATGTTTTGGTTGAACTCAGCTAGTTTCTCCGCAGGTATCCAATATTCAAGGTGGAGTGACCCTCCTACTTTTTGCACCGTAAATTGCGATATATATTCTGTCCTGACTGCAAAGCGTGCGACATAGCCTAGCTTTGATTGTGAATTCTTCGCATTCCAGTCGCGCGCGATTTGAGTCGCGTACTCCTCATTGAGAACCGGATAAAAAATGGGCTGGCCGGGAAGACGAGGCGGGAAGGACCGAAATCCTGACTCTGCGATAAGACGCAGTTCGTTCTCACCGACGGGCCGGAACAGAACCGTGGTTTCTTCCATGTTCAGACCCTGCAGATGCTGATTACGCCGGAAGTTCCACGTACGCGGAATATGTGTGTGGTTCGGGGACCGTCTGTCCTTCCTCGCGCAGTCCGTCGAGGTGGAACGCAATTGCCTCTCTCATGTTTTGTTCCACTTCTTCATTGGTCCGGCCAGTCGAAACACATCCTGGGAGATCTGGAGAGTACGCAGAAAAGCCTGTCTCCGTCGGCTCGATGACGATTAAGCATTTTTTCATGACTTCAACCCTGCTTGTTTCAGGATACTGTTCAATGTTCCCGGAGCTAGGTCGTCCCCCGGCTTTCCCGGGACAGTCACCAAACCTAGTTTAACAGTGTTTGTACTGCCGATGACTGCCCCGTGTCCTCACGAGGAACCAACCGTCGGCCTCCAACATTCGTATCGCATCGCGGACTTTCACGGGCCCAAGTTATGCTTCGCGCTTAACCTCGTCAACCCTGGGGTTTTTCGTAACGCTCAACACATCTGTTGATCGCTTTCAGAATGGCGCATTGACTTGCAGGTATGTATCTCTCATCTGGCGTTGGGGGACTTGTCTTCTGGCGGCCAGCCGAACTTCATGAACATCCGAGCGATCCACACAACGATGAACGCAGAAAACCCGGCGAGGATGTACCACAAGCGGGAAATGTCAGGCCGGTTGTTCGGGTGCAGGTTGGATTGGATCGCATAGTCAAAGGTGAGAATCATAATCAGGAGGACGGCGCAGCCGAACCAGGCAAAGTAGGCGCCCAAGAACTCCATCGTCTCCGCCAGGTGTTCGGGGGCGAGCCAGTAGCGTTTGTTCGGAAGGTTGATCAACTGGGGTGGCAACCTGGCGATAATCCGTGGGATGCCAAATCCGACTGCTGCGGCAAGAACGCTCATGGCGACAAAAAGTCCAAAGAACGCCGACTTCGATTGCCAGCCATTGGCCACACCGCGCCCGTTGAAGTGCGAAGCTACGACATCGGGCAGTTGAGCGTAGTAGGACGAAAAATAGACCGCCGCGCCCACGGCGAGGACGACGAACAGCAATCTGGGGAGCCTGCCATCTCGCATAATTGTTCTTAACGGGAGCGTAAGCCAGAGAGGAGAACTGCACAAGTTTTCTGCGCGCGTCGGTGCTTCGGTAGTCACAGCATTCGCCGACCCGGCGGGGAACCACACCTTGCAGATTGCGAAAATGCTCAAACTGGCCGCGCCCGGATTGTCTCCTTGCGTAATAGAATAGAGCGCGGGGCACAGCGAACCTTGAAGACGAAACGAAAAATTGCCGCGATTGTGCTGCTCTTGCTGTTGGGTGCAGTTGCGTATGGATTGTTCCGCACCGGACAGCCGGCAAGTGCGCCCGCGATGAATACCAAGGCAGGGTATGGAGGGGCAGCGCAGGCGCCCATTGTGGATCATACGCCACTGTTGACTGCGCAGCGGCTGGCGCAGATGCCGACCAGCGCGGAGGAAAAGCCATTCGCGGAGGAAGCTCTGCGGCTTGGGGACCACGAGATGGACCTTGCCTTTGCCGCGGCCGTGCGTGATGCCGAGGAGCATCCACCAGTATTAAGCGCAGAGGCGAAGGAGATACAGGCGCGGCTGCAGCAGGCGGAGAGAGCCGTGGAAGTGGACAAGGCAGAGGTCGCGCGGCTCACCGCAGCCTACGAAAAGGCTGGCGCGGACAAGAAGGATGCCTTGGACGACCAGCTTGATGTTGCAAAAGCTCAACTGGAGTTGGACCAGGACGAAGCCGATGACGCCAAGCAGGACCTGATCCGTTCGGGCGGAGATCCAAAGGGCCGAATCCAATCGATGGTTGAGGAACACGAAGCCGCTTCGCATGTGGCGGATACCATGCATGTGTCGGTCAGCAATGATGTCGAAGCGCAGGGATTGATTCACCGCGTGCAGCGATGGTCGGCGCTTCAGGAGAAGCAGCAACTCCTCTGGCACGCCAAGCAAGACGCGGAGTCCATGGCGAGGTCGCTGACTGCCCAGCACGAGGCGTTGGAAGCGCAGATCGGCGCTGAAAAGACCCGCGCAACACAGACGAGCGAGCAAGCGACATCGAGTGCGGACGCTGGCGGTGCCAGGAAACATTCAAATCTGAACCGTGAAGAGTCGACGGCGCTGGTGAAGGCCACGAAGCTGCGGGCATCAGAACAAAAAAGTTTGGCAGGATTTGGCAAGCGAATCGACGACCAAAAACAACTGGCCGAGGTGTACGCCAAATGGACGGACGTGGTTGAGGCCAAACAGCGGTCGGTCGTTCACCGAATGTTGACGGGACTGGCCATTATTTTGGCAATCTTGCTCGTCGGAATCTTTTTCGATAGCTGGCTCGAACGTTTACTCGGAAAGTTGTCGCTGGACCGCCGGCAGGTGGAAACGCTCCGCACGGTGACGCGCGTCGCCGTGCAAGTGGCCGCGGTGCTGTTCATTCTGCTAGTGATTTTCGGACCCCCGAGCCAACTGGGGACGATTCTGGGCCTCGCAGGTGCCGGCCTGACGGTGGCGCTGAAAGATTTCATCGTGGGTTTCCTTGGTTGGTTCGTGCTCATGGGCAAGAACGGCATCCGCCTCGGCGATTGGGTGGAGATCAACGGCGTGACCGGCGAAGTGGTCGAGCTCGGGATGTTCCACACCGTTTTGCTCGAGACCGGCAACTGGACCGATTCGGGCCACCCGACGGGGCGGCGCGTGACGTTCACGAACAGCTATGCGATCGAAGGTCACTACTTCAATTTCTCGACCTCCGGGCAATGGATGTGGGACGAATTGCAAGTGGTGCTTCCCACGGGGCAAGACCCGTATCCCGTCATCGATGCGATTCAGAAAAAGGTCGCCGAAGCGACATCCGAAACCGCAAAACAAGCCGAGCAGGAGTGGCAACACGTGGCGCGTTCGCGGCAGATGAGCGCTCTCTCTGCTGCGCCTGCCATCAACGTGAAACCAGTCATAGGCGGTGTCGAGATCGCCGTTCGCTACATCACCAGCGCCAACGAGCGCTACCAGTTGCGCGCCAAGCTCAATCAGGCCGCCGTTGATTTGCTCGGTGGGAAAAACGTGCCGGTGCCGCCAGCGCCTGTCGAGAAGTGACAGCGGCAAGACCGAGGATCTCGACTCCGCCTTGGGGTGTCGGCCGTGGTCCACGGCTGCTGGGGGTCAATAGTCAATCCCCAGGTGCCAACCAATGCCATGCCCGTGTGCGGCGACCAATACGCGCTCAAATTCCCGGAGTTCAGCCACCAACCCTTCCCCGGCCGTAGATTGTGTTCTCTGTGAGGAATCCACTAGAGCGCGAACCGTGCGAAGCCCATCCTCGGCGCTAAACTACTGTTCTTTTGGGGCCTTGCCGCCCAAATTTCTCGATGGTTTCCCCCTCATCTCCTACCAATGAAGTGGCTTCTTCCGGGTCGATGCTAAAAAGCTCAGTAACGGTGTCACGCCGCTCTTTTTCGCCAGTCTTTCGAGAGTATCGCTCTCTTTAGCGAGCATGTTCCCGTTGACGTATACGTCGAAGTTGGGAATTGTTCTTTCAAGCACGATGTAATAAGAGGGCATGAATTATCACTCCAGAACCGCCGATCCAGGAAACGGCAAATGCTATCGCAAGAGCTGGCGCGCGCGGATGGCGGAGACGGTGGCTCCGGTGTAAAGCACGGCCAGCAGCGCGTACGCCACGATCAGACCTGCTCCCTGCGCCACCCAACCTAGGGCAAAACTCATGAAGAGCTGCACCACCGTCGTCAGGATCGCCATCGCGGATTGCGTTCGCCCCATAAAATGTCTTGGCACGATGGTCATTAAAGAAGACTGTGCCACGACTCCACCAAGCGCGCGGCAGAATCCAAACAGAATTTGCATCATCACGGCGCCCACAAGAAACGCGACAAACGGAGTCGCCATGTGCCCCGCCGCAAGCCCGGCGCACGCCGCAACATACAGGGGCATGCGCAGCGTCTGTGGAAGCTGACTGGCGATGAGTCCTCCGATAATCGCGCCGGTGGCCCAGCCTGCTTCCAAAAAGCCCAGCCCCCGCGGCCCAGCCCGAAGAATGTCGTTTGCCAGCGCAACAAGAACGACGTTGGCGCTGACCACTCCCGCCATCATGATGGCATGCGTGATGCCTAGCGCAAGCACCAGCGGCTGCTGCTTCAGATAGGCGAACCCCTCCTTCATGTCCGCGTAAACGGCCAGCGAGAGGCCTGCTTCAGCGACTTCCGGATTTTCTCCCGTTTCCAGCGCCTGGGCGGTCGCTTCGGTCGCTTCGTTATATTTCCGCGGATATTTCTGACTGTCTCGAGGCGAGACGTATCCGCGGCGCACTTGATAGAGGCAGTAGGCCGACACGAAATAAGTTGCCCCATCGATGGCTAGAATTCCCGCGATTCCAGCAGTGTTGTAGAGGAAGCCGACGAAGGCTCCAGCAATCAGCATTCCGCTTTGCACTCCCACGAGCACGGCGGCATTCGCGCCGGTGAATTGGCTGGGCGGAATCACTTCCTGCACCAGCGCGTTCACCGTGGCCCAATACATGGCGGAGCCGATGCCGGTAATCAGCGTCATGGCGTAGAGATGCCAGAGCTGCAGATGGCCGCGCCACGCGATGTATGCCGTGGCGAGGACGAAGAAGCCTCTCACGATGTCGAGCAAGACACCCAAGTAGCGGCGATCCAAGCGGTCGATCAACACGCCGCCGAGGAACGGCACGAACAGTCCGGGCAGGGTAACGACGATGACCTGTAAGCTGACTTTCACCGTTGAGTGCGTGGCGGAGAGGATGTACCAGCTCACGCCGGCGAAGTTCATCCCGCTGCCGAAGAGCGAGACGAACATGGCGAGAAAGAAATAGCGGAAGCCGCGTTGCGCCCAGATTAGCTTCCAGTCCACCGGATTTGTCGTTGCGGTTGCCATGGAACGTATCAGTTTACTATCGTGAGCGCCATCGACGGGCGAAAGGCATCGTCTAAGTGTTACGCTTCCGAAACAAATCTGCCGGTGGGGAGGTGCAGCGCCATGGGAAACGAAATGAGTTGCAAGGTGCGGTTCGGCAAGCAGGAGTCGGACGGGAAGGCCTTGCTCGAAACGAGCGAGATTCTCTTTCGCGGCGATTTCCGGCTGAAGATTCCCTTCTCCACGATCAAATCGGCGAAAGCCGTGGACGGCGAACTCCGCTTGCAGACTGCGGAAGGGCTCGCGGTTTTCCAGCTCGGCGCAGCTGCTGAGAAGTGGTACGAGAAAATTCTTCATCCCAAGTCGCGCATCGAAAAGCTCGGCGTAAAGCACGGAGCAAGAGTTTCCTTGCTCGGTGACCTCGATGCCGGATTTCTCGCGGAAATAGGCAAGCTCACCAAGTCCGTGAGCAAGAGCAAAATTGCAGCCGATTCGGAATGGATATTTTTCGCCGCTGATTCGAAGGAAGACTTAGGTGGGCTGTCGAAAATCTCCAAATCAATGAAAGGCGCGGCCGCGCTTTGGATCGTCTACCCCAAAGGTCAAAAACACATCACCGAAAACGATGTTCTCGCCGCCGGCCGCAAGGCAGGCTTGAAGGATGTGAAAGTGGTCGGTTTTTCCGCTACGCATACGGCTCTGAAATTCGTCATTCCTCTCTCCAAGCGCTAGTCGGGCAAGTTCGTCGCGCTTGGAAATCCATCCGAGTTTCGTGTTTCGAGTTTCGAAGTTCATGTCTATGATGGCCGCATGAGCGGATTGCTCGAAGTGCGCGGGCTAACTGTCGAGTTGCCCACGCCGGTCGGCTGGGTGCGGCCGGTAAACGAAGTGTCGCTGCGGATCGGCGCGGGCGAAGCGCTGGGTTTGGTCGGCGAATCCGGCAGCGGCAAAACAATGCTGTCGTTGGCGCTGATGGGATTATTGCCGCCCGGGGCGCGGGTCAGCGGCGAAGCATCGCTAGCGACGGAAGCGTCCACGAAAAAGTTGACAGCGTTGAGTGAGCGGGAGTGGCGCGACGTGCGCGGCGGCGAGATCGCCATGGTCTTTCAGGAACCGATGACCTCGTTGAATCCCGTGATGCGCATCGGAGCGCAAATCGAAGAAACGATTCGCGCGCATCAACCCAAGCTTAAAGCCAACGAAGTGAAACGCAAGGCGGTCGATTCTTTGCGACGCGCAGCGGTCCCCGAACCCGAGGTCCGCGCGGAACAGTTTCCGCACCAGCTTTCCGGCGGCTTGCGTCAGCGCGCTATGATTGCCATGGCGCTGGCCGCAGGGCCGCGGTTGCTGATCGCGGATGAGCCAACGACAGCCCTTGACGTCACCGTGCAAAAGCAAATCCTGGATCTGCTCGATCGCCTCCGGCGTGAACTGCAGCTCGGCCTGCTTTTCATCACCCATGATCTCGGCGTCGTGGCCCAAGTGGCCGAGCGCGTCGCGGTGATGTACGCAGGTCGCATCATCGAAGAAGGGCCCGCGCGAAACGTGTTGGCAAAGCCCCTGCATCCGTACACGCAAGGATTGCTGAGAGCGTCACCAACACTTAGGCGCGGCACGCTCACACCGATTCCCGGCGCGGTGCCGCAGCTTACCGCCCTGCCGCCAGGATGCGCGTTCGAACCCCGCTGTGAATTTCGCCGCGACGAATGCGCGGCTGCCGTCCCTGCGTTTCGAATCATCGGCAGCGATCATGCGGCCCGCTGCATCCTGGTCTGATGGAAACTCTTCTCACAGTGCGTGAACTGCGCAAGACCTACCGGCGAGGCGGCGGTGTTTTTTCACAGGGAACTGAGGGCGCGCGCTTCACCGCCGTCGATGGCGTGAGCTTTTCCGTTTCCCGAGGCGAGACGTTCGCCGTCGTCGGCGAAAGCGGCTGCGGGAAAACCACACTGGCGCGCATGCTCCTGAGGCTGATCGAGCCCGACAGCGGCGAAATCCATTTCCAGGGACGCGATCTTCTCACGCTACGCGGTGAAGAACTTCGCTCGCAGCGCCGCCAGATGCAGATGGTGTTTCAGGATCCCTTCGCCTCGCTCAATCCGCGGATGCGCGTCGGCGAAATCGTTGCCGAGCCTCTCGCCATTCATGAACCCGGCCTCTCCGGCACGGACCGCCTGGCGCGCACGGCGGCGATTCTTGGCCGCGTCGGTTTAAATGAGGACGCCATGCCGCGGTATCCCCACGAATTCTCCGGCGGCCAGCGCCAGCGCATCGGCATTGCTCGCGCTCTGATTCTCCAGCCAAAGCTCATCGTCGCCGACGAACCCGTCTCCGCCCTCGATGTCTCCGTCGGCGCGCAGGTTCTTCTCCTGTTGCAGGAGCTCCAGCGCGAATTCGCGCTGACCTATGTATTCATCTCCCACAGCTTGCCCGTGGTGGCGCAGGTCGCCACGCGCATCGCCGTCATGCGCGCCGGCCAATTCCTGGAGATGGGCGACGCCAAACAGGTGCTCCACCAGCCAAGAAACGACTACACCCGCGAATTGCTGACCGCCGTCCCCGAACTCCCCCACGCCTGATCCGCTCATCTCTGTATCTATCTTTTGTTCTTGCCTTTCAGCTTTTAACTCTCGACTGTCAACTTCATTTCTGGTGCGCTAGAATCCCCCCGCTGATATTCCCCGGTGCTCGTGCGTAGTCCCTCTAGAGAAAGCAGAACTACGCAACCTTGTGGTGGAGGAGTCCTCGATGGCTACAACCCCTGTTCCCGCGTCAGAAGCGCTAACAACGGTTAGTCCGTTCGGCCGCATCACCGGCGTTTTCTTCTCGCCGAAAAACACGTTTGAAGACATCGTCAGGAAACCCGGTTGGGTGCTGCCGATCGTTCTTCTGACGGTTCTCAGTCTTGCCGTCAGCTTCTGCATCAATCAACGGGTCAATTGGCGCGAATTCATCAGCCAGCAAATCGAGAAGAGTCCGCGCGCGGCGCAGATGTCCGCCGAACAGAAGCAGCGGCAGATCGAAGGCGGGGCCAAGTTCTCTCCCGTCTTCACCTATGGGATTGGGCTTCTGGGCCCGATTCTCGGTGTTCTGGTCGTGGGTCTTGTGATGTGGGGCGCCTATAGCCTGCTAGGCGGAGCCAGCACGAATTTCGGCACCGCATTCAGCATCACGTCGCATGCCTTTCTTACCGGGCTGGTAAGCAGCCCACTCTTTATCCTCATCCTCTATCTGAAACCGTACGGCACTGCGGACCTTGAAAATCCTATAGCCGCGAATCTGGCGGCATTCTTGCCCGATGAATCGTCAAAATGGCTTGTCGCGCTGTGCAAGTCCTTCGATATTTTCACGTTTTGGACCCTGATCCTATTGGCGATTGGGTTTGCAGCCGTGAATCCCAAGAAGCTGAGGGGATCGAAGACTTACACCATCGCCTTTGGCGTGTGGGCGGCATTCGTTGCATGCCGCGTGGGTTGGGCGTTTATCTTCTCCTGATACACTGAAGCAGGACAGGGATTCTTGCCTGTCCTGCTCTCGAGTGTTTAGTCGAAGATGAACTTTTATTTTGAAGCAGCAAAGACCGATGCCACAGGAGCGCGCCGCGGGCGCTTGACGACTCCGCATGGCGCAATCGAAACCCCGGTGTTCATGCCCGTGGGCACCCAGGCGACCGTCAAGGGCCTCACCCAAGAAGTTCTCGAAGAGCTCGGCGCAGAAATCATCCTCGCCAATACCTATCATCTCTATCTTCGTCCCGGGCACGAATTGGTGCGCAAGCTTGGCGGGCTTCATCGATTCATGTCCTGGCCTCGCGCCATCCTCACGGATTCCGGCGGCTATCAGGTCTTCAGTCTTTCCGAATTGCGAAAAATGACCGATGAGGGTGTGCGCTTCCGTTCCCATCTCGACGGTTCGGAGCATCTCCTCACGCCCGAAAAAGCGGCGGAGATCCAGCTCGCCCTTGGTTCGGACATTGCCATGGTCCTCGATGAATGCATCGAAACGCCCGCGCCCCGCGACAAAGCGGAAGCCGCGCTTAGGCGCACGACGGAATGGGCAAGGCGCGCGCGCATCTATTTTCAGGAATGTGCAGGACGTAACGGAAATCTCAGCCAATGGCAATTCGGCATCGTACAGGGCGCGACGTTTGCTGATTTGCGCCGCGAAAGTGCGCGCCAGCTTCTCGATCTAGATTTTCCAGGCTACGCCGTCGGCGGCCTTGCCGTTGGCGAACCGCATGAAACCACCTGCGAAATGACCGCCGAAGTGACGGCATTGCTACCCAAGGACCGCCCGCGCTACTTGATGGGCGTTGGCCGCCCGGAACAGCTCGCGGATTACGTCGCGCTGGGCATCGACATGATGGATTGCGTGCTCCCAACACGCGCCGCGCGTCACGCCTGCCTCTATAGCAGCGAAGGCCGCGTGCTGATCAAGAACGCGCGCTACGCCCAGGATCAGCGGCCCATTGATCCCAAGTGCACTTGCTCCGTCTGCCGCCGCTACTCGCGCGCCTATCTTCGTCACCTCTTCGCCGCTGGAGAATTCACTGCGGCGATTCTCGCCACACACCACAACGTCCACTTTTACCTTGACATAATGCGCCAAATCCGCGAGGCTATCGAGTTTGGGAACCTAGCGAATTTCTCATCTGA
>Ga0137409_10001717_pt1 | contig 23764 bp, 19 predicted proteins | sample CZODoug1_16funga_FD_122059 | JGI IMG/M metagenome (GOLD analysis project Ga0137409, IMG submission 122059) | Vadose zone soil fungal communities from Angelo Coast Range Reserve, California, USA - CZODoug1_16fungal (Hybrid Assembly) | ecosystem: Environmental > Terrestrial > Soil > Vadose zone...
GATTCTACTCCGCGAGCGAAGCAAGGACATCGGGCCCGGGTTTGTGCGCATCACCATTGGAACGCAATCCGAAATGCAGCGGTTGCTGAAGACAATTCGAAACGAATGGACTGCTCCGGCCTGAAGTCTGGAGCTACGAACGAACTCACCATGCCACGCACAGCAACGATTCATCGCAAGACAAACGAGACGGATATCCGCTTGAAGCTGAATCTGGATGGACGCGGAAAGGCGCATATCGCCACGGGAATCCGCTTCTTCGACCACATGCTCGAGCTGGTTGCTCGACACGGGGCGTTTGATCTGGACCTGGACGCGCGCGGCGATCTTGACGTGGACCAGCACCACACGGTGGAAGATGTGGGAATTACTCTCGGCGAGGCGGTGCAGAAAGCACTCGGCTCCAAGCGCGGCATTTTGCGCGCAGGCTACTTCTTGATGCCCATGGACGAAACACTCGCTGCTGCCGCCGTGGATCTTGGCGGAAGGCCTTACTGCGTCGTGAATGCGAAGATCGCGGCAAAACGCGTCGGCGATTTCCAAGTCGAACTGATGGAGGATTTCTTCCAGGGCTTCGCGCAATCGGCAAAAGCCAACGTTCATCTGCGCGCTCTCTACGGCCGTTCCTCGCATCATCAGGTCGAGGCCATGTTCAAGGCGTTCGCGCGCGCCTTGCGCTTCGCCGTAGCGCGGGACAAACGCCTGCGGCAAGTCTTGCCCAGCACAAAGGGACTTCTATGAAAGTGACGATCCTCGACTACGGCGCAGGTAACCTGCCCTCTGTGGAACGCGCCTTGCAGCGTCTCGGAGCAGAATCCGAGCGGACAAGTTCACCCGAACGCATCTCGAAAGCAGAGGCTCTTTTGCTGCCGGGCGTGGGACATTACGCCGCTTTAGTTCGCGCCCTCGACGAGCAAGATATGCGCGCGCCTCTTATCGGCGCCATCCAGCGGGGCGTTCCCTTTTTAGGCATCTGTCTGGGGCTACAGGTGCTGTTCGATTCAAGCGAGGAAGCGCCCCAATTGCGCGGCCTGCAGTTGCTGCCCGGCACAGTGTGCGCGTTGCCCTCGAACGTGAAACTCCCGCACATGGGCTGGAATCAGGTCGCGACAACTTGTGCTTCACGTCTGCTCGAAGGCATCGACGCAAGCGCTTACTTCTACTTCGCCCACTCCTACGCGGTCCTCGATTCGAATGGAGCGTCGGCCGCAACTTGCTCGCACGGAGCGCCATTCGCCGCCGTCGTGGAAAAGCAAAATATCTTCGCCGTGCAATTTCATCCAGAAAAAAGTGGCGACGGGGGGGCGCGCCTCTTGCGGAATTTTCTGAGGATTGCGGCATGAGCCTGGCGCATCGCATCATTCCCTGCCTGGACACCGACGGCGAACGCGTCGTGAAAGGAGTGAATTTCGTCGGGTTGCGCGATGCCGGCGATCCCGTCGCGCTCGCCGCTCGCTACAACGCCGAGGGTGCCGATGAACTGGTCGTGCTCGATATCGCGGCGTCGAGAGACCGCCGCCCCACTTTCCTCGATACTATCCGACGCGTCGCTGCGGAATTGTCCATTCCACTCACCGCCGGCGGCGGCATTCGAACGCTCGAGGACGGACGCTCCGTGGTGAGCGCCGGCGCGGACAAAGTCACCGTAAACACCGCAGCGGTGGAACGGCCCGAGCTCATTTCCGAATTGTCGCGAGAGTTTGGCGCGCAAGCCGTGGTCCTGGCGATTGACGCAAAGCGTGCCGGCGATCATTGGGACGTTATGGTTCGCGGTGGGCGGGAATCCGCATCCCGCGATGCCCTCGAGTGGGCGCAGATGGGAGTCGCAGCAGGTGCCGGTGAAATTTTGCTCACCTCGGTGGACCGCGATGGCACGCAAAGCGGTTTCGACGTTACATTGACCGCGGCAATTTCCAAAGCCGTAACCGTCCCGGTGATCGCGTCCGGTGGCGCAAAATCACCCGGACATTTTGTCGAAATCTTCCAAGATGGCGCGGCGGACGCGGCATTGGCGGCTTCGATCTTTCACGATGAGGCGCAATCCATTCGAACGCTGAAGGAATTCCTCGCGGCTCGCGGCGTCGAGGTGCGCCTGCCGTGCTGATTCCCTGCATCGATCTGCAAGATGGGCAGGCGGTTCAGTTGGTTCACGGGAGGAAGCGCGAGCTTGCCGTCGCCGACGTCTTCGGCCTTCTGAGAAAATTCAAGCGGTATCCCTGGTTGCATGTCATCGACCTGGATGCCGCCATGGGAAAAGGCCAGAACGACGAACTCGTGCGCGAGCTCTGCGCCAGTGCGCGAAAAGATTTCGGCATGAAGGTGCGCGTCGGCGGCGGGATTCGGACCGTTTCTCGTGCCGAAAAAATTGCCGGATGGGGTGCGAGCCAGGTCATTGTTGGAAGCGCCGCTTTCCGTAAGGGAAAAGTGAACAGTGGATTCCTGCGGCGGCTCGCAAACAAAGTTCGTCGAAAACAGATCATCATCGCTCTCGACACTGCCGGGGGAAACATCACCATTCACGGCTGGCGCACGCGCATCGCGCTTCAGGCCGAAAAAGTGATGACGCAACTCGAACCCTTCTGCGTGGGATTCTTGTGCACCGACGTGGACCGCGAAGGCACGATGACGGGCGCAAATCTAGAATGGTTTCGCAGGCTGCGCAGCGCAACGCCGCACCCGATCATCGCGGCGGGCGGCATCAAAACGCGGCGGGAGATCGCCGCACTCGAAAAGATGGGAATGGATGCCGCCGTCGGCATGGCCATGTACAAGAACCGGCTGCGCTGATTCGCTCGCTCGATCCGCGTCTGGTCTTCTCTCAAGCTCGCGGTTTGGCAAGCCCATCCCGCCGGGTCAGCGCATATACGCGTCGGTGATGTACTGCTGCACCATGCGCTGAGTGTTGAAGAATGATCCGTTGATGGCGATGGCGTGCTGCATCACTTCCAGGAACTTGGCGCGATCGTTGTAGTACATCGGCAGAATCACGCCTTCCAGCTTGGCATAAAGTGATTCGGCTTCTGCCGCGTTGTCGGTCGGAGCATTGCCGGCAGCGCTGCGCCGTGATTCGCCGATGCACCAGCCGGTCACGCCCTCAATGTGGCCTTCCACCCACCAGCCGTCGAGAATGCTCAGGCTCGGCACGCCATTCAGTGCAGCCTTCATGCCGCTGGTGCCGGAAGCCTCCAAAGGAAATTGCGGCGTGTTGAGCCAGAGGTCCACGCCGGAAGTTATCTTCCCGCCAAGCTCGAGATTGTAATCGTCGAGGAAAACCACGTGCACCGCTTTCCGCAGCGCTTTTTTCGCCTGGAAAATCCGCCGAATGATGTCCTTCCCGCCCCCGTCATTCGGATGCGCCTTGCCGGCATACACGATCTGGAAGTGACCGGCGTTCTTGGCAATCTGCCGGAGACGATCGAGATCGGCCAGGATCAGGTCGGCGCGCTTGTATCCCGTTGCGCGGCGCGCAAAACCGATCGTGAAGGCCTCGGGATCAAACTTGAGGCCGGTCTTCTTGCGAATCGTCTCGAGCAAATCGTGCTTGGCGATCAGATGCGCCGCCCAGACTTCCTCCGGCGGCAAGCCCAGCGCACTCCGCAAACTGTAATTGTCCTCACGCCACGATGGAATGTAGCGGTCAAACAGTTGCTGAAACGGAGGAGAAGTCCACGTGCCGGCGTGCACACCGTTGGTGATGGCCTCGATCGCCGCTTCCGGAAACATCTGTCGCGAAGTTTCGCCGTGCTGCTTGGCAACGCCGTTGACGTAGGTGCTCAGGCTCAGCGCCAGTTGCGTCATGTTGAGGGATGCGCCGCGGCGCGCGGCTTCTTGCAAGTCGGGGAAATTCTGTTCTGCCTGTAAAACGCGTTTCATCAAACCCGCGGAAGAAGCGTCTTTCAAATCAAGAAACTCCGTCTCGTCGGGAAATACCCGCGTGAGGTATTCCATGGGGAAACGGTCGTGTCCGGCGGGCACCGGAGTGTGCGTTGTGAACACGCATTTGCTGCGGACCTTTTCGATATCCTCGCTGCGGATGGATTCACGCCCGGCCTTCGTCGCTTCGTCTTCCAGCAATTGCAGCGCCAGCAAGGCCGCGTGTCCTTCGTTCATGTGGTAGCGCGTGAGGTCGTTGTAGCCGAGCGCGCGGAGCATGCGTACTCCTCCGATTCCCAGCACGACTTCCTGGCACAAACGGTAGTAAGAATCGCCGCCATACAGGGCGCCGGTGAGATTGCGGTCGGTGTCGGCGTTTGAGGGGAGGTCGGCGTCGAGAAAATAGATGGGCACTTCAAAACCGCGCACCCCTTTCGCGGAATACCTCCAACACCGCAGCTCAACGCGGCGGTTTTCAATCGATACGCTGGCTCGGGCGGGCTCCTCCGTCAAGAAGTCTTCCACGCGCCACTCGACCGGTTCTTCGGTTTGCGAGCCGTCTTCGCCGAGGCGCTGGGTGAAGTATCCCTTGCGGTAAAGCAGGGAGATGGCCACCATGGGCAGCCGCAGGTCCGCAGCGGCGCGAATCGTGTCGCCCGCAAGAACGCCCAGCCCGCCGCTGTAGCTCGGCATGGCGTTCTCCAACGCAATCTCCATCGAAAAGTAAGCGACCAGCCGCTTGATGGAATTCACCTGACTTGCCATTTCACTCGCTTCTTTTTTGGGCGCGGGCAACCGCCACCGTGCGAAAAACACGCATCTTTAAACCTTAGATTGTCAGGGATTCCCCACGCGCAAGCAAGTGCTGAGGAAGCGGCATGTGTCCATAGGTCCCGTTCCAGTGTTCCATCGCAGCCCCGAAAAACAGTGAGGGGCGCCGAAGCGCCCCTCCTCGAGTGAATTCCTCTTGAGACTCGCGGCCGATTCGTTAGAACTCGAAGCGCACGGACAACTGTGCCTGGCGCGGATCTCCCACACCGAGGCGAAGGAAACCGTCAAAGTTGAATAGCGCGGGCGTCGAAAGTGGGTTCACGTTGTTCTTATTGTTGAAGGTGTTGAACACTTCAACCGCAGGGATGAGCCGGTAGTGTTCTCCAACCTTGAAGGGCCGCATGGCGCGCCAGTCGAAAGAAATGTATTCATTGTTCTTCCAGCCCGCGTTGCGGTTGCAGCAAGGACCGTTGAGAGGTTGCGGCGTATGCGCTTGCAGGCGCGCGTCTACGTTGAACCCGCCGGGAAGCTCGAAATAGCTGAACAGATTGAATTTGTGACGCTCATCGCGGTCGGAAAAGCCGTAATCCAGAGCAGGGTTTTTGGGGTTGAGGCGACGGTCTGTGAAGGGATCCCGCTCGTTCGAGTCGTTATCCAAATCTTCCGAGAGCACGTAGTTCCACTCCAACTGGAAGCGCTGGCTAAACCGCTTTCTCATTCCTATGGTAATACCGCGATAAAGCGACTTGGCAGTACTGGAGGTCACAAACACATCGCCGAGCTGCGGGCCAAATGCCCCCGCAGGGATGACCGTATTTCCATTCGCGTCAAACAGGCCGTTGGCATTGACATTGAAGAACGAGGTCAAGTGCACGCCTTTGGACATCGTGAAATCCACGTATCCTGTCCAGCTCGGGAAGATTTCCTGCTCGTACGCCACGTTCGTCGTATAGATGCGCGGATTCGCGTAGGCCTTGCTGAACACGCGCACACCTGTAAAGCACGGAAACGGATTTACTGGCGTGCCTAAGGTGCATGACGCATTGCCCGTCGTGGCCGGGAAGGGGTTTGGCCAACCCACAGCCGGGCCGCCACCGAAATTGGAAGTCGAGAAAATCGTGCTCTGCTGCACGCCGTTGGTGGTAATGGAACCCACCTGGGAGAGCATGTTCTGGCGGCCGTTGAATATGCCGTAGCTCGCCCGGAATAGGGACTTGTGGTTATTCAATACGTCCCAAGCGATACCGACTCTTGGTTGGAACTCCTTCTTCTGGCTGTGAAGCGTCCCATCCGATGGAAACAACGGGTTGCTCAGGAAGATGCCGTACGCGGTCTTGCTGGGAGCCGTGATCACGTTCGGAAAAATCTCCGCTTCCCAGCGCAGACCATAGCTCAAGCTGAGATTTGGAAGGATTTGCCACTTGTCTTGGGCGAAGAGCGCGTAGTCCTCGTTGTTGATGCTGGAGGCGCCGGGCTTGATGCTGATCAATCCTGTCGGTACGCCATCCTGAAGATAGAAGATGAGCGGGCCGACAACTGAAGGGCCCGCCACGTTGGTGCAGTGGCGCGGGTTGTTGGGATTGGGGTCTGGAACTGTCTGGGAGAAATCCATAAACGGCCCGTTCACGCCGCACTCCACCGTAGTTGGTCCGAACCCGCTACCCATCGACGCAGGCGAAGCATAGCGCAAGAACCCAACCACGCTGTCAAAGATGTAGCGACCCGTGAAGAATCCGCGGAACACCTGAGAGTTGTTCGTGTGCAACCAGTCGCCGCCAAACTTGAAATTATGCTTCCCGTGGACGATGGAAAAATTGTCGCGGAGCTGCGTGCGCCAAATCGTCTCGTCAACGTTTGGATTGAGAAAGAACGGATTGCCAAAACGGAAGGTGGTCCCGAATCCCATGGCCGTGTCCGCCGGGATCTTGGATGGAGTAGCCGCTCGCGGCCGGACTTCTCGCTGGTAGCTGAAGTGCGCTTCGTTCAGCTTGTTCGAAGAGACGGTGGTGTAGTGATTAGCGTTGATGACGCTGATTTTCGATGGTCCCTCGATTCCGTTCGCGGAAGTGCCGTAGGTCGGCACGTCAAAGGTTTGATTGGTGTTTTTCGAGTAGTCGAAATTGTAGGAAAGAGCAAATTGGTTTTTCTGATTTACGTTCCAGTCGAATCTGCCGAGCGCCGCGGAGTTGCGGATGGGATGCTTGACGGGTTGGCCGTCGTCCTGCCCTACGCCGTTCTTCAAGAAGTTCAGCAATGCCACCCTCTGGCATTCCGCACTGGCGTTGATCACCGCATCATTGACCCCCACCACGGGACTCGCTACGGAGCATGCTGTTCCCAGCGGCGCGCTCAGATTGGGGCGGGTCAGGTCTGCTAGAATTTGTTCAAACGCTCCGAAAAGAAACATCTTATCCTTGACAATAGGCCCGCCGATCGTTCCGCCAAATTGGTTGCGGCGGAAATCCTGGAGCGGCTTCCCGTCCGAGGTCGCAGCGGTCAGCGATTCGGTGCGGAAATATTCGAAACCGCTTCCGTGGATCTCATTCGTTCCGGACTTGGTAATGACGTTGACGACTCCACCAGCAGTGCGCCCGAATTCCGCGTTTGCCCCGCTTGCGATGACCTGAAATTCCTTAACCGCATCGAGCGTAATGTCAATTGCAGCACGCTGTCCGCCGAGTTGCTCGCCGAAGAAGCCGTTGTTGTAGTCGCCGCCGTCGAGGCTGATGTTATTGAACACTCCGCGCTGACCGTTGAAATTGATCTCGTCGCCGTCCGGGCCCTGGGAAATGCTTACACCGGGGGTTAGCGTCAGCAGGTCTTCAAATTTGCGCCCCAGCACGGGCGTCGAGCTGACCGTAAGCTCATTCAACGTCGAAGACGATTCTGTCTTTGTCGTCTCCACGATGGGGACATCAGTGACGACGATCTGCTGCGAGATGGAAGAAACCTTCATAGTGACGGGGATGCTGATGGCCTGGCCGACAGTGAGGTTCACGTTTTGCTGAAGGACGGTGGCAAACCCAGCTTTGCTGATGGTGAGGGTATAGCGCCCTGGCGCAAGACTCAGGAAGGCGAAATGACCGTCCGTATTGGTAGTATCCGATTGTACGAAATTGGTCGCTAGATTCTTTGCTTCGACGGTCGCGCCCGCGACGCTTCCGCCCTTCTCATCCACAACATCTCCCTGGACGGTTCCCGCAGCGATCTGCGACTGTCCCCACCCCGGCGAGGCAAGCCCCAGCGCGAGCGTCAAGACAAAAAACGCACACAATAGTTTTCTCATTTTCTCTCCCCCACACATCACAACCCCTATTCGCACGAGCCATAGAATTCCCCAGAAGGTTGAGGCGGCTCGCAAGAACAAATGCTGCGAGGAAGTTTATGTCGAGACGGTCCAAAAGCACAAGAGTGCTGCCTGTGGAAACCTTCCGTGCTTCGAACCAAGTTTTGGATGCAATACATCGGTTTGCAGAAATGCTCCACGGATGTTGAAGGATGGTGAGGCCTGATGTCAGCTATAATCGCGGCCCGTGGAAACAATCCTCGATTCAATTCGCGTCGTCGAAATGACGGAAGCGCTGGCCGGCCCGTACTGCGCCATGCTGCTCGGCGATTTCGGCGCCGACGTAATCAAGGTGGAGCGGCCGGGAACCGGCGACCAGTCACGCGGCTGGGGTCCGCCGTTTGTGGACAGCGAATCCGCTTACTATCTCGCGGCGAATCGCAACAAACGATCGATTACTCTCAATTATGATCATCCGCGCGGCGCGGAAGCGTTGCAGAAACTCCTCGCAAGCGCCGACGTTTTTATTGCCAACCAACCGTCGCTGGTCTCGCTTCAAAAGCGCGGCATCGATCCGGATTCGCTTTGTGCGAAATATCCACGCCTCGTCTATTGCAGCATCACCGGCTACGGATTCACGGGGCCGAAAGCGGGCATGCCCGGTTACGACATTCTCGCGCAAGCGGAGGCCGGCCTGATGAGTTTCACGGGGGAGCCGGGCGGCGGGCCGATGCGCTATCCGATCGCAATTGCGGACATGACTTGCGGGATTTATGCGACGATGGGAATTCTCGCGGCGCTTTTTGCGAGGGAAAAAACAGGGCGCGGTCAATTCATCGACATGGCCCTTTTCGATTCGCAACTAACTTGGCTCGCGAACGCTGGGAGCAGTTATCTGAACGCGAATGTGTCGCCAAAGCGCTGGGGCAACGCCCATCCGAATATCGTGCCGTACGAAGCGTACCGCGGCAGCGACGACAAGTATTTTGTGGTCGGAGTAGGGACAGAGGCGTTGTGGAAAAGATTCGTGCAGTTGATGAACATTCAAGACGACATTGGAAGAGATGACCGATTCACCACCAATGCGCTGAGAATCAAACACCGGGAAATGCTCGTGCCGCTGCTGCAAAATATCTTTCAGCAGAAGCCGGCGGCAGCCTGGCTGGACAAATTCACGCAGTCGGACATCCCCGCCGCGCTTATCAACTCGGTTGCTGAGGCAATCGAGGACAGGCAGACACGCGCGCGCGGTTTGATTGTGCAGCTCGAACACCCCGCGATCGGCACGGCGAAAAGCATCGCAAATCCCATCCTGTTTTCAAGCACTCCAGTGAGCTACCGTTTGCCGCCGCCATTGCTTGGTGAGCATACGAGCGCAATTTTGCAGAGCCTCGGATACGCCGCGAAAGACATCAAACATATGGCCGTCGAGTCCGCCATTTAATGCAACGTGTAGCAGGCTAAGCCACGAAAATCAAAACAGGGACGGCCGGTTTCATTGCGTTGTCGTTGTGATCCATGGCCGATAGTTCTCAGGCACAGAGGCTCATTGGAGAGTAGAGCCCCGAGTCGGGAAATCGTTTCACGAGAAATCGCAGGCCGGAAGCCTGGCACAACTTTGTTCCGCACGTGGGGGATGGCTCTGCTACGAACCGGCATAGAGCTGAAAGGGCGCCCAGTAGAAGGGTTTCTTAAAGACGGAGTCAGGGTCGGCGGAACGCAGCAGCCCGAGCTTGGCGTCGCGCAGGGCCGTAGCGGCGTCCTTGCCCTGAAATAATTCGCGGTAAAACGCATCCATCAGCTGCGGCGTGGAGGCATCGCTCACTTCCCACAGGGCGCCAATGACGTTGTGCGCGCCGGCGCGGAGGAAGGCCCAGGAAAGGCCGACGAGGCCCTCGCCGGAATAAGCGCGCGCGCCCGCGCCGTTGCAAGCCGAGATGGTCACGAGACTGGCGTTCAAGCGGTGCCGCACGATGTCGCGGGCGTAAAGTTTATAGGAATCGCCTTCCTGGCTGAGGATCACGGCGGACTCCAGGGGGCGGGTGTGGCTGGCAGTCCCATGGGTGACAAAGTGGAGGTAGGAAAACTGTTCCGGATTGCTCTTGAGGAACGCCGTGGGCGTAGCACGTTCCCCTTCTAGAATTCTGGTCTGCGCTCCGGGGAAATATTTCTTGACCTGCTTCATTTCCTCGGCGGCCTGCGGAAGCGGAGCGAACGGCGGATTGGGCGGCTTGGTATCGCCAACGAGGAAAAGGCTTTTGTCATTCGGCGGCGGCTGAGTAGCGGAGGCGGCTAGCATGGTGAGCGAGCTTCCCGTGGTCAAAGTGACATCTTCAATCCAGAAGTGCGGCTGCGGATCGGGCACGATCAAAGTTTCAAAGTTCAGCCCGTATAGGCTCTCCGCCGGAAACACAATAACTCGTGAACCGGGAGGAATCAGCTTCCTTGCCGGTTCAACCAGCATTGCGAAAAGCTGTTTCCCATCCGAACTGCCGAGGTCCTGCGCGTCGCGCATTCCCGGAAGCGCCTTCTGGTACGATTTCACTGCCGATTCGATTTCCGACGCCTTCGGCAGTTCAAAATGTGCCGTCTTCGCAGGGTTGATCACCCAAAGATACGAGTGGTTCTGCCCAATCCAGTAAAAAAGAAGCGTAGCTTGAAAACGCCTTGCCATCCGTTCCGGCGAGTTACTCAGAGCAGAACGAGAGAGGCTCCTCGCACTCGCCGACAACCCTTCCTCCAGAGTTCGTGCCCGGCTCAACTCCGCGACTCTTAGTGCATCGGCGGTCCGTCTGCGTCGAATCAGAAAATCAATGTAATCATCGTAGAATGTGATAGCGCTGGAGAGGAAAGACAACCGCAAGTCTTCCGCTTGAACGGACGAGCGAGCAGCCTCGATCACTGCGACGGAGCGGCGAAATTCGGCCTCGGCTTTGGCACTCTGGCCCATATCCGCGTAGACTCGGGCCAGTCGCGCTTCAGCTTCCCATCTCTGCGACGTGTCGGCTTTCGAGTCTCCTATCACTTCGCGAAACGATTTCTCGGCCTGGGCGTAGTCATGTTTCTGCACGTCGATACGTCCTCGAACCAACTGTGAGGCCAGTAGTTCGGACCGGTCCAGACTGCCCTGCTCCAGGTGAATCGCTTCCTCGTAGTATTTTTCGGCGGATTCGATTCGTCCAATCTCTAGCTCAATTTCCGCAAGATCGTTCATATACTCCGTAAGCGTTCTCTTATTTCCCTGGCTTCGCGCGAGTTCCAACCCTCGCATCAAAACAGCCTCGGCTGCCTCGTAGTCGTGTTGTTGGTAGTACACATTCGAGGTTCCAGTCAGCCAATAGATTTGCAGCTCAATGAACCCTGCGTGGGCCGATACTTCTTCCGCCCGTTTGTAGAATGCGAGAGCACTGTCGAAGTCCCCCAGCTTCCTATAACCCCAGGCCATGTTTCCCAGGATCTGAGCTAAGGACCTTTGGGCGTCGAGAGATTGAGCCAATTGCAAAGCTGCTTGGTGCCAGTCGATAGACTCGTCATAGCGTTCTTCCTTTGTGGCGACCGCGGCCAGACCTGCGAGGCCGAGAGTTTCGACGTATAAATCTTTCTGCTTTCGCGCAATTTGGAGCGCGTCGTGGTACGCGGTTGCAGCGCTCGTCAGATCGCCCGCCAGGAACGCTACTGCTCCTCTCCTGAGCTCAACTTCATCCAGCAATTCGGGATGACTCTCTTTTGCTAACGTCTCCGCCTCGGAAAGGAGTCGATTCCCGTCTGTTGGCCGTCGCAGCCATGCGTTCGCCACGCCCTGCGTGAATTTACGCCTGATGGCGACGTCGCTCTTTGCCAAGAATGGGGGTAAACCTAATTCCAGCAGCTTCAGCGATTCAGCATGGAGGCCCTGGCGATCGAGTATCTCGGCCTTCAGGACCCGAAAACGCCAGTGCCACTCGGAATCTTCCGAAGGATACCTACGAAGTGACTCATCGGCTTCCTTCAAGGCCATCTGGAGATTGCCGCGCTTGACTTCTAATTGGGCATCTTTCCAGACCTGTTCGAGGGAAGGCTTGCAACCGGATCCACTTAAAACGAAGCTTAGAAGTGGCCAGAATACTAATATGGAGGCCAGCCGTTGCTGGTAGCTTCGGCAACGATAAAGCCGCCGCCGTTGGGCGAGCCCAATTCGACACGCAGCATCGTGAGAGTCTTTCGACCGTGCTGACATAGGACTTCGCCTAAAAAAACGTCCCCGAAGTCTACGACATGATAAGCGTGCCGTCCAATCCGTTGCACGCCCGGGTGTGTGAACTTGCCCTCCGGCTTGCAGAAGCCTGGCTCCTTGAAGTGAACCTCTTTCACGATCGAGCAAAACAAGGATCCGTGAGACTCCAACTGCTCCGGCAGAATTTTGTCGGCCACTTTGACCGCCTTTAGCATCTCGTCTGCTAGTTGCCGCAATTTGCTCCCTTTCGTTTTCCAGCTATCCCTCACAGCGGCAAAGGTTCCAAGTTCCAGAAACACTTCATGGTCGAGCTCAACATCTACCGGATACCCCGCAATGCGCAGATTCTCAAATTTGCTACCGACCAGGAGAACTTTGCCCTCGGTCGGTCCCGGCATTTTCGGGGGCGGCTCCTCGAAGCTCGACGAAAGCCGCGCTACAATGCGGTCGGCGGTCACCACATCGAGGATGTTCAAACCCTCGACCGTGGCGGTCGCATGAGTTGTGTGGATTGTCTTGCCGTTTTCCTTCTTCACGCTTCCCGCGACATGCGAGTATCCCCGCCTGAAGGAAACAACTTCGTCGACCCGAAAGGTCTCAACGTGAGAGCTCCCGACGCCACCGGTGCTGGGCAGCGAGATTCCCGCTTGAACTTCAATCACACGCTGGACAGGACGCGTGAGTTCTCCGCTCAGAGCATGAGCCGATGCGTGGTAGTGAAAATGTCGGTGTGCAGTCATCGGAGGTACCTCGTGGGGGCCCAATACTCTTTCATCTAGTGGAGAAATTCAACAGCAAAACTGAGGCGCAGGACTTCGTTCTTGGTCGGCGGTCCCTTTGACCCCGCGTCGCCGGTGAAGACCAGCGTGTACTTGCCAGGCTCGACGCGGCCCGCTGGGACGACCAGATTCAGTTCCTTGTTCGTGAACGACCCCGGCACGCGCAGCTGAAGCACGGAGCGGCCCGCTTCGTCCTGTAGCTGGCAGACGTAAGCGTCAAAGGATGTCTTTGGCGTGAAGTCGAATTTTAGCGCAAGGCTCTCGTTGGGGTGAACGGAAAGTTTTACTTCTTCCCCGCCCCGTGTAACGGCCATTTTGGGCGCATGAGATGTAACGAATAGCTGCGCCGCACCGGAAGAGGCTTCTTCCCTCGCGTGCGGAATCGTGACCGTATTCTGATACGCAATAATCAACAACAGAGCCGCGAACGCCGGTACCGCCGCAACGGGTTGGAACCAGCCCAGCCATCCACCACGCGCCGCAACGGAGTCCTTCGCGAGCGAACTCGCCGTCTCCTGCCGCAAGACTTCGCGGGCCGCGTCCACAAACGTTGCCGCCGCCTTCAAATCGCTCGCGCATTCCGAGCAGTCGAAATAATGTTCTTCGTACTCCTCCCGCTGGACCGGAGAAAGTTCGCCGAGCACATACTTTACTGCCGCTTGCAGTTGTATTGCCTCGTTATGGTCCATTTGTGCCATCCGTAAGGTAGTGCGGGGGGACGCTGTATCGTTTCACTGGTTTCCCAAGCCAGTCGCCCGCTGGACAATCCCCATCTGCCCTTTCTCATAAAGGGCCTTGAACTTATCCTTGGCCCGATAAACCAGTACCCTCAGGTATTCGCGATCAACCCCCATTTCGCGGCAAACGACGTCTTTCTCCTTTTCTTCCAGGAAGATAGCGCGAAGCAGGTCGCGGTCCCGTTTTGGCATTCCGTCGAGGATCCGGCGCACGTGCTCCGCGGATTCCTTGGTGACCAGCATGCCCTCCAGGTTCAATACCTTGTCCGGTATGTCCATGTGCGCATCCTCCATCGGCTGGTTCTTGGCGGAAGATCGGTAGTACTCCAGTAAGACGTTGTTACAAATGGAGTTAACGAAAGCTCCGAAGCGCTCCGGCTGACGCACCCCACCCTCTCGGCGCAGCGCCGCGATCACTCGAATAAAAGTCTCCTGCCGCAAGTCATCTACTTTGTCCGAAGTCAGCGGCCGGGAGCGGAGCTTGATGTGCAGAAGTTGCCCAAAATAAGCGACAAAGTGCTGCTCGGTCGACGGATCCCCCTCCCGCAGCCGTTCCACGTACGCGTTGTCAAAAGTGAAGAACTCCACGCAAGCCTCGGATTCTTGGCGGAGGAGTATAGCGTCGCACCCCGGTGGGGGGCAATGAGACTTATGATTCATCAACATACCGTTGAAACGAAATCGCAGGCAGACGCACTACTCGTTCGTAGGAACCCCCGTACGATTGGGAGTCCTTATCCGTGGGGTACCCACCCCGGTCCCCATGTGCCCCAGTGGGCGCATTCTGGCCCGCCCTGAACGGGCTAGGATGCGCCTCCCTTCTCTCAAGGGTGGGCCAATTCATAGGAGGAATTGTGGCAAGTCCGGTACGCTGCTCAAGTACGACAAAAAATGCCGCTTATCCATTCCCCCAAACCGCCGCGCTGAAAGTGCAGCCGCCTGAAAATGGAACATCAGGGGCCCCCTCTGTAACTACTGTAACTGCACTGAGCATTGAATTTGTGGCCAAACCCCAGGAAGCTCACCGCGTGGAAGCCGCGATTCCAGCCGCCCTTGCTAGTGCACTGAAGGATGTAACCGGCTTCGCCGGATGCCTGGTGATGATTTCGGATCAGGAAGCACGGCTGGTCACGGTCGTCACGCTGTGGGCTGGAGATGACCGCGTGAATCGTTGCAGCCAGAACGCCCGCCGGGTGCATGCGCTGCTGAAGCCCTATCTCGACCTCTGCTTGCGGGTACAAACCATGGTCGCGCATCTCCCATTGTTGCCATTGTTGCCGGCGATTCGGCCGGAAACAATGGCCGCCGGTGAGTGTTCGGTGATGCAGGACCTTCTTTCTGAAGATAAAACCATTTGCGTCGCGTAGAGCATCGAATATTTGAAGCCCTATTGGAAGAAAGTTCCGAAGCGAAATGAGACCGGTCGTAGAGTTAAATCAATGGGCCTGGGTGGAATGGATACGATGCTTGGGAAACGTGACTGCAGCGCGGGCTCTTGTGGCAGCGCCGCGATTACTACACTGGATCACCAGGCTCTCTGCCTAAACCACTTCCTGCTGCGTTGTTATGAAAGGCTGGAGGGTCTTGATCCCCGGGGCCGCAAGTTCAGCGCTGAACCCCTGGACCTGGTTTCCATGCGAGCCTTTGTCGAGAAATGCTCGCGAAAGGCGCTCGATGTCAGTCTGCAGTCCGAAAGCCTGAGCAACCTCCAGCGCGGACGCTTACTCGATATTTTGCTCTGGGCAGGTGAACTGTTCCTCCTGCTGCGATCCCCGGGCCTCGTGCTCGCCCAATCGATAGCTTCCTCTGAAGGGCAGCACGCTCCCCGCGTGTCCCCTCCAAGTCTCTCAGCTTCTCGAGAAGCTATCTCATAATCGAGTTCCGTCAGGGCACGGCTTCATACGTGCCAAAAGCGCCGCAAAATCAATGCGGCTTTAGCCGCTGAGTGTTCCTTCCGGCGACGGCCCGCCTCTTGCAACTCTTACAACGCCAGCGCTAATGACTCAATCGGCGGCGGCCCTCGGAAGCAAGTCGATCGCGCCACTTACTTCTTATCGGACGGCCTTTGCACGTTGTTTGGACTTCGGAACGCCGGCCGGCGGGCAAAAGAAATTGCTGGTCTAGGACAATTTCTTGCGCACGAGTTCTTCCAAGTCGGCAATTTGGTCGCCGAGAAGATTCAATTTGCGCGCCAGGCCTTGGATTTCGGACTCGGCACGGCGGTTCACGTCAAAGTCGAGTTCGCTGCGCAAGCGGTCTTTCGTATCCTGGCGATTCTGGCTCATCATGATCACCGGAGCCTGAATGGCCGCGAGCATCGAGAGAAATAGATTGAGAAGGATGAAAGGATAGGGATCCCAGGCCGTCCGGCGCAGGAAAACATTAACGGCGATATAGATCGCCGAGAGAATTAGGAAGGTGATGATGAAAACCCACGATCCGCCAAGGCGGGCGACGGAGTCGGACACCCGTTCGCCGAGGGTTGCTTCTTTTTCGATGACCTCGTTGGGATTGCGGCTCGCGCGTAGACGCACGAGTTGTTGCGCGGCATGAAACTGGCGGCCGAGCACTGTCAACATATCCATGCCTGCAAGAGGCTTGCGCTGCAGCAGAACGGCGATACTGTGCCGGGTTACTTCGAGGCACTCCGTCTCTTCAAGGGCAATCGCGGTCGTTTGGTGTGGAGTCTGCTCGAGCATCGAGGCGAAGCCGAAGAATTCGCCGTGGGCCGGTTCATCGACCACGACTTCTTGGTTGTCCTCGTCGACGGTGGTGACACGGACTCTTCCGGTAACCATCACGTAGGCCTGCCCGCTGGAGTCGCCCGTCTTGTAGATGCGCTGGCGCGTAGCGAATTTCTTCAACTCCACTTGTCCGGCCAGGACGGCGGTTTCTTCTTCATCGAGCAGGGCAAACAGCGGGACGTGTTTCAGCGCTTCGGGATTGCAAGCCATGCGGCACCTCGCTTGGTGAGCACAAATCCTGCCTAATCCTCGCGGCCATTTCAAGGATGGCCAGAACGCCTTGGGTCGGCGGCAGACCCTAAATTAGCATTCTCTGAGCCTCGGCTACGTCGCGGAAACACTTACCGCACCAAGCAGGCAGGTTTCCACGTCTAAACGTGCTGCATTTCCTTGGACAGCCGGGTTATATTTCTCTATAATTACGATTCAGATTACCCAGTCCCGATTCACCTATCGCGCTGTCCCACAGCCTACTGTCCACCTAACTCCCATGGAATCGTATCTTTCGCCGACCCCCACCCTCTAACTCCCATCGAATCATATCCTTACAAAAATCGTAGGGGGGAGGGGTAACCGGCCATCCTTTCAGCACCCAATCCATATATTTTGCGGTGGCGACTCTGCCCTTACATGTGGAAGGCCCCAGGCAATCTGGTGTGTTGTCGACCGAATGTACCGGAGGAGATGCGATGAGAAAGGCAATTTCCCTTGCGGTTCTGCTTCTTGCCTCTTTGTCCTTGCAAGCGAAAGACAAGCCGGCCTACGAGAAGGGCGAACTCCTGCAGATGGATTCTGCTTCGTGCGGCTTCGCGGAAAAGGACGGCAAGACTCTGGCTGGGCAGATTTTTGGCACCGACGGACAGCACAAGAAGACACAGGAAACGCTTTGCCAAGAGTATGTGCTGCGATCGCAGCGGGTTACCTACAGAATCCGGCCGAAAGATGACAAACACCCGGCGCTTCTTCCGGTCGGCGAGACTGCCGAATTTCGCATTCACAAAGACAAGCTGCTGTTGCGCGTTCCGGAATCGGACGGCAAGGAAAGAGAGTACATCGTGGTCTCCATGACGCCGCGAACGGACGTGGCGGAAAACCGACCTGGGGCGGCCCACGCCAACCGCTAGCGGTAGTCTTCGTGCGGCGATGCTCCCGGGAATTGCCTGACCCCGCTCCGCGAGCACGGGCGATTCTCTCCACGGACCGGGCCAAGTAATGCGGCCGGCGAGCGAATTGCCAGCTCTCTTTACCATTCGAGCGATTGGGAGTACGTTAGCCTTGTTCGCCCGGTTCTCTTGGCCGAACATGGGTGAGGGAAGAGGAAAAGGCCTGCTTCCCGCCCGGGTATGACACCCCTTCTCGAAGTCCATGATCTTCACGTCGCCTACATTTCAAGGGCTGGGAAAAAGTCCCTTGCTCTTGCTGGGATAAATTTTGACGTACGGCCAGGGGAGACACTCGGTGTGCTCGGCGAGTCCGGTTCCGGCAAGAGCACACTCGCAGTTGCGCTGCTGCGACTCCTTCCAGGAAATGGGGAAATTCAAAGGGGTGGCGTTATGTTCGAAGGGCAGGACCTGCTGGGGGCCGAACCTCGAACACTCCAACGAATTCGCGGCGCGCGCATTGCGCTGATTTTTCAAGAGCCGTCGCTTGCGCTGCATCCGACGATTAGAATTGGTGAACAAATCAGCGATGTCTTGGCCGCGCACGAATCGTTGAGCCGGCCCGCCTTGCGTCAAAAAACTCTGCAACTCCTCGCAGAAGTTTTTCCGGCGGATCCAGCGCGCATGGCAGACTCCTATCTCCATCAATTGAGCGGCGGCCAACAGCAGCGGGTGCTGATCGCCCAGGCAATTGCGTGCGGTCCCTCTCTGATCGTCGCGGATGAGCCGACGGCTTCTCTCGATCCAACGACGCAGCAGGACATTCTTTCGCTCTTTCGAACGCTGCGGGAGAAATTCAATCTGTCAATGATTCTGATTACCCACAACCCGGCGCTGCTGGCGGGCCTGGCGGACCGGGTTCTCGTGTTGTACGCGGGAAAAGTCGCGGAAATCGGCCCAACGGAAAAGGTTCTTGCATCGCCGCAGCACCCGTACACGCGAGCTTTACTGCAAAGCATGCCAAGACGACTTGATGAACCTGCGAAGGGACACAAGTCCATGCTGACTGTAATCCCGGGAGATGCGCCGAATCCGGAAGAGCTTGCGAACGGTTGCCGATTCGAAACGAGATGTGCGGACCGCATGGAGATGTGCACTCGGCGCGAACCGGCGGCGGTGGCTGTCGGTGAAGCGCATGCCGTCTCGTGCTTCAAGTACGGCGGGTGATTCGAATTGAGGCCCGAGGACATGGAGCGACTCCTGATCGTGGAAAACCTTGAAAAGTGCTACGAGAACGCGGGTGTGCTCGGGACCAGGAAAGAAGTGAAGGCTTTGCAGGGAGTTTCTTTTTCAATTTGCCCACAGTCAACGTTGGCGCTGGTGGGTGAATCGGGTTCCGGGAAAAGCACGCTGGCTTTTTGCATCGCATGCCTGGAGCGGCCAACGTCGGGGAGAATTTTTCTTCATGGAAGCGAAATCTCGGCCTTCGATGAAAGCCAACTTCGTCAGGTGCGTCCGCAGGTTCAGCTGGTGTTTCAAGATCCGGCGCGATCACTGAATCCGAGATTTTCCGCGTTGGAGATTGTGAGCGAGCCACTGCTTGTGCAAGGGCGATTCAACAAGCGGGAAAGAGAAGACAGGGCGCGAGCCCTTCTCGTGCAGGTTGGCATCCCCCAAGAAAAAGTGTTGCGGAACGTCGCCGAATTCAGCGGTGGGCAGAGGCAGAGGCTGGCGATTGCGCGGGCCCTGGCGCTTGAGCCGAAGCTGCTGATTCTAGACGAAGCGCTTTCCGCGCTCGATTGTTCGGTGCAAGCGCAGATCGCTAATCTGCTGCTTGAACTGCAGACTTCGCTGGGACTGACGTGTCTCTTCATCACCCATGATTTCGCAATGGCAGGACATCTGGCCGACGAAATCGCAGTGATGGATCGTGGAAAGATCGTGGAACTGGGCGCAACGGAAAAAGTGTTGCGCGCACCGGAGCAAGAGGTCACCCGGCGCTTGATAGCGGCCACCCCGAGACTGAGCCCTGCGGCACAATTGCCGCGGGCCGTGTGATGCGCTACTTCTTGCACCGGCTGATGCAGGCCGCATTTCTCCTTATTGGCGTATCGATCCTTACATTTCTTTTTTCCACGCTTGCGCCGGGGAATTATTTTGACGAGATGCGGCTGAATCCGCAGATTTCCCGCGAAACGGTCGCGGCCCTGCGAACGCAGTACCAACTTGACCGGCCCCTGCCCGTGCGCTACGGCCGATGGGTGAATGCCCTCCTGCACGGCGAAATGGGATTCTCTTTTGCTTACAACAGTCCCGTTGCGCCGCTGCTGTGGGTGCGCGCCCGAAACACGCTGCTGCTCACGGTGACTGCTACCCTGATCGCCTGGGGGCTGGCTCTTCCCCTGGGAATCTGGAGCGCCACAACTCTCGGCCGCCTGCCGGATCGCGCTCTTTCCTGGGCAACAGCGGCACTTTTAGTCATTCCGGACCTCGTGCTCGCGCTAGGTCTACTGATTTTGGCAGTGCGCAGTGGGTGGTTTCCCACGGGAGGAATGGTGTCCGTCGGCTTCGAAAACCTCTCGCAGCTTCAAAAATTTCGTGACATCGTGTTCCATTTGGTGCTGCCTGTCACCGCGCTCGTCCTATCCGCATTGCCGACTCTCGTTAGACACGTCCGCGCCGCCCTCGCTGAGGTGCTCAAGGCTCCCTTCCTGCGGGCGGCGGCAAGTCACGGCATTCAGCGCCGCACGCTGCTCTACCGCTATGCCCTGCGGGCCGCCGCGAATCCCCTCATTTCACTGTTTGGATTTAGCGTGGGAGCACTTTTGAGCGGCTCGCTGCTCGTGGAAGTGGTGATGAGCTGGCCGGGACTTGGGCCCCTGCTGCTCGAGGCTATACTCGCCCGCGATTTGTACGTCGTGATCGGTGGCGTAATTTGTTCGACGATTTTTCTGGTCGCCGGAAACCTGCTGGCGGACGTCTTGATCTACTGGGCCGATCCCAGGATCCGCACGACAGCGGCAGCGAAATGATCCGGCGCCACGGTTGGAAACGATGGCTCCTCGCCCTTGCGGTTCTTCATGGAATCATCACGTGCGCGGGGTTTTTCGCGCCCTATGATCCCGCGGCGCAGGACCGTGAGCGCCCTTATCTGCCACCGATGAAAATTCATCTGGTGGATGCGCACGGACACTTTCGGCTTCGTCCTTTTTTTTACGCCTTGCATCTGCGCGAAGGCTCCTTCGATCAATTCGAAGAGAGCACCGATCAGGCCATTCCGCTGCGATTCTTTGTGACCGGAGCGCGCTACCGTCTGTCGGGCTTCCTACCTTCTGGCATGCATCTGTTCGGCGCGCAAGCAGGCCGAATCTACCTGCTGGGCAGCGATGCTTACGGCCGCGACCAGTTCTCGCGAATTCTCTACGGTGGGCAAATCTCGCTGCTGGCTGGGTTGTTGGGGGCGGGACTGACGCTGTTCCTCGGCGTGCTCATCGGAGCGACGGCAGGTTACTACGGCGGCTGGAGAGACGGATTGTTGATGCGCGTTGCTGAACTGTTTGTGGCACTGCCTTGGTTGTACTTGCTCTTCGCGCTCCGGGCATTCTTGCCGTTAGCGGTCAGCCCAGTGCAAGCGTTTTTCCTGATTATCCTGGTCATCGGAGCGGTGGGTTGGGCGCGGCCGGCACGGCTGGTGCGCGGAGTGGTGCTGAGCGCAAGAGAGCGCGATTTCGTCCGAGCGGCGCGGGGCTTCGGCGCAACCGATGGCTATCTCCTGCGGCGCCACATCTTGCCGGAAACTTCGAGCGTGATTCTGACGCAAGCCGCGATCCTCGTTCCGCAGTTCGTGCTCGCGGAGATGACGCTTTCCTTTCTGGGCCTCGGCGTGCCCGAGCCAGTGCCAAGCTGGGGAAACCTCCTCGCCAGCCTTCAGCAATACAGCGTCTTGGTATCGTACTGGTGGATGTACGTGCCCGCGCTGGCAATCGTGCCAGTCTTTCTAGGATACTTGGGACTCGCGGGTGCGTTGCAGCAGGACGCAGGCACGGAGAAGATAGAGAGGGCAAGTGGCGGAGCAGATGGTGAAAATGGCTAGACTCTCCACAATTGGCAGATGGCTTGGCTGCGGCTTGTTCCTGGCCGGCGCCGCCGTTTTTGCGCGGCCCGCCGGCGGGCTTCCACCACAGTCTAGCTCCTCAGAGGAACTGTTCACTCTTCCCGGGGAAATCGGGCAACGGGGCGGGCGGCTGGTCGTTTCACTGCGTGCAGAGCCGAAAACTCTGAATCCGCTAACCGCCGTGGACGCGCCATCGCGCGAGGTCATTCTTGGTGCGATGCAAGCGGACCTGATTCACATCAATCGCGCGACACAGCTGACGGAACCGGCGCTGGCGGAGTCCTGGAAAGTTTCCGGAGACGGGCGGCAGTACACTCTGACCTTGCGCAAAGGATTGCGTTTTTCAGACGGCCAGCCGCTCGATGCGGACGATGTCCTATTCACGTTTCGTGTTTGCCTAGACGAGAGTGTGCATGCCACGCAGCGTGACCAGTTGATTGTCGGCGGCAAACCGATCACCGTCCGCAAAATTGACGCGCAGACTATAGTCTTCCAATTGGCGAAAACCTACGGCGCCGGAGAGAGACTGTTCGACGGTCGTGCCATCCTGCCTCGCCACTTGCTCGAAAAGGCCTACGCGGACGGCAAGCTTTCGCAGGCTTGGACCCTCGCCACACCCGCGAACCAATGGGCGGGGCTCGGCCCCTTTCGTTTGAAAGAGTATGTCGCCGGAGAAAAGCTGGTTCTGGAGCGTAATCCCTACTACTGGAAAAAGGACACAAAGGGAAACCGGCTGCCCTATCTGGACGAGCTGGTTTTTCTGTTTGTGCCCAATGCTGACGCGCAAGTTCTGCGGTTCCAATCCGGCGAAACGGATCTACTCAGCAGGCTCAGCGCCGAGAATTTCTCGGTGCTTGGCCGCCAGCAGCGCGGCTTCACGATGTCCGATGCCGGCCCCGGTCTCGAATACAATTTCCTGTTCTTCAATTTAAATGAACCGGGGGAAAAGACCTCGCCGGATTTCGCGCGGAAAATGAAGTGGTTTCGCGAAGTAAAATTCCGGCAGGCCGTCTCCGCGGCGATTGACCGCGACGCGCTCGTGCGGCTGGTTTACCAAGGGAGAGGGGCGGCGCTTTGGGGACCGGTCACACCCGGCAATCGCCGCTGGGGCCATCCAGCGATCCCCCATCCTGCGCGCTCGCTGGAGAAGGCGCGGGCACTCCTGAAGGAAGCTGGCTTCATCTGGACCGCGGGGCCGAATGGGGAGTCTGAGCTTGTGGATTCCGACGCCAAGCCCGTCGAGTTTTCCATACTGACCAGTTCTTCGAATGCTGACCGCACAAAGATGGCCACGCTGATCCAGGATGACCTGAAGCAACTTGGAATGCGCGCGCAAGTCGTGCCGATGGAGTTTCGATCCTTGATCGATCGCGTCACGCAAACAAAAGAATACGACGCTTGCGTCCTGGGGCTGGTCAGCTTTGACACCGACCCGACGGCCGATCTCGGCGTGTGGCTCTCGAGCGGCGGCACGCACCTCTGGAACCCGGGGCAAGCGCATCCTGCGACGGTGTGGGAGACGGAGATCGACAAGCTGATGGAGCAGCAACTCGCCGCGCCGAGGTACGAGCAGAGGAAAAAGTACTTCGACCGCGTGCAGGAGATTCTCGCCGAAAATCAGCCGATGATTTTTTTGGCCAGCCCTGACATTCTGGCAGGCGCGAAGAACTCCCTTGGCAATTTTCATCCCGCCGTTCTCGAACCGTATGTCCTCTGGAACGTCGAGCAACTGTACTTCAGAAATGCTGTCGAGAACGCGCGCTGATGAGTCCCGCATTGACCAAAGCTCAGAGCAACCCCCAGAAGGCGTGGGATGACACGCGGCTGGTGAAAGAGTGTCTCGCGGGAAACGAAGAAGCGTGGTCCCTGCTGATTGACAAGTACAAGGCGCTCATTTATTCGATTCCCGTCAAGTACAACCTGCCGCCACAGGAAGCAGCCGACGTATTTCAGTCAACCTGCATGGAACTGCTCACGCGGCTTCCGCAGCTCCGAGAGCCGCGTGCACTGCCAAAATGGTTGATGCAGGTGGCGCATCACCAGTGCTATCGCGTGAAGCGCCAGCAGCAGCTCCTGGTCAGCCGGGACGCCGAGCCGGACATGCCGGACCCGGAAACGCCCGCCATCGCCGAAACCCTGGTGCAACA
>Ga0137409_10001719_pt1 | contig 23761 bp, 18 predicted proteins | sample CZODoug1_16funga_FD_122059 | JGI IMG/M metagenome (GOLD analysis project Ga0137409, IMG submission 122059) | Vadose zone soil fungal communities from Angelo Coast Range Reserve, California, USA - CZODoug1_16fungal (Hybrid Assembly) | ecosystem: Environmental > Terrestrial > Soil > Vadose zone...
TACGTTTGTGAGTTGAGATGTTTTGGTCGAATCGAGCCAACGCTTCCGACTTTGGAAGCGGTGGAACGCAACTAGCAGCGGCGATGCCATGTCGCAAGAAAATTTTTCGGACGAACCATGCACAAAGCATTTTCATCGCGTCTGACAAGCGGTTGCACGGCTTTTGCGAGTTGCTGTCCAGTTGGAAGCGTGGTGTGGATCATCTGTCGATTTTTGTGCGTGCTGCGCAAATCATCACGCGGGCTTCCCAAGACGAATCGGATGCGCCACAGTTAAACGCGAGCAGTTTTCCGTCAACGGATGCCCCCTCACGGGCCAGCCGCCGCTCCGTCTGATGCTGAAAGTCAAAGACACACTCCGGGCGACCGTGAACCTCACCTTCGATGGCAGGGTGATGAAGGTGTATCACGGGCCGAACGCGCGCGCGCGATTCGAGAATGAGGTGCGGATCCTGCGCCATCTCGAAGCGCGCGGCTGCGGGTTCGTGCCCCGTTTGCTGGAAGCCGACCCCGCGCAACTCCGCATCGTTACCACGAATTGCGGGACGCGGGTGGAGCATCTGGATGCAGAGCGCGCGCGGGAGTTGTTCGCGGAGCTTGAGCCTTATGGGGTTCGTCACGATGATCCCGACGTGCGCAACGTGACCTACCGCCAGTCCGACGGACGCTTTTGCGTGATCGATTTCGAGCTGGCCACTTTCCTCCCGGGTTTCGAGCAAACGCCGCCGTCATGAATCAACCACCGGCGGCCCCCGCATCAACTTTTCTCAAATGGTCGGGCTGGACGGATCGCGGCAAGGTCCGCCCCACCAACGAGGATGCGTTCCTGGGGCTTTGTTTCGACGCGCGGGAGGTCCATCACCTCGGCAGGCTCGGCGAGGCCTCGATGGGCCACGCGGACTTCGCCTTTGCCGTCTTTCGTCTCCCCGACTGCCACTAGGTCGATCCAGCCGTTGTTGTCGTAGTCGATGGCAGTGACACCGTAGGCGCGAACCCAGTTCGTCTCAGGCAGCTTCACCTGATCGAAGGACTTGCCCTGGTTGTTATGCCAGAGAGTGAGACCGGGAGGGCCCCAGTGCGTGAAGGCGAGATCCATCCAACCGTCGTGGTTGAAATCTAGGACGGCGAGTCCAGCGGCTGGCGCTGGCATGGGCGAGGACCACACCTCGCGTCTAGGGAATTTTCCTTCGCGGGGGTTCTCGTAGATAAATGTTCCTAAATAAGTGTTTAGGTTCCCGTCCTGACTACCCATTGACCAACCAGCGATTGCGAGGTCAACAGCACGGTCGTTGTTGTAGTCAGTGCCAACCGCCGCGACACTTGGTGTTCCCCCACTGACGCCGGCCGATTGGGTCACATCTGTGAACGCGCCGTTGCCGTTGTTGCGCCACATCACGTTCAATCCAGCTGGCTGTACACCGGCCACATCCCAGGATCGGGGAGTTCGCGGGTCAAATTGAGATGCGTCAGCATACCGAGCGACATACAAATCCAAGTCGCCGTCGTGGTCGTAGTCAATGAAAGTTACTCCGGCATTGAAGCCATCGCTCTTGATTCCAGAAGCCTCGGTGACATCCCTAAAAGTTCCGCTTTTCTCGTTGTGCATCAGCGAAATTCGACCATTGATACCTAAGACAATGTCCACGAAACCGTCGTTGTCGTAATCACCTGCCGTGCAGCCGATCGCGTGCATGGTGGGATCAAGACCCGCTTTCTTACTCACGTCCTCGAATTTGCCGCCATTGTTGTGCAAGAGAGCAAGTCCACCTTCAGGGCCGTTGTCGGCGAGTAGCAAGTCAATCTGGCCGTCGCCGTCGTAGTCCAGAAAGCAAGCACCAGGGCCGAGAAAGGATGCCAGGTCGCTTGTCTGTCCTGCAGCCTTCGATTTCAGCCCGGCGTCAGCGGTCGCATCCACAAACCTCACCGGAATCGCCGCCCCAACTTTCTCCACAGCGACTGGCGATTCCTCCGCCCGCGAATACTTTCCCTGCTCCCCATACGCGAGGCTGATCGGAGTGCCGAGCTTGTTCTGCGTGATGTACTGAAATTTCTTCAGACCCTCTCGCGCTTTGTCGGCTTGTCCGGATTGCTGATAGGTACGCGACAGGCCGAATTGCGCCGAGGCGTGCAGCGGGTCGATCTTGAGCGCGTGCTCGAACGCATCGATCGCCTCCGGGTATAGCTTGAGCTGAGCGTGGGTCGATCCGAGGAAGTACCAGGCATCGGCGTCGTTGGGATCGAGTTCGGTAACGCGGCGAAAGGCGTCGACCGCGGCTTGTGGACTGTCCGAATTCTTGTAATAGAGGCCGAGGTTGTACCAGGGATGCGGATCTTTAGGATCGTCCTGGGCGGCTTTTTGAAGGAGCGCTTTCGCGTCATCAATCCGTTGCAAATTCAGCATGGCCACGCCGCGATTGAGTGTGGACACTTTCAGATTCGGATCTTTCACAGCGGCTTCTTCAAATGCTTTCAGGCCCTTCTCGAACAACTGCTGGTTCATGTAAGCGACGCCGATGTTGTTCAGGCGGGCGGCCTCTTGGGGATCGGTGCTGCTTGTTGAGGCTGCGATGAGCGCAAGCAGCAACGCAGGAACGCAGAGGAGCGTGGCAATCTTGATCATTGTGGGCAGAAATATCGTACTCTAAAGCGCTGTCGTTCTGAGTGCGTGCTCGTGTGGGTCGGACACTCTTGTCCGACAACTGCCATGCTCTGGCAAATATGGCAGCGGGACTCTTGATGCGATCGGTTGTCGGACAAGAGTGTCCGACCCACACGAGCCTATTTCTTCCCGTATCCGCGCTGGGAGATGACGCCCTTCGCCTCTTCAATCGTCACTGTCTGCCCCGCTGCGATGTTCGCCAGCTTGTCCACCTGACCGCTCGGCCATTGCACTTCAATGGTATCGGCTTTCATTTTTGCGCCGAGCCCGAACGTCAACACGAGTTCGCTCTGCGAAAGATAGCTGGAGCCCGATTTCATCATCAGCGACTGTTTGTCGCCGCCAGCCGTGAGTCGTACGACGGCCCCGATGCCATCGCGATTCGATTTTATTCCTACCAACTTCACTCGCAGGCTTTGGTTGGTTCCGCCCTCGCTGCGGTAGAGATGCACCGGGCCGCCGTTGGTGGTCATCAGGATGTCAAGCGCGCCGTCGTTGTTGATGTCAGCATAGGCCGCGCCCCGCGCCACTTTCGGGGCAGCAAAGGCGGCGCCGACTTTCGTAGTCGTCTCTTCAAACTTACCGTTCCCGAGATTGCGGAAGAGATGCGGCGGTTCGGCGTAGCTCACGCGCTTCTGCACGCGCTCGATTTCGTTTTCGATGTGTCCGTCGGCGACCAGGATGTCGGGCCAGCCGTCGTTGTCGTAGTCAAAGAAGAAGCAGCCGAACCCCAGCGTCACCAGGGTAGCGCGGCCAACTTCCGAGCGCGGAGCTTCGTCCACAAACAGGCCGTTGCCTTCGTTGTGGTAGAGCGAGAGCATCTGATTCGAGAAATTCGTGATGATCAGGCTGGCGTGGCCGGAGCGGTCGTAGTCGGCGGCGTCCACGCCCATGCCAGCCCGGGCAACGCCGTCTTCGCTGAACGCGATACCGGCAGAAACCGCGCGCTCTTCGAAGGTGCCGTTCTTCTTGTTCAGGTAAAGCTTGTTCGGCTGGGTGTCGTTAGCGCTCAGGATGTCGGGCCAACCATCGTCGTTGTAATCGAGTATGGCGACGCCCAGGCTCTTCGACGTGGGATCGTAGAATCCGGCTTTCTGTGTCGCGTCTTCAAACTTGCCGTTGCCGAGGTTGTGCCACAAGCGTGCCGACGTGCCCTTGTACGACTCGGGAGTGCAATACGATTTGTGCGCCCCGTCGAGCGTGCAATAGAGATCGCCCTGTTCTGACCACTGCACGTAGTTGGAGATGACGAGATCGAGTTTGCCGTCGCGATCGTAGTCCACCCAGGCGGCGCTGGTGGAGAATTCGTTCGGCCCCCAGAGTCCGGCTGTAGTCGTCACATCTTTGAACGTTCCGTTGCCGTTGTTGTGGAAGAGGTGACTCTGGCCTAGCGCGGTAATGAAAATGTCGTCGAAGCCGTCGTTGTCGTAATCGCCGATGGCGACGCCGAGTCCGAAAATTGAAATTCCAAGTCCCGACTTGCGCGTGACGTCGGTAAACGTGCCGTCGTGATTGTTGTGATAGAGCTTCGGTGTGGTTGGACCGCTCTTCGCGTGGCCCGCCCAATCCTGGCTGTTTACGATCAGGATGTCGGGATAGCCGTCGTTATCGTAGTCAATGAAAGCGCAGCCCGGGCCCATGGTTTCCGGCAGCCACTTCTTGCCGAAAGCGCCGTTGTTGTGCGTGAAGTGGATGCCAGCCTGCGTGGTGATGTCGGTAAGTGTGATCGTCTGCGCGCTACTCGTCGCCGCCAGAAGCAAGCACCACAGAGTCACAGAGACACCGAGAAAAACTTGGTCCGGCCTTTCTCTGTGACTCTGTGACTCTGTGGTGAATATTCTTTCTGACGTGCCCATCAGCGGCCTGCCCCCGAACCACCACCAGCGACGGCGGTTGCATGCTGGGGCTTTCTCGTCCGCACCGTGGCCGCCGAGTTCGCCGACCCAATCGGCAACGGCACCGACACGTGTTCGTGAATGCTCTGCCGCTCGTTGTTGTCTTCCGGATTGAGCAGACGATACGGCCCCGTAATCGCCTGGGAGGACTCGTCGGCTTTGAATCGCAAATATCGCGTTTGATGTTCCTTCGCCATCTTCTCGTCGCCGAGTCCGTTGTAGCAGAGCATCAGGTTGTAGTGCGCTTGGAGATCTTCGGGATCGATCGCCAGCACTTGCTGCAGAACTTGCACTGCTTCGGAATACTTGCGTTGAAGGAAAAGCACGCGTCCCAGATTATTCACCGCCACGCGGTCGCGCGGGTACTGGGCGAGAACCTTCCTGAGGTGTTGCGCCGCGCCGTCGTAATCTCCCTCTTGCCTCAGGACGCCAGAATAAAAAAAGTGCGCGCGCGGCAGATCGGGGCTGAGTGCCAGCGCCTTTTCTAGGACCGTGCGCGCGCGGGAGACATCGCCTTCCTGCAAAGCAGCGCGTCCGATGTTGACCCAGCCGTCGGGATTCTGCGGATCCGCTTCGGTGACTTTCTCAAACGCTGCCTGCGCCGCTTTCAAATCGCCCTGCAAGAATAATCCGATGCCGTAGTCGTTCCAGCGCTGCCAGTCCTCCTTGCGAAGATCAACCCGCGGCTGTGGCTCAGGTGCGCCGGCTGGCAGCACGTCGAGCGTAACTTGATTTTGCGCAACCGTGACAATCGGCAGATCGGGAATCTTTTCCTGCTTGGCGGAAACTCCTTGCAGAGAGCCCGTGAGAGCAAATTTTCGGTCATCGAAGTCGGGCGTGACGGAAGTGCTGGGCTGATTCGCCTCCGGCACGCCCGCAAACGCAAACTGCGTTCCCCACCAAACGAATTTACGATACAGCAGGCGCGCGGTCAGCGTGATCTTGTTGCTGGTGTTCGGAACCTTCATCCGAAAATGCACCGTGTCGGCCGCACCCGGAGGGATAAGCCGCACATAGACTACCGAGCGTGTCGCCCACGCATTGCGCTTGTTGACCGGATTGCCGTGCGCATCGACCTGGAGCGAACGATAAAAGTGTGCGCCCTTCTCCACCGGGCCTTTGCCACTGTCCTCGACTTCGCCGCTCCAGAAGACAACCTGACCGTTCTCATCCACGCCTTTTAGTTCGAGCCACGTGTCGTAGGCGTCCACGGTGCCGCCGGGGAAAAAATGTCCGACCTTCTTGGTGCGGACTACAACATCCACACGCACCGTGTCACCGCGGCGAACCGCAGGTTGCACGCGGCTCAGAGGCGCCGTCACAGCTACGGCTTCTCCCGCGGAACCGGGCGTTACCTTCGCTTCCGCTTCCTCGCCCACTGCAAACGTGGTGGACACTTCGTGTTGCGCCGTCGCACCCGCCTTGAGTTCGCCGCGTGCCGGCGATAGCGCGAAGATGTCAACTGTCAACGCGCCGTTTGTCAAAAAGTCCTGCGTGACCTTCAACTGTTCGGCGTCTTCATTTGCAGTCGGCAAGGCGGTGTTGGCCGCCGGGAAGCGATGGGAATGTATCTTGCCGACGACATTGCCGAAGTCATTCGATGGCTCGAGCGGCATGTGGCAGTCGGCACAATTCTGCGCCTTCGCCGGATAGTAGAACGACCGCGCGCCTTGTCCGGAAACGCCGCTGGCCTGCCAGTTGTCGTACTCGTTGAAGCCGCGAATCCAGCGATAGTGGTTGACTGGAACATCCAGATGAACTTTGTGGCACGAAGAACAGAACTCGGCCGTCTGTTCACGCATGAACGGTTTGAGAAATACGCGGCGATGCGGCTCGGGGTTGAGTTTCGTAATCGTGTCGTGCAGGTAGCGCACGACCGGATTCTTGCTGGCCGCGAGCTCATGTAGTTTGGGATACTCCAGATAGAAGTCGCCCTGCCCCATCGTGCTCTTCACGTCAGCAATGGCGTGACACATCATGCAGCCCAGTCCCGCTTGCGCTTCAGGCGTGTGCACGATCTGCTTGATGGGCGTGTCCATCTTGCCGGCATACAATACCGCCGGATCGTGACACCCGCCGCACCATTTCGAAGGCTTGGTACCGACGACGTCCTGCATGTACTCGATCGACTTGCGATACCACTGATTATTGAACGACGAAAAGTGATGCGCCGAACTCGACCACTGCTTGTAAATGTCTTCATGGCAACGCTTGCACGAGTCCGACTCCATGAAGAACTTGCTCGGAATTTTTTGTCCACCGTAAACTTGCGCGGAACTTGGGAAGAACGGGCCCTGCGGACCATCGCCTTCGGCGTCCATTGTGGCGGGTGGCAGCGTCGGATTTTTGATGAGGTAGTAAGTCAGCCAGCGCGTCTCGCGCTGATAACGCGCCGCCCAGCCAATTCCAGCCACGACGGCCAGGCACACAACCACGCGGACGAATGCGTTCGAACTTAGCCAGCTGCGCTGACCGAGCCACTCCGCCAGCAAACAGGCAGCACCGGCAATGCTCGCGATGATGTGCGCGTACAGCCACCTGAATTCGCTGTGCGGTGTCCCCGTGCGGATCAAGACCACTCCAAGAACCGCGCCCACCGTCACGAGCAGCCAGCCGGCTTTCCAAACAAAGTTCCCGGCGCGCAGCAGAGGCGCCAGCATCACAACCAACAAAATCGCCGCAATGACGCCGACGAACGCGTGCATCAACACAACTGCGGGGTAGAAAACGTTCGCCTGCGGAAAGGGATACAGATAGAGCGCAGTGAGAAGTAAAAAGAAGACCAGAGCGCGTAGCAGCTTCTGAGCGATCGATAGGTTGGACCCGGACATATTTGTGCTTCGCGACAGAAGAATGCCGCTTGTCCCACGCAAGGGAAAACGCAGGACCGCAAGCTACCCAGCGTAATCCATCGGCGCGCCAACGGATAATAGTACAAAAATACTATTCATCTTTGTCGGGACGGGGCCGCTACAGTAACGCGGGCGGCTGGGAGAACTCCCCTCGAATTTCTTCGAGCAGGGATGCAACCGCTAGAACCAACTCCTCCTCCCACGGCCGTCCCACAATCTGCACGCCGATGGGCATGCCCTCAGCGGAATATCCCATCGGGACCACGGCTGCGGGAAATCCCAGCAGGTTGAACCACTCGCAGTAGCTCCAGGCGTCGAGATACTTTACGGTCTTCCCTTCCACCTGCCACTCGCGCTCGCCATGTCGAAAAGCTGGAATCGCCGCGGTGGGACAAAGCAACACGGGATACTTGCGCATCTGCAACAGAACTCGCTCACGAACATCATCGCGTCCGAGCCAGGTTCCAAGAAGTGAGTCGCCGGTGTGCGCCGGCTCAGCCGATGTCCATAAAGAAAATTCACGCAGGATGGGACTCAGTTCCGATTCGTGGCCGCGCAGCATGGGGCCCAGAATCATGCGTCCGGCAGTGCCGAAGAATTTCCACCACAACTGCCGCGCCTCTTCGAGACCGTCCGGCCGAAATTCCTCGACCCGCAATCCGCGCTCCGACAACAGACTTGCCGCCTGCGTCATAGCCAGCCTTGTTTCCGCGGTGATGGGAGTGCGTACGTCGTCTTGGAAGAACCCGACACCGATCGCGCGAAGCTCTGTTTTACTCACCTGGCCCAGCGACACCGGAGCGGAGGAAGGATCGCCGTCATCCGGCCCGGCCATCGCCTCGAAGAGAAGTTTCAGATCCGCCACTGTGCGCGCCATCGGCCCTACCACTCCCAACAACGCAAACGGTCCGCCCGACTTCGGAAAGTGTCCCGTCGAAGGAATTCGCCCGGGCGTCGGCTTAAGACCGCAGATGCCGGTGAAGTGCGCAGGCACTCGAATCGAACCTCCGCCATCGCTCCCAACGCCCCCCGCCGAGAGTCCGGCGGCGATAGCGGACGATTCTCCCCCGCTCGATCCGCCACACGTGCGAGTCAAGTCCCAGGGATTATTCGTTCGCCCGTAAAGCAGATTGTCCGTCTCCCACGCCATGAGCAATTCCGGAGTATTAGTCACACCGAGAATCACCGCGCCCGCCGCCCTCAAACGCGCGACCAGCGGGGCGTCCGCGGCGGCCAGGTATCCGGCGCGCAGACGAGTGCCCGCTTCACAGCGATGCCCCGCAACGTCAATCGAAGACTTAATCGAAAGCGGAACTCCATGGAGTGGACCGAGGTCGTTCCCGCTCATCACTGCCCGTTCGGAATTGCGCGCTTGCGCCAAAACGTGCTCGCATTGCCAGTCCACGAACGCATTCAATCTGGGGTTGAGGCGCTCGATGCGCTCTAGATGGATGCGCGCAACTTCCACCGGAGAAATGGATTTTGCCCGGATCTCGGCGGCAATGCGACTGGCGGACGGCAGGACGGACGACATCATTTCGCGGGCGAAAGCGGAGTCTATCACGCGGGCATTCTCGCCGGGAAAACGAAACACTTGACCACGGGGGTCACAAAGGTCACGGGAACCTACAGAGCAAATGTCGCTTACGCTCCGATCAGTTTTTCCAGCGCCGCCTTGTTGCGGATCAAAAGAGTAGAGCCCCGCAAGTGCGCGAACTCCTTTTCGCGAAACTCGCCGAGCACGCGCGTCACAGTTTCTCGCGAGGTGCCGATGAGTTGAGCGATTTCCTCGTGCGTCAGGGCAATCTTGATTCGGATGCCGTCTTTGGTTTCCTCTCCGCCGTGCGCCCACTCCAACAGAAGCCGGGCCAGTTTTTCGGAGACAGAATGGGACAAGCCCAGCGACCGGATCATATCGTATGCGCTCTGGCAGTCGTGGCTGAGGTGTTGCGCTGCGTGCAGACAGGCGTCGGCATGGCTCTGCAAAAACTTCAGAAACTCCTCGCGCTTCACGAAATCCAACTGGCAGGGCTGGAGCGTCTCCGCCGTCAACTCGTAGGGCCTTCCCGAGACCGTTCCATGCAGCCCAAGCACTTCGCCCGCCTGGGCAATTCTCAGGATTAGCGTTTTGCCGTCGCGCGAAGTCGTCGTCAGCTTCACGCGTCCGGTGCAGATGACATAGACTCCGCGCGGCGCCTGACCTTCCACAAACAAAACTGCTCCAGGAGGAAAAGCGATGGCATACTTGATTTTGTCGAGGTCTTCTACCGACTGCTTAGGAAGATCGCAAAAGAAACCGGTATGACGAAGTTTGCAGATCACACAATTTTCTGTGATCTGCAACCCGTAGGGTGTACTCATATATAAACCCTCAAATCATCATGATACGTCAACTTACGCCCTAGTTATGGGTTTATTCGGTTTGAGAGTGGGTCCCCTTGCAGTTAGACCTCACACCCCGCACAATGAATGGCGTCGAAAGACTGCCAGACGATTAGAAAGGAAATTTCCCAAACGGTGAGAATCCGGTTGCCGGTCGCAGTGCTTCTGCTCGCATCACTCCCGACTTGGGCTGCGGGCACGCGCAAACGTCATCCGAATCCTTCCGCGCCCAGCAATCCGGACTATATGGTCGCGCTGGCGACCGCCAATCGATTCCTGCATGCCTGGCAGACGGACGATCTGGAAACCGGTACGCTTCTGCTCAGCGATCGAGTACGCCATTCGCAGGATCCGGAGAAATTCGAGCAGTTCTTTGCCGGCAGTTCCGGCCGGGCTTTTGAAATCTCGCGCGGACAAGGAAATCCTGGACGCTACCATTTTGCGGTCGTGCTGGTTTCAACCACCGGAACACGAATGCGCCGCCGATCCTGCGAAATCATCCTCATCAACACTGGCAAGAACGACTGGGTCGTAGATAAACTTCCCTAGTCCCCGCCATTCGTAGCTTGCAATCGGCGGCTATCATCGGAGTCTGTACTCATGAAGCGGATTCACAAAGTAGCAATCCTCGGCGCTGGCACGATGGGCGCACGTATCGCAGCCCATTTCGCCAACGCCGGCGTGCCCTCCCTCTTGCTGGATATCGTCCCGCCCGACGCCGACGGTGTCGCCCGCAACAAAATTGCCGCCGCTGGACTGGATGCGGCGAGGAAATCTAAACCGGCCGTGTTTTACGATCCTTCCCTCGCTCGGTTGGTCACCGTCGGAAACTTTGAAGACGATTTGAAACGCCTCGCAGAAGTCGACTGGATTATCGAAGCTGTCGTCGAGAATCTCGAGATCAAGCGGTCGTTATTAAGAAAGGTTGAAGGAATCCGCAGGCCTGGAACCATAGTTACAACCAACACCAGCGGATTGCCGGTCGCGCAGATTGCGGAGGGCTTCTCCGAAGATTTCCGGCGCTCGTGGTTCGGCACTCACTTTTTCAATCCGCCGCGCTACATGCGACTGCTGGAGCTGATTCCAACTCCGGATACAGACCGGGCGTTGATTGAGGCCGTCACCCATTTTTGCGATACCCAACTGGGCAAGGGAGTAGTGCTCGCCAAAGACACGCCCAACTTCATCGCCAACCGCATCGGAACCTTTTCCGTACTCAACGTAATGCGCCTCATGCAGGAAATGGACATGAGCATCGAAGACGTGGACGCGCTCACCGGACAAGCTCTGGGCTGGCCCCGTTCCGCCACGTTTCGCACGATTGATCTGGTCGGCCTCGACATCCTCGGACACGTAGTCTCGAATATGACCGGTGCCGGACGGGCTTCCTCGCCCGCCGCTCTTGACGAACGCAGCGATCTAAAACTTCCCGACTTCTACCGCCAAATGCTCGAAAAGAAAATGCTCGGCGACAAGACCAAGGGTGGTTTCTACAAGAAACTCAAAGGCGAAAGCAGTGAGGACGATCGCCTCGCGCTCGATTGGAAGACGCTGGAATATCGCCCGCGCCAGAAACCGAAATTCGCCGCGATTGAAATGGCCAAGAACGTCGAGGCCACGGGCGCGCGCATACGCATGCTGCTCGGAATTGATGGCGGCGGCCCGCAAAAGAACGATAAAGCCGGAGCATTTTTATGGGCAGCGTTGTCCGATCTTTGGACCTATTCGGCGAATCGTATTCCCGAAATTTCCGACACGGTGATTGAAATCGATCGCGCCATGTGCCTGGGCTTCAACTGGGAACTTGGGCCATTCGAACTGTGGGATGCTGCCGGAGTAGATGCGACTGTCGCGCGCATGAAGAAAGAGGGACATCCGGTTCCAGCCAACGTCGAGAAATTGCTCGCCTCGGGACAGAAGTCCTGGTACGCGGAAGATAGCAATGCAGCCTCGGGCCGCAAATACTGGAATCTTGCAACTGGCGGCTGGCAAAAAGTCGACGTTCCGCCCGGCGTCTGGTCCGTGGAAGTCGCGAAGAAATCAAATGGCGTCATCAAGAAGAATGCCGGCGCATCGCTGGTTGACTTGGGCGACGGCGTGGCCTGCATCGAGTTTCACTCCAAGATGAACTCCATGGGCGCGGACATCGTCTCACTGATCGCACAAAGCCTGAAGCCGGGCGGTGTGGGAGATAACTTCGACGCTTTCGTCATCACCAACGACGCGCAGAACTTCTCCGTCGGCGCGAATCTGATGTTGCTGCTCATGTCCGTGCAGGAAGAGGAGTGGGACGACGTCGATCTCGCCATCCGTCAATTTCAGGGCATGACCCAAGCAATTAAGTTCTCTCCCAAGCCGGTGGTGATCGCACCCTTCGGCCTGGCGCTTGGCGGCGGATGTGAGGTCTCATTGCATGCTGCCGCTCGCCAGCCCCACGCCGAACTCTACATGGGGCTTGTAGAAGTCGGCGTCGGCCTGCTCCCCGGAGGCGGCGGTTGCAAAGAAATGCTGCTGCGTGCCGTGGACAGCGCCAGTTCCATCCGCCCCGACGGCCGTGGCGAATCCGTCGAAATGATGGAGGCGATGAAGAAGATCTTCGAAACCATCGCCACCGCCAAGGTCGCCACGTCGGCGCATGAAGCGCGCGGCCTCGGATTTGTATCCAATTCCGACCGCATCACCATGAATCGTGAGCGGGTGCTGTCCGATGCAAAAGCGCGCGCTCTCGAACTGGTGCGCGCCGGCTACGAGCCTCCCGTCATGCGAAGAGATATTCCCGCGCCCGGAGAAAATATTCTGGCTGCCCTCAAAATGGGCGTGTACCTGATGCGGCAGGGGGACTTTATCAGCGACCACGAACAGAAACTCGGCAACAAGATCGCCGAAGTTATCTGCGGTGGAAATATCACCTCTGGAACTCCCATCAGCGAACAATACCTACTCGATCTGGAACGCGAAGCCTTCAAGTCGCTGTGCGGGGAGAAGAAGACTCAAGAGCGAATTCAATACACGTTGAAAACCGGTAAGACATTGCGAAACTGAGGTAGGGTTCCTGGACTTGGCCTCTCGGGCAACACTTTCAACTTCCATCCTAATCCGCGAAAATACTAAAAGACAACATTGACCACTCCGCCCATTGCGCCTACGCCGTCGTCTGGCTTCCGGAGCCACGTCAAGAACATTTCGCAGCAGTCGACTGTGTTTCTGCTCGGAACCCTCTTCACGACCCTCGCCGGATATTTTTTTAAGGTCTACCTGGCGCGCGTCCTGGGTGCGGAGGCGCTCGGCATCTACGCGCTGGGAATGACCGTGGTTGGCCTGGCAGGAGTGCTTGCAGCCGCGGGTCTGCCTCAAGCGGCCAGCCGTTTCGTCGCGGTCTACTCGGCGACTGGCGCGTCCCGCAAACTGGGACGATTTCTGTGGTCGGCCCTTACCGTGTTGCTCGTCGCAAACCTTCTGGTCGGTGTGTTCGTCCTGCTGCTGAAGTCCTGGATCGCAGAGCGTCTCTACCACACGCCGGCGCTGGCCTCATACTTGTACTTCTTCGTGACCATCATGGTGAGCGGCGCTCTCACCGCCTTCCTGGGACAAGCTCTGGCTGGCTACAAAGATGTTGCCCGCCGCACGATCATTACCAGCTTCGTCGGTCAGTCCGTGACCATGGCGTGCACCATTGCGCTGCTCACACTGAGATTTGGTTTCAAGGGATATCTCATCGCCCAGATCGTCAGCGCCCTCGCCGTGCTGCTTTTGCTGGGCCGCGCAGTCTGGCAACTCACTCCGCAACCCGCGCGCACGGCTTCAATCGGATTGCCAATCCTGGAACGCGAGATCGTCTCCTTCTCCTTGGCGCTTTTCGCTGTGCAGGGCTTGGAGTTCATGCTCGGTCAAACTGACAAGATGCTGCTCGGTGTCTATATGAATGCGCGTGAAGTTGGCATCTATTCTGTTGGCATGGCGCTGGTCGCCTTCATCCCGCTGCCATTAGCCTCTGTGAACCAGATATTTTCTCCAATCATTGCTGAAATTCACACCCGCGCCGATCTCGAATTGCTCGGACGACTCTTCCGGTCGCTTGTAAAGTGGATCCTCGGATTGACTTTGCCACTGGCCGCCGTCATGATTTTGTTTGCTCGCCGCATCATGGGAATTTTCGGGCCCGATTTCGAAGTCGGGTGGCCCGTTCTGATCGTGGGGACCTTGGGCCAACTCGTCAACTGCGGCGTGGGGTCGGTCGGATACCTTTTGCTGATGTCGGGAAATCAGAAAAAGCTGGTGCGGATTCAAACCGTGATGGCAGTCGTTTTAGTGGTGATGAATATTTTGTTGATTCCGGTTCTGGGTTTACTGGGCGCAGCCTTGGCAGGCGCCGCAGTGACTGCTGTGGCCAACCTGTGGTATTTAGCCGAAGTTCGCAGGACACTGGGCCTTTTACCATCGGCAAAAAAATATGTGGCCCTGCTCTTGCCCACAGCCGCCATGCTGACCGCAGTGCTGATCTTCCGGCAATTCCTGGCCGGCAACTGGCCAGCGTGGGCAACGGTCGCGGTTGCTCTCACGATTGGTTACATAGCCTTCGTTGGCGTTTGGTTGCTGACGCTCGATCCGGATGACGAAGAGATTGCAGGCGCAATCTGGAAGAAGATTCTGGTTGTCGTCGGCGTTCCCAACAACGCCGCGTAAACTGGACGCAGCACACCAACAACTTTGGATTCCTGTTGCCTATAAACAAGACGCAGCCGATAAACGAGCGAGAGACCGTCGAACGGGCGAGCCGGGAGCGTTTGTACCCTTCCTTGCGTAATCCAAATTGGATCGTGCTCAGGAAACGCCGGGAGATCTTTCAACGCTGGCTGGAAGAGCTCCCGTCCCGAGAGCTCGTCGTGCTTGACATCGGCGGCCGCCTTCAGCCGTACCGCCCGTTGCTGACAGGTCGCATTCGCAGATACATCGCAGTCGATCTCCGGAGAACTCCGCTAGTGGATGTGATTGCCCGGGGCGAACAACTGCCCTTTCCGGGCGACACGTTTGACCTGGTCATCTGCACTCAGGTGCTCCAATATGTTCCCGAACCAGAGCTGTTGGCCCAAGAAATCCGGCGTGTTCTCAAGCCGGGCGGCTCGTTGCTGCTTAGCGTGCCGAGTGCCTGGCCGAGCGACTCCGCGGAGGACTGCTGGCGTTTTCTCCCCGCCGGCTTGCGCCATCTACTCGGCGCGTTTGACCAAGTGCAGATTGAAGCGGAAGGAGGCACCGTGGCCGGCTTCTTCCGCCTCCTCAACGTCTGGCTTAGTATGGTCGCGCGCTATCCGTTCCTCAGAACAATTTTTGGCTATTCGATTTTTCCACTCGTCAACGTTGCGGGCAGTGCCCTGCAAGGCCTGACGTCAAGTCGAAACGAGCAGTTTGCCGTTAATTACAGTGTGTGTGCGCGAAAGTGAACGACATCATGGGAAGGGTTCCGCAGTTTCGCATTACGCAGGCGCGCTGTAACCTGATTTCCATCCTTCTGTTCGCCTGCTGCCTGGCCGCGCTGTCCTTTCATTTGTATCTTCGCCCGATCTACGACATTGACTCCCTCGGCTATATGGGAAATGCCATGTTGTGGCAAGACACAGACCCCGTGCGCATTCATCAGCGGGTTTATCAGGAAGTGCGGACGCAACTTCCAACTACAGTAGCACGGCACTTTCTAGGACAAGAACCGGGCCAATCTGAAGAGCAGAGTCGTTCCCTGCGCGATCGCGCAATCAATCCGGGTCATTTTGCCGAGTTCCTTCCTTTTTTCGCGATCCGGCCAATTTACAACGGCCTGCTCTTCATATTGAACAAATCGGGGATGAGTTTCATCCGAGCATCGGTGATTGTGTCGAGCGCGAGCTTCTTCATTCTCGGATGTTTCTTATTTCTTTGGCTGCGAGAACACACCAGCGACCCGATTGCGGCTCTCGCAACGCTTCTCACCATGATGTGTTCCCCCATTCGACTGATTGGGAGCTATACGGGGGCGGACGGCCTCTCTACGCTTTGCGCTATTTCTGCGCTCTACTTCATATTCCGTTCCGGTCCAAAGCTGGGTTTGGGTACAGGCTTGCTCCTCGCCTCAATCTGGGTCAGGACCGATAACATCGTGCTGGTGGCGCCGGTGCTGGGCGTTTTGTACCTGCAGCGGCGCCTCAACCTTTGGCAGGCGATTGTATTGTCGACCGTGGCCGTGGCGTCCGTTCTGGCAATCAATCATTTCGCTGGAGACTACGGATTGCGGATGCTCTATTACCGCAACTTTGTTGGCATTCCAATCGCGCCGGCTGAAAATCCCGTCCAATTCTCAGTCCACGACTATCTGGCAGCGTTTCGGAAGGGAATTACCGACGCGAGCGAGAGCTTTTTATTACCCTTTCTTGCCCTCGGCCTGATTGGGATCGCGCGAAGCCCGCGGGGTAGGGCGCTAGCGTTCATACTGGTGGTTTACGCCGCGCTGCACTTCGTAGTGCTTCCGAATTGGCAGGAGCGGTGGTTTGGAGTCTTCTACATCGGCATGGCAGTGGTCGCACTTTCGGGCGCGCAGCCGGAGCACGATCCGTGTACTCCGGCTTGACCCCCTTCGCTCCATATCCGATGTCGCAGCACACTAGCGACGGAACGGCTACCCAAGGATCAGGGCTCAGCCCAATCGCCGATCAAACGTTCGACGTGCTCACTTGCTCAGCGCTCGATCCACCGAGTACGCACCTGCTCCGCGCAGCAGTAACACAACTGCGACCGCGATCGCCAGCAGGTGGTATTCATAGCCTTCACCTTTCTGGTTGCCGGACCAGTTCATGAAAAACCCGTTTGGCAGATGCACCATAAAAACTGCGATGGTCATCTCCAAGGCAATGCCCAACGCCGGGATGCGGGTCAGGAAGCCAACAATCAGCCCGAGTCCCCCGAAGAATTCGGTCGCAATCGCCAGAAACGCGAGCGGTGCCGGAATGCCCAGCTGGTGAGTGAAGAATCCCATTGTGCCGCTGAAGCCATAGCCACCGAACCAGCCCAGCATTTTCTGCGCTCCGTGCGCAAAGAACACTACTCCCAGCACTACTCGCGAGATCGTCAAAGCGATATCGTCAGATGTCGAGATCAGTTTCTTAAACATCGTATCCTCCAAAAGGTCTATGCCCATTTAGTCGTTATAACAACTATATCGCGTGTTTGGATTCTACCCGCCCGACCCAGGACTCAAATTTTGCAGGAACCTGAATAATAAGGCGCTTCGGGCCAATCTCCAACCGATTCGACTCCGCTGACGCGGCGTATAATTCTTGTTTGACTTCTCCCCAGGACGGTGCCATCCATATGTCCGCAGTGAATAGCAATCCAACCGACGGCAACGGCGCTAACGGTTCCAGCGCGGTGCCCATGCCGCGCGCGGAGTGGTTAGCCAAACGCCGCGCCGAGAACCGCGACGGCAACTTCTCTCAGATGCACTATGCTCGCCAGGGTGTAATCACTGAAGAGATGGCGTTCATCGCCCACCGGGAAAAAATAACGCCCGCACTGGTGCGTGACGAAGTCGCCCGCGGACGCATGATCATTCCCGCGAACATCAACCATCCCGAACTTGAGCCGATGTGCATCGGTGTGGCCTCGCTTTGCAAGATCAACTCCAACATCGGCAATTCAGCGGTCACTTCTAATGTTGAAGAAGAATTGAAGAAACTGCACACCTCCGTCCACTACGGCGCCGACACCGTGATGGACCTCTCGACCGGTGGCGGCATTCACGAAATCCGCGAAGCCATTCTGCGCCACTCGCCTGTCCCTATCGGCACGGTTCCGATCTACGAAGCGATTTCGCGCGTGAAGCGCGTTGAAGACCTGAACACCAGCGTGATGCTGGAAGTGATCGAAGAGCAGGCCCAGCAGGGCGTTGACTACATGACCATCCACGCCGGCGTGCTGATTCAGTATCTGCCGATGGTCTCGAAGCGCATCACCGGTATCGTAAGCCGTGGCGGCGCAATCCTTGGTCAGTGGATGGCCTATCACCACAAACAGAATTTTCTGTACGAGTGCTTTGAAGACATCTGCAAGATCTTCGCGAAGTATGACGTCAGCTTTTCTCTCGGCGACGGCCTCCGTCCCGGCTGCATCGCTGACGCCAGCGACGAAGCTCAGTTTGCCGAGCTGAAAACTCTGGGCGAACTCACGAAGATCGCATGGAAGTACGACGTCCAAGTCATGATCGAAGGCCCTGGCCACATCCCGATGCACAAGATCAAAGAGCAGGTGGAGCTCGAAAACGAATACTGCTACGAAGCTCCGTTCTACACGCTTGGCCCGCTCGTCACCGACATCGCTCCCGGATACGACCACATCACGTCCGCCATCGGCGCGGCGATGATCGGCTGGTATGGCGCGTCGATGCTCTGCTATGTCACACCCAAAGAGCATCTCGGGTTGCCCAACGCGAAAGATGTAAAGGACGGCATCATCGCCTACAAAATCGCCGCCCACGCCGCCGACATCGCGCGTCAACGTCCCGGAGTTCAAGACCGCGACGACGCCCTCAGCTACGCCCGCTACAAATTCGATTGGGAAAAACAATTCGAACTCTCGCTCGATCCCGAAACCGCCCGCTCCATGCACGATGAAACTCTACCCGAAGAGGGATACAAATCCGCAGCCTTCTGCTCCATGTGCGGCCCGAAGTTTTGTTCGATGAATTACTCCAGCAAGGTGGATGAATACAACAAGCAGGTGCATGGTCTGGAGAAGAAGGACTACTCGGAGTTGGTGGAGAAGTTGGTTTCGATTAAGTAACTTACGGGATGCCGTCCCATCTGGCTGCAAATGGAGATATGTTCCACGTGGAACATATATTGTACGTTTATTTGTGTACGTACATTGGCTGTATGTTGAACGATGGAGATGGGTTACAGCGGTGTGGGAAGGACCTAGGTGTTGTGCCTCACCAGGGTTTCCAGCACATCTTGGGATGGCGGGAAACATCGGCGATCCACTCGCCGAACCCGCCGTGTCCGTTTACCACCCTTACCCACTCGGATAGAAACTCGCGCTTGGTTTGCTGCTGCTGGTCGTCTTGGCCCTTCACTTCAAGTACTAACGTTTTACGGTTTGTCAGGCGAACGAGATAATCGGGGTCAGCGCATTGGAAACTCGGTAGTGGTGCAGTTTGAAATCCACAGGGCTGGCGTCCTGAATCGCCCTATGGGGAACTTGAAGTATGACACGCCCGAAGCCCGCGCTATTGAATAACCCATTTCGGCCAAGCTGCTGCCCGGATCGTGAGGGAAGCTACTGAGAACAAGTAGTGACTGCCGGATTTAGCCCCATGAAGAAACGAGCGAGTTTTGACGTTTTATGAAGTCTCCCAACAATGGAACTGCGAACGAATATTTACCGTGCCTGTTTTTGTAAATTAATCCTGCATCCGACAAGCTGGCCAACATTTGACTCACATGGCTGTTGCCGAATGGCTTATCGAGTTGCAGATTCGGAACACTTTCTACAATCGCCTGCACAGTAAATTCTGACTCACTGTTTTCTAGCTGAGAAACCACCAACAGTAATTCCCTCTGTCGATCTGTTGCTCGCGACCATCGTCCAGCAAAGAAATCGGAATCCAGTTTTTTCATGATCGGCGTTACTGGCACAGTGGGCGGCGTCTGTCCTGTCTCTGTCGCTTGTATCCATACATCGAATACCTCGCGGCAAAAATATTGAATAAAATAGGGGTAACCCCGTGACACATTCCAAATTGTTATCAAGGAATCTTCATGAAAAGAGAATGGGCAGGGGTTGTTTTGGAGGGGAACGGTAACCGCATCCCTGGTCTCCTGCTCATTCAAAGGGTCGAGGAACATGACATGGAACATCCGCTCCGCAAATGTTCTTGCTTCGACCAGCTTGGGAAATAGGGTAGGCAGCCCGGTCAGTACAAGCATGAAGCGTATGTTTTTCCGCTGCAAGGATTGGAATAGATCCAATAGAACAGAGAGTGGGTACTGATCTTTGGTGGCTTGATCGGCTAAATTCTGCGCTTCATCGTAGGCAAAAACGATCCCTTTGCGGTGGATTCCGGGCAGTTACGGCGCGGCTGAAGCCGCGCCCCTTCAAAACAAAAACAAAATCAAAACAAAAATCAAACAAAAATCAAAACAAAAATCAAAACCGGAGTTTTTCCGCAAGCTGTGAAGGCATGCCCTGATACGAATCATGCTGATACGAATCACGGTTACGATGTCGATCGTGAGCCCCTCGAAGTCCGTCGTCTCGAAGTCGGCCATCACCCCTTGAAGTCGGCCACCCCGTCCCAAACCAACTGCACCGCGATCGCGAGGATCAGGAATCCGAAGATGCGGGTGATCGCGCCCATTCCGCTGGGGCCGAGACGTTTCACTAGCGGGCCACCGAGCCAGAGGAACAGGTAAACGGTGAATCCAAGGGCGACGATTCCGATCACCATCCCCATGTAAGCAAGGAAGCCATTTGCGTGCGCCGCCAGTCCCATGACCACGCCGATCGAGCCTGGCCCGGAGAGCATCGGCATGGCCATCGGAGTGAGCGAGATGTCTTCTTTGGTGAGGGCCTCGCTGCTTTCTTCAGTGGTCATGCGGCTCGATGCGGTCACCATGCCCCACGCGGTATTCGCGACGATCAGCCCTCCGGCAATTTTCAGAACGGGCAAAGAAATCCCGAAGAAACTCAATACAAACCGTCCAACGAGCATGAACGTGACCAGGATCGCGATCACATAAAAAGCAGTCATGAGCGCGGTGCGATTGCGCTCCTCGCGTGAGTAGTCGCTGGTCAAGCTGAAGAACATGGGAACGCCGCCCGGAGGATTCACGATCGGAAACAGCGCGAGGAAAGTCGCAGTCGCGGCGGTCGGAAGATCTTCCAGCACATGGCGCAGGGCCGCTTCGGGATTCATGGCACTTAACATTTCCATGGCCGTTTACCGATACTGTTCGAGCGCCATCGCCGCGCGATGCAAAGCCGCGGCCAGCGCGGCAATCTGCTGTTCGGTACGTCGCGCATCGCCGGCATCGATTGCCTCGTTCACTCCCGGGATCACAACCGCGGCGTAACCGGTGTACTGTCCCGGCGCGTAGATGGCGTGGTGATACCACGGGCGATTGGGAAGTCCCTCGGGGATCAGCAACGCGCGTTCCGTTTCGCGCAAGACGGTATTCATCCGCTCGGGATCGGCCGGCAGCTTGCGTTGCTTCTGCGCCATTTTCGCGCCTGCCTGTTCGAGATGGCGCGCGCCTTCGACGGCTGCGGTGAAGTCCGGCGTTTTTTCCGCGAAGTGTTCTTTGGCCTTGTTTTTCGCGGCATCCAGATAAACCAGAATTTCTTTGCCGTAGTCTTCGTAGTCATAGGGAAGCACGTCGGCGCTGGCCATGCGCACGATTTCTAAACCGAACACCCGAGCCATCTGCTGCTCGTAACGAAAATCTGGGTCGGCAAATTTCTTGAACCAGGCAAAATTGTCGAACACCGAGTGGTAGACGCCATAGTCTCCGGTGGATCCGATGTCGGTGGAGGGCACTCCGAGATGTTGTAAGAACACGGTGTAGTCCGAGCCGCTCCCCAGGTCGCCCACTGGAACATCGCCGCGAAGCTGCGCTGCAGGCGGCTTGTAGCCGCCGGTCAGCGACTCCTGCGATCGGGAATTCTCCGAGCTCGCTTGGCTCGTCTTCTTCCACGCTTCGTACACCGATCCGCCCTGCGGAGCCGAAACTGCTTTCGTGATCTCGCGAATAAACTGTTTGAGGGTGGGCACGCTCGATGCGCCAAATTTCGGACCCGACACCGCCACGTCCATGTTGAAGTACGCAGCGGCGTTCGCCAGTTCTTTCGCGTGATCCTCGCCCCACTCAGTCGAGCCGATCAGGCCCTGCTCCTCTGCGTCCCAACTTCCGATCACGATGGTCCGCTTCGGCTTCCATCCTGATTTCAGTAGTTCGCCAATGCCATGTACCGACTCGAGCATGGCCGCAGTACCGCTGTTCGGATCGACCGCTCCATACACCCATGCATCGCGATGGTTGCCCGCGACGACCCATTCATCGGGCGAGGTCGTTCCGCGCACTTTGCCGATGACGTCCCAGATGGTGCGGAACTGGTAATCCTGCTTCAGATGAATCTTGACCTTCGCCGGTCCCGGACCAACGTGATACGTGAACGGCAGCGCTCCCTGCCACTCGCGCGGCGAAGGCGGTCCGCCCAGATGCTCGAGGATGGGCGAAGCGTCCGCGTAGGAAAGCGGAGTGACAGGAATCTTCGAGAGTTGCGCCGACTCCGCGGGAGCAACGCGCTTCGAGTCGGGCAACGATGGCAACGAGGCGATTCCCGGCGTGGTCGGGTCTCCGGGAAACTGAAACATGTATCCGACTGACCCGCGCTGCGTGCCGCTCGCCGGACGCCACGGGCCTTTGGGATAAGCGTCGCCGCGGTAATATCCGTCGTCCTTGGGGTCGGAATAGATGATGACGCCCGCCGCTCCTCGCTCCTGCGCGACGAATGCCTTCACCCCACGGAAATTCTGCCCGTAGCGGACGATCACGATCTTGCCGCGCACATCCACATTCATCTGTTTCAATTTATCGAAATCTTCGGGCGCGCCGTAGTTTGCATAAACGACGTCCGCCTCCGCGTCGCCAGACGGCGACATTCCGTTATAGGTGTTGATCACGCGTGGATCGTCCTGAAATGGATCGTTGTCCACATGCTCGGGACGAGGCCCGTGCATGGTTACGCCCGCGGGAGCGGTCAGGTCCACACTGATCTCGGAGGGATAATTCAGCCAGACTTTGTATTCCACGATTTCTGCATCCAGACCGGCTTCACGGAATTTCTTCGCCACATAGTCGGCGGTGGCTTTGTCTTCGGGCGATCCAGCAATGTGCGGAGCCTGAGTCAAGATGCGCAAATGGTCCTCGGCGAGCTTGGCGTCGGGTGCCGCCAAAAAGCGCTTCTCGACTTCCTGCTCGCCGGCCACGTCACGAAAGCCCGCGATGGCGTTTGCGTCCGGGCCGCTTTCTTTGCCAGAATTATTAGACGCTCGCAGACTTGAACCGATCAGCACCAGCAAAAGGACCGCACTCGCAAGCAATTTCATGAGGCTCCTGTGGAAATATTTCCCTGAAAAATCCTAAACTTTTTCCAGCAGCGGAAAGACTTCGTCCAATGACAGAATTGCGTCCGTCTCATAGCTCTTGCAGAATGAGACAAGCCCACTAGGGGCCACCACGAAGAGAGCGCGTTCACTCGCACCCACTCCAGTGCCCGACTCCCGCAGTACTCCGTACTGCCTGCACACCGCGCCGTGCGGCCAGAAATCGCTACACAACGGAAAATCGAAAGGCCCGTGGGCCCGCTCCCACGCGGTCGTATTCATGATGGACTCGACGTTGATGGCGACCGTTTCCGCATTGCAGGCGAGCACGCGTGGACGTTGTGCCTGATAGGCCGCGAGCTGCTGCAAGCTGGCCTCCTGCCAATTGAACGGATAAAAGGCGAGCACTACGGTCTTGCCGCGAAATTGCGCCAGGCTAAAGTTCTTTCGGACGCCTCCGACGAGGGCAGGCAATTCAAAGTCGGGCGCAAGGGAATCGATCGGCAAGCCTTCGGGTCCTACAGCGGCGGCAAGCTCGTTGCTATGGCGCTCCTGAAGATAGAAAAACACCAATAATATTACCGCAATCTGACCAAGCTCTACTCCCACATTGAATGCAATGATTGAAGTATAAAAATTATTTCTTGGTAAACCAACTTCGCTTAGTGCGCTTGCAAAACCCATTCCATGCACAAGACCAAAAAAGAATACAATTAATACACGCCATGGTTTTAATTCATTCAATAAAATATTTTCGATTGCTACAAAAGCAATTGACAGTGCAATGATTGGCTCTACCACTTGTCCCGGTGCAACAATAACATTCTTCATACTTAATGCAAGTGTTA
>Ga0137409_10001720_pt1 | contig 23722 bp, 21 predicted proteins | sample CZODoug1_16funga_FD_122059 | JGI IMG/M metagenome (GOLD analysis project Ga0137409, IMG submission 122059) | Vadose zone soil fungal communities from Angelo Coast Range Reserve, California, USA - CZODoug1_16fungal (Hybrid Assembly) | ecosystem: Environmental > Terrestrial > Soil > Vadose zone...
CAGCTACCCCGACCCCACCAACTCAATCAAACTGACCTCTACCGCTACCAACACCCACCTGTTCTCGCCCAAAGTAAGCGTAGATTTCGCCAACACCTACATGCTTAAAAACTACCTTAACCTCAAGGCTACTGCCGGCGGCAGCGTTGCCTTCTACATCGACGAGTACGATGTTAACGGCGCCTGGATCTCTGGCCAGGAACCGGCATCGGCAATGAATTTATGAAAAACTGGCTCCTTGCATTCTCGATTGCGGCGGTTCTGGCCACCGCCAGTCTCGTTTCGCTCGCCCCGGCGCAAGCCAAGGAAGTCAAGATCGGCGTCATTTACGATTACACCGGTCCGTTCGCCGCCGGAGGCTCGGTCGCCTGCTCGGTGGGGGCCCAAATCGCGATCGATCTCGTCAACGAGCGCGGCGGCATCGGCGGCAAGTACAAGGTCGTGCCGATCAACGCCGGCTGCCAGAGCAAGGTCGATGTCGCGATCAACGAGGTCGAGCGCCTGCTCAGCCAGGAGAAGGTCGAGATCGTCAACGGCGTCTACGCGAGCGCGCACGCCGTGCCGCTCGCCGCCAAGGTCGAGGCGCAGAAGAAGATCCTGTGGATCACGACCGCGATCGCGACGGCGGTCTTCAAGGACAAGAACCTGCAATACGTCTTCCGCGGGCAGATCCATTCCGACCAGTATGGCGAGGCGTTCGCCACGTTCATCGCCGAGAACGCCAAGGCGAAGCTCGGCATGGAGCCGAAGGACGTCAAGGTCGCGATCATCCACGAGGACGGGCCGTACGGCGTCGGCGTGGCCGAAGCGAGCGAACGCTTCGGCAAGGACAAGGGCCTGCATATCGTGATGCGCGAGGGCTATTCGGCCACCGCGCCCGATCTCTCCTCCATGGTCACCAAGCTCAAGCGGGCCGGGCCGGAGGTCATCTCGCACGTCGGCTACAATCCCGACATCACGCTGTTCCTGCGCCAGTCCAAGGAATCAGGACTGAAATTCGCTGCCATGATCGGCCATGGTGCGGGCTACGGCCAGATCGACAAGCTGATCGAGACTTGCGTCCATCGTCGCGTCGCGACGATCTTCACCGTTCTTATCTTCGCGGCGTTCGGCGTGCGCGGGATGCGATTCATCCCAGATCACCTCCAGCGAGGCCAAGTTCGCTTCGGCCGAATTTTCCGAGGATAATCCCAGCGCTGCGTCGAGTCGGAACCGGTCTTCGGCGCACTTGACCGAATTGCGGCGACCACCGGTCCCGGCAGTTTCACCGGATTGCGGGTCGGCCTGGCCGCCGTCAAAGGTTTGGCGGACAGCCTGAACAGGCCGTGTCTGGGCGTGGATTCGCTCGATCTTCACGCGCTGGCTTCCGGCATTGACGGCGCGCATTTGGTGATGCTTTGCGCCGGCAGAGGAGAGGTCTATTGCGGTTTTCGCGATGTGATGTCGGGAAACATTGTTGACAGGCCGATCGACGACAAGGTCGGCGAGCCATTATTTGTCTTGCGCGCCCAAGACAGCCAAGACAGCCAAGACAGAATGACAGAATACCTGCGACAATCGCCGCTGATCGTAGTCGGAGATGGAGCATATAAATATAAGGATGAGGTCTCCAGTCTCATCGGCCAATTGCGAATTGCCAATGTGATTGGATCGACGGAAACGATCTTCTTAAAACCGGGACTGAATATTTCCTCCGTTCTGGCGCAGAGAGCCGCTCTTCTGATGAAGGAGAATCAGGCCGCGCCGGCCGCGCCTCACTACATCAGGCAATCAGACGCGGAGATCGAATGGAGGCGGCGCCAGTGACCAAAATTGAGCCTTTCCAGACAGGGTTCATCGTCACGCCGATGACGGCTGATCTTCTGCCTTCGGTTGTCGCCTTGGAAGAATCGTGCGGCCTGAATTCGCGCGGGCTGGACGGCTATCGAAAAATGTTATCGAACCCGACTTCGGTTCTTCTGGTGGCCATGCCTATAGGGCCCATAGGGCCTATAGGGCCTATGGGCATTTTCTCCGGCATTGTGGTCATCGATGAATTGCAGATAGACAATTTGGCCGTGAGCGAGCGGTGGAGGATGAAGGGAATCGGGCGAACGTTGTTGAATTTCGCTCTGACAGCCGCGGCTGGCCTCGGCGCGCGCGCGGTGACGCTTGAGGTTCGATCAGCTAATTCTTCCGCCCGCTCGTTCTACGAGAAAGAAGGATTTACGCCCGTCGGCCTCAGAAAGCGCTATTACGCGGATCCACCGGATGACGCTTTGCTGCTTTCTCGCGAAATTTAAAAGAATCATAAATGTTCCTTGAAAACGGGAGGGCCATTGTATTATTATATTTACCAAGCTGAGCAACTAATGGTCAATCAACAACAACACAGGCAACTTAGTTTGCTTAGGAGGATAAGCCAATGAGCAATTTAGCTAGCGAAGTGGCTCTGAAGGACTATCTTCTAGCCAATGACGATAAATATCGTGAATTGGCTAGTGAGCATAAACGATACGAAGTTCGTCTTAGTGAGCTCTCCTGCCTCCCCTATCCGAACGAAGAAGAACTCATTGAAGAAACAATACTAAAAAAGAAAAAGTTGCTACTGAAAGACCAAATGGAAGCAATCGCAACTAAATATAAAACAAGCGTAACTTCTCACTGATCCGACTTCCCCACGAGGCTACACGCAAGATTGAAAACGGGAACACCATTCGGTGTTCCCGTTTTCGTTAAGAGGAACGGTTTTGGATGTGTTATCTTGATAAGCGAACGATTCCAGCGATTAAGCCATGCCTCATTGAGTAATGCTTAGCTTTAGAGTTGTAGTCATGTTTATAAGCTGTTGGAGAGAGAAAAATCATGAGCGATGTTGAGCGATCTGAAGAGAATCCACCTCGCCGTGGAATAAGCCGCGGGATATATATCATTCCGAGCATATTCACGATCGGCAATATTCTGTGCGGCTTTTACGCGGTGATAAATTCGGTAAAAGGCTATCAGGTTCTTCCCGATGAGGCCGGGCGCTTTTTCGACAACGCCGCTCGCGCCATAGGATACGCGGTTTTGCTCGACGGCCTCGACGGAAGAATCGCCCGAATGACCAAAACCACCAGCGAATTCGGGGTGGAACTGGACAGCATCGCCGACGTCATAACCTTCGGAATCGCTCCGGCAGTGATGGCTTACACCTGGGGATATGGCTCGACGCCCGGACTGGAAAGACTGGCATGGGGGATTTCCTTTTTCTTTCTGATTTGCGGCGCGCTCAGATTGGCCAGGTTCAACGTTATGGCCAGAGCGCCTCGGTTCTCAGTGCCGGGCAATACGCCAAAACTGGACAAGCGATATTTTGTGGGACTGCCCATTCCTCCCGCCGCCGGGCTGCTCGCGGCGGTCATTCACTTCGTTCCCCAGCCCCTGTCAGGCTACGCCCCCGAACAACTCAAGGTCTATAGCTGGGCTTTGCTGGCCGGCATGGCGGTTTTGGCCGTGTTGATGGTGAGCAGGATCAGATACACGAGTTTCAAAAACGTCGGGCCGAAGAGCAATAAACCTTTCATTATCCTGCCGCTCTTGTCATTGCTCGTCGCCGGAATATGGTTTTACTCACAATGGGTGCTGCTGGTGATCGCATTGGCCTATGTCTCTCACGGCCCGCTGCTGAAAGTGTGGGGACTGATCGGCCGATTTCGCCCCCAGCCTTCGGGGTCTGAAGAATCGGCGTCTGAAACCAACATCTGATAACGGGAAGCGCTTGGACACTTAGCAAGTTGGTCTTCCCATAAGTCCCATAAGTCCCACAAGTCCTATTCGTCCCATTGTCGGAGTGGCGTCCGCTCACTTATACTCGGCGTTTACCGGGAGACTCTGTCAAATTCAAAAGATCACACTAAGGAGCGATCTCGTGGCCAAACCTTTCGAGACCGTCTTGATACTCGATTTCGGGGCGCAGTACACTCAATTGATAGCGCGGCGGATTCGTGAGCTGGGCGTTTACTGCGAAATCCATCCATTCAACGTGGAAATAGGGAAAATACGCGCACTCGATCCGAAGGGACTAATACTCTCCGGCGGGCCGAGCTCCGTTTATGAAGACGGAGCCCCGCATTGCAGCCCCCAGATCATCGATCTAGGAGTTCCGGTTCTCGGCATCTGTTATGGCCTGCAGCTTATAAGCTACTTCCTGGGCGGAAAGGTCGAGCCTTCGAATCGCCGCGAATACGGCGCGGCGCGGATCAGGCTTTTGGGCGACAGTAAGTTGCTGGCCGGTCTCCCGCATGACTTTTCCGTGTGGATGAGCCACGGAGATCACGTGATGATCGCCCCTCCGGGATTTCAAGTGACGGCCGAGACCGATAACGCGCTGGGCGCGGTCGAGAACATCGAAAGAGGAATATACGGGCTGCAGTTTCACCCCGAAGTCGCGCATACTCCCGACGGCAAAAAGATACTCGGCAATTTCGTGAAAGACATTTGCGGCTGCGACGGCGATTGGTCCGCCGCGTCATTCATCAACGCCGCGGTCGACCGGATAAGAGGTCAGATCGGTGACGGGAAGGCGGTCTGCGGGCTGTCGGGAGGCGTTGATTCATCAGTCGCCGCGGCCCTGGTCGCCCGCGCCATTGGAGACAGGCTTACCTGCATCTTCGTTGACAACGGGCTTCTGCGAAAAGACGAGTTCGAGAAGGCGCTGGGGACCTTTGATGATCTTAGCGAATTGAATATCAAAGGCGTTGCGGCCGGCGAGAGATTTCTCTCCGCCCTGCAGGACGTCGCGGACCCCGAGCGAAAACGCAAAATCATAGGGCGCGAGTTCATAGAGGTCTTCCAGGAGGAGGCCGCGAAACTGGGCAAAGTCGATTTCCTGGTTCAGGGAACGCTCTATCCTGACGTGATCGAATCGCAGTCGGTCAAGGGGCCTTCGGCGGTCATCAAGAGTCACCACAATGTGGGCGGTCTCCCCGAAAAAATGAAGCTGCGATTGGTCGAGCCATTACGTGAACTGTTTAAAGATGAAGTTCGCGCCGTGGGACGGGAGTTGGGGCTGCCGGACAGATTGATCGACCGCCAACCATTCCCGGGCCCTGGATTGGCCGTCAGAATCCTCGGTCCGGTAGACCAAAACAAGGTCAAGATCCTGCAAGACGCCGACGACATAGTCCGCGAAGAGATCGAAGGGGCGAGCCTTTATCACAGGCTCTGGCAATGGTTCGCCGTCCTTTTGCCGGTACAGACTGTAGGCGTGATGGGCGATCAGCGGACGTATGAGCAGGTGGTCGCCATACGCGCGGTCGAAAGCCAGGATGGGATGACCGCCGATTGGGCGCGCATCCCGTTCGAGGTTCTGGAATCGATCAGCCGCAGAATTATCAGTGAAGTCCGCGGAATCAACCGCGTGGTCTATGACATAAGCTCTAAACCCCCCAGCACAATTGAATGGGAATAAGCGATTGCTTGCGTATGAGTGATTAAGCGGTTGCTGCTGAGTTAGGCTTGTGGGTTTAAGAGCTGATAAGCGTTTAAGCATACGATTTAACTCAATGGATAAGCAATTTGTTCACCTGCATTTGCACACTGATCACAGCCTGCTCGATGGCGCAATAAAGATCGAGCCTCTGGCCCGAAGAGCCGCGGAATTGAAGATGCCCGCGGTGGCGATAACCGATCACGGAAACCTCTATGGCGCGCTCTCCTTCTATCACAAGATGCGCGATGCGGGAGTGAAGCCGATCATCGGCATCGAGGCGTACATTGCCCGAAGCAGCCGGCATGACAGAGGCGCCGAAAAACTGGCCCCTGGCGACAGGGCTACAAATCACATAGTTTTGCTGGCTAAGAACCTGACCGGCTATCACAATCTGGTGAAACTCTCGTCGTTCGCCTACATCGAGGGGTTCTGGCGCAAGCCGAGAATCGATAGGGAATTGCTGGCGAAATATGGCGAGGGGATCATCGGATTGTCGGCGTGCATCAGCGGCGTTCCGCCTCACCTTCTTCTGCGGGACAAATTCGATGAGGCGGCGCGGGCGTCGCTGGAGTTTCAGGAGATCCTGGGCAAGGGAAATTACTACCTTGAGATCCAGGAGCACGGCCTGGACGCGCAGAATCGAATCCGTAAGCCTCTGGTTGAGCTTTCCAAAAAGACCGGCATTCCGATGGTGGCGACGAATGATTCGCACTATCTGATGGACACCGACGTCAAGGCTCACGACACGCTGTTGTGCATCGGCACCGGAAAGACCATCAACGATCCCAATCGCCTGACATACGGTTCTCCGAAATACTATTTCCGAAGCGCGGAAGAGATGTGGGAGACCTTCGGCGAAGAGCCTGACCTGCTGCTGCGGACGATGGAGATCGCCGAGAAGTGCGATCTGGTATTCCCAAAGTCTATTGACCAGGTTCCGATCTACCCCGTTCCGGACGGGCACACTGTAGACAGTTATTTCGAGAAAGTAACCCATGATGGCTTCGAGGAGCGCTGGCGCGAAGTCTGGCAAGCGTTTGAATCGAGCGGATCGCTGCGCCACCCAATGTCCAGTTACCGCGACCGCCTGACGCACGAGATCCAAACGATCAAGCGGATGGGGTATTCCGGGTATTTCCTGATCGTCTGGGACTTCATTCGCTACGCGAGGGATAAAGGGATTCCCGTCGGACCGGGAAGAGGCTCGGCAGCAGGAAGTTTGGCGGCCTATTGCCTGAAGATCACCGATGTTGATCCTATACAGTATGATCTACTCTTCGAGCGTTTCTTGAACCCGGAACGCGTAACTATGCCAGATATTGATGTTGACTTCTGTGTGCGCGGGCGGGCGGAAGTCATCAACTACGTGAGCGAGCTGTACGGCAGGCAAAACGTCGCGCAGATCATTACCTTCGGGACGATGGCCTCGAGGGCTGTGATCAAGGACGTTGGACGCGCCCTTGAAATGCCATATTCCGAGGTTGAAAAGGTCGCCAAAATGATCCCGCCGCCGGTGCGTGGGCGAAATGTGTCTATCGACGACGCGATCAAGCAGAATCCTGACCTGAAAAAGGCTATTGACACTGACGAAAAGGTCAGCGAACTGATTGAAATCGCCCGCAAGCTGGAAGGCTGCAACCGTCACACTTCGGTTCACGCCGCCGGCGTGGTCATATCGCCTCTGCCGATCCACGAACTGGTCCCGGTCTGCAAGGGGCAGAATGACGAACTGACGACCCAGTTCGTGATGTCCGACCTCGAAAAGACCGGGATGCTCAAGATGGACTTCCTGGCCCTGACGACGCTCACCATCATCGAAGACTGCCTCAAGTCAATCGAGCGTGAGACGGGCGCCCGCCCCGATCTGGCGAAGATTCCTCTGGACGACAAGCCGGCGTTGAAACTGTTCGCGGATGGATTGTTAAATGCAATATTCCAATTTGAATCCCAGGGAATGGTTGAGATTTGTCGCAAGTTCAAACCGGAGAGTCTGGAGGATCTATCCGCGCTCAACGCTCTTTACCGTCCTGGCCCATTGGATGGCGGAATGGTGGATGATTATATAGAACGCCGGCACGGTCGACGCAAGGTGCAATACATTGTACCTCAGATGAAAGACTCTCTGGAAAACACCTATGGCATTTGCGTAAGTGGTGATGCGTTGATCGCCGACGCGCGAAACGGGCGGCGATACCGGCTCGATGAGCTTGGAAGCGTGTCTGATCTGGTTGTCCAGGGCATTGATGAAGAGTGGCGCCCGGCGCAAGGCCGCGTATTGCGGTGGGCTGATAACGGCGTAAAACCAGTCTGTCGCTTGACGCTGCGCGGCGGCGCTCAGGTCAAGATGACTGCGGATCACCGTGTGTTGACCGTCGAAGGTTGGCGACCTCTTTGCGATTTGCGCGTGGGAGATTTTATTGCGACGCCTCCGTTTCTATTCGGTCCGGATGCCCGCCCCGCCGCTGCTGTTGACCGGAGCAAACTGCGGTTACTTGCTTATCTGATTGCCGATGGCAGTTTGACCAGCGGGACCACATCCGACTTTGTTTCTAAAGACCCGGCGTTGCTTGAGGAGTATAAGCATTGCCTGGAATCATTCGATAATGTAAGGCCTGTCTTCGTGCCGCAGATTCACGGCGTGACACGGATCAGTGTAGCAAAGAAGAATGGAGATAATTATCACGCGCCGAATTTCGTGCTTGTCTGGCTGCGTGACCTCGGATTGAAACTTCCGGCGGAGAGCAAACCTGGCGGGCTATCCAGCCATGAGAAATATATTCCCGCTTTTGTCTTTGAGCTTGGCCGTGATGATATAGCCTTTTTCCTGGCTTCATTGTGGGATTGCGACGGTTATATGGGCCGGCGTTTATGTCATTACCGCACGATTTCGCGCCGCCTGGCTGAAGACGTGCGGACGTTGCTGCTGCGGCTTGGAATTCACTCCACGATCTATCGCGCGAAATATGCTGTTAATAAGGCGCTTGAGGACGGGGTCGTGACGCGCGAGGCTTATCAAGTCACAGTCTATGATACAGCGCGTCTGGTTGAGCTATTACGCCCGCATCTGGTCTCCGAAAAACGACTCGTCGCTTGGGGCGGCCGTGAACATCCCACGATTGCGCGCGCGCCATTCCTGGCCGAAGTGAAGAGCGCATCATCGCTTTCCGGCCGCGCGTTAATGGCTCGTTATGGGATTGATCGCCAACACTTCGCCCCTGTAGGGCGAAAACGCGATAGGATCGCCGCGCATGTAGCCGCGCCGTTAGCTCAATCGCTAGACCTGCCACAGACACGCCGCCAGTTGAATGTTCTTTGGGAGGAGATCGTCTCGATTGAATCAGCGGGCGCCGAGCGAGTTTACGATCTCACAGTTGAAGGGATACACAGCTTCGTCGCCAATAACGTCATAGTTCACAATTGCGTTTACCAAGAGCAAATCATGCAGCTCGCGCAGAATCTGGCGGGCTACTCTCTGGGAGAAGCCGACCTGATGCGCCGCGCCATGGGCAAGAAGAAAAAAGAGGAGATGGCCAAGCACGAGGAGAAGTTCATCAGCGGCGCGGTCGCTCGTGGAATTCAGGAGGAAAAGGCGCGGCGGATTTTCACACTGATGGCGCAGTTCGCCGATTATGGTTTCAATCGAAGCCACTCTTTCGCCTATGCGTATCTGGCCTATCAAACGGCCTACCTGAAGGCTCATCATCCGACGCATTTTTACGCCGCGGTTCTGTCGAATGAAATAGCCAACACAGCCAAGCTGGCGAGATATGTCGGCGAGATGAAAGTCTTCGAGATAGTGATTCTCCCTCCGGACGTCAATTCCAGCCACGAGGGGTTTACGCCGGTGGGGAAGGCCATCAGGTTCGGCCTGGCGGCTATAAAAGGGCTGGGTTCTTCCGCCGTGCAAATGATCATCAGCGCGCGCGAAGAAGGCGGCCCGTTCCGCTCGATCTACGATTTCGCGGAGCGTGTGGATCAGCGAGCCGTGAATAAACGAGTCCTCGAATCGCTCATAAAATCGGGCGCTTTCGACGGCGTCGCTTCGAACAGGGCGGCGCTGATGGCGGTTTTGGACAAGGCGATCGAATATGGCGCGAGGGCGCAGCGTGACAAACTCTCCGGACAGACGGGGTTGTTCGGCGACGTGATGGCTGCGGCTGTTGAGGACCCGTCGCTTCCGCCCGTCCCTCAATGGAGCAAGAAAGAGAGCCTGGCCCTGGAGAAAGAGGCGCTGGGCTTCTACGCCAGCGGCCATCCCCTGGAGGATTACGCCGAAGCGATCAAGGGGTTGACGCGTTTCGACAGCGGTAACGTCGAAGAGGCGGCGCATGGGGATCAAATCGCATTGGGAGGAATCATCGTCGAACTGGCGACGAAGATCACGAAGAAGGGAGACCGCTTTGCGTTGTTCCGGCTGGAAGATCAGTACGGCGGCGTGAAAGTGGTCTGTTGGCCGGAACAGTTCAACAAGTACAAGAACCTTCTTCAATCCGATGAGATCGTACTCGTCAGGGGCAGGCTTGAACTCTCTGATGAAGGCGGCGCGGGGGCAGGGGCAGGGGCAACAATAGTCGTTCAGGAGATTCATCAGTTGGAAAGAGCCAGGTCGAGCGCTGCCAGGGCGATCATAGTCAGGATGCCGGAGCGCTCCGTCACGGCTAAGGGGCTTGCGTCGTTGGACGACCTCATCTCCAGCCATCAGGGGGGCGCCTCTGTTCTGCTGCAGGTAGAGACCGATGACGGTATGGCGGTTCATCTCAGGCCGCAGCAATTCTTCAGGGTGAATGTCTCGCCGGAATTGACCGCGGAGATTGAAAAGATAGGGGACAATTGGCAAGTCGAGTTGGTAGTCGGTGAATGATATGAAACTGGTAAAGAACGAACAGGACAATGGATCGGCGATGGAGCGCGTGCAGTTGGCCAGGCACGACCGGCGGCCTTATGCGAAAGACTTCATCAGCAGGGTTTTTACTGATTTTTGCGAGATTCATGGGGATCGTAATTTCCGGGACGATCCGGCTATTGTGTGCGGCGTCGCCAGGTTTCAGGGGCGTCACTCCGTCGTGATCGCCCATCAAAAAGGGAGAGATGTGCGTGAGAGGCAGATCAGGAACTTCGGAATGCCCAAGCCGGACGGATATAGAAAAGCGCTGAGGGTGATGAAGATGGCCGAAAAATTCGGCCGCCCCATATTCACGCTGATAGACACGCCCGGCGCTTACCCCGGTATAGACGCCGAGGAGCGTGGTCAGGCGGAGGCGATCGCGGTCAATTTGCGTGAAATGGCGAGGCTGAAGGTTCCGATTATTGTGACGATAACCGGTGAGGGCGGATCGGGCGGCGCTTTGGCCATAGGCGTGGGCGATGTGACAAACATATTCGAAAACGGCGTTTACTCGGTGATTTCGCCAGAAGGTTGCGCGGCGATTTTGTGGAAGGATGCGGCTCTGGCTACACAGGCGGCGAACAGCCTGAAGCTGACCGCGTTGGAGCTTAAAACCCTGGGAGTTGTGGATCGCATAGTGCCGGAACCGGAAGGCGGCGCCCATCAGGATTGGGATAAGGCGGCTGCCTATCTCGCCGAGGCATTGAAAGAATCGCTCGCCGAAGTCTCGTCGATGACGGATTACGATCGCGTCGCTCGCAGATATGAGAGGTTCAGGCGGATGGGAGCTGTTGAGACCCCGGAGTGATGTCGGAATGGAGAGGAAGGATTGTCGGCGCGCCGACAATCCTTCTAAGTCTACTATTTAGAATGGGATATCGTTGTCATGAGGTGGTTCGAGATCATCTTCCGGCGCTCCTGATGAACGTTGTCCTTGTGATGGTTGAGATGAATATGATCCGCCAGCTTCATCTCCTTTGGTCCCCAAAAAATGCATATCTGAGGCGTTCACTACTAAAGACGTTCTCTTGATCCCCTCGCGATCAGTATACTCCTCCTGTCTCAATCTCCCTTCTACGTAGACTTGCTTGCCTTTGGACAGATATTGATTCGCGAGTTCGGCCAGTTTTCCCCAGAGCGTGACTTTAAACCATGTGGTGATGTCTTGCGCCTCGCCTGAACGGGGTTCCTTCCGCTTCTCAGTGGTTGCAATGCTAAAATTGCAAACGGCCTGGCCTTGAGGCGTATACCTGAGTTCCGGGTCTCTGCCGAGGTAGCCGACTATTGTGATTTTGTTAAACGAAGCCATAAGGATCTCCTTGTTAAGAGTGTTTGGTTGTTGCAAGCGACGGCCCTCGCTCACCGAAATGTTATGAACCAGGCGAGGGGCTATCTTTTCGCCTCCCCCAGTCTTACGAGTTCCGCTTTCGCCAACTCAGACTCCTGGGTATTGGGGTGAAGAGATACGACAGATTTCAGGGCATCGACACCCTCCTGGCGTCTCTCCATTTGGAGTAAAGCCAATCCCTTTTTGAGGCGGGCGCTCGCCACTTTATCGCCGCCGGGATATTTTGCGAGAAGGCCGTCGTATTCGGTCAGAGCTTCGGCGAGCCTTCCCTGTGCGGCCAGACTTTCGGCGATCCAGAACAGGGCGTCATCGGACTTTTCGGTTTGACTGAAAGTCTTCAGGTAAACTCTGAAGAGATTGACGGCCGAATCGTAATCTCCTTCCCTGTATTTCAGGTATGCTTGTGAAAAGGCGATCTCCTGATCGTCAGTGTTTGGCGTATTTTGCCTGATATTCCGACTCTCTTGTTCCTGCAGTTTACGCTGAAATTCCTGCAGTGATTGTTTAAGAAAATCGATGTTTTGGCCCAGTTGAGAAACCTGCCGGTTATTGGTCGCGATCTGTTCGGAGATTTTTACCAGGTGAGCGTTGACTCCGGCGACTGCATTAGCCTGCGACCCCTGATTGCGCTGTAACTTATCATCGATTGATGATAAAGTTCTCGCCGAAGTCTCGGAAGCGCTTCCCAGATTATTCAACGAGGTCTCGGATTTCACCTGCCATTTATCGAATGATTCCTGTAGATCTCTTATCTGTCGTTGAAGCACCAGGACTTCGCCTTGCAGTCTGGTGATGATTTCTTTGTCGTCTCCGTTGGGCCCCTTTGAAAGGCTCGCCCCGGTAATCAGAAATAGCGCCGCGGCGAAGGCTAAATATCGATGTCGCTGCCCGGTTTGCTGCCCAAGTTGCTGCTGCATGGGTTACTCCCTTTCTGTTAGATTGATGTACAAGATAGTCTTATCACGTTAATGTGTCTCGAAGTATAATCTTTCCGGATAGCGACGTAAACGAGTTTCTGAAACAGCCAATAGGATATGCTGCGACTTTTGAATATCGTAAATTTTGCGGTAATTGATCGGTTGCAAGTAGAGTTCAAGCAGGGCCTCAACGTCTTGAGCGGGGAGACCGGATCGGGCAAATCGATCCTCATTGACGCTCTGGGCCTGCTGCTGGGGGATCGCTCTTCCGTGGATTTCATCCGGACAGGGGAGAATCGCGCTTTTGTCGAGGGCGTCTTTGACATAGACGGCAATACGCCCCTCGAGGAGATGCTTGCCGACGCCGGCGTGGATGTCGGCGAGGGCGAAGCGCTGATCAGAAGAGAGCTGGTCGCCAATGGAAGAGGAAGGATATTTATCAATAATCAGGTCGCCAATGTCGGCTTGCTGAAATCGATACAGCCTCACCTGATTGATATACACGGGCAGGGTGATCAGCAGAGCTTGCTGTCGACGGAAGCCCACCTCAATCTCTTCGACGCTTTTGCCGGCGCCTCGAAAAATCGCGCGCGAGGGTCGCAGGCTTATGATAATCTGCAACGCCTGGCCAGGGAGTTGGAGCAGATCAGACAGAGCGAGTCGGAGCGGCTGCAAACTCTGGACATGATAAATTTTCAGGTCTCCGAGATCGAACAGGCCCGTCTGACGCCGAATGAAGATGTGGAGTTGGAGGCGGAACGAAATCTGCTTGTCAACGCCGAGAGGCTCGCCGAATTATCCGGCGACGCTTACAGGAGGATTTACGACGATGAAGACTCGATCCTCTCCTCTCTCTCTACCGCGCAAAAAAGGATCAACGACCTGGCGGCGGTGGACAATCGCTTCTCCCCTTACATAGACCAGTTGTCCACGGTCAAGGACATTCTCAACGACGTGGCCTTCTTCCTGGGGGCGTATTACGGAGGCACTCAGGCGTCGCCCGAGCGGCTCAGCGCGGTGGATGACCGCCTGATGGAGTTGAATCGCCTCAAGAGAAAGTATGGCGATTCCGTGGCGGCGGCGCTGGAAACCCTTGCCAAATTGCTGGAGCGCAGGGAACAGTTGATGAACAGCGATGAGCATTGCCAGTTATTGGAAGCGCGCGTGAGGCAGGCGCTCAAGGATTACGGGAAAGAATCCTCCGCCCTGGGCGAGTTGAGAAGCGTGGCGACGGCGAAATTCGAGAGCGCCGTCAATAAGGAACTCAAGGACGTGTCGCTCGGCGCCGCGCGCTTCTCTGTGCGGCTCAGCGCCTCGCAAAAAAGCCAGTTAGATCAAAAGCTGCAATCCCTGCTCGGAGATGGGCTGGGAGACGGGCTCGATGGGTTTGATAGGGGGGGATTGAGGCGCTACGGGAATGAGGATGTCGAGTTCCTTTTCTCCGCCAATCCGGGGGAAGAGATGCGGCCCATGAACGGGGTCGCGTCCGGCGGCGAACTTTCCAGGTTGATGCTGGCGCTCAAAACGATAACAGCCCCCTCGCTGTTTCCCAAGACGTTGATATTCGATGAAATCGACGTCGGCATAGGGGGGAAGGTCGCGGACGCCGTCGGGATGCGCCTGCGCAGGCTGGCGAAGACCAATCAGGTTCTGTGCGTGACTCACCAACTCCAGATTGCAAGGTATGCCGACGCCCATTTTCTGGTGAACAAGGATGTGGTCAATGGCCGAACCCTTACAAATGTGATTGAACTGGACGAACAGGGAAGAATAGATGAGCTTGCCAGAATGATAGGTGGTTCTGAAATCACCGCATCCGCTAGAAAGCACGCCAAAGAACTGATTAAATCTGTTGCGGTAGAGAGTTGAGATGCCGGCATTAGCGGTTAAAGTGATACATGAGGTTTTAATGTTCCGTGCAAGATAATAAATTCAGTACTTTACAATGAAAACTTCAATTTATTCATGAGCTATGGGGAAGAAAATCTATCTTGAAACATATGGATGCCAGATGAATGTTCACGATAGTGAGAAGGCGACGCATATGCTTTCTGACATTGGATATTCACAAACATCCGAAGTGAGTGAAGCGGATCTGGTCTTGCTGAATACCTGCATGGTCAGGGAAAAGGCCGCGCGTAAGGTCTTCGCCAGAATAAATGAGATAAAGAACGAAATAAGGAGAGGTGGATCGAGAGCCGGAACTGATAACGGATTGCCGGTATTTGGGGTCATGGGGTGTGTGGCTCAGGCTGAGGCTGACCGCCTGTTTGAGCGCAGCCGGGATATAAAAATGGTGATGGGGACACAGGCGATCTCGCGTCTGCCGGCGCTGTTGGAACAGTTGGAGAATGGCTTTAACCGGGTTATAGACGTTCGACTCAGCAAGGAAGCCGGGTTCCTGGAGCTGGAGGCATCTAGCAGACAGACAAAGCACATCGCATACATCACCATCACTGAAGGCTGCAACAAATTTTGTTCATTCTGTATCGTTCCCTTCACGCGCGGGCGCGAACGAAGCCGGCCTGCTGATCGCATTGTCGCCGAGGCGAGGGCGCTTGGCGAACAGGGCTTCCGGGAAATTCACTTGCTCGGTCAGAACGTCAACAGCTACGGTCTGAGCGGGAGGTATCACGGAAACCCATCGGGCGCCCCATCTGGCGCCAAAGATGGCGAAGACGGCGCCGAAGCCGGCAAAGAGATCACCTTCGCCAGGCTTCTTGATCGAGTGGCGGCGGAGAGCGGCGTTCCGAGGATTAAATATACGACTTCATACCCCAGAGACTTCGACGAAGAAATCGTGCGAGTGATGGATGCGCGCGAGAATCTGTGTGAGTGGATACATCTGCCGGCCCAGGCTGGGAGCGATCGCGTTTTGAGGGCGATGCGAAGAGGCTACACAAGAAGGGAATACATGGAGAAGATCGACGCCATCAAAGGGGCGAGAAGAGAGCTCTCGATCACCGGGGACATGATCGTGGGCTTTCCCGGGGAGACAGATGACGATTTCAATGAGACAATGAGTCTGGTCGCTGAGGTCGAGTACGACGGCCTATACATCTTCAAATACTCGCCGCGACCGATGACTCCGGCCGCCGCATACCCTGACTCGGTTCCTGAAGAGGTGAAGACGGAGAGGTTTTTGAGACTGCAAGAGTTGCAGGACAGGATTCAGAGGCGGCGCTATGAAAGATACCTCGGACGAACAGTTGAGGTGTTGGTTGAAGGGACGAGTTCAAGGTCATCCTCAGACTACACCGGGCATACAAGGTGTAACAAGGTGCTAAACTTCCCGATCGCTTCGCCAATGGGTTCTGATGCTTTGGGCAAGTTGGTCAAGGTGAAGATAACCGGAGTGAAGAGCCATAGCCTTTACGGGGAGATGGCTGGGGATCGTATTTAAACTGGGAGGGGAATTATGGAGCTGGAAGTCAAGATTCGAGGTCTGTTGGTTGATCCTACTACGAACTCTCCGATAGTTTTGCTGAAAGAGTTGGATGGCGAAGGCATATTGCCCATCTGGGTTGGGCCGTATGAGGCCAATTCGATTGCCTCTGAGATTGAAAAACTCTCCCCGCAGCGCCCGATGACGCACGATCTGTTGAGAAACGTGATCGCGCAGATGGGTGGCGACGTGAAGAGGGTGGTGGTGACCGAACTCCGTGAGAACACATTCTACGCCGTAATCGAAATAATGAGCGACGATCAGTTGGTCTTAATCGACTCCAGGCCGAGCGACGCCATAGCCCTGGCTCTGCGCGTCGATTGCCCCATCTTTATCCGCGAAGAGGTTCTGGAGGCTTCCAAACGAAGCGACGGCGCCGGAATGCAGGACGATGAGGGCCTGGAAGAAGACGTCGAATGGCCGGAAGAGATCGACGACGTCCCTGACTATAAGATGTGATCCATAAGATGTGAAAATGGGCGACAGAAACGGACTGAGCCACAAGGGGGCTGTTTTGCGAGGCATTAAGATCGCGATTGCAAATCAAAAGGGTGGTGTGGGGAAGACCACGACCGCAATCAATCTCTCTGCCGCTCTCGCGAAGAAGGGAAAGAAGGTCTTGCTCGCCGACATCGATCCTCAGGCCAACAGCACTATCTCATTCCTCGATAACGGTAATCTAGAGAACAGTCTGTCTACCTACGACCTCATGACTGACGCGAAATTGTCTTTAAGCGATGTCTTAAAGAAGACGTCAGTGGAAAACCTGGATTTGATTCCGTCGCGGATACACATGGCCAAACTGGAAAGGGAATTGATCGGAGAACTCGATGCCCACTTCCGGTTGAAAGACAGGCTCGATCCGATCACCAAAATGTATGATGTTGTCATAATTGATACGCCGCCGACACTGGGTCTGATAACGGTGAACGCGCTTGTCGCCGCCACTCATCTGATCATCCCCATCCAATCGTCCTACTTTGCTCTTGAGGGCACAGATGATCTGCTTGAAACGATTGAAAGAATCAAAGCCAGACCTAATCCGGAACTTGAGGTTTTGGGTATTGTAGTGACTTTGCATGATCGTAGGACCACCCTGTCAAGAGACATATACGAGCAAATATGTAATGTATTTGGCGATAAGGTCTTCTCAACCACCATCTCCAAATCCGTCAGGCTGGAAGAGAGTCCGGCCTATAAGGAAACGATATTTACTTTTGCTCCAGCCTCCACTGGCGCAGTTGAATACGCAAATTTATGCGATGAGGTGATTCGCCGTGCCTGTTAAACGTGGTTTGCCCACAACTATAAAGATGAGACACGATCGTCACTACGTGGAAGAGTTATCGTCGCGTAGTGGGGCGACTGTCGGACGTATGATCGCGCTGGACCGCCTGGAGCCAAATCCGCAGCAGCCGCGGGTGGATATCGGCGATCTGGAAGAGCTGGTGGCTTCGATCAAAGAGAGGGGAGTGCTCGAACCCTTGCTCGTGCGCCCGTCGCAGGTGGGCGGGCGGTTTATGATCATCTCCGGCGAGAGACGGTTTCGGGCGGCCCGTGAGGCGGGGCTGCGCGAAGTCCCCTGCATAGAGCTGAACGTCGATGATCGGGCGGTTGCTGAGATCGCCCTGATCGAGAACCTACAGCGCAAAGACCTCACGCCATATGAAGAATCTGAAGGGTTGTTGGCCTTGAAGGAGCGCTTCGGCTACACGCACGAAGACATCGCCAGAAAGATCGGCAAATCGCGGCCGTCCGTGACCGAGTCATTGATCATCGCCGGGTTGCCGGATGAGATCAAAGATCTGTGTCAGAAGGCCAACATCAACTCGAAATCGATGTTGTTGCAGGTCGCCAAGCAGTCGGACGCCGATTCGATGCTCGAATTCGTCAACCGCGTTTCGAAGCAGGGAATGAATCGGGATGAGGCCAGAAAGGCCGGGAAGAAGAAACAATCACGCCCGCAGCCCTACGTCTTCCGCCATCAGTCTTCATCCAAAGACTACACGGTGGAAGTGAAGTTTCGTAAGTCGTCAGTGTCGAGAGATGAGCTGTTACAGGTCATACAGAAATTGCTCGCGGAGTTGATGGAGTCTCAAAACTAAGGACACTTCTTCTGTAGCTTGGTGGTCGGCCTTCGTTCTCGGCGCTCTCGCTCTTATTCATCGCTCCGAGTGTGACTCGCCGTAATTCCAAAAGGTTTTCAGCAGAACGATGAAGACTGGACTGCATTCGTCGCCATCAATGCTGGTTGACGACAAAGATTAGAATTTTGGCGGATTTTGTGCGAATTGTGCCCGTCGTCCTATCGCGTTGCTTCCTGCGCTCTCCATTGTGTATAATGAGATATGCGTAGTAACGATGCATCTCAAGAAGCTCCGCCAATTCAAACAATTCAAAGCCTTGATCGTGGCCTCATGATTCTCGAGGCCGTCGCCAACTCGGCAAGTCCGGTCTCACTAGCGGAGCTGACAAATCTTATTGGCATTGACAGAAGTAGTGTATTTCGACTGGCCTCTACGCTGAAAAGGCGGGGATTTCTGGCTTATCCGGCCGGCAGGAAAGACTACATTCTCGGGCCCACAATGTGGCGATTAGCCCAGCGCTACGACTGGGGAACCATGCTGACTCGCGTCGCGCAGGACCATCTGAGGAATTTGGCGCGTCTGGCCAATGAAACAGCCCATCTGGCTGTTCGCGAGGGGAAGCAAGCGCTATTCATCGACCACGCAACCGCCAACCATGTGCTCTCAGTTTCCGGGCAGACCGGCGAAATGGTCCCTCTCTATTGCACCGCCCATGGTAAGGCTCTGCTGGCGGACTATGGGATTGACGAACTGACGCGGATTTTTGGGATGACTCCCTTTCCCCCGTACACTAAAAAGACAATACGCACGGTCTCGGAACTCGCAAAGGTATGTTCGGAGATCCGAACCAAAGGCTACGCGATGGATAACGGCGAATTCCAGGAGGGAGTGCGCTGCGCCGCTGCGCCGATCCGCGCCGAAAACGGGACCATAGTGGGATCCATCGGCATTTCGGCCCCACTACAAAGGCTTACACCAGATCGCTATCAGCAGTGTGTGAAGCTTATTCTGGAAGCGGCTAATGAAATTTCCGCCTCATTCACCAATGAGCTTACTTCCGGCGGAAAATCTGAAGTGCGGAAACGGGCAGGCGCACGATAGAGCTGCGCAGCTAGCTTGTGGATACTACGCCTTCCGCGACAAGCCATTCGACAGACTCCTTAACTGCGGCCAGCGACGAGTATCTCGGCTCATACCCTAAAATGCGCCGAGCTTTTCCGATGCTACAGTTCGGTGAGTGCGCAATGTGATCCCACGTTGCGCGCGCGTCTTTCTCGCTAACGGTCTGGCGCCATTCCTCCCAGGGCAGGAACTTCATTCTTGGCGAGCGCCCAAACCACTCCGCCATCCGGGCAGCATATCCTCGCAGGGTCAAGGCCGCCGGAGAAACAACATGAAAGCTCTGTCCCAACGAGACTTCCCGCCGTTTGATGGCGCTGACGAATGCCGCCGCCACGTCCGCGCAGTGGACGTGATGCACGGTTTCCATTCCGAGGTTTGGCAGAAGAATCTCCCTGCCAGATGCTATGTCAGTAAAGACTTGTGGATTGAAGTTTCCAGCAGGGTTCACCGGGTTCCAACCAGTACCTACCAGGTGCCCGGGATGCAAGATTGTCGCAGGGAATTCACCCGAGAGCGCTTGTTGAAGTAGGTATGTTTCAATGCTCAGCTTGCGAATTCCGTAGTCTCCGAAAGGTTCCTTTCGCTCGTTTTCCGTGGTCGGGACCTGTGTGCTCGGGCCATGAACCCAAAAAGATATTGCCATATCGCAATCAGCATTGTACGATACGCAACAATCATAATTCTTGGAGGTTCACACATGGACGCAATCGACGCGATGAGTCGACGCAGATTTCTATCAGGAGCATGCGCAGCGCTGCTCGGCTCCGCCATTGAACTCAACGCCGCGCCGCCGCCGCGAAAGCTCAAAATAGGGCATACCGGTATTACGTGGGGTTTCAAACCGGAGGACGCTGCCAGGGCCATTCCTGACGTTGGCTCGCTTGGATACCAGGGCTATGAGAGTTTCGGCGAAGTGTTGGATGCATGGGAATCCAAGGGTGGTTTGAAGGTGGTTCTGGAAGCCAATCAAGTGCCTCTCATTTCAGCCTACTGCAATGTGAACTTGACGGACCCTTCAAAGCGAACCGACGAAATCGCAAAGATAGTCCAGTGGGCGAAGCTGATAAAGAGCGCTGGAGGAGTTACCGCAGTAGTGGGACCAAACGGCGTGAAGCGGGCGAATTATAACTTTGCTGACTACAAATCTTCGATCGTCCAGGGCTTGAACGAAATCTGTAAGGCAGTTCAGGATGAAGGGGTTACGCCGGCGCTACACCAGCATACAGGCACATGCATTGAGAGCCGCGACGAGGTGTACGCAGTCATGGAGGCGGTTGATACACGCCACGTGAAGTTCGGTCCGGACATTGGACAGTTGCAGAAGGGAGGAGTCGATCCGGTAAAAGTCGTTTCTGATTTTCTTCCGGTGATTCATCATGTTCATATCAAGGACTTCAATGGCGCCGAGCCTTGGGAACAATACTGCCCGTTGGGCAAGGGCAAAGTGAATCTCACCGCAGTTCTGGATCTCCTGGAGAAAGCTCCGAACATGAAGATCCTGATGGTGGAACTCGATCCAGGCCGGCGCGATCCAATCACTCCAAAGGAAACTGCCGAGATCAGCAAGAAATACCTTCAGGAGCAGGGATACAAATTTCGGACTGTATAAGACCTTACCCTAGGACAATCGACGGGGAGCAAGTGGCGCCACAATCTAGCTCGATGAAGAAGAGAAGCGGGACCTGAAAATGGATGCCCGGGACCGTATGCTGGCTGGCAGAAAGCGAGCCAGCCAGGAGGGGATCATGGGTGACAACCCCATTCTCGATTTCGGGATTGATCGAAGTTCGCTGAAGTTTATCGGCGAAGGACTCCAACGTCCGGAGTGCATTCTCGCGGAAAAGAACGGCGTCCTATGGTCCGCCGATGCGCGCGGCGGCGTGGTGGAACTCCGGCCCGACGGGAGCAGTCGCGTCATCTGCCAACGTCGCTCAAAGGAATTCCAGCAGGCGGGGAGCGAGGTGTCGCGTTATCTGAAAGGCGCCCTTCCAAACGGACTAGCGTTTGCCGACAACTGCGATATTCTTGTCGCCAATTGCAACGGGTCGTGGCGTCGCGCCGTGGATGGCCAGCGTCACATTTGGCGGAGCCGATCTGCGAACAGTTTACATCGGCTCGTTGAAGGGCTCGTCAATTCCGTATTTTGAATCTCCAGTGGCTGGATTGCCAATGATTCACTGGGACTGAAGGATCACTTTCGCTATGGATCTACGTAAGATTGCATGCGCCGCTTTATTGCTGACTGGCGCAAGTCAAATGCTGACTGGCGCCAATCAAACTGTGGGCGCGCAGGATGCGGAAACGAAAAAATTGGTTGAGCGCGCGTGCACGCGATGCCATACATTGGTAAGTACCTACCGCATGAGGAACACTCGCGAGCGCTGGGCGGCTATCGTTGACGACATGGTCTCACGGGGAGCGGATGCGACCGACGATGAGATTGAGCAGATTATTGACTTCCTCGCCGCTCACTATGGACCTAAAGTGAATGTCAATAAGGCGAGCGCTCAGGAACTTTCCATGTTACTCGGGCTTTCTTCCATGGCGGCGAAATCGATCATCGAGTACCGGACCAAGAACGGCGCCTTTGGAAACATCGCGGATCTGAAGGCCGTTCCCCATATCGATTGGAAGGCGATCGAATCGCAGAAGAATCGCATCGAATTTCTGAAATAGCCGGATGGATGACGGAAACGCTCATCGATGCTGCTCCAGAATTGAGCGACACCGTGCTTCTAATGCTTTGGCGGAAAGGCCGTATACATCGATAAGCTCCTCGTAGGTCGCGGAATGGATGAAATGCGCCGAACCGTCCCTGCCCAGCGTATTCGCCGTGTAAATCCGATTCGGATCTATCGAAGCGCCGTTAAAGCGCCTCCGGCATGCAATCCGTTGTCAACGGCGTACTCACACTGTTCCAGAATCAGCAGGCGTATATCGGAATCTTTGATCGCGAGTAGCTTGAGAATGGCTTGCCGGAGAAGATAATTCTCCCGATCGATCCACATTTCCGATGCGGATGGCCGGTGGGTAAGGAAAGACGCGGCCGCCATCGCTATCCCTCCTCTCCATTTTGCCTGGTTCGTAATGAAGAATCGTCCGTCGTCTTCTCGTTCTCCGTCGCCGACCGCTGCGTTTCAAGGAGGTGTCGGACATAGTTTGCAATCCCGATGTCCGGACGGTTCGCCCAGATAGGGGTGCAGTTGGGATACTCTTTGCTTTCGCCCCAATACTGCGCGCCTGGTATCCGGTCAAGGACCGGTTTGGCGCAATCCCCCACCACTAGCACGTCGCCGTCCACCGGTAGGATTCTCTCTTCGAACTGCAGCCCGGTGAACACGTAGAGCGGGCGCTTCAATTTGTCCAGAGTTCCGTCGGCCTTGAGTTGGTCGAGTTGAATCCGCACGATCGCTTTGCACCCTGCTTCACAGGTGGAACCCATCACGACGTTCGTATTTGGATATTCCCCCTGAAGGATTGTGCTATGACGGCGGAACCGGCGTTTCACGTCCTCAATTCGCGCCCCTTTCAACTCGATTTCTTCCATCCTGTTTGTTCCAAGTCCCTCGGCCGCGCCGAGAACCGTTGAAGGAACATTCGTCCCCGGATAGTCCCAGTCCATCAGGGCTTCACAGACGGTGTCGACCGCCACGGGATCGGAGCCGCCACAGATCGTATTAAAGTCTTTGATGAGATCGTCGCTGTATGGGCTGAATGGGCCATTTCCCTGACAAGCGTATAGGGAATCCATCACAAACCACGTCGGGTTCGCGGCGCGTGTAAGATTGACGATCTTCTGATGGATGTCGTCGCGATGACAGCGGACCATCCAATCGTAGTCTGGCAGATTCCCAAACTGAAGCTTCATTGCGCCCGTGAATGTGGTATGCACATGAACCTTCATCTTGGGGAGGCCGATGTAGCAGTCCGCTTCAAGTACGGGAACCGGCGCCGGGAATTCATTGAAACTGATTGGACGATCGATCTTGTACATTTTGAATTCAGCATGCTCAAAAGGGCAAAGTTCAACGCCTGTACGCTCGGCGACGGCAACGATGCCGCAGGCTTCCATCGCCTGGAGCGTATCTGCGCCCATTGCGCAACGCTCTCCGATTTGAATCCGGGATGGGTTCTGCTCCTGGATGAGTTCGATCAGCGCTTCAAGCATCCGGGGATCAGTTGTGAACCCCGCGTTCGCCGGCACGGGGATAACCGTGTTGATCTTGATCAGAACCTTGTGCCCCGGCTTCACGATGTTCTGCATTCCACCCATAGACTCATCAGCCACCTGGCGAATCATGCCCTTCACAATATCCAATTGTTCTCTGGTGTATTCCGCTGGCTTGCCAAGTTCGGCTTTGCTATGCGCGACTGATTGTCGATGTTGCAAATATGGCGCAAGCGCAATCGAGGGTCGAAACGGAAGAGAGCGCGCCAATTGTACCGGTAACCGGCGAGCAAACGGC
>Ga0137409_10001721_pt1 | contig 23710 bp, 23 predicted proteins | sample CZODoug1_16funga_FD_122059 | JGI IMG/M metagenome (GOLD analysis project Ga0137409, IMG submission 122059) | Vadose zone soil fungal communities from Angelo Coast Range Reserve, California, USA - CZODoug1_16fungal (Hybrid Assembly) | ecosystem: Environmental > Terrestrial > Soil > Vadose zone...
GGCGCGATCAGCATGATGTCGTCCGATTCGCAGGCCATGGGAAGAGTGGGCGAAGTGGTGATGCGCACCTGGCAGACTGCGCACAAGATGCGCGTGCAGCGCGGCCTGCTGCCGGAGGAGGGATCCGACTGCGACAACTTCCGGGTCAAGCGCTACATCGCCAAGTACACCATCAACCCGGCAATCACCCACGGGATCGCGCACGAAGTAGGTTCGCTGGAGGTCGGCAAGCTTGCCGACATCGTACTCTGGAGGCCGGCTTTCTTCGGCGTCAAACCGGGTCTCATCATCAAGGGCGGCATGATCGCCGCGGCCGCGATGGGCGACCCGAACGCGTCCATCCCGACGCCGCAGCCGGTCCACTACCGGCCGATGTTCGGTTCGTTCGGGCCGGCCTGCCAGGCGACGTCGCTGACTTTCGTATCGGCGGCAGGCATCGAGAACGGAATCGGCAACGCGCTCGGTCTGCGAAAGCGGTTGGTCGCGGTTCGCGGAACGCGGACCCTCGGAAAGAAAGACCTGCCGCTGAACGGTTACGCGCCAAAAATCGAGGTGAACCCGGAAACCTACGAAGTTCGCGCGGACGGCGAACATCTTACCTGCGGGCCCGCCACGTCCCTGCCGATGGCGCAGCGCTATTTCCTGTTCTGATGGCGCGCCCGCGCGCGCCCTTATGACTTCAGATCGAAACCGAGTATATCGTTCGCATTGATCACGGCGTCGGCGATTTCTTCGGCGGTGACGCGTTTGCTCATCGCCTGATCACGGATGACCTTGTAGGCGTCGTCTTCCGACAGGCCGCGGGTACTCATCAGGATTGCCTTGGCCTTGTTTATCTTGCGCAGTCCGGCAAGCCTTTGCTCGAGACGCGCGATGTATTTTTCCTGCGCCCGGGCTTTCTCGGCCTGGTTCACGGATACCACGATCGAGGTGAGCAGGCCGAAAGATTTGACCGGAGAGGCAATCACGCCGTACGCATTAAGCTGCAGCACCGCTTCGACGATCACCGGATTTTCGTAGTTCACCACGGGAATGACCGGCGGAGATCCATCGCGCCGCAGCCAGGGCAGATCCATTGACAGCACCTCGGGCCGCATGGCGAAAATTACCAGATCCGTTTCGTCGGGGAGCTTGTCCAGCGGAGGCCAGAATGCCTTCACGCGGCAACCGATGCGCTGCAGTTGACCGAGCAATTCCTGCCCGTCCTGGTCGTCGGGATGGAAAACAAGCACGCGAAGAGAGCGCAACTCTCTCAGCAGACGCGGTGTGCCTTCGCTCTTTCTCATCGGATTTCCGCCGGGGCAGCGATTACCGGGCGTGAATCTGCGCGCGGGTTGACCAGTCCTGGAGCGAGTGCGACACCAGGTAGGGATCGGGTCGAACCCAGCGCTCCGCTTCCTGAAGGATGTCGAACTGGCCTTGGCCATTCACCCTGCCGATGCGCGGCCGCAGGTAGGTGTGGTGGTTATGCTCGTCGATCCGCACTTTGCCCTGCGGCCCGGAAAATTCCGAGCCCGGAAGGACCCGGAGCAGGTCCACGATGTTGTCGGTATCGACGCGGCGCATTGCATCGGCGAGCAGGTGAGTCTGGAAGTACGCCGCTTCCCAGCACATATTGGTTACTTCATCCGCGCCAAAACGATTCTTGAATTGGGCAACACAGCGCCTGTTGGTTTCGGTATCGACGCTCTGAAAGTAGGGTGCGGAAGTGATGTGACCTTCCGCAATGTCGGCTCCCATCTGCCGCACTTCGGCTTCGCAAGTAGTGAGGCTCGCTATGGGCATTTTCGCCGGGTCCAGTTTGACCTGTGCGTATGCCCGATGGAGCAAAGATGTGCCGTACCCTACAACTGTCGAAAAAATGAAATCCGGGTTCGTTGCCTGGATCTTTTTTGCGACGGTGACGTAGGATTCCCAGGATGCGTCAAGCGGCAAGTAGACCTCCGCTACCTTCTCGCCGCCGCGTTCGACGATCAGGTCGCTCATGATGCGGTTGGATTCGTACGGATATATGTAGTCCGATCCGACCATGAATACCCGGGAGCCGAATTCGCGCATCATGAACTCCGCGAGCTGCACGCTGTTCTGGTTCGGGGCGGCGCCGGTATAAATGACGTTGCGCGAGTACTCGAAACCCTCATAGAGCGTCGGATACAGAAGCAGGCCGTTCCAGCGCTCGACGACCGGCATCACCGCCTTGCGGGTGCTCGACATGTAGCAGCCAAGAATGACCTGGACCCGGTCCTCCAGAAGCAAATGCTTTGCCTGCGATGCGTACAGCGCCGGGCGTGATTGCGGATCGTAACTGATCAATTGCAATTCGCGGCCGTTGATTCCGCCGGCTTCGTTGATTTCCTGCACCGCCAGCAGCGTACCCTGCCTTTCGGAGCGCTCGATAACCGAGGTGACGCCGGTTTCGGAAAACAGGACGCCGACACGGATCGGTGCCGTTGATCTGGATTTCATTTTCCTGCCTGGACTGTTACTGGGGTAATTCCCGTTTCTGTACCTCCGCGCCCTTGCCCGGGCGCGGAGGATATTGCCGAAAGCCCGAATTCAGGCTTGAGCGTGTGCAGAAGTGTAGGCCATGATGAACGCCGTGCGAAGAGCAATCAGCGCTTGAATTTGGCACGCGTAGGGATTATAAATATGCCCGAAGCGGGGAGGGCCGTCACTCTCGGCGCGGGATTGGGGATGACCCACAAATGGGCGCCGGACTTGCGAAGTGGCACGAACTCAGTGCAGACACAAGGATTACCGCAGCGCGAAACCCGGAAGCGCACAACACGAGCAGGGCAAGAGGCCTGTCCCAATTTCTTCTGAAAGCCGTCTGCCAGGCCGGCGTTACCCGGCCCGCCCGGTTGTGATCGCGCGGTGACCAATGGCCGACCGATAGGTTTGCGAATCGAGTTGGCCCGGATATTGCGTGACGGTCAGCGAAAATGCGGAAGCGCACGGAAGCGTGTCCGCGAAAGCGTTGAGTTTTTTCGGCTGAAGACAAAGACGTCGAAGCCGAGCGAGGCAGAGGAGCCCACTGGCCGGAGGTATCGGCCAGTGGGCTTTTTTTCTGGTTGCCGCGACTTGCGGCGCACGTTTCCGACGGGAGAGGAATCACAATGAGCAAGTTCGACAGGCGGGACTTTTTGAAGGCTGGCGCCGCTACGGCGGCGGCGGGTATTTTGCCGGCACCCTTTATCTGGCCCAGGGGTGCGCAGGCGGCCGACACCGTGAAGGTTGGCATCTTGCATTCGCTTACCGGGACGATAGCAATCGCGGAAAAATCAGTTGTCGACGCGGAAATGCTGGCGATCGAGGAGATCAACAATGCCGGCGGCGTCATGGGCCACAAGATCGAGGCGATCGTCGAGGACGGCGCCAGCGATTGGCCGACGTTTGCGGAGAAGGCCCGCAAGTTGATCGTGAGGGACAAGGTGGCGTCGGTGATGGGCTGCTACACGTCGGCATCCCGCAAAGCCGTGCTGCCGGTATTCGAGAAGGACAAGGGACTCCTGTACTACCCGACCTATTACGAAGGTCTCGAGATATCGCCAAACATCATGTACACCGCCCAGGAAGCGACCCAGTCGGTGATCGCTGCCATGGAATGGCTGTACAAGAACAAGGGCAAATCCTTCTACATGATCGGCTCGGATTACATCTGGCCGCGGACTACGATCAAGATCGCCAAGGCCACGCTGGCGCGTCTCGGCGGCAAGCTGGTCGGCGAGGGCTACTACCCGCTGGGACACATCGAGTTCTCTTCCGAGATCAACAAGATCAAGGCCTCCAAGCCCGACGTCGTCCTCAACTGCGTCGTGGGGGGCAGCAACGTCGCCTTCTTCAAGCAACTGACTGCTGCCGGCATCACCGGAAAGAACCAGACGGTTCTGTCGCTGGCGGTGTCGGAGGAAGAGGTGTCCGGGATCGGTTCCGACAATACCGAAGGGACTCTGACCTGCATGGGCTATTTCCAGAGCCTGAAGAATTCGGCGAACGAAAAGTTCGTCAAGGCGTTCAAGGCAAAGTACGGACAGAACCGCGTCGTCGGGGACACCCTGGAGTGCGGCTATATTGCGGTCTACCTGTGGAAGATGGCGGCCGAGAAAGCCAAGAGTTTCGACGTGGAGAAAGTGGTGGCGGCATCTTCCGAATTGCCGATGGATGCGCCGGAGGGGAAGGTCAAATTCCACAAGTCCAATCACCATTTGTGGAAGCATGCACGCATCGGCACTTTCCGCAAGGATGGCCAGGTGGACATGATTTACGAATCTTCATTGATCGAGCCGAATCCTTTCCCGAAGCTGTAACGGCAGTTGGCGTTTTGCACCTGGACGCGGGCGCGGAGGGGCCGCGGAAAGCATCTTTCCGCGGCGTTCTCCGCGGCTCGCCGTCTTGGGATGCATGGAGTTGATCGGTTGAAACAGGGGCGGACCGTCATATGACTCTGGATATGTTCGCCATGCAGGCCTTCACCGGACTGAGCATCTTTACCATCCTCATGCTCATGGCCCTGGGGCTCGCCATTGTCTTCGGCCTGATGGGCGTCATCAACATGGCGCATGGCGAATTGATGGCAATGGGGGCGTACACCAGTTACGGTACCGCTTATTTTTTCCAGCATTTCCTGCCCGGGTGGATGGACGCCTACATCTTCGTGGGCATCGCGCTCGCGTTCGTCGTCACCAGTATCTTCGGATATCTGTTGGAGCGCGGACTGATCCGGTTTCTGTATCAGCGTCCGCTCGACACGCTGCTGGCGACCTGGGGCGTCAGTCTCATTCTCCAGCAGTGCTACCGCCAGTTCATCAATCCGCGAGAGGTCGAAGTGCCTACCGTTTCCTGGCTTCGGGGCGCGTGGCAGGTGACTGAAGGCGTTTCGCTGCCGCTATCGCGGATTTTCATCATCTGCCTGGCAATCGTCACGGCCGTACTGGTTTACCTGCTCCTGTACCGTACGCGTTCGGGGATCCTGATTCGAGCCGTGACGCAGAACCGTTCGATGGCCGGTGCTGCCGGGATCAATACCAAGCACGTCGATGCGTACACATTTGCCTTGGGCTGTGGCCTTGCAGGTATCGCGGGCAGTTCCTTTACGATGCTGGCCTCGACCGGGCCGACAACGGGTCAGCAGTACATCGTCGACACGTTCATTGTCGTCGTATTCGGCGGCGTGGAGAGCCTCATCGGAACGGCTGCCTCGGCGTTTATCATCGGCCAGTTGCAGTCCTGGTTCGAATTCGGGATGAGCGGGTCAATGGCACGCGCGAGCATTCTGGTTCTGGTAATCGTGGTTCTGTATTTCCGGCCCAACGGTCTGTTCGCAACGAAGGTGAGGAGATGATGACCGATGGCGTCCCGTTCGAGCGTGCGGGCGAGGCTGCCGCCGCGGATCGGCACGACCGCGGGATTTGGATAGGAAGAGCCGGGCTGGCGATTCTTGCCTTGTTATTGTTCGCGGTGCTGCCTCTCGCGCTGGATGTTTTCCGTCTGGGATTGGCCGCAAAGTATCTCAGCCTGGCGTTCTGTGCCGTAGGAATCGTTCTGATATGGGGTTATGGCGGAATCCTGAGTCTCGGGCAGGGAGTGTTCTTCGGCCTGGGAAGTTACATGATGGCCATGTTCCTCAAGCTGGAGTCGACCTCTTCAGGCAGTTCGGCGCAGGCTTTGTCCTCCTTTTTCGGATCCAACCTTCCCGATTTCATGGTCTGGAACAGCGTCGAAACGCTGCCATGGTGGTGGGAACCCTTTCACTACGTCTGGTTCACCATTCCGGCCATCCTGCTGCTGCCGCCTTTGCTGGCGTTCGGTTTCGGCTACGCGATTTTTCGCAAACGAGTCGGCGGTGTGTACTTTTCAATTATCACGCTGTCACTGTCCGCAATCATGTCCATCATGATTATCGGTCAGCAGGGCGTTACCGGCGGGGTCAACGGCATAAACGATTTCCGTACTTTCATGGGGATCGACCTGAATACGGACGAGGCGAAGCGGACGATGTATTTCATCACTTGTGCGCTTCTGCTCATGTGCGTTGTCGCCGGGAGTTTTATTCTGAAAAGCCGGCTGGGCAAGGTTCTGGTCGCGATCAGGGACCGCGAAGACCGCGTGAGATTCTCCGGGTATGACCCCGCGCTGTTCAAGGCATTCATTTTTGCCATTGCGGCATTTTTCTCCTCGCTTGGCGGCGCGATGTTTACGATCCAGGTCGGCCTGGCTTCGCCTTCGCTGGTGAGCATCGTGCCATCGGTCGAGATGGTGATCTATGCGGCCGTCGGCGGCCGGCTGTCCCTCATCGGTGCCGTGTACGGCGCGGTGCTTGTGGGCGCGGCCAAGACCTTGTTCTCCGAGAATTTCGTTGAATACTGGATGTATTTCATCGGCGGACTGTTCGTTTTCGTGGTGATGTTCCTGCCCCATGGGCTGGCAGGATTGCTGGAGCGAATTCGCGGTTACCGGACTATCCTGCCCAAGCGGTTCAAGGCGCCTGAAATAGAACGCGGCGGGCTCGGAAAATGAGCGAACTGATCCTGTCGATTGAGAATTTGAGCGTCTCGTTTGACGGATTCAAGGTCGTGGACGATCTGGTGTTTTATGTCGACAAGGACGAATTGAGATGTGTGATTGGTCCAAACGGTGCGGGCAAGACCACGCTGCTCGACATGATCTGCGGAAAGACCAAGCCATCCAACGGAAAAATCCGGTTCAAGAACTACGAGCTGACGCAAATGATCGAATATCAGATTACGCGGGTCGGCGTCGGCAGGAAATTTCAGAACCCGTCCGTGTACGAAGATCTTACCGTGTTCGAGAACCTGGAAATTTCATACCCGAAAAAGCGCGGTATTCTCGGCTCGCTGTTCTTCAAGCGCGACGAGGAGCTGATTCGCAAGATCGATAAGGTCGCCAGCCAGATTTTCCTTCACGAAGTGCTGCGCCACAAGGCCGCGCAGCTCAGCCATGGAGAGAAGCAATGGCTGGAAATCGGGATGCTGCTGATGCAGGACCCCGAACTCCTGCTGCTTGACGAACCGGTGGCGGGGATGAGCCCCAGGGAAAGGGAACAAACGGCGGAGCTTCTGAACGGGATCTCGAAGGGCAGGTCTATAGTCGTGATCGAGCATGACATGGCCTTCGTGCGCATGATCGCGCACAAGGTCACGGTTTTGCACCAGGGCCGTCTTCTGGCGGAAGGCAGCATGGACGAAGTGCAGGGCGACGAAAGGGTCAAGGAAGTTTACTTGGGCCACTGATTGGAGAGGGGTAGAGGTGCTTACCGTAACCGGGTTAAACGTCTTCTACGGAGAGAGCCACGTAGTGAGAGACGTATCCTTCGATCTGCGGGACGGAGAGACCGTTGCGATCATGGGCCGCAACGGGATGGGCAAGAGTACATTGCTCAAGTCGCTGATCGGGATCTTGCGCCCCCGAGGCGGGAAGATCATCCTGAACGACCGGGATATTACCAATGCGGAGACTTTCGACCGGGTGGCTGCCGGAATGGGCTACGTCCCGCAAGGGCGCATGATCTTTCCCTACCTTACGGTGGAGGAAAACATCCTGGCGGGAATGGAAACTTCGGTGAGCAAGGAAATTCCCGCGTACGTGTATTCCGTGTTTCCCGTTTTGGAGGAAATGCGCATGCGACGCGCAGGGAACCTTTCGGGAGGACAACAGCAGCAACTGGCGATTGCGCGTGCACTCGTAAGCAATCCCAAGGTGCTGGTTCTCGACGAGCCGACCGAGGGCATTCAGCCGTCCATCATCAAGGATATAGCGAGGGCGCTGAACAAGCTCAAGGCGGACCGCAAGTTCGCATTGCTGGTGTCCGAGCAGGTGCTGGGTTTCGCGAAGGAAATCGCGGACCGCTTCCTGATCATCGAGAGAGGGCACTTCGTATACGAGGGATTCAGGGACAACCTGGATACCAAAAGCATTCACGCGTATTTGACGATCTGAAGACGTCGGGACCGATCTGCAACAGCAAGATCTTTTTCGCATCCGGCATTGCTGGTCTGAATGCCGGCGGCGACCAGAGGGCAGCTCAAGGGCGAGCATGTGATTAACGAGCGAGGTAAAGGAGAAGGAAAATGCTACACGGAGACATTTCGAGCAGTAAAGACACCGTAGGGGTCGCCGTTGTCAATTACAAGATGCCGCGCCTCCATACCAAAAAGGAAGTGCTGGAAAACGCCAGGAAAATCGCGGAAATGATCAAGGGCATGAAAGTCGGCCTGCCCGGCATGGACCTGGTGATCTTTCCCGAGTACAGCACCCACGGGATCATGTACGACAGCAAGGAGATGTACGACACCGCTTCGAGCTGTCCGGGTGAGGAAACCGAGATCTTCGCTGGCGCCTGCCGCGCGGCCAAGGTCTGGGGCGTGTTCTCGCTCACCGGAGAGAGGCATGAGGAGCACCCGAACAAGGCGCCCTACAACACGCTGATCCTGATGAACGACAAAGGCGAGATCGTGCAGAAGTATCGCAAGATCATGCCCTGGGTTCCGATCGAAGGCTGGTATCCGGGCAATTGCACCTATGTGTCCGAGGGTCCGAAGGGGCTGAAAGTGTCGCTGATCATCTGCGACGACGGCAACTATCCGGAGATCTGGCGCGACTGTGCGATGAAGGGCGCGGAGCTGATCGTGCGCTGCCAGGGCTACATGTACCCGGCCAAGGAGCAGCAAGTGATCATGGCCAAGGCCATGGCCTGGGCCAATAACGTCTATGTGGCGGTGGCGAATGCCGCTGGCTTCGACGGCGTTTACTCCTACTTTGGCCATTCGGCGATCATCGGCTTCGACGGACGCACCCTCGGGGAGTGCGGCGAGGAGGATTACGGCATCCAGTACGCCGCGCTTTCCAAAGGTCTTATCCGCGACGCACGCAAGAACATGCAGTCCGAGAACCATCTGTTCAAGCTGTTGCACCGTGGCTACACCGGCCTGATCAACTCGCGCGAAGGCGACAAGGGCGTGGCGGCCTGCCCGTACGACTTCTACAAGAAGTGGATCACCGATCCGGATGCCACCCGCGAGATGGTCGAAGCGATCACCCGCACCACCGTCGGCACGGACGAAGCGCCGATCCCGGGTATTCCCAACAAGAAGGAACCGGCGCACCGCTGACCGGCTGCCGCACCGGCAGGAGCCGTGCTTCGTGCACGGCCCCGGCCGGACGGCTGTTTTGGGAATCGAAATGCTGAAACTCGAAAGCATCGTCGGCGCGGCGACGGATGCGCATATCGCCGACCGGCTGCACGATCTCGGCCACGCCGGCCGGGTCGAGTATCTGACGCTGTCGCAGGAAGACACCCATCGTCACCGCCTGCGCGCCACTACGGACGCCGGAACGGAATGCGCGGTGGTGCTGGGCCGCAGCGAGCAGCTGTACAACGGTGCCGTCCTGATGCTGACGGACGACAAGGCGGTGGTCGTGAAGATGCGCGACACCGAATGGCTGACACTCTCCCCGCGGGATGCCGCCGCAGCTTTGGAACTCGGTTACTTCGCCGGCAATATGCACTGGGCGGTGCGCTTTGATGGCGCATGGCTGCGCATCGCGCTACACGGCCCGGTCGAGCGCTACCTGGAGCGGCTCGAACCCTATCTCGACGACGGTCGTGCGCGTCGTATCGGCAATGCCTGACCTCGCGAATCTGCTCGGAGCGCTGCAGTATGGGGACAGCTTCTTCCCAAGCGGCAGCGTGTCGTTCTCCTGGGGACTCGAGACCCTGCATTCGGATCGCATGGTGGTGTCGGCAGGCGAGCTGGCGGGATTCGTCGAAGGGCAGCTGCGCCATCGCTGGGCGACCTGTGACGTTTGCGCGCTCACGGCCGCATTTCGTGCGGATGGGCAACTCGATCGCGTCGCCGCCGTGGACGATATCGTGGAGGCGATGACTCTTGCCACCGAGCTGCGCGAAGGCTCGAAGCGTGCCGGTGCGTCGCTGCTGAACGTTCACGCGAAGCTCGAGACGCCGGGCGCGGTGGAATATCGCGAGCGCGTGCGGAAGCGCGTCGCGCACGGCCATCTTCCGGTCGTGCAGGGCACCTTGTGGCGCGCGGTGGGCATGCCGGAAGAGACCTGTCGCGCCGTTTCCGCTCACACGCTTTGCACGGGACTCGTCGGCGCCGCGTTGCGTCTTGGCATGATCGGGCATCTCGATGCCCAGAAAGTACTGCTGCAGGTCCGGCCAGTGCTGCTGGACCTGCTCAAGCTGGAGCCGGGCGACCCCGGGACGCTCCATTCATATACGCCACAGTCCGAGGTCGCAGCGATGCGGCACGAAGTCCAAGATGCCCGACTATTTGCAAACTAACACCTCACCCCGGCCCTCTTCCCTTATCAAAGCGAAAGAGGGAGTGAACGGCACGGTGGCCCAAGTGAGCATTGGGGGGCGGATGAATGGTAGACGGAATAAACGAAGCGAACGATGTGCAAATCTCTTAATGCATCGACAAGAAAAGGCACCCTCTCCGCATCTTGACCTTTCCTCCCTCTCCACAAATGGAGAGGGGCGGGGTGAGGCGGGGGAGAGGGCGGCGGGTGAGGTGGCATGCTGCTAACACCGACGGAACTGGAAAGACTGACGATCTACACCGCAGCCGAGCTGGCGAGGAAGCGTCGGGCGAAGGGCCTGAAACTCAATCATCCGGAAGCCACGGCGATCATCGCCGACGAAATTCTCGAGGGCGCGCGGGAGGGCCGGTCCGTCGCCGACCTGATCGGCTTCGGCTCGACCATCCTGACATCTGACGACGTGATGCCCGGCGTGGCGGACCTGATGCCGGTGCTTCAGGTCGAGGCGACGTTTCCGGACGGCACCAAGCTGGTCACCGTGCATGACCCGATTCGCCCGGGCAAGCAGAAAGCGAAGGAGAAGGTCGCGCCGGGCGAAATCATCACGCCGGATGGCGACATCGAACTTAACGCCGGCCGCAGGAAAGTGAAGATCAAGGCGGTGAATACCGGCGATCGGCCGATCCAGATCGGCAGCCACTATCACTTCTTCGAGGCCAACAAGGCGCTCGACTTCGACCGGGCCGCGTCGTTCGGCATGCATCTCGACATCCCCGCTGGAACCGCGGTCCGTTTCGAGCCGGGCGAAGCCAAGGGGGTGACACTTACGGCTTTCGGCGGCAGCGGCGAGATATTTGGACTGAACAATCTGACCGACGGCTCCACGAAGGGCGAGAGCGCCAAGTCGAAGGCGTTGGCGAGAGCCAAAGCTCAGGGTTTCAAAGGCGCGTGATATTTCTGCGGCGTCAATCGTTAGCCACGGCGGTTGATTTGCGGTCCCCTTGTGACGCGCCGAGCAGCTCGACTCGGCGAGGGGAAGTCGGCGAGGACTGTTCGAGTCCCATGGCAAGGCACGTTGTGTGCGCCTTGCCAGGTCGAGTTCCGCAGCCGCCTCGTCGAGACAGGCAGCACAGGGCAGCCTGAAGGGCCGCGTCACCGGGGCGGCCTTCTTTTAGTTCCTTTTCTTGGCCACGCAAGAAAAGGAACTAGCCGCCGGGCTACCCCCGGCAAGTTTCAACAGTTATTGTGGTGCTGGGAGAAGACGGGTAACAGGAGGAAGGGATTCGAATGGCAAAGATAACGCGTAAGGAGTACGCCGCGATGTACGGCCCGACGAAAGGCGATGCTGTTCGGCTGGGCGACACTTCGCTGCTCGCCGAGATCGAGCACGACTACGCCGTGCCGGGCGACGAGTGCCTGCACGGCGGCGGCAAGACGCTGCGCGACGGCATGGGCTTGAAATCGGGATTCGACAGCATCGACGGGGCGCTCGACATGCTGATCTGCAACGCCACCATCATCGATCCGGTGCTTGGCATAGTGAAGGGCGACATCGGTATCAAGGATGGAAAGATCGTTGCGGTCGGCAAGGCCGGTAATCCGGAAGTCATGGACGGCGTGCACCCGAAGCTGATCTGCGGCGTGGCGACCACGGTGCGCGACGCCGAGGGCCTGGTCGCGACGCCGGGCGGCATCGACGTGCACGTGCACTTCGACTCGGCGCAGTTGTGCGAACACGCCATCGCCTCCGGCCTCACCACCATGATCGGCGGTTCGCTCGGCCCGATCACGGTCGGCATCGACTGCGGCGGCGAGTGGAACGTCGGCAAGATGCTGCAGGCCTCGGAATCCTGGCCGATCAACTTCGGCTTTCTCGGCCGCGGCAACTCATCCAAGCCGGATTCCCTGGCAGGGCAGCTGCGAGGCGGCTGCCTGGGCCTGAAGATCCACGAGGACTGGGGCGCCATGCCGGCGGTCATCGATACCTGCCTGTCCGTGGCGGACGACCTCGATTTCCAGGTGCAGCTGCACACCGATACGCTGAACGAATCCGGGTTTCTCGAGGACACGCTCGCCGCGATCAAGGGGCGAACGATCCACATGTACCACACGGAAGGCGCCGGCGGCGGGCACGCACCGGACATCATCGCGGTCGCCGGCCAGATGCACTGCCTGCCGTCCTCGACCAATCCCACCAATCCCTACACCGTGAACACGTTCGACGAACACCTTGACATGATCATGGTGTGCCATCACCTGAATCCCGCCGTGCCGGAGGACGTGGCCTTTGCCGAGTCGCGAATTCGCGCGCAGACAATCGCCGCAGAGGACGTGCTGCACGACATGGGCGCGATCTCCATGCTCGGCTCCGACAGCCAGGGCATGGGCCGGGTCAACGAAGTCATCGCCCGCACCTGGCAGCTCGCTTCGAAGATGAAGGACCAGCGCGGCCGCCTGCCGGAGGAAAAGTCCCGGATCGGCGACAACGAGCGCATCAAGCGTTACATCGCCAAATACACCATCAATGCCGCGAAGACCTTCGGTATCGATCGCTACATCGGCTCGCTGGAGGACGGCAAGATCGCCGACATCGTGCTGTGGCGGCCGGGCTTCTTCGGCATCAAGCCCGAACTCGTGGTCAAGGGCGGCTTCATCGCCTGGGGCGCGATGGGCGACTCGGCGGCGTCGCTCATGACCTGCGAGCCGCTGCTGATGCGCCCGCAGTGGGGTGCGTTTGGCGAAGCGAAAAAGGCGCTGTCGGTAAACTTCGTAAATCACCTGGCCGTGGACGCCGATACCCGGGGCCGGCTTGGCCTGACCAAGAATCTTCTGCCGGCGATCGGCACCCGCAAGCTGACCAAGGCCGACATGCTGCACAACAGCGCCTGCCCGAACATCACCGTCAACCCGCAGACTTTCGACGTGATGATCGGCGGCAAGGTGATCACCTGCGATCCGGCGAAGGTAGTCCCGCTCGCACAGCGATACATGTTTCGCTGAGGGGCGGGGGGCGAGGGGCGAGGGATGAGGGAGGTTTAATCCTGGTACATAGGTAACAGTTTTCTAGGGACATGGGTAACAGGTAAAAACTGATGGGCAAGGAGGGTCTGCCCATGACCTGGAGAGCGAGCTGTCCCATGGACGAACGAATGAATTTTATGGCAGAGATCGAACGAGGTGTCCGCAGCGTGAGTGAGATCTGCCGGCTGTTTGGCGTGAGCCGCAAGACGGGCTACAAGTGGATTGGCCGCTTTGAGCAAGACGGCGCCGAAGGCCTGAAGGCCCGCTCGCGTGCTGCGCTGGTGCACCCCAACGCGGTCGATACGCAATTGGTGGGGATGCTGCTGGCAACACGCCGGCGCCACGACGATTGGGGTCCCCAGAAACTGCTTGCCTATCTGGGCGCACGCCATCCGCAACGGCACTGGCCGGCCATCTCCACCGTGGCGCAGTTGCTCAACCGACATGGTTTGATCAAGGCGCGCAAGCCACGAAGCCGCAGCGCCCCCTACAGTGCGCCCTTTGTACGGGCGAACGCCCCCAATGCACTGTGGAGTGCGGACTTCAAGGGACAGTTTCGTACCGGGGATGGACATTACTGCTATCCCCTGACGATCTCCGATGGCTTCAGTCGCTATCTGATCAGCTGCCGCGGACTGTTGCATCCGAGCCAGGCGCTGACCCAGCCCTGGTTTGAGCGAGCCTTCCGTGACTTCGGACTGCCTGCGGTCATCCGCACCGACAACGGTGCGCCCTTTGCCTCTACCGGCGTGGGCGGATTGTCCAAGCTTTCGATCTGGTGGCTGAAGCTGGGGATCGTACCGGAGCGCATTCGACTGGGCCATCCGGAGCAAAACGGCCGCCACGAACGGATGCACCGCACGCTCAAGCGTCGCTGCGCGGTCAAGACGCATCTGCACGCCCAGCAGCGCGCCTTCAACCGCTTTCGTGTCGAATACAATCAGGAGCGCCCCCATCGGGCATTGAATGATCGCACCCCGGCGATGCTGTATCAGCCTTCTAACCGAGAACTGCCAGGCAAAGTGCCACGCTTTGGGTATCCGAACGACTGCGCGGTGCGTCGTGTGCATCCCAACGGTGAAATCACCTGGCACACGCAGCCCTACTATCTGGGACAAGTCCTCGCCGGAGAAGATGTGGGCCTTTACCCAATTGCCGATGGACGCTGGCGCATTCTCGTTGGCACGCTGGCCGTGGCGGAACTCGACCTCAGAGCGCAGACAATCGTCTCTATTGACGTGCACATTGACGTGCCAACGCTGCATTGAAGTGTTACCTATGTGCCTGGAATAAAGTGTTACCCATGTACCGAGTTGCACAGGATGAGGGATGAGGGAATTGCTGGAAATGCCTTGCCCCCTCACCCCTCGTTCCTGGTGGCGCGACCGCTAGTAGGTACAAAAGGAATGCGATGGATACCGTGACTCCAGCCTTCACCGGACACTCCAAGGACTCGCGCCACCCGGGCGCCGCCCGCGTCGGTATCGGCGGTCCGGTCGGATCCGGTAAGACGCGGCTCCTGGAGCAGTTGATCCCGCGCTTCATTTCCCGCGGCACCAACCTCGCCGTCATCACCAACGACCTCGCGACCAAAGAGGATGCGGAGCGCGTCCGTCGCAGCGGGCTGATCGACCCGGCGCGGGTGCTTGCGGTGGAAACCGGGGCTTGCCCGCACACCGCGATCCGTGAAGATCCGACCATGAACATCCAGGCGGCCGACGAGCTCGATGCCAAGTACGAAAAGCTCGACCTGATCCTGATCGAATCCGGCGGCGACAACCTCGCCTCGACGTTTTCGCTGGACCTGGTGGACTACTGGATCTTCGTGATCGACGTCGCCGGCGGAGACGACATTCCGCGCAAGCGCGGCCTCGGCGTCCTGCAGTGCGACCTGCTGGTGATCAACAAGACCGACCTCGCGCCTTACGTCAACGTGGACCTCGAGCGCATGATCCGCGAAGCCAACGAGGTGCGCGGCGGCCGTCCCGTGCAGACTACCAACTGTGGCACCGGCGAAGGCGTGGACCAGGTCGTGGACGCAATCGCGGCGCAGGTGTTGTTCGACCGGTGAAGCCCTTCGATCTTGCCGGCACGGCGCTTGCGGCGGAACGGCCGGAAGAGATCCACGCGGACATCGAGTTCGCCCGCGATTGCGGAGGTGCGACTTATGTGCGCCGCCAGCGCGTCGGTTATCCATTCCATCTCGGCCGCGCGCTGCGTTCGCCCGGCGATCCGGCCGGCATGCCGACCTTGTACCTGCAATCCTGCTCCGGGGGGATTTTTGAGGGCGACGACCTGCGCCTGCGCATCGAGGCCGGCGAGGGTGCCGCCGCGCACGTCACGTCAGGTGCTTTTACGATCGTCCACGGCATGGAGGAGGAATCGGCCATGCAGCGCCTGGAAATCCAGGCACGCGAGGGTTCGTTCCTGGAATACCTTCCCGATCCGGCCATCCTGTTCCCGCGCGCCCGGCTGGATAGCCGCGTGCGGGTGCGCGTGCATCCGGAGTCCAGCGTCATCCTCTGCGATTCGGTCTTGCTGCACGATCCCAAGGGTGGCGACGGTGTGTTCGACTGGCTGCGATCCGAAACCCGCTTCGAGGATCCCTCGGGAAAGCTTCTGGTTTGCGACCGCTTTCGCGTCGATGGCAGTCAATTGGCGCGGCGTCTCGCCGGCATCGCCGGAGCCTCGACCGCGCAGGGCACCCTGTTCATTGTGACCGGCGCGAAGCCGGCCACGGAAATCGTTGCCGCCATGCGCGAAGCGCTGGTATTGCCTGGGGTATACGCCGGGGCTGCGCTCCTGCCCAACCGGAGCGGCGCGTGGGCGCGTATCCTTGCAAATGACGCCGCCGCGCTCAAGACCGCGATGTTCAACGCTTGGTCGGCGGCGAGAAATCTATTGACCGGCGCCATGCCGGTCCAGCGAAGGAAATAGGCCATGAACCCGAACGATTCCCGCAACCTGTCGCCCGCGGAGGGTATCGTCAAGCAGTACCGGCTCGATGCCGAACCGTACTACCGTGCGGTCGCCGACGAGGTGCAGATGTTCGAGGCGGCCTACGCCGTGCGCATGCCGATGATGCTCAAAGGCCCGACCGGCTGCGGCAAGACCCGTTTCGTCGAATACATGGCATGGAAGCTGAACAAGCCGCTGATCACGCTTGCCTGCAACGAGGACATGACGGCCTCGGATCTCGTCGGGCGTTATTTGCTGGACGCCGACGGCACGCGCTGGCAAGACGGCCCGCTGACGCTGGCAGTGCGCTATGGCGCCATCTGCTACCTGGACGAAGTGGTCGAGGCGCGCCAGGACACCACCGTAGTGATCCACCCGCTAACCGATGCGCGCCGCGTGTTGCCGCTGGAGAAGAAGAACGAGCTGGTCTCGGCGCATCCGGATTTCCAGCTCGTGATTTCCTACAACCCCGGCTACCAGAGCATCCTCAAGGACCTCAAGCAGTCCACCAAGCAACGTTTCGGCGCGCTGGATTTCGGTTTTCCCGCGCGCGACATCGAGATCGAGATCGTCAGCCACGAAGCCGGCATCGGCCCGGACCTGGCCGCCAAGCTGGTCGCAGTCGCCGAGCGCGCGCGCAACCTCAAGGGTCACGGCCTGGAAGAAGGTATCTCGACGCGGATGCTGATCTACGCCGGCTCGCTCATTGCGCAGGGCGCGGAGCCCGTTGCCGCCTGCCACGTCACGCTGATCAAGCCGATCACCGACGATCCCGACATCCGCGACGCCTTGGGCGCGACCATCCGCGCTTGTTTCTGAACTATCTAAGTCAAGAGCGTTGACGCAGAGGGCGCAGAGGAAAAACAAGAGAGGACGCAAAGAAAGGCTGGAGAAACTGGTATGTCGGTATGGTATTCAGCAACCCTTTCCGATGTGTCGACATTGCCCGTATGCCAATGAAGGCGGTGAACGTAGATCCCCGAATCGTTTTCGTTTCCTCTGCGCTCTTTCTGCCTTTCCTCTGCGTCCTCTGCGTCAACGCTTTTGATCTAGAAAAATATGGCGAAGCTTGATGAGTACGAAGATCTGCTGAAGGCGCTCGGACCGCACGCGCGCCAGCTGGTGCAATCCACCTGGCTGGAGGCAACGCGATCGTTCACGCCAGAGGGCCTGACGCGCTATCTCGAAGGCGCCCGCGAGATTGCCACGGCGGGCCTGGGCTGGAGCGTGGCGCTGGCCTATCTGCGTGAGACGCCGGCAGTCGCGCGCGAAATCGGCGAGGAAGCCGCCTTCAAGACCATCGACGCCGCGCTTGCCGTTTATGCGCGCACCGACGCGCGCACGGCAGAGCAGGTGTTCGCGACCGCCATCATCGCCGCCCGGCGCACGCACGACGGCGCGCTCTACGTCTCCTGGCTCGACTTCCTCCGCGAACTGGGTGAACTCGCGCCCGCCGGCGTCACCGCCGTGCTGCAGCGGCTCGACGACCTGCTCGAACAGCTTTCCTTCGAGGGCCTGCGCCGCTGGGCGCTGCTGGGCGTGCAATCGCACATGCGCGACCCGACTGCGCAGGCGCGCTACTTCCAGCTCGACAGCGAGGAAGGCCGCGCGCTGCTGCGGGCGGAAGGCGACCAGACGGTGTTCGCCGACGTGGAGCGGCGGCTTTCGCTCTATCTGCGCGCGCTATGGGGCCGCAGCATGAAGCTGCGCCCGCTGATTCACACGAAGGGTGCGAGTTCCGGGCGGCGCTCCACCATGGACGGTTACACCATCCGCCTGCCGCAGGCCTATCGCGGCTTTTCCGGACAGAGCGGGCTGGCTCTCTATCGCGCAGCGGTCGCGCACGCCTCGGCTCACATCGTCTTCACCACGCAGCGTTTCCCCCTCGGAAGCCTCAAGCCCTTGCAGGTCGTGCTGGTCTCGCTGGTCGAGGATGCGCGGGTCGAACAACTGGCGATCAGGCAGTTCCCCGGGCTGCGCAAGCTGTGGCAGACCTTCCACGTGGCGCAACCGGGCGGGGCGGTAACGTCGGCTTCGCTGATGGCCCGCCTTGCGCGCGCCCTGATCGACGAGGACTATCGCGACGACAATCCCTGGGTGGCGAAGGGCCAGCGCCAGTTCTTCGAGCAGCGCGCCTATTGGGAAGACCAGGCGACCAGCCGCGCGCTCGGTGGGCTGCTCGGCAACGACATGGGCCAGATGCGCGTGCAGTTCAACCACAAGACCTACGTGGTCGAGCCGGCCTACCGTGACGACAACCAGGGCGTCTGGGATTTCGGCGATGCCGGCGAACAGTCGGCGGAAGACGACGATGTGGTGATGCAGGGCGCGCGCCTGACGGACGGCGAGAAGGGGCCGGAACGGGAAGAAGACGAGCGACCCCAGCCGCAGGCGCAGGAAGAGGAGAAAGTCAGGCTTTCCGCCCCGAGCCGGTTCAGCGAGGCGCTGAAGGAAGAGCCGCTGTCGCCGCCGATGCGCTACGACGAATGGGATTACCTGATCGGCCGGGAACGCCCGGCCTGGTGCACGCTGCTGGAGAAATCGCCGCCCGAGGGCAATCCGCACCAGATCGAGGAAATCCTCGAGCGCAACCACGACCTGGTGAACCGGGTGAAATATCTGGTGAAAGCGGTGCAGGTGCAGCGGCCGGTCCGGTTGAAAAAGCGGCTGGAAGGCGACCGCCTCGATCTCGACGCCTGCATCAGCGCCACCATGGATCTGCGCACCAGGATTCCGCCCGATCCGCGTGTGCATGCAATCCTCGGCAGGCAGCAGCGCGATCTGTCGGTGCTGGTGCTGCTTGACCTTTCGCAATCCACCAATGACGTCGTCGCGAATGCCGGGACCACCGTGTTGAATCTGGCGCGCGAAGCCACCGTGCTGCTGGCCGACGCGATGGCGCGCATCGGCGACAGCTTCGCGATACACGGTTTTTCCTCGAACGGCCGCCACGACGTCGGCTACTACCGCTTCAAGGATTTCGACCGGCCATACGGCGAGTTGTCGAAGGGACGTCTGGCAGGCATGACCGGCCAGCTCTCGACGCGCATGGGCACGGCACTGCGCCACGCCGGCACTTTCCTGCAGGACCGTCGCGCGCACAAGAAACTGATCCTGCTGGTCACCGACGGCGAACCATCCGACATCGATGTGCACGACGCGCGATACCTGCTGTTCGACGCCAAAAAGGCGGTGGAGGAGAACAACCGCCACGGCATCTTCACCTACTGCATGAGCCTCGATCCGAAGGCCGACCGCTACGTCTCGCGCATCTTCGGCCAGCGCAACTACATAGTGGTGGATCACATCCGGCGCCTGCCGGAGAAGTTGCCGATGCTGTATATGAGAGTCACGAACTAAGACCGCCCCCTCTCCCCGCCCTCTCCCGCCGGGGGAGAGGGAGCCCTAAGTCCAACACAGTTAGATGGACGACTAATTATTCGCCTTTTGCTTTTGACCTTACATTCCCTCTCCCCTGGCGGGAGAGGGTTGCTCCGCTGTACCACCGCGCAAGGTTCATAAATGGGCGGTAGCGGAGCAATGACGCGCTACCCGCAAACGGGCGACTCCGTCGCTAACGAGTCCGCGCGTCAGGCTTCGGGGGAGGGCTTGTAAATGCCTGAAATCCATGAGGGAGGATGTCTTTGCGGAGCGGTGCGGTACCGGACCACGGGAGAGCCTGTGCGCACCACTGTTTGCCACTGCACGTTCTGCCAGCGCCGCACGGGAAGCGCCTTCGCCGTGATCGTTTACTTCGGGGAGAAAGACGTCGAATTTACCGCCGGAGCCGCCAGTTCCTTCGAGCATCGCTCGGACGAGAGCAACCGATGGCTGCGCATCGAGTTCTGTCCCCGTTGCGGCACTACGGTTGCGCATACTGCTGAGGTTTTTCCCGGAGTTCGTGCCATCGCCGGCGGGACGTTCGACAATCGCGCCTGGTTCACGATAGAGCGCCACGCCTGGACACGCTCGGCCTGCCCGTGGGTGGTTGTACCGGAGGGCGTCCAGGTGTTCTCGAAGGGTTCGGTGGCCTCGATTCAGAAGGCGCCGTGAAATCCTGAATACGTTCTCTCGGCGGGTGCGGTGCTGCTCGGGCCGATATTCGAGCGCACCACCGGTGCGAAGCCGGCACTAATCGCTGTGACCAGCCTGTTCGCGAGGGTCAACGGCGCGCTGATCCGGATCGTTATGGCTGCACGTATGCTTTACCGCATGCGAGGCATTACTTTGTCCAACAGGGGGACACCATGAAGCGCAAAGCGTCGGCAGTCTGGAAGGGTGGTCTGAAGGACGGCAAGGGTACGATCTCGACCGAAAGCGGCGTTCTTTCGGATACGCAATACGGATTCAAATCGCGCTTCGAAAACGGACCGGGCACGAATCCGGAAGAACTTATCGCGGCAGCCCATGCGGGCTGCTTCTCCATGGCGCTGTCGTCGCAATTGGGCGAAGCCAAACTGGTTGCAGAGAGCATCAGAACCACGGCCTCAGTGTCGCTGGACATGATAGGCGGCAAATTCAGCATCACCGCGGTGCATCTGGATCTGGTCGCGAAAATACCGGGCGCAAGCAAGGAGGCGTTCGAGACCGCGGCCAACAACGCGAAAGCGGGCTGTCCCGTGTCCAGAGTCCTGAGCGCGAAGATCACGCTGGATGCGCGACTGGAGTCCTGACCCTGCGGCCCGTCACCAGATTCCGGTTGAAAACGGCGATCCCTCTCTCCCCTGGCGGGAGAGGGCGGGGAGAGGGGGGATGTTAATATTTCACCATGTCGTTCTTTTCCCTCTTTGCCGCGCTGCTGATCGAGCAGGTCTGGCCGCTCAACCCGCGCTGCACGGTGTACCGCTGGTTCACGCGCTATGTGAACTCGCTGGGTGGCCGTTTCAACGCCGGCGAGCTCCGCCAGGGCGTGATCGGCTGGTGCCTGGCAGTGCTGCCGTGGGTGATTGCCAGCATCGCCGTCTACCATTTGCTGTGCGAAATTCATGTTGTCTTCGGCTGGGCGTGGAACGTCGCGGTGCTCTATCTGACCATGGGCTTCCGCCAGTTCAGCCACGCGTTCACCGAGATGGTCGCGGTGTTGCGGGGCGGCGATCTGGACAAGGCGCGCCAGCTCCTCGGCGAATGGCGCGGAGAATCGGCAACCGAATATAACGGCACGGAGATCGCCAAGGTCGCGATCGAGGAAGGCCTGATCGGGGCGCATCGGCACGTGTTCGGCGCGATCTTCTGGTTCCTCGTCCTGCCTGGGCCGAGTGGCGCCGTGCTCTACCGGCTGGCCGGCCTTCTCGAACAGAAATGGGGAGGCCGCTCCGACCAGGACTACGGCGAGTTCGGGCGGTTTGCGCGAAAAGTGTTCTACTACATCGACTGGATCCCGGTACGGCTGACGGCGATGAGCTTTGCAGTCGCCGGGGACTTCGAGGACGCGGTGCACTGCTGGCGTACGCAGGCCACCGCATGGATGCATCCGGAACAGGGCGTGGTGCTTGCAAGCGGCGCGGGCGCGCTCGGCGTGCGGCTCGGCGAAACTCTGCACCACCACGGTACCGTGAGCTTCCGTCCCGAGCTCGGTCTCGGCGACGACGCCGACGTGAACACCATGGCCAGTGCCGTGGGAATGATCTGGCGGGCGCTGGTAATGTGGATGCTGATCATTGCGCTGATCGCCATCGCCCGCTGGGTCGGCGGCTAGGCCGGTCGCCGCCTCAGAATCTTTTGCCCGACTCGATCTCTTTCGCCAGCTTGCGGTAGGCGTCCAGCCGCCGCTTGTCGATGCTTCCTTCCTCCACCGCTTGCGCGATGGCACAGCCCGGTTCCACCAGATGCCGGCAGTTGCGGAAGCGGCAGCGGCCGTTGAGCGGCCGGAATTCGCGGAACGCCCCGGCAACGTCCTGCTCCGTCAGGTGATGGAGCCCGAACTCCTGCATGCCCGGGGAATCGATGAGGTGCGACCTCGCGTCGAGGTGATAGAGGCGCGCGTGCGTGGTGGTATGCCGTCCGGAGTCCAGCGCAGCGGATACGTCCGAGGTCGCCGCGCGGGTTCCGGGAATCAACGCGTTGATGATCGTGGACTTGCCCATGCCCGACTGCCCCACCAGCACGCTGGTGTGCCCCTCGAGCGCGGGGCGAAGCGGCGACACATCGCGTTTGGCCGACAGGGGTGTGACGCGATAGCCGAGATCGGTGTAAAGCGTGAGCCGGTCCATTGCGGTGGAGTCCTCATTCGTCAGGTCGAATTTGTTCAGGACGATCAGGCAGGAGAGCCGCTGGTGCTCGGCGGCTACCAGGCAGCGATTCAGCAACTCCTCGTAGAAGCTCGGCACGACCGCCAGGACGATGACGATCTGGGTGACGTTCGCGGCGACCAGTTTCTGGCGGAACTGGTCGGAGCGGTACAGCAGCGTGGACCGTGGATCCACTGCCTCGACCACACCCTGGCCAGGCGCGGTACGCAAAATCTCCACGCGGTCGCCGCAGGCGAGCGAACTGCGTTTGCCTCGTGGAACGCAGGTGACGATCTCGGAACCGGTCAGCTCGACAAGATACTGCCGGCCGAAATTCCCGACGATCAGGCCGTGCAGAAGTGGCTGGCGCTCACTCAACTTTTATTCAAGAACAACGCCAACCGCAGAGGACGCGGAGGACGCAGAGGAAAAACAAAACGAGGAAAAGAGAAATTGGAATTAAGAGCGGGATGATTGATCGTGAACCTCTATCGGCACAATTTAACGTGGGGGATCATTCGCCAATGAATGCCTTTAACTCCAGTCTGTTCTCTCTCTTGCCTTACCTCCGCGTCCTCTGCGGTGAGAGTTTCCTAGATTTCGAAAAGCGCATCTAATTTGGCTGCGCAAATAAAGTCATTCTCACTAATCCCCTTGATCGCGTGCGTCATGTAGGCGACGGTGGCCTGGTTGTAGCCGACCGCGATGTCAGGGTGATGATCCTCGCGATGCGAGATCCACGCGCTGGCGTTCACGAATGCCATGGTCTCGTAGTAGTTCTTGAACTTGAACGTCTTCTGGACCATGCCGTTCTTGTATTCCCAGCCGGACAGACCCTTGAGCATGTGCCCGATCTGGGTTGGCGTCATCGGTGCCACCCCGGCCTCGCAGGGCTTGCATTTCTTCCTTGCCAGTCCTTCCGATATCTCGCTCATGCCAATTCTCCTGGGTCAGATCCTCACCGCAAAGACGCAAAGAACGCGAAGAAAATCGGAAGTCCAGTTTTAGTACCCACAATCATCAATGTGCTTGTGAACTTCTCTGCGTTCTTTGCGTCTTTGCGGTGAAAAGGGGTATTTATGCTTTGGCCAGTTGCTCGAGGCGGGCGATGCGAGTCGAGGCCGGAGGGTGCGAGTCGTAGAACGCCGAATGCAGCGGGTCCGGGGTAAGCGTCGAGGCGTTGTCCTTGTAGAGTTTCACCA
>Ga0137409_10001724_pt1 | contig 23693 bp, 19 predicted proteins | sample CZODoug1_16funga_FD_122059 | JGI IMG/M metagenome (GOLD analysis project Ga0137409, IMG submission 122059) | Vadose zone soil fungal communities from Angelo Coast Range Reserve, California, USA - CZODoug1_16fungal (Hybrid Assembly) | ecosystem: Environmental > Terrestrial > Soil > Vadose zone...
CGGCTACACCTTCCTGTACACGCTCTCCTCGCACACGATCAATCCTTTCCTCTACAAGCTCAACTACGACGTCGAGCACGACTTCGCTCCCATATCCCTCGTCGTGAGCGTACCGCAGCTCATCGCCGCGAACCCGAGCGCGCCGGCGAAGACGCTGCGCGAACTGGTCGCCGCGGCGAAGGAGCGCCCCGGCTTCTACGCCTACGCTTCGCCCGGCAGCGGCACGCCCGGCCACATCGCGGCCGAGTTGCTGAAGCGCAGGGCTGGCATCGACATGGTCCATGTTCCCTACAAGGGCGGCGGCCCCGCGCTGGCCGACACGGTCGCGGGCCAGGTTCCGTTTCTCTTCCTCACCGCGCCCGCAGGCCTCCCGTCCGTGCGCTCGGGCAGATTACGCGCGCTTGCGGTGACGACGCGAAAGCGCAGCGCTTCCGCGTCGGACATTCCCACCGTCGCCGAGGAGCTGAACCTGCCGGACTACGAGGTCGATTCCTGGTGCGCCATGTTCGCTCCGGCGAAGACGCCCGCGGCCATGGTCGCGCGCATGCATAAGGAGCTCGCCCGCGTGGTGCACCTGCCCGAGGTGGCGCAGAAGCTCATCGAGCAGGGTGCCGATCCAGTCGGCAGCAGCCCCGGGGAGCTCGACCGCGTCGTGAAGTCGGAGCTCAAGAGCTGGGCCGCGGTCATCCGCGACGCCGGAATCAAGCCGGAATAGGCGGAAACTAGAGAGCCGCGCGCGCGGGTGCGCCCGAGCCCTTGATCTGCGTGCGGTGCATCACGCGGCGCGATTTCGGATCGAAAGCATCGCGGCGGTGCATGGTGGTGCGGTTGTCCCACAGAACGAGGTCGCCGAGCGCCCAGCGGTGCTTGTACACGGCGGCGTCGACGTAGGACCAGACCTCGTCGAGGAGCCGCTCGGATTCCACGACTTCCAGGCCCACGATGTAGGCGTTCAGCCGGCGGCCGAGATAGAGCGCCGCGTCGCCCGACACCGGATGGCGGATCACCATCGGATGCGGGGTGCCCACCGAGGTGCGCGGGTCTTTGGAAGGGGTCATGCCCTTGCGGACGTAGCCGCCGGAATCGTAGGTGCCGTCGTGCTTGATGTCGAGGCGCTTGATGCGCTCGAGCAGGCTCCTGGGCATCTTCGCGAGCGCCGCTTTCATGCCGCAGAACCAGGTGTCGCCGCCGAATTTCGGGATCTCGAGCGAATAGAGCATCGAGGCGTCGGGCGGCTGCGCGATATAGCTCATATCGGTGTGCCAGGCGGCGTCGCCGTCGCCGAGCGCTCCGATCGGCTCGCCTTTTTCGTCGAGAACGTTCGACACCACGTAGATGTCCGGGTAGCCGGCAGGCGACTTGCGCCCCGCGCCCTGGTTGGGCGGCGGATCGAGCGTGCCGAAATGCCTCGAGAACGACAGCAGGTCGTCGTCGCTCAGTCGCTGATTGCGGAACACGAGCACATCGTGCCGGTACCAGGCGCGCTTGACCGCCTCGACCTCGCCAGGACCGGCAGCCGCGATGTCGACGCCCTTCACCTCGGCGCCGACCGTGCCTGTGGGGATGATCTCCAACGCAAGAGAGACTGACATGGGATCCGGAATTGCGCTCAGGACGCCATTTACTCTAACATCTTGAAAGGAGGTCAGCATGGCACACTCTTCCGGACGGAGGTCTTTCTTGAAAACGGTGGCCGCACTGGGCGCCGCCGGCACCGCAGGCTTGAGGCCTGCCGAAGCCACGGCCGCCTACGATCCCAGATCGAAGTTCGAACTCAACGTCTCCGAAGTCGAGTTCCGTCGCACGGCGAAGGGCCGCCAGCTGATGGCCCGCATCTACGAGCCGCAGGGCGCCGGACCGTTTCCGACCCTGCTCGACCTGCACGGCGGCGCCTGGAACAACAAGGACCGGCTCGCCGAAGAGCCGATGGACCGCGCGATCGCCGCAAGCGGCGTGCTGGTGGTGGCGATCGACATGACGCTCGCGCCGGAAGCGCCCTACCCGGCCTGTGTGGAGGACGCGAACTACGGCGTGCGCTGGCTGAAATCGAAAGCCGCCGCCTGGAACGGCGACGGGTCGAGGATCGGCGTGTACGGCAGCTCCAGCGGCGGCCACGTCGCGGAGCTCCTCGCCATGCGCCCGCACGACGCGCGCTACAACGCGATTCCCCTGGCCGGGTACCCGGGCCTCGATGCAACGGTGGCCTACGTCGCGACCCGCTCCCCGATCAGCAACACCTTTGCGCGCTTCCAGAACGCCGAGGAGAAAAAGCGCGACAACATGATGAAGAACAACAGGACATTCTTCGTGCCGTGGGAAACGATCCACGAGGCCAACCCGCAGGAAATCCTCGAGCGCCGCGAGCAGGTGACGTTCGTGCCCCTGCTGGTGATGCAGGGCGCCCTGGACGACAACGTGCTCCCGGCCGCGCAGGAGAAATTCGCCGCCACCTACAAGGCGGCCGGCGGCCGGATCGAGTTCCACGTGTTCCCGGACAGCGAGCACGAGTGGGTCGCCAAGCCCGGGCCGCAGACCGACCGCGCCCGCGAGATGGTCAAGGCGTTCATCTGGCGCAACGTGAGCGCGGGGCCTCGGGTCTGAGACCGGCAGGCCCGGTGTCTGGAGCTAGGCGATCTCCGATGGAACTGAGGGTCGAGACAGCTTCGCGGCCAGGACTGCCAAAAAAAAGGCACCCCGAAGGGTGCCTTTTTTGTCCAGCTAAGTTACGACTAGCCGCGGCAGGAACCCGGCAGGAACTTCGGGTTCAGGTTGGTGCCGTCAATCGTCGAACCGCAGCGCCAGGCGTACACGGTCACCCCACCCACGTCGGCTTTGGTCAACACGGTGGTGTTGTCCTTCATCGGAGCCAGCGTGACCAGCGTGCCGTTGATACCGGCGCTCGCCGCAAAGCCCTGGACCGCGATCTGCACCAGGCCGTTGTCCAGAGTATGGATGCTCTTGACATACTTCGAGGCACCGGTGGCGCTGTTGGTGACTTCACAGCCCCAAGCGTCGGGTGCTTGCGTGGCGCTGTTGCCGCTTTGATAGATTTCGGTCACCGAAGTACGGCACGCGCTGGCGGCCAGAATCACCTCGGAAATCTTCGCCCGGTTGCTGTAGTCCTGGTACGCGGGGAGCGCTACCGCGGCCAGAATGCCGATGATCGCGACTACGATCATCAACTCGATCAAGGTAAAACCCTTCTGAATAGTTCTCATGGACTCCCCTTCTTGGGTACGCCGAAATGGCGATGCACAAACTAATAGCAAGGAGCGTGCCGATCTTCCTCCGAGCGTATGTCGCTGTAGTCGTTCGATTGTTATCGATTCGACATGCACGCGCCCGATTGTCTTGGCACTACGCACAGCGCGCCACGGCAAAGTGTGACGCTGAGGGTCATGTAGTGGAGTCTCACCATGCAAATCTCCGTGACGTTTTCTGACATTCGCCTGACAACAAAGGCACGGTTAAACTGAGAGTGGAGACGTACAAAAGCGGCCGTCGGCTGAGAATGTTTTGGTGATCATGAGAACCAAATCGACCCTCTGCTACGCGCTCCTGGTTCTGCTCGGCGCATGCGCGTCGGCGGAGTGGGTGAAGAACGGCGAGCTCGCGGACGAACCGGTTCTCGCCCAGTGCTCACAGCAAGCTTGGGCGCGTGCGCACCGCGAGCAAATGGCAAACCCAGGCGTCCCTGTCCAAGTCCTGCAACAGGACAAGTCCGGACGATCCACCGTGACCTCGGACTCAGTACGCTTCCCTCAGGCGGATGTGCAGGAACAGACGTATTTCAATCTTTGCATGAAAGAAAGAGGGTATGAATTCGTCCCGATCCAATCCGGGGCGAGCCGCTAGGGGAAGCACGCACTCCGAAAGAACGTACGCTCCTGGTTCGATGGCCGCGCGTCCACTCTGAGTCACTCCGCCCAGCAGCCACGCCCTTGCCTCGCGCTCGTCGTCGGTGGCGAGTACATTCGCCCGATTGACCGCGACATTTTCTCCCAGCTTGCTGTAAGTCTCTTTCTTCGATATCGCGGCTATCTTCAGATGGGGAACTGATCTTCCGAGGTAGTCGCCAAGCTCAAACCTTTCCAGTGTGGCTATCGTACCCGGCATGGGACGCAGATCGACTGGGTACTTTCGAGCGTTCTCACCGAGCCTGCCTTTTGCTCGACTCAGCGGATGCGATTGAGGCGCAGAGATGTCTTAAGCACGAAAGGGAGAATCCAGCGCTCGTCTGTTTGCGCGAATACAAATCGCTTGCTGTTCTGTACCGTCCGGCGGTTGAATTCTTTGACTAGCGCACCCCTTGCCGGGAGGTACCCCTCGAGAAGATCAGTTCGCCAAGTTGCCCACAACATGATGTCGCTCGAAATGGGGAAGCAAAGCTCTGAACTCGGTTTTCCTACCCCCTCACTCTCAAAGAAAAACACTGGGTTGTCGCTAGTCAGATAGGAGGTTCCCGTTCCTGTGATCCAAAACCGCCAAATCATTGCGGTTATGGTGTCAAGAACATGTGGCGCTTTGTCTGGGTCGACTCCATGGTGAAACACGAAGTCGGGTGGAGCCTCTAGGTGTCGCTTCAAAATCGCGGAGACTTCTGCCTTTCTCTTCTCTCCCAGTTCCCGCAAATCCGGCCGCTCGCTCGTGAGCCTGTCAATCTCGCGATAGATCCTCTCGCCGATCTCCCCCGCAACCCTAGGCATCGCCCCCTTTATGCGCTCTTTGGCCTTTGGGACTCTTTTCCACAGGGCAATCAGGTATTTTGCGAGGACTGTCTTGTCGTTGCGATCAATTGATTGCCGCGAGCGTATTTTGTCAAGAACTTCGTTCGCGGGTGCCTCAATCTCAGTAGCAAGCTTAGACTCCAAATCGTTGGAGTAAAGTTTGGTTTCGTGAGCGATATTCGCTACGTTTGTGCAGAACTTCCGCTTCTCCGCTCTATCGTAAACCCACACATGGTGGCCAAAATCCAGTGAAAAACCGCGGAGGTAGTACCGCGGAATATAGTGATGTCCCAACTGAGGATTGATTCTGCTGGTTGCAGGTTTGTCGGCGGTTACGAGTCTCTACACTGCCATTCTTGCACGACACCGACAACGCCCTCGGGGGTTTCCAAGCGCTCGTAGCCCCTAATCACAAAGGCATTCGGCGCGAACCTTACAAGCGCGGGCTCGTAGAGGTCGGGCAAGGGTTTTCCTTCTGTGGGTGCGCTAACGTTCAACGTGACCGCGTTGTAGCTTTGCCCCTGCTGCTTGATACTGTAGCTGGTGAGCGTGCCGACAAACGAGGGGCCGTTTTCTATCTCGCGCCAAGAGAGGTGCCTGCCGCGTTTGCGCATGGGGTAGACGCGGACTTTCATTGTTTGACGGGTAGTCCTGGTAGGATATACAGTATATCCTGAGTGGCAAACCACAGCGAACTGGGGCGACTTGTATGAGAGTCATTCTCGCAATGATCTCGGTCTTGTTGATCGGGAGTTCATATTCACAAGGAGTCAAGCACGATGTTTCTCTAATCGCGAGGAAATCCGAGAGTAGCTACAAAGGGGAAACGAAAACAAACGGAAAGCAAGAATCAACCGTAGCTCGCGCTCACGAGGAATCTAGCAAATGGGATCCGATTACCTGGTTTACCTTGGTTCTCGCCATCGCGAACGTCCTGTTGTGGTGGACAACGAGACATCTTGTCCGGGAAGCGCAAGTTGCTAGCGGCATCGCGAAACAATCGGCAGATGCTGCGAAGGAGAGCGCCGACGCTGCGGTAATTGCTTCCATGCCGATTCTCTCCCCGTTCGTGGTCAATCTGGCGAGGCTCCATCCTCTGGGTCTCCCTCCCGCACCAGAGATCACGTTTACCGCTCACGTGCCATTCGTATTTGAAAATTTCGGAAAGACCCCAGGACATATCCGAGAGGTTCGCGCTGATTTGTTCTTGTGTGAACTGGACACCTTTCCATCTGTTGATTTTGACAAACTTACCCATCGAGAGTACGAGCCGATAGTCCCTGGAGACTCTCGTTACCAAACCGCCGCGCTGATGGGGGTTGCCGAGTGCGAGAATAGAGTCACGATGACAAGAGCAGAACTCGAAGAATTGCTTGCCGAAGCGGCTACCGGGAAATACCGCCGCTTCGCTCTCATCGGGCAAGTTATTTATGACGATTTTTTTCAAACCCGGCACACAAGGAGGTTCTGTGTGAAGCTCAGGCGAATGGGTGTGGACAACATGTTCCAGCTTGTTCGCGGTGGCCCAACGTATAACCGGATCACACGCGCTACGACAAAAGTAGGCTAGCCCGCCTGAACCTTCCCCGCGCGAAATACTGCCTTTTGATACCGCGTATTGCGCTCCTAGTCACCCTTGCTATTATCCCGGCCCTTGCAGCTGCCGATCTTCAGGGCCGCGTGGTCGGTGTTACCGACGGCGACACAATCACTGTGCTGCTTAGCACCCGACAGCAGATCAAGGTGCGTCTTACGGAAATCGACGCGCCCGAAAGCAAACAAGCGTTCGGACAGCAGTCCAAGCAGTCGCTTTCGGATCTGTGCTTTGGAAAGACCGCGCGGCTCGTGGATCATGGGGTGGACCGATATGGCCGCACGCTAGCTCGCGTCTACTGTGCCGGCACAGACGCGAACCGGGAGCAAATCAAGCGCGGCATGGCCTGGGTGTTCGATCGCTACGTAACGGACCGCAGCTTGTACGCTGACCAGGACGAGGCTAGGGCGGGGAAACGCGGTCTATGGCGCGATGCGTACCCAATACCGCCATGGGAGTGGCGGCGAGCGGGGAGACAGGGGATCACGAAGTAGCGGCCCCGGGAAGCGAGACCCTAGACCTTCAGCGCGAGTCTCGTCACCCACCGGGAAACAGGTGTGCAGCCACGCCTGTCTTGTCCAATTTATAGAAAACATCCTCTACGCCCAAACGGTTGGTATTGAACTTGTCGAGATCTCTTAGCGCAGCGTCGCGCTTCAGGATTACGTAATGTCTGCATTCGGGGTTAGCTCTTCGGCTCGTATCAAATATCGGCCGCGTGGCGTCCTTGAACTGAGCCAAAGTCAAGATGCCTCGATCAACGATAGCCCGCGCTTGTAACCTCTCCGCGTCTTCCATCCGATTGTCAGGCCAAGCACGAGATAGCTTTATCCCTTCGCCGCGAATCTCTGCTTCGAACAGATACTCGATCTGGCCCGCACTGTTTGTCCAGCACGGGGGCAACCCATACCCCTTAGTTACCCCAGTAACGGTTACGCAATGTTTAAGCTGTCCACGACAATTCTCTAGCTCCTTTTGCAGGGTCGCGGCTTTGTTCCCTTCGTCCTGGGCTTCGTCCTGCGAAAGCTCTTTGCCAGCTGATTCCTCATATCCTTTTAAGAAAGCTAGTGCCTTTGCTGTACGAACAGGGTTCGGAATATCTTTCTTCAGAAATTCCAAAGCCTTCGCTTGTGCCTCCTTATTTTCCAGATCATTCTTAAGCCGCTCGTTCTCAGCACGCAGTTTTGGCGCATTCACAAGAGAGTCAATTGCCTGCTTCGGATCTCCCAGCGCCGCAGGAAGCTGGGCATAGCAAGTGTCCCGTTCCTTCTCACAGGCCAATTTGTCTCTATCGACTAGTAGAAACTTAGAGCCGATAAGTAACAGTACGACAAAAGTCAGGACGAACGCTAGCTCGGTGAGAGATAACTGAAAGACTGTTTCATTTGGCTTCCGGAGCATTAGCGCCAGAATTTCCAGCTAAACGTAGACCTCTTTTCGCTGATTGATTGAGTCTTACCTTGGGCACTAGTTGGTGCTGCGACCGGCTGAATGGCGGGCGTCTTTGCAGCAACAACAGTCGAGGTCGGTATTGGCGCCGGCCTCACGGCTACCGAAATGCCAGGGGAGGCCTCCATACCCTTTCTTGCCTCCGCCACTTCACGCCACACCACCCGAAGGGCTTCAGCCCCGTGCTGCAAAGCGCTCGAAGCGGCCGTCAGTTGCTGCGATGCCGAGCGTAGTCCTTGTGATGTTTCTTCATCGCTCTGACGCTTGGAAGCAATCGCTCCGATTGTCTGTGCTACGAACTCGCGCTGCTCCCTGATAACCTGTGCGCTTCCCACGAGAGCCTGCGCTGCGCTGGCCATATTCGTAGCAAGGGTCGATAGAACTTCTTTCGCTTCTGAAGCCGCGGCGAGGTGTGTACCTGATGCTTTCGTCATAGCTCGCAGTTCCTCCAGCGCTCCGCCCGCCTCGCGTAGCCCATCGTGCAGTGCAGCAGTAGATGCCTTCAGGTTTTCCTGTACGGCATCGATGGTCGAAGCTAACTTCGAAACGGGTACTTCTAATTTCTGTGAAAAAAAATCGTCCGGAAGCCGAATCGCGTCAAATCGACTTTGAAGATCGGCAATGATGCGATGTGACTCCGTTTCTCTCGTTCTAACATCGACCTCTAAAGTCCGAACACACCGCCGCAAATCTTCGGTCATGCTCTTCGCGGAAGCTTCTACTTCCGCCGCTGCAAGCACAAATACTTCTCGCGCCCGACTCGTTACTTGATTCAATGAGGTTGTGAAATCACCCTCTAGAGTTCGTACACACTGGCGCAAATCCTCAGTCGTGCTCTTCGCGGAAGCTTGTACCTGTGTAGCCGCAAGCACAAACACTTCTCGTGCTTGACTCGTTACCTGACTCATTGAAGCCGTGAATTCAGTAATACAGGCTTTCCCGAGCGTCTCAAAAGCCATGTTTGCCCGGGCCGCTACATCTTTAGTTGCTTCGTGAACCGCGGCCTCGAAGTGGCGAAATGACTCAATAGAGAGATCCATTCGCCCACGTAGGGTGTCTGTAGCACTAATAAGGCGCTGCTCAAGTTGATCGAACGCTAGATCAGTATCCTTTCTAAATCCAACCAAATAGATCCGTACAATGATCCCAAAAAACGTACTCACCATCGCAGCACCGAAGCGGACGGCAATATCCTTGAGCTTTCCGGCTTGATCTAGTTGTGGAACATCGAACAGGCTAAAAGCAATTGAGCTAATCGTGAAAATAAAGCCGAGGTAGTAACAGCTGTCACCGAACTTTTCATCGCCCACATCTTCGCTACTTCGGGCAAAGCCAATAACAATATACGCGGCCATCATCCCAAGGGGCGCCCAGAATCCTAAGATCCACGGAGAATTGAAAAGCCAAGCGAAAAAGGAAAGTGCAACCTTCACCACAATAGTTATGACAAACAATTTTTGCAGCGGTATCGCTATTCCCCCTTGAGATTTACCCACTTGAATGCCCTATCCTGGTACGGGTTCAACGTGTTGCAGGACTGCTCCTGCATCTTTGAAATAGTCTTCCCAAAACTTTATCAGGCTTCGATTCTGAACCTCAGGTCGGTTCAAAAGTAAGAACACATCAACGTCCGTGCCCGGCAACTTTGCTCGCAACCGTTGGAATTCCGCCCGCTTCATGGCCGTTTCGAAATCCACGGACTCCGAATACATGGACAAGTCAGATGTGTTGTGGAGCAAATCCGAAACAATGATCAAGCGCCTTGGGCCTCGCACATCTCGCCTTTCAAAGGCTACGGAGACCAACTGGATCATCTCCATGATCGGCGAGCGAGCGGCAGGCTTAAGGGACTTCAGCTGATCTTCGAGTTGCAGAACAGGTACTTCGTATTCCTCTCGAAATCTTTTCTTCCACAGGTCTGGATTGTCCTTTACTTTACTCTTGTCTCGCCCGTCACCGGGATTACATTTCTCAAAAATGGGATCTGCCGTTTTTCGAAAGTCCTCCCCGAGAACAAACACCGAGAGTAGTTCTCCCTCTTTCACTCGCCTGCCCGACGAAAAACTAGAGAGTAGGCCGGCGAATGCCTTCGCTTGCGTAAAAGTCAACGGATCGGTCTTGTCGACCAGTAGCGCGATATGAGCCCTGGGACCTTCCGGCGGACAAAGTAATGCAGTGGGGCTGGGATCTTGATTGAATTTCCATATCGCGACGCTCACCAGCGCCGCTACAGTCGCGATCAAAACAATCGACCCGACCATCACATGCTTTCGTGCGCGTCGCCTTCGAGTGCTAGCTGGTCTCACCTCGCTGACCCTCTTTTACTCAGTTGCTCCTCAATAGGAATCAGGCGATCGAACTGCTTGTTAAAAGAGACCTGGATGCTCGCCCGAATGCCGTGACTCTCCCCCTGAACACCTTGGAGAATTTGTCGTTGTTCTTCGTACTTTACCCTGTCAGATCGGATATCAAAGTCGGAAACGGTTATGGGCCGCAGGTGCGGCCTTGTGGAAAAGTACTGCGGGCCTTGCGTGTTTCTGTGCACTCGATTGCTCGTTCTGAACTTTTGGATGAGAGCGTCGATACAGTTATCGACATCGACAAATGCCGTATGCAATCGTCTTTCAACAGCTTCCTTCTGGGAAATCGACTCGCCAAGTCTGTGACAATTCACTTGAAGCCGATCTAATAGGCGCTCCAGTTCTTCGAGAATCTCCTCTTTGAGAGAGGACAATTCACTTCTCACTGTCTCCATGTCCGCTTCGTAGTCATCTTTCACATCACGCAGTGCACGATGAGTTTTGCCATAGCCCGGATAGCGATCATCTAATCCAAATGAGTCAATCATTGCGAAGATCGCGAAGACAATGCTCAGGAACACTAGGAGCCACGAGTAGATATCTTTGAGCTCAAAAGGTGATGAGCGTAGTTGGATGAGGGCGAGTTGCGCTGCTCCGGCGATATTTCCCGTCGTCGCCGCATCACGGAAATGGGCGATGACAAAAGCTACTGCCGCTATAGAGATCACGCATATTGGAACCAGAATAACTCCGATGACCCTACGCAGAGGATTTACATGCAAGATCTGAGGGATGAAGTGGCGGCCATACAACCATGCCAAGCCAATGTTCCCTGCTGCGAAGAGTACCGCATAGAAGAATCCCTCAAGCAACCCTCCCCAAGCGCCCTGCGCAAAAAACACCGAGTTGAGCCCCCCCTCCACCACGATCAATCCAAGGAGGATTGTGTGCCTCAGATATGTTTCTGCGGATCTCGGATATGCCGGCGGCCGCGCAAGATCGTTCGTGTTGCGAAACGTTTCGTACTCGCGTTCCTTTTCAGAAATATCGCCACCCAGCTCCCTTAGTGTTGCAACCCAGCTATCTAAGAGCCCGCTCGCTCGACGCTCAAACTCCGCATCCAACTGTCTTACCTGGCGTGCGGTAAGGGACAAATCGATAGCACTAATATCCTGATTGAGATGTTTTAGTCGATCATTTCCCCAGTCCAAGTAGTCTTGTCGCGCCTTTTCGATTACTTGGATGATCTTGGATTCGATGCCGGTTAGCTCGGTGGCGGTTAGGTCCGGCAATTCCCGCTTTCCAAGACGTTCAGCTTCTGATTCGACCCCCAGTTCTTTGGCGATTTTCTCCGTATCAATTGGATAGAGATCAGGATTGCCAAATGTGGATGCCCGGGAGGGCTGTTTGGCGAACAGCCAGCCCTTCAGTGCCTGCCAAACGCTGCGAAAAAAATCCACATTCCCCCCTAGTCACGCAACTCGTTCGCGATTCTCTCCTCGTCCCCAAGCGGGTATTCGACTTCCAGCCCACAACAATCAAAGTTCTACCAACTGCCATCGTACTAGCATCTCGGCACGCCCCCAGTTGTAAGGGGTCTCGTCGGGTACCGCGCCCAAGCCACTGCGCGAGACTTTACCAAGTCCACTAGTCCCGGTGGGATTTCCTCGTTTGGAACACGCCGCAGCATCTTCCACGATGAATTTACTCCCCCAGCGCCACTCCTCCTCTCCTCGGATCCGCCCCGCCCGCCCAGCCGTCACGCGCGCGGATGATGCCGGGCAAGCCGCTCGCTTCGTCGCGGATTCGAACGCTGTGTCCCATGCGCTCGAGTTCCGGCGCTAACCGCTCGAGTGGCGTTCCGCGTTCCAGCTCGGTCGGGCCGTTGCGGCTGCCCATGCGCGGCGCGTCGATCGCTTTCTGGATGTGCGTGCCCCAGTCGAGCGCGTTCACGATCGTCAGCGCGACATAGTTGATGATCGAGTGGCCGCCGGGCGAGCCGATCACCCTGAGCAGCTTTCCTTTCTCGTCGACCACCCACCCACTGCCACCCACCTCGTATAGCTCTCCAGTCAAGGCCGAAGATCCGCCCTGGCGACGTTTGTCTACACGGTTGCAGGAGGGAGCCCGACTTGATGTCGGGATCGCCCCGCATGCCTTGTCGGGGTTTCCCTAGGTGGACGAGCGCGCCTTTCGCGGCGGAAGTCCCCGCGCCCATCGGGTCTGCGCCAGCGTCGCCGCACGGCGACGCTTGTCCGGAGACCCTGTCGAGTTGTCCTGCAACAATTCGAAAAGTTCATTCGTCGTTAAATTAAAATTGTGAAGAAAACGTCACACTGATCAGATAAGCTTTCTCGCTTGCGTCGCAAATGTTCGACGACCCTAACGGATTTTTGCGATCGCTCCGCCACGGGGACCAGGAGCGGTCGAACCAAGGAGGCATCATGACTACCGAGCTCGACGAATTGGCCAGGCCCGCGGAAACGGAAGAATCCCCCAGCAGTATCGACTTTGAGGACGTGATCGCATTGGTCATCGCAGAGACGTGCCGACAGTGGGCGATGGCGGACCAGTACCTCATGCCTGATGCTTTGATCGGCGTCGGTATCGGGTATGCAGCGCTTACCCGGGACGGGGAGACCGTATATGAGGAAGATAGCAAGCAGCGGGACTCGATGACTGCGGCGCAGGCCGAGCGGCTTGCGGCGCGCGAGCCGGAGCGCGATTGGCGCATTCATCTGGTGGCGCAGCTCGAAGACCGTCACTTTCGCCGCGAAGGCACTGGCGTTTGGGTGCTCTACGAGCGCGGCTACGGACTGTCCTGAACAGAGCGCCCTGGAAGAATCACTCTCCCAGGTTCGCTCCCTTTCCGACCCTGGAATCCTTGGGTAGGATTCGCCTGACTTAGGGGCAGCCCTTCCTCAAGTCGCAAGCCCGGACGCGCTCCCGACTCACGGACGGCGCGGCAGCACGAAGACGCCCTCGTTCGACCACGCCACCACGATGTCCAGCAGCCCGTCGCCGGTCACGTCTCCGATCGACATCCCCTGGTGGATGATCGCGTTGCTGCCGCCCGAGCTGAAGGTCGGGAGAACATAGCCCGGGGGGACCAGAAAGGAGTGATCGGTCGCTTGATACAGTATTGAAGCGCCGGTGCCCCCGCTGAGGATGAGGTCGTTGAGGCCGTCGCCGTCGAGATCTGCACCGTAAATCTCTTCTCCCACGAAGGGCAATTTGGTGGGCCCGACGAGGGCGCCGCCTACGTTCTGATAGAAGATGTTGACGGGGCCGCCGACGCTGGAGGTCACGACGTCGGTCAGCCCGTCGCCGTTGAGATCGGCCAGCGCAAAAGTCCAGATCCTGAAATCAGGGCTCACCTGGGCCGTATAGAAGTCCGGCGTGCTGAACGTCCCCGCGGGCCCTTGCTTGACCACCGCGAGTTGCGCGTAGTCGCTCTGCAGGACGATGTCGTTCAGCCCATCGTGGTTCATGTCCGCGACGTGCATGTCGCCGAGTTGCGAGTCTCCGTCGACGAGCACCGGGAAATTCGTGAGAGGGACCTCGGCACCGAGGACTCCGTTGCTGTCCTGGAAGAACAGCGAGATCACGCCGTTGCCGCCGCTTCCGGCGCCAACCGAGACCACGTCCGGCCGCGAATCGCCGTTCAGGTCGGCGACCGCCACCATGCCGACGTTGTCGGTCGAGACGGTGAGCTCCTCGGGCCCGGTGAGGGTGTGGCTCGTGCCGTCCTGCAGGAACACGGCGATCCTGCCGAGAAACCCCGAGGTGGCGGTCGTCGAGTTGCCGCTGACGATCAGGTCGGCCCAGCCGTCGCCGTTGACGTCGGCGATGGCGACGCCGCGCACCTTGAGATCGGTGGCGATGACCTGCGGCGGGCCGAACGTCCCTTGCGCGGACTGATGGTAGACGAGGACGTGGCTTCCGGGAAATTCCTCGAGCACGGCCGCGTCGGCCCTCCCGTCGCCGTCGAGGTCCCCGAGCGCGGTGTTCGCGAGCCGCATCGTGCTCGAGCTGCCCGGATAGTGGATTCCCGGCAGGAAGCCCGCCACAACGTTCGCCGAAATCGAGGCCGTCGTCGGCTGCAAGGTGGAGCCCGAAACCTGATCTACGGTGGCGGTGAAGGCCACGGGTCCGACTGCGACGCCGCTTGCCAGCCCGTGCGTATCGATCGTCGCTCTCGCGGGATCCGAAGACGACCAGCTGACGCTCCCGGTGATGTCGAGATTGATGGTGCTCGAAACGGTGGTGAGGAACGTGCCGGTCGCGACGAACTGCTGCGTGCTCCCCTTGGCAAACGCCGGGTGGTCCGACGCTAGATTCGTCGGCGTCGGCGCGGTCACGGCGATCGAAAGCAAAGTCACCGAGGCGTTGGTCACCTCGATCGGGGCATAGTTGAACCCGCCGATGACTAGGCTCGAGTCGGGCGCCGCATTGGGTATGTCCAGAACCGTGGCGAGCCCCACGACGACCAGGCGGTTTCCCGTCGAAGTCAGGGCGTTCGCCGGAACGGTGACCGTGTTCGTTCCAATCGCTTCGAGGTCGATTTGTCCAGTGGAGGGCCAAACGAGGTTGCCGTTCGGATCGGCAGCATCGAGGATGCCGATCGCGTAGGAGGCGTTCGTGGTCGCGCCTCCGCCCGACCATCCTACGACGTTCTTGAAGTTCACCGACCATGCCCCGCCCGCCGGAGGCGTGGATATCGCCGGGAGGGACGAGAACTGGGTACCCGATACGGTAGAGGTGAAGCCGTTGGCGACAACCTTCAGCGTGACGGGGTCGCCGGGCGCCACCGTCATGTTGGCTTCGTAGTCCCCGTTGGCGGCGTTGTACGCGATCGCGACGCCGTTGAGCGTCACCGCCGCGGTGGTGATCACGTCGCCCGTATCATCGTCGATCACCTCGACTGATACACCGTTGACGAAACCTACGGGCGTTGAGCCGGCAGGAAAATTGATCAGCGAGGCGGAAATGAAAGGAGGGCTGGGGGGCTTGGGGGGGCCGCCTCCGCCAACGACGCCACCTCCTCCACCGCCGCCGCCGCTGCCACCGCCACCGCTGCAGGCGGCGACAGTCGCGAGCGCCAGTAGGGTGACAAGGCGAATTACGAGCACCCTCGCGAAGGTTCTCGGCGCGGAGAGCAGCCCCTCAGAACACGAAAGCGTCATTGGGGAATACTCAGGAAGACGAAGATCGCTTCGCTGAGAGAATCTGCGGCGCCACCCGGCCAACCATCCCTTAGGTCACCGACCGACACTTGAACTTGCCCTCCCTACCCGCCGTTTCGTTGACTCGCTCGATGGCGCTTAACAAAATCCTACCAGCGAGCCCCCCGACGGAGGAAGTCGTGAAAACCCTACGCAGTCAGTCAAGGAAACTCGACATGGAGTAGTGCTCTAGCAGTGCTCGCACCTCGGACAGCCGCCAGCCGATCCCTACTCCCCCAGCGCCACGCCCTCTCGCCGCGGATCCGCCCCGCCCGCCCAGCCGTCGCGGGTGCGCATGATGCCGTGCAGGCCGCTCGCTTCGTCGCGGATTCGAACGCTGTGTCCCATGCGCTCGAGTTCCGGCGCAAGGCGCTCGAGCGGCGTTCCGCGTTCCAGCTCGGTCGGGCCGTTGCGGCTGCCCGTGCGCGGCGCGTCGATCGCTTTCTGGATGTCCATGCCCCAGTCGAGCGCATTTACGATCGTCAGCGCGACGTAGTTGATGATCGAGTGGCCGCCGGGCGAGCCGATCACCATGAGCAGCTTTCCTTTCTCGTCGAACACCATCGTCGGCGCCATCGAGCTGCGCGGGCGCTTGCCGCCTTCGACGCGGTTCGCGACAGGCTTCCCCTGTTCCTCGGGCACCCACGAAAAATCCGTGAGCTCGTTGTTGAGAAGAAATCCGCGCACCATCTGCCGGTTGCCGAAAGCGGCCTCGATGCTCGCCGTCAGCGCCACCGCGTTGCCTTCGGCGTCGACCACCGAAAGATGCGTGGTGGACGGAAGCTCAAGCGGCTCGGCGAGGCCGTAGCGCGCCGCGACCCGCGCGGGGTCGCCCGCCTTCGCCCGTCCCATCGAGCGCTTCGGGTCGATCAGCTTCGCGCGCGAATCGAGATAGCGCGGGTCGAGCAGCGCGGCGAGGGGAGCGGCGGCGAACGCGGGATCGGCGATGTAGAGATTGCGGTCGGCGTAGGCGAGCCGTCCGGCCTCGGCGAAGAGGTGCACTGCCTGGGCCGAGCCCGGGCTCAGCGCTCGTAAATCGAAATGCTCCAGAATGCCGAGCATCTGCAGCACCGCGAAGGTTCCCGAATCGGGCGGCGGCACGCCGCACACCTTCCAGCTGCGGTAGCGGCCGCACAGCGGCTCGCGCTCCTGCGCCGCGTACGCGGAAAAATCCGATTCCGCCAGATCGCCCGGCGAGCGCTTGCGGCCGCGGACCGCTCTCGCGATATCGCGCGCGATTTCACCGCGGTAGAAGGCGGCGGCGCCCCGCGAGGCGACGCGCTTCAGCACCGCGGCGAGCTCGGGGTTCTTCAGGAGCGTTCCGGCAGCCTTGGCGGTTCCATCGGGCAAATAGAAGTAGCGCCCCGCCTTGTCGTCCTGGGCGAGGAAGCGGTCGGACGAAACTAGGGCGTTCAGCCGCGGCGAGATCGGAAAACCGTTCTCGGCAAGACGGATCGCCGGAGCGAAAAGCCCGGCCCAGGGAAGCTTGCCGTGGCTGCGATGCGCCAATTCGAGCAGCGCGAGCAGGCCGGGGACGCCCACCGATTTTCCGCTCACGACCGCGTCGGACCAATCGAGCGGCTTGCCGTTCGCCCCGAGAAAGCGTCCGGGCTGCGCCGCCGCGGGCGCGGTTTCCCTGCCGTCGTAGGCCTCGAGCCTGCCGTCGCGGGCCGTGTAATGGAGCAGAAACCCGCCGCCGCCTATCCCAGAGGACTGGGGCTCGACCAGATTGAGCACGAGCTCCGCGGCGATCGCAGCGTCGACCGCTCCGCCGCCGCGCCCGAGCACGTCGTAGCCGGCCTGCGCCGCGAGGGGATGCGCGGCGACCACCATGAAGCGCTTCGCGGTGACGAGGCGCTTCGCTGCGGACGGCGTCGCCGGCTCGGGCTCAGGTCCGTATACCGGTTGCGCTTGCCCCGGCGCGCAAACAAGAAAGAGCGCTGCGACTGTAAGCGACTTGACGATCCGGAGGCGCACCCGGCAAAGCGTATCACGCGCTCCGCGACGGCTGCCCGCTCAGGACTTTGCGCCGGGAACCGCCTTGAGATAGCGCCGCGCGATCTCCTCGGCGGATACCGGGCGGCTGAACAGATAGCCCTGATACTCGTCGCAGCGCAGCTTGCGGAGGATCTCGAGCTGCTCCTCCTTCTCCACTCCTTCGGCGATGACGCCGATGCCCAGGCCGCGGCACATGGTGATGACTGCGCGCACGATCGCGAGGTCCTGCGAGGACGAGTCGATGTCGCTCAGGAAAGCGCGGTCGATCTTGAGCGCATCGACGCTGAAATGCCTGATGTACCCAAGGGACGAGTACCCCGTGCCGAAGTCGTCGATGGTTACCCGGGCACCGAGCCGCGAGAGCCCCTTGAGGATCGCTCGGACTTCCTCCGCGTTCTGCATGAACAGGCTCTCGGTGATCTCGACTTCGATCTGCCCGGGGGCCACGCCGTGCGCGACCATCGCCGTGGAGATCTCCCCCACCAAGGCCGCGGTGAACTGGCGCACGGAGAGGTTCACCGCGACCGGCACCGGCGGGGCGCCGCAATCGCGCCACTCGCGCAGCTGCCTGCACACCTCTTCCAGGACCCACCGCCCGATCTCCACGATCAGGCCGGTGTCCTCGGCGACGGCGATGAACCGCCCCGGGGCCACCACGCCCCACTCCGGATGCCGCCAGCGCAGCAGGGCCTCGAGGCCGACGACCTCGCCGCTCCCGATATTCACTTTCGGCTGGTACGCCAGCTCGAACTGCCGTTCGGCTATCGCCTTTCGCAGGCCGATCTCGAGCTGCATGCGCTCCTGCATGCGGGTGTTCATCTCCGCCGAGAAGTAGCGGTACGCGCCCCGCCCGCTTTCCTTGACGTTGTACATGGCCGTGTCCGCGTCGCGGATCAGCATCTGCGAGTCGGTGGCGTCCGAGGGAAACACGCCGATGCCGATGCTGCATGAGCAGCTGAGAGTGTGCCCTTCCACCAAAAAAGGCTCGGCGAAACTGTCGAGGATCTTGCGCGCCACCTGGCCCGCAGCGTCTTCCATGGCGACGATGTTCTCGAGGAGCACCACGAACTCGTCGCCGCCGATCCGCGCCAGCGTGTCGCCCTGGCGCATGATCCCCGAGAGGCGCTCGGCGACGGCGCGGAGGAAGGCGTCCCCGATGACATGCCCGAGCGAGTCGTTGATGTACTTGAACCGATCCAGATCGATGAACAGCAGCGCGAGACTGCCGCCGTGCCGCTGCGCCTGGTTGATGCCGAGGTTCAGGCGGTCGTTCAGCAGCAGGCGATTGGGCAGGCCGGTCAGCGGGTCGCGGGTCGCCAGCTGCTGGATGCGCTCCTCGGCGTGCTTGCGATCGGTGATATCCATGATCGGCACGATCAGGTGCGCCTCGCCGTCGATATCGATCACGTCGGCGGACAGGACGGCGTCGATGATCGCCGCGGATTTCTTGCGAAAGCGCGTCTCGAAGCCCTGCAGCGCGCCGTGCGCGACGACCTGCTCGACGAAACGGGCCCGCTCCGCCGGGTCGGCCCAGATTCCCAGCTGGAGCGAAGTGCGCCCGAGCACCTCCTCGCGCCCGTATCCGAAGAGCTCGACCCAGCGCTGGTTCACTTCGAGATAACGGCCGTCGCTCAAGCGGCTGATGACGATCGCGTCGGGGCTCGCCTGGAAGATCTTCTCGAAGCGCTCCTCTGAGCGCCGCAGCAGCTCCTCCGCGCGGTGTACGTCGGTGATGTCCACCGCGGACATCAGCATCTGCTTCTGATTGTCGAGCTCGACCCATGCTGCGGACATGAGCGTGCTGCGCATCTCGCCCGACCTCCTGCGAATGCTGACCGGACGGAGGTTGATTGTGTCGCCCGCCTGCATCGACTGCATGAGACTGGCGCGATCTTCGGGATTCGGCCAGAGGCCGAGTGAGAGCGCCGTGTGCCCGATCACCTCTTCGCGACTGCGCGCGAACAGGTTCAGGGCCGCTCGATTCGCCTCCAGGAAGACTCCGTCCTCGTAGCGGGTGATCGTCGTCGCCGCGGGCGTCGCCTGGATCATCTTGGCGAAGCGCTCTTCCTGGCCGCGCGCCTTGCGCACGCTCCCGATCAGATTGTCCATGAGGAAACGGACCCCGGCGGCAAGCAGAACGAACGCGATGCACACCGCGGTGAGGTACCTCGAGTCCGTGAGCGCGCTGAAACGGTTGTTTAGGCTGCCGCTCATTTCTCCATAGCCGATCAGGTAGAAGATCGTCACGGTCGCTAAGGTGAACGCGGCCAGCAAGCGCCATCTCATCAGCGTCCCGGCGAGCGCGAGCACGCCGCAGAGACTGACAACGGCCGAATCGTGAACGCCGTCACGCCCGAGGAGCTCGCTGAAGCAGAACGCGACGAGAATTACCGGGAGCAGGACACTCGACAAGCGCAGAGAGCCCCGGCGCGCCGCGAGCAGCAGCGCGATGATCGCCAGCGTCGATACGAATATCTCGAGCGCAAAGCGGCCGCCTCCGGCGAAAACGTTGTTGGCCAACGCCACGCTCAATCCCACCAGAATCACCAGCGCCGAAAACGTAAACAGCCGGGACTGGACGCTGCGCTCGGGGTCCCCTGGATATTCAGCCGCAACCAGGAGCTTGCGTAGCCAGGCAGCCACTCTCTCTCCCTATCGTGCGGAAAATTTGTCTTTGCAGTCTAGCACCTCGGGAACAGCGGGACTTCCGCCCGCCGCGGGCGTATCGAGTGGATTTCAACGTCCCGGAACGATGATGCGGCTTCCCTCGCCCGCCATCTCCAGCATCAGCTCGTTCATGCGGCGCACGAAACCGGCGGGGTCGTCGAGCTGGCCGCCCTCGGCGAGTAGCGCCTGGTCGAAGAGCAGGTTGCTCCAGTCGGCAAAGCGCGCTTTCTCCTCCTCCAGGCGCCGCACCATCGGATGCGCCGGATTGACCTCGAGGATCGGCTTGGCCTGCGGACCCGCCTGCCCTGCCGCCTTGAGGATGCGCGCGAGGTTGCCGCCCATGTCGTGCTCGTCGGCGACCAAGCAGGAAGGCGACTGCGTGAGACGCGCGCTGACGCGCACATCCTTTACCTTGTCGCCGAGCGCGTCTTTCAGCTTCGCCACGAGCGCCCGGTGCTCGCCCGCCTGCTTCGCGTCCTCTTTCCTCTCCTCGTCGGTCTGGAGCTTGGACAGGTCGAGCTCGCCCTTGGCGACGGACGCGAGCGCCTTGCCCTCGTGCTCGGGAAGATTGGCGACCAGCCACTCGTCGACGCGCTCGGATAGCAGCAGTACCTCGATGCCGCGCTTCCTGAAGATCTCCAGATGCGGGCTGTTCTTCGCCGCGAGGAAAGTCTCCGCGGTCACGAAATAGATCCTGTCCTGGCCCTCCTTCATCCGCGCGACATAGTCGGCGAGCGACACGCTCTGCTCCTCGCGGTCGCTGTGGGTGGAGGAAAAACGCAGCAGCTTCGCGATGCGCTCGCGGTTGGCCTGGTCCTCGCCGACGCCCTCCTTCAGCACCCGGCCGAATTCCTTCCAGAACGCCGCATACTTGTCCTTGGCGTTCTCGGCGAGATCCTCGAGTAGCGAGAGCACGCGCTTGGTGCACCCGGCGCGAATCGCCTCGATGTCGCGACTTTCCTGCAGGATCTCGCGCGAGATGTTGAGCGGCAGGTCGTTCGAGTCCACCACCCCGCGCACGAAACGCAGATACGCCGGCAGCAGCTGCTCGGCGTCGTCCATGATGAACACGCGCCGCACGTAGAGCTTCAAGCCCCGGCGCTCGCGCCGGTCCCACAGGTCGAAGGGGGCGTGCGCCGGGACGTAGAGAAGCTGTGCGTACTCCTGCCTCCCTTCCACGCGGTTGTGGGTGTAGGCGAGGGGCGCCTCGGCGTCGTGCGCGATGTGCTTGTAGAACTCCGTGTACTGCTCCTCCCCGATCTCGGATTTCGGCCGCGCCCACAGCGCGCTCGCCTGGTTGACGGTCTCGTCTTCGTCCGTCGCGACCTCCTGCGACTTGTCCTTGTCCCACTTGACCTTCTTCATCACGATCGGAATCGCGATGTGATCGGAGTACTTGCGGACGATCGCTTTCAGCTTCCACTCGGACAGCAGCTCGTCCTCGCCCTGGCGCAGGTGCAGGATCACGTCGGTCCCGCGCTCAGGCTTATCGGCGGCCTCGACCGTGAACTCGCCGCCGCCGTCCGATTCCCAGCGCACGCCCTCCCCGGCCGGAAGCCCGGCCCGACGCGTGAGCAGCGTGACGCGGTCGGCGACGATGAACGAGGAATAGAAGCCCACGCCGAACTGGCCGATCAGGCGCGCGTCCTTCGCCTGATCGCCGGTGAGCGCCTGGAAGAACTCGCGCGTGCCGGACTTGGCGATCGTGCCGATGTTCCGGACCACCTCGTCGCGGGACATCCCGATGCCGTTGTCCGACACGGTGAGGGTGCGCGCCTCCTTGTCGTACGCGACGCGTATCCTGAGGTCGGGGTCGCCGCCGTACAGCGCATTGTCCGACAGCGCCTCGAAGCGCAGCTTGTCCGCGGCGTCGGACGCGTTCGAGACGAGCTCGCGCAGAAAGATTTCCTTGTTGCCGTAGAGGGAGTGGATCATCAGGTGAAGCAGCTGCTTCACCTCCGCCTGGAAGCCCAGGGTTTCCTTCGTGGCTGCTGCGGTCATGCGGAACTCCGTGCTGTATACGATACGAGATACGAGAGGCAGTGCGCCGGCCGCGCGGCCCGAGCGAAGAATGGGGCCCCGACGGGCGGAATTCAAGCCCCGCCCCGGGATACAATTGAACTTGCCCGGCCGCCGCCGGTCAAGAATCAGGCCGATGACTCTCTCCAGAACTCTCGCTGCCCTGCTCCTTTTCGTACCGGCGCTCGCCCCTGCCCAGCCCGCGGGCGCGGGCCTGCCTGCCGGAGTGACGCGGGGAGCCTCGATCGAAGGCGTCACCGAATACCGGCTCGCCAACGGCCTCAAGGTCCTGCTGATTCCGGACCGCTCGATCGATACGATGACCGTCAACATCACCTACCTCGTCGGTTCCCGGCAGGAAGGCTATGGCGAGACGGGCATGGCGCATCTGCTGGAGCATCTGATGTTCCGCGGAACGAAGCGCTTTCCCAGCATCAAGGCCGCGTTCCAGCAGCGCGGGGTCCGCTATAACGGCAGCACCTCCTTCGACCGCACCAATTACTTCGGAACTTTTCCGGCGAGCGAGAAAACCCTGGCCTACGTGCTCGAGGCCGAGGCCGATCGCATGGTCAACGCCCCGATCGTGCGCAAGGACCTCGACGCGGAAATGACCGTGGTGCGCAACGAGTTCGAGTCCGGGGAGAACAGCGCCTCCAGCGTGCTGCGCGAACGCATGGCCGCAAGCGCCTACCTCTGGCACGGCTACGGACGCGCGATCATCGGAGCGCGCTCGGACATCGAAAACGTGCCGATCGAGCGCCTGAGGGCGTTCTACCGGTACTACTACCAGCCCGACAACGCCGTACTGCTCCTATCCGGAAACCTCGACGAGACGACCGCTCTCGGATTGGCGCAGAAGAGCTTCGGCCCGATCAAGAAGCCCGCGCGCAAGCTCATCGGCACGTACACGGTCGAACCCACGCAGGACGGCGAGCGCGCGGTCACGCTGCGCCGGGCGGGCGACGTGCAGATGGTCTCGGCCCTCTATCACGTGCCGCCCGGTACGCACCCGGAGTACCCCGCGATCGACGTGCTCGTCGCCCTGCTCAATCACGTTCCCTCCGGGCGCCTGCACAAGGCGCTCGTCGAAACCGGGCTCGCAAGCTCGATTTTCGGCAGCGAGCGCCAGCAGCGCGAGGCGGGCTTCGCCTACTTCGGCGCGAACCTCAGGCAGGACGCCTCGATCGATGCCGCGCGCGACGCCCTGCTCGGGGTTATCGAGTCGTTCGCGAGCAAGCCGGCGACCGACGAGGAGGTCGATCTCGCCCGAAGAAGGCTGCTCAACGACATCGAGCTCACCCTCGCCGATTCCCGGGAGCTGACGATGGCGCTCTCCGAGTGCGCCGGCATGGGCGACTGGCGCGTGCTGTTTCTGTACCGCGACCGATTGAAGACAGTCGACGCGGCCGCAGTCCAGGCCGCCGCCCTGCATTACCTCAAGGGGTCCAACCGCACGCTCGGCGTGTTCCTTCCGACTCTCGCGCCCGAGCGCGCCGAGATTCCGCCGGTGCCCGACCTCGCCGCCGTGCTCAAGGACTACCGCGGCGCGGCCGCCGTGGCGCAGGGCGAAGCCTTCAATCCCACTCCCGCGAATCTCGAGGCCCGCGTGATCCGCACGACGCTCCCGGGAGGTATGAAGCTCGCGCTCCTTCCCAAGAAGACTCGCGGCGGCACCGTGGTGGCGCAGCTTGCGCTGCAATGGGGCGACGAGCAG
>Ga0137409_10001725_pt1 | contig 23689 bp, 18 predicted proteins | sample CZODoug1_16funga_FD_122059 | JGI IMG/M metagenome (GOLD analysis project Ga0137409, IMG submission 122059) | Vadose zone soil fungal communities from Angelo Coast Range Reserve, California, USA - CZODoug1_16fungal (Hybrid Assembly) | ecosystem: Environmental > Terrestrial > Soil > Vadose zone...
TCCACCCGCGACGCCTGCGGGCCGGAGTGTAAAGGATGTCCCGGAACGTTTTGTAAAGGATGTCATGGAACTGGACAGCTTGAGCACCGCGTCACAACCCACAACAGGGTGCGGCTTCAGCTGTGAAGTAAGGCCCAAGCTCGTGTGTGGACACTCCTGTCCGCAAGCTCTTCCCCGGTCATCGGGATGTTGAAGCAGCATGAGGCTGGGGTGAAGACGGCGGATCTTTGCCGGGAGCACGGGATCAGCGCAGCGACGTTCTATGGCTGGAAGTCGAAGTTTGGCGGCATGGAGGTTAGCGAAGCGCAGCGTCTGAAGGCGATGGAAGACGAGAACCGCCGTCTGAAGCTGTTAATAGCCGAGCTGAGCCTGCATGGCGAGGCGCTGAAGGCGGTGATCCGAAAAAACGGCTGGAGCTTGCCGGTTTAAGAGAAGAGGTGGCGTTCGTTACGGTCGAGTTCCGGCCCAGCGAACGCACGGCCTGCAAGCTCCTGTTGCTTGCCAACAAAGACGCTTTCAAGTCTTCGCGGTTGAACTGCGGATTCATTCTGCTGTAAGGCATGGACCGCACGTCGCAGAGCGCGGCGACGGCGTGCTGGTGTAGCAAAGCCACAAACCACTCCAGAGGATGTGTTGAGTGCCCGATAGTGAAAGTGGTCTCTTGCATTTCTCTCAAAATGGCGCCCAGCAGGGTATGCAGTACCCGGCTCTACAGGCTCAGCAGAGACGCCTCGATGCCCGACAGAACGGTTCGTGCGTTCTGGGGCCGGTCCTTCGGGTCAGCGGCCAAGGTTTCGAACAGCCTCTGATCAAGGTCCGCTGGTACCTTTCGGAACGATATCAAACGCGGCACCGGTCGATTGACCTTCTGGTCAAACAGATCATATACGCTCGCAACCTCGGCAAACGGACACTGGCCCGCAATCATTTCAAAGAGCACAACACCAAATCCGTACACGTCTGAAAGGGGCGTAACAGGTTTGTTCGATAGGAGCTCGGGCGCAACGTATGCGGGCGTTCCTTCAAACCCCGGTTGCACAGCCGTGATGTTGCTCTCCAATGCTCCGAGAATTCTCGCGACACCAAAATCACTGATTGCGACCCGGCCGCGCGTATCTGACTCAAATAAGATATTACTAGGAGTAATGTCGCGATGAACGCGGCCTTCGGCGTGAGCGTAGTCGATACCCGCGGCGACTTGCTCAGCTATCGCAAGGATTTCCGGCCCCGTAATGCGATCACGAGCTTTGATTAGGTCGTGGAGCGTACCAGCAAGGAAGAACTCATAGATGATGAACGGATAGCCGTTCCACAATCCCCGGTCAATCGTCTCGACGATATTCCTATGGTGCAGGTTTTCTGACGCTTTGTACTCCCGAGAGAATTCTGCCCAAGCGCTGGAACTGGGATTCAGGCCCCTCCAGAAAAGCTTCATCATCACTTGTTTTTCGACTGCGTCTCGGGCTCTCATTAAGGACGCCCGAGTCCCGGTATAACTGTTGGACTCTATACGCACTCGTTTTCCACTGCTGGTAATCACAGTTGTCCCAGCGCTAATCGAAAGAACCGATTGCTGGGTCTCAGGTTCCTTACGTGCGGCCGCACTCTCGGGCAAGGGGTCCTGATGGATTGGCTTGGTCCCAACGCTAGGGGGCCAAAACGACACGCTCCGGCCCTGAAAGAAAGCTACGACAAAAATCGAGATGATCGAAAGAACCACGAGACTGGACGCCACCAAGAATACGGCGAGCGCGGCTGAATTGCCGAAAACTGCCTTCAGGAATTCTGTCATGTCGCGACCAGTTTAGAGTATTCAAATTGGACAAATACGAGAAACGCCGATGAGCCCCGAGCCCGACTACTCTCCCACAATCTCGAACAGCCGAACAATCGACTCAATCCCCCGATGAAAGTTAGCAATATGGAACTTCTCATTCGGCGCATGAAGATTATCATCCGGCAGTCCGAAGCCCATCATCAAGGTAGGCAGCTTCAAAACGTTCTGGAAATCCCCCACAATCGGAATCGATCCTCCGGAGCGGATGAACACGGTATCTTTCTTGAAAATCTCGTGCATTGCCGCCGTACCCGCCTTCACGTAAGGATTGTCCGTCCCCACCACACAAGCCGCGCCCTTGCTGTGAATCTTGATCTTCACATCTACACCCTTGGGCGTCAGCTTCTGCACGAACTTGGTGTACTTGCGCACGATGTCGTCGGGATCCATGTTGGGCACCAGACGCATGGAAACCTTCGCCGAAGCCTTGGCCGGAATGACGGTTTTCGCCCCGCCGCCGGTGAAGCCTCCCGGCATGCCGTGGACTTCCAAGGTGGGCCGAGCCCAGGTCCGATACAGCACCGAATACCCCGACTCGCCCGTCAAAACCTTTGACCCAACTTCCGTCTTGCGGAAGTGTTCTTCCTTGAACGGCAACTTCTTCCAAGCCGCAAGCTCCGCCTTCGACGGAGCCTTCACATGCTGATAAAACCCTGGAATCAGAATCTTGCCCTTCGAATCTTTCAGCTTGCTGATGATCTCAATCAACGCAAACAGCGGATTCGGCGCCGCCCCGCCATACATCCCCGAATGCAAATCGGTCTTTGCCCCGGTGCATTCCAGCTCTGTATAAACCAACCCGCGCAACCCCACACACAACGTAGGCAAATTCGGCGCAAACAATTCCGTATCGCTGACCAGGGCAAAATCCGCCTTCAGCTTCTTACCTTCCTTGCGAATAAATGCCGCAATCGATTCGCCCCCAATCTCCTCCTCGCCCTCAATAATCACCTTGACGTTAATCGGCAACTTCCCGCCATGCCCGCGCATGAGCGATTCGAACGCCTTCAACTGCATCCAAAGCTGCCCCTTGTCGTCGACAGCCCCGCGCGCATAAATATTTCCATTCCTCTCCTCCGGCTCAAACGGAGGCGAAATCCACTCATCGAGAGGATCCGGCGGCTGCACATCATAGTGCGCGTAGCAGAGGACTGTGGGCTTCCCAGCAGCCTTCATCCAATCCGCATAGATCAACGGATGCCCCGAGGTCGGAATGACCTCCACATTCTCAAACCCAATCCTCCGCAAATCCTCGGCTACAAACTCCGCCGCCCTTTTCACATCGCCCTTGTGCGATGCGAGCGTACTAACGCTGGGAATCCTCAGCAGATCCTTCAGCTCCCCAAGAAATCTCGCCTGATTCTGACGCGCATAGTCGACCGCTGTAGAAGCCATAAACCCTCATCCATGTTGAATTGAGTGCCCCGCCATTCTAGTTCACCGAATGCTACAATTGCGACGAGCCTGCCATGCGGGCGAATGAGCGGGAGTAGCTCAATGGTAGAGTAGCGGCTTCCCAAGCCGTTGGTTGCGGGTTCGATCCCCGTCTCCCGCTCCAGTTTTTCCTTCCACCTTGATTCCTCCACTTGTCTCTCGATCCGGTTGCGTCCCCGATCCTTTTGAAGTTGTGCTGAGGTGGTGCTTCGACTGCGCCGGGCCGTGTGTCTGTGGGGACACGGTGTGCGCTTGGGGGGACGATCGGGTCGATCTGGGGGGCCTCTAAATAGCTTGTTTTGAGTGAGTTGAGGTTTGGGGAGAGGTGTGCCTCCTGGATGGTGTTCGCCATTCTTGAGGGGGTCGTCATGAAGAGTTTCGGATGGATGGGAGTTGGGGTTGGGTTGTTCTTAGGCGCAGTTGGGCTGGCGGTGGTTACGGACTTGGCGCGGCCGGTGGTCGTGCCGGAGCCGGTAGAGTGGGCGACTGCGCTGCCGGAGGGGGCGTTGAGCAAAGTGCCGGCGAATATTCCGATTCAGAAACACGAGGCAGCAGTGGGGAAGGTGCGGCGGGTGGTGGTGAGCATTCCGGAGCGGAAGCTGGCGTTGGTGGCGGATGGTCGGGTGGTGAAGGTGTATCGGGTGGCGGTGGGGGCGCGGGTTAGCCCTAGTCCGAGGGGGGAGTTCCGGATTGCGGTGCGGATTCCGGAGGCTACCTACTATCACGACGGGCTTGTCATTCCTTCTGGGGAACAGAGTCCGATTGGCACGCGGTGGATTGGGTTGAATCAGGCGGGGTTTGGGATTCATGGGACGAACGCTCCGGGATCGATCGGGAGGGCGGCTTCGCATGGGTGCATTCGGATGCGGAATCGGGATGCCGAGGAATTGTTCGAGATGGTGAGGGTGGGGGATGTCGTGGAGATTCGGGACGAGGAAGTGGCGGAGCTGGTGGGTGAAGTAGCGGGTGGGATGTAGGGCTTTACACCTTACCTCGGCGGCTAAAGCCGCGGTTCTAGTGATTCGGGTATCGCAGCGCTGAAGCGCTGCGCGGCCCAAAAACACACCGCTTTAAGACCAAAAGCAGGTCCCTCCACTGCGCAGTTGCCTCGCTTCGCGAAGCAGCTGCTCCGGTCGGGATGACAAAGTTTCTTGTGTGGTGCAGAGATTTCGAAAATAGGGAGGGGTTATGGAAACGGTGATGAAGATGGTGGTGGTTACGGGTGGGCTGGTCTTTTCTTTCGCGATTGCGATTTTGATTGAAGAGCTTTTGTTCGGGCAAATATTCCGGATGGTGTTTGGGAAGAGAAGTCTGCCTAAGGCTTGATAAACCGGGCAGGCGAGAGCGCCTGCCCCTACATGATTTGAGACAAGGAGGAAAATTCAATGCTGTATTTGAAGTACATTCTGGAACTGGTTGGCAGCTTGATGTTGGCGGGGGCTGCTGGAGTGTCTGCGTATGACGTTTATCTGCTGGTGGAGTTTCGGAAGAAGCTGTTGTTGCCGGAAGAGGCGCGGGTGGGGTTGCGCGCTCCGGTGATGAAGTGGAAGACGATGGCGATGATTGGCGCGGCTGCGTTATTGCCATTGATTCTAGCGCAAGGGATTGTGGTGGTGCCCAGCGGGATGGCAGGGGTGAGAGTGAGTCAGACGGATGGGACGTTGCCGGGGACTCTGTACTCGGGGGCGCACTTTGTTACGCCGCTGGTCGATCGAGTGGAGCTATTCAATACTCGGGATCAGCTTTTCACGACAGGTGTGACCGAGGGCGAAGCGAAGAACGCCAAGGGTGAGTTCCTGCGCGTGCAAGCGAAGGAAGGGTTGAATCTGGGGCTAGCAATTACGGTGCGGTACCGGATTGATGCGAAGAAGCTGGATTTTGTACAGGCGAATTTGCCGCAGCCGGTGGAGAAGGAAATTGTGCCGGCCGTGGTGGCGACCGCATGGCGGGAGATCATTCCGACCTACACGGTGCGGGACGTGTTTTCGGCGAAGCGCGAAGAAATCAGGAAGAAGGCTTCGGACCAGATTACTGCGCGGCTGGCACAGGATGGGATCGTGGTGAAGGAAGTGATGCTGCGCGATGTGGACTTGCCGGAAGAGTATGCGAAGGGTCTTGAAACCATGCTCTTGAAAGAGCAGGAGAACGACCGCATGGGCGTGGAGACGGAGTTGCACCAGAAGCAGGTGAAGATTTCTGAGTACGATGCCGAGGCGGCGAAGGTTGGCCAGGTGAAACAGGCTGAGGGCCAGGCTCAAATTCGGGTCTTGCAAGCCAAGGGCGAGGCCGATGCGATGCAGTATCTGTTGCCCTTGAAGACGAAACAGATTGAGCAGTCACGGTTGGAAGCGGAAGCGAAGAAGGAGACAACGGTGAAGGATGCTGAGGCTCAGGCTGAGGCCAAAGTCATCGACAGCAAGGCGGAGATGGAGCGGCGGAATTTGCTGTCGGATGCCGAGGCGCAGCGGATTCGGGTCACGGCGGTGGCGGATGCGGAGCGGATGAAGAGCGAGGCGATTGTTCTGAAGGAGAATCCGCTGCTGATTAATAAGATCATTGCTGAGAGGTTGTCGGACAAGCTGCAGATCATGATGGTTCCGGCGGATGGGAAGTTTTTCTTTACGAATGACGTCATGAAGAGCATGTCGGCGGGACGGGTGGCACAGGCGGATGCGGTGGAGGACTCGGATAGGAAATAGTTAGAAACTCAGCCTGTGTTGAGGTTCGAGGGTTCTACGCTTTGTTTCGCAAAGGGCGCGAGATAAAAGACGGGTACCCGAGAGCATTTCCACAGCACTGTGCCGGAACAGCCCCACTCATGCCAAAAGAGGGCTTGAATGGGGCACCCCGGCTTGGCTGGTGTCTATAAGGTGAGGGGCTGACCGGATGGCTTACCGGATGAAGACGAAATAGAACACGATGTAATACGCGAAGCAGGCTGCTCCGAAGAGCCAGTCGCGGAGTGTTCTTGGCCACCAGATCCAGAAGAGGATGGCTAAGAACATGGCATGGGGTAAGCCGACTAAAAGCTGCAACCACATGGGCCAGTAGTCGAATTTCGTCATGTGGTGAGCTTAAACCCGCGGTGGGGAACCAAAGTGATGAAAAGCCGGAAGGGAAGAGCGGGATATAATCTGGGCACTCCATCCATGGTTTCTTATTGTGAGCGAGCTTCGACCTTGCCTCAGGGGCTAAAGCCCCGTCATTTCTTAGCGTTGATCGCAGGCCTGAAGGCCTGCGCCGCCCAAAAGCCGAAATGCAGATCCCTCCCGTTGGTCGGGATAACAAACTCCATTGTCATCGGCGTGTTCGTTCTCTTCTTGCTGGGTGGTGGGTCCGCTCACGCGGCGTCGGTGTGGGTCGATCCCGCGCGGGAGCTGGCTAGGAAGATTGCGGAGATTACTGGGCCGGGGGCGGTGGCGGTGGAAGTGGGGAACCGGTCGTCGCTGAGTAAGGTGGATGTGGCGGCAGTGAGGACGGCGTTGGAAGGGGAGTTGACGGCGCATGGAGTACATCTGGCGGCCAGCGACCGGGCTTCTGCGTCGGTGACGGTTACGCTTTCGGAAAACGTTCGCGAATATGTTTGGGTGGCGGAAGTGCGAGTGGGCAAGAATGAGAAGTCGGTGGTCATGGTGGCTGTGCCTCGGCCCGAAGCTGGGGCGGTGCCGGCGGTGGGGAGTGGCGTGGTGCTGCGAAAGCAGCTTCTGTGGACGCAGGAGGAGGCGATCCTGGACGTGGCCATGCTCGATTCTCCGGACAAGAACTCAGGGGCTCACATGGCTGTGCTGGATGGGAGCAAGGTATCACTGCTGCATCTGGAAAAGGGGAAGTGGCAGAAGGATCAGGAATTGCCTGTGCAGCATGACCGGGCGTGGCCGAGGGATTTGCGGGGGCGGCTGGTAGTGGGGAAGGATCACCTATTGGACGCATACCTGCCGGGGGTGCTCTGTTCGACGGTGCAGCATGGGGTGATGGCGCTGGAGTGTGCGGCGAGGGATGAACCTTGGCCTGTGGATGCGGCGGAGTCATCACCACGCTTCGTGTTGGACGCGAAGAAGAACTACTTCACTGGAACGTTGCTGCAAAGAACGAACGATGCCCCGGGCGCGCGGCGGTACGTGAACTTGCCAGAGTTCTATTCCGCGGTGGCGCTTCCTCGGGAGAAGTACGTCTTGTGGATATTTACATCTGTAGATGGAAGCATCCACGCGTTGGATGGGATGACCGACCAGGTGTGGCGTGGCGTGCCGTGGGGAAGTGACATTGCGGCGGTGCACACGGGATGTGGATCGGGATGGCAAGTGGCGGCGTCCGGGAAAACGGACACAGGAAATGATGAGCTAAAAGTGTATGACGTTCCTGATCGAGAACCGATGGCGATGAGTTCTGGGTTGAATTTTCCGGGGCGGATTACTGCCCTGTGGGCGGGGTCCGAGGCGCAGGCTTTGGCGGTGGTGCGGAATGTAGATGCGGGGCGGTATGAGGCTTACAAGGTTGGGTTTTCGTGCGGGGAGTAGCTTTTAACGGTCGGGCAGGCGAGGGCGCCTGCCCCTACATGAGTATCGCTGAGGACAGCATGCGGCTGGCGGTGAGATATTTTGCGGTGGCGATTTTCCTGGTTGGCTTGCCAGCTTGGGGCGGGGTGAGGCCGAGGTATGGCGGGATGTTGCGGGTGGCGATCGCGGAGTCGCTGGCTTCGCTCGATCCTGCGGAACCTGATCCTGTTAAATCTGGTGATGCGGTTACGCGGGCGCGGGTGACTCCGTTGCTGTTCGATACGTTGGTGCGCGTGGATGCGGAGGGACGCGGGCATCCGCGGTTGGCGGTGGCTTGGCAGGCGGACCGGTCTTATAAGAGGTGGCAGTTCTGGTTGCGGCCTGGGGTGAAGTTCTGGGATGGGGCGCCGCTGACGGCGGAAGCGGTCGTGGCATCGTTGAGTGGCCGCGCGGAGTGGAAGGCACGGGCGGATGGCGAGTTTGTGGTAATTGAGAGCGAGGCGTCGCGGCCGGGATTGCTGGCGGAGTTGGCTTTGGCTCGGAACGCGATAATGCGCCGGGGTCCTGCGTTGGTTGGGACTGGTCCCTTCCTTATTAAGAGCTTTGTGGCGGGGAAGTCCCTGGAGCTGGCGGCGAATGACGGGTCGTGGGGCGGGCGTCCGTTTGTGGATGGAGTGCAGATTGAGTTTGGCAAGAGTTTGCGCGATCAGATCGTAGCGTTTCAGTTGGGGAAGGTAGATTTGATTGAAGTTGGGGCGGAGCAGATTGGGAAAGTGGAGAGCGAGGGCAGGAAGGCACAGGTTTCGTTCCCGGTGGAATTGGTGGCGGTAGTGGGTGGGGCGGCGAACGTTCGAGAGGCTTTGTCTTTGGCCGTGGACCGGAAGTCGATTCAGAGTGTGTTGCTGCGGGGTGGGAGTGAGGCGGCGGGTGGGGTGTTGCCGGAGTGGATGTCTGGGACAGGGGTTCTGTTTCCGGTGCAGGTGGATTTGGAAAAGGGGAGACAAACTTTAAAAGCCGGGCAGGCGAGGGCGCCTGCCCCTACACGAGCTTGGACGCTCTCTTGTGATGCGGGAGATGGTTTGGCTCGATTGTTGACGGATCGCGTGGCGTTGAATGCGCGGGAAGTTGGGTTGTCGGTGCAGGTCGTTTCGTCTGGCACTGCGGACCTGCATTTGGAGAGGATTCCGTTGGGGTCTGCGGATCCGGGAGTGGCGTTGGGGGAAGTGGGACGCGCGGTTGGGGCGAAAGTGGCGGTGGGGTTGAGTGCGCCGGGGGAGATTTACTTGGCCGAGAAGAAGTTGATGGATGAGGGTGCGGTAGTGCCTTTGTTTCATCTTCCGCTGGCGTCGCTGGTTGGAGAGCGTGTGCGGGGATTTTCTGAGGATAAATTAGGCGGGTGGGGGTTGGAGGAGGATTGGGTGGAAGGGCCTTGAAGAGCTTTTCTTTTTGGTGCATGGATATTCCTTTTTACGTCAAAAGCCCCGCTCTGTTCGCTTACACGAACAAGGGCGGGGCACCCGTTTTCGTGGTGGTCCCTGCGGAGAGCGGGGAATGAGTTTTCGGAAGCGGTTGTTGTTGCTCTTCGCGCTGACGATTGCGTTGGTGGTGGCGTTGTCGTCGTCTGTGGTGTGGGTGATGTTGCGACGATCGTTTGAGCGGGCGAACGAAGAGAGAGCCGAGGGGCTGACGGCGCAGTTTCGAGGGGAGTTTGCGCGGCGTGGGGAGGAAGTGGCACGTCGCGTCGCGGCGGTCGCATCCGGTGACACGGTGGGGCGGATTGCGTTGGAATTGAATCGCGGGGGCGCGGACCGCGGGTTGTATGTGGATACCGCGGGAGAGTTGGCGACGGGCCAGCACCTGGATTTTTTGGAGTTGGTCGACGATCAGGGTGTGATTGTGTCGTCGGCACAGTGGCCAGCGAAGTTTGGGTACAAGAAAACCGATGTAGCGTGGGCGACGAGACCGGGAGCCTTCTTACGGCGCGAAGAAGTGGCAGACGGGGTGCAGTTGGGGCTGTTTTCTCTGCGGGCCGTACGGGTAGGCGAGAAGCCCCTGTATGTGTTGGGCGGACAGACGCTGGGGAGCGGGTTCCTGGCATCGCTGGAGTTGCCGCCGGGATTGCGGGTGCTGCTTTATCCAAATGTGGAACATGACTTCACGGCTGGGCGGCTGGTGGATGCCCGGGGACCCGTGAAGGATGGGGAGCGGCTGGGGGAGTTGGTGCGATTGGTACAGGCGTCCGGGCAAGAAGCAGGTGGCGTGGTGGAATGGAGCGGGGATAGCGCGGATGCGGAGAGTTTTCGGGCGCTGCCGCTGACGGGCGCTGGGGCGGACGCGAAATCGGAATTGCTCGGCGTGTTGCTAGTGGGGAGTACGCGGAGGCCATTGGTGGCGTTGCAGCGGCGGGTGGTTTCGGCATCTTTATTAGTGGGCGGGGTTGGGTTGTTACTGGCGATTCTGATGAGCAGTTGGCTGGCGGCGCGCGTGTCGCAGCCCTTGGTGGCGTTGGCGGAGGGGGCGCGGCGCGTGGCGGCGGGAGATTGGGACACGCGGGTGCCGGTGGCGTCGCGCGATGAATTGGGTGAACTGGCGGAGGCGTTCAACCGGATGACCGGGGAGCTGCGGACGCAGCGCGATCATCTGGTGCAGGCGGAACGGGTGGCGGCGTGGCGGGAGTTGGCGCGTCGGCTGGCGCATGAGCTGAAGAATCCGCTGTTTCCGTTGCAGGTGACCGTGGAGAATTTGGTGCGGGCTCGGGGGCTTTCGTCGGCGGAGTTTGATGAAGTGTTTCAGGAGAGCACGGGGACGCTGCTGGCGGAGCTAGGGAATTTGAAAGCGATCATTGGAAGGTTCAGTGAGTTTTCGCGGATGCCGCAGCCGCAGAGAAGTTTGGTATCTGTGAATGAAGTTGTGCAAGGCGTAGAGAAGTTGCATGCGGCGCAGTTGGCTACGGCTGGGATTGCGGTGGATATGGCGATGGGAGAAGTGCCTTCGGTATCGGCGGATCCCGAATTGTTGCATCGGGTCGTTTCGAATCTCGTGTTGAATGCGGTGGATGCGATGCCTTCGGGAGGCAAGTTACGGTTGGCGACGCGTTCGCTTGAGGGCGCGGTGGAGATTGCGGTCTCGGATACTGGAACAGGGATGTCAAAAGAGGAGGCGGAGCGATTGTTTACTCCTTATTACACAACGAAACAGCATGGGACGGGGCTGGGGCTGGCGATTGTGCAGTCGGTGGTGAGCGATCATGGCGGGGATGTAGCTGTTGAGAGTGCGGCTAGCGGGACTACGTTCCGGATACGCTTGCCGCTGGGGGTGAGTTGATGGCGGGTTCTGCGAAAGCGCAGCTTTTAATCGTCGATGACGAGGCGAACACGTTGGCGTCGCTATCGCGGGCCTTCCGGCTGGCAGGGCATGAAGCGGTAGTGTGCGATAACGCGGCGAAGGCGCTCGAACTGGCGCAGGCGCAGGTGTTTGATCTGATTCTGTCGGATGTGGTGATGCCGGGGAAGAATGGCCTCGTTCTACTGGAGGAACTGAAGGCGGCGGGAGTGACGAGCCCGGTAGTGATGATGTCGGGGCAGGCGCACATCGAAATGGCGGTGAAGGCTACGCGGCTGGGGGCGCTGGATTTTCTCGAGAAGCCGATTTCGACGGAGAAGCTGCTGTTGACCGTGGAGAATGCGCTGAAGCTGGGGCGGTTGGAGTCGGAGAATTCGGAGTTGCGGCGGAGGTTGGGGAAGCATACGCCGGTGTGGTCGGGTGAGGCGATGCGGCGGGTGATGGCGCAGGTGGGGCGCGTGGCGGCGAGCGAGACGCGGGTGTGCATCCTGGGCGAGACGGGAACGGGGAAGGAATTGATCGCAAGGACGGTGCATGAGAAGAGCGCGCGTGCTTCAGGGCCGTTTGTCACACTGAATTGCGCTGCGGTTCCGGCGGAGTTGATTGAGTCGGAATTGTTTGGTCATGAGAAGGGGTCGTTTACGGGCGCGGGGGCGAGGCATTTGGGCAAGTTTGAGCAGGCGCATCGGGGGACGATCTTTCTGGATGAGATTGGGGATATGCCGTTGGGGATGCAGGCGAAGCTGTTGCGGGTGCTGGAGGAGTCGGAAGTCGAGCGTGTAGGTGGGGATAAGCCGGTCAAGGTAGACGTACGGGTGGTGGTGGCGACGCATCGGGATCTGGAACAGTTGGCGCGAGAAGGGAAGTTTCGGCAGGATTTGTATCATCGCGTATATGTGTTTCCCGTAAATCTGCCGGCGCTGCGGGAGAGGCGGGAGGACATTCCGGCTCTGATCGAGCATTTCGCTGGGCAGGTGTGCGCGCAGAATGGATGGAAGGCGATGGAATTTACGCCAGAGGCGGTGACTGCGTTGCAGGGGTTGGCGTGGCCGGGGAATGTACGGGAATTACGGAATGTCGTGGAACGGCTGATTTTGCTGGCGTCGGATGAGGTGGTGGATCTGGCGACTGTGGAGATGGTGCTGCCTGGGGGGCATGCGACGATGTCGGCTACGGGGTCGCTGGCGGAACGGGTTCATGAGTTTGAGAAGGAGCAGGTACTAGCGGAATTGAAGCGGCATGCGTTTCACATGACGAATGCGGCGAAGGCTTTGGGGTTAGAGCGGAGTCATCTTTATAAGAAGGCGGAGTTGCTGGGGATTGATTTGCGGGCGGTGAAGGCGGGGCGCGAGGAATAAATAAGAAGGGTGCTGGTGGCTGGTCGCGGTAGGCCCCTCCGCTGACTGCCTGCTAGCACCCTTTTTTCGTTCAAAGAATTCGTTGGTGGATCTGAAGATCGCTGGAAATCGTAAGTCGTGGCGCTGACTCGAGTAAGGTGAAGCTTATCCACCCCAAACTGCGCTGCCTGCTTTGGTATTCGTTTTGATTTTCATTGGGCCCCTCCTTCTCTGAGGATCACATCGGCTTAACAGAGATCCTTGGTTGCGGTTGCCTCCGGCGGCGCCGGAGAGTGGTTGTGGAATCTTAGCCACCCCAGACTGCGCTGCCGGCCTTCGTGTTGGTCTTGATCTTCATTGGGCTGCTCCTTTTTAGAATTTGTGGAACGGTTGTGATTGGGTCCCTGCTATTTGGCGGGGACTTGGCTGCTTAGCCACCCCAGACTGCGCTGCCGGCTTTCGTGTTCGTCTTGATCTTCATTGTTTTGTCCTTTCTTTTAGAGTTTGTCGAGCGTGTAAGTGGTTGAGGTTTTGAACCGCCAGCCCGGAGGAGGCTGGCGGGCCCTTGGGGTTTAGCCACCCCAAACTGCGCTGCCTGCCTTGGTGTTCGTCTTGATTTTCATTGTTTTGTCCTCGGGGGTTAGACTTGGGAATCTGTGATGCACTTTGGTAAAAGCAAGCTGGGTACCAAAGTAACCTGAGTTCGAGAGGCCCGGTCTATGCTGCTGATAACAATGGAGATATCAGGAAACTTCGCAGGTTACCCGGGTCGTGACGGGAGTCGGACCTGCTCAAAAACCTAGCGCGCATGTTGGGCCACCTAACGTATTTGTTAGGTCGGCATTCGGTCGGTACCCAGCGGCCGAGAAACGGATGGATATTGGGAAACGCGGACGCGTTGGTATACTCACTGGCGTGGAGCGCGAACGGAACGGGCAGGCTGTAATGACCGATGACGTCCGGCTGGAAGCCTTGAAGGGCCCCCGCGAGGGAGAGACGTTTGCCTTTAAGGCAGGCGAGATCACGATCGGGCGCGATCCTTCCAACCAAGTATTCCTTCTCGACAAGTTGGTATCGCGGAGGCACTGCATTGTGCGGACCGACGGAGCCTCCTACCAAATCGTTGACCTGGGTGGCCCGAATCGTACGTTCGTGAACGGCTTAGCTGTGGCGGAGAAGACTCTTCTGCCGGGCGACCAAATTCGCATAGGGAATTCCATGTTTGTGCTGCGCGGAGTGGAAGTGGGATCTTCGACGTCGGCGGTGGACGGAATCGAGGGCCTGGGGGACAGTGCGACGTTTGTGCTGCGCAAGCAGGATGCGTTGTACCTCCAATCGCAAGGTGGCGCGAATTTGCCCGCGACGGCGCGGACCGTGCGGGATTTAAAAGTGCTGGTGGACTTCAGCCGGGCGCTGAACGCGGTGGAAGGTGTAGCGGCACTCGAAGAGAAAGTGCTCGATGCGGTACTGGAAGCGTCTCCGGCGGAGCGCGCGGCGATCGTGCGGACGGAGGATGCGGCGGACGGTTTTGCCGCGGTTGTGGGACGCGCGCGGGATGTGGAAGAGGAGCAGTTAGTTCCGGTGAGCCGGACGATCTTAACGCGCGTTCTGAAAGAGAACGTCGCGGTGATTTCCAACGATATTGAAGGCGACGAAGGTCTGCGCGATGCGGAGAGCCTGGTGACGGCACGCATTCGCTCTGTGCTGGCTGTGCCGCTGGAGGTGCAGGGGCGCGTGCTCGGCGCGATTTACCTGGACGCGAATGCTGCGGGAGTGCGCTTTGATTCGGATTTGCTCGAGCTGCTGACGGCTTTGGGAAACGTGGCTGCTCTGGCATTGGAAAATGCCCGGCATGTGCAATGGCTTGGCGAAGAGAAAGAGCGTCTGGAGCAAGAGCTGAACATCGAGCACGACATGGTGGGCGAGAGCGAGGCTCTGGCTGGAGTGAAGCAGTTTATAGGGCGGGCGGCGCCGCAGGAATCGACCGTACTGATTTGGGGCGAGAGTGGAACGGGGAAAGAGCTGGTGGCGCGGGCGATTTATCAGAATAGTGCACGGTCGACCAAGCCGTTTGTCGCTATCAACTGCGCAGCCATCACCGATACGCTATTGGAGAGCGAGTTGTTTGGGCACGAAAAGGGCGCGTTTACCTCGGCTGTGGCTATGAAGAAGGGCAAGCTGGAGATGGCCGAAGGGGGAACGGTCTTTCTCGATGAGATTGGAGAGCTAGCGCCGGGAGTGCAGGCGAAGCTGCTGCGAGTGTTGCAGGAGCACGAGTTTGAGCGGGTGGGCGGGGTGAAGACAATACCGCTGGATGTGCGGGTGATTGCAGCCACGAACCGGGATCTGAAAGTGGCGGCGGAGAAGAAAGAGTTCCGGCTGGATCTTTACTACCGGTTGAATGTGGTGTCGGTGAAAATGCCGGCGCTGCGCGAGCGCCGGAAAGACATTCCAATTTTGGCGAGCTACTTCGTAAAACGCTGCGCGGAGAAGATGAAGCGCAATGTGCTTGGAATATCGGCGGAGGCACGGGCGTGCCTGATGGCTTACGACTGGCCGGGCAATGTGCGCGAGCTGGAGAATGCGATTGAACGGGCTGTGGTGCTGGGATCGTCGGAGATGATTTTGCCCGAAGACCTGCCGGAGTCGATTGTGGAGCACGCGGGTCCGGATGGAAAGGCCGCGACTGCTCTGCACGATGGGATTCGGGACGCGAAAAAAGCGCTCATTGAACGCGCGATCGACCAAGCCGGCGGGAACTACACCGAGGCGGCGAAGATCCTGGGTGTTCATGCCAATCATTTGTTCCGGTTGATCAAGAGTCTGGATATGACGCCGAAGCGGAGAAGGGCTTAGGGTAATCTGACCTTGCCGGTCCCCGCTAATTCACCGACCCCAGGTAATGATCCATCCAACCGAGAGACTCCTTAATCAATTCGTTCCGCGGGATGTTGTGGGCGGTGTCGTAGACGATATGTTTTTTGTCGTCTTTTTTCGATCCGAGCATACGGTAGAAAGGTTCCTGCGTGGATTCGAGAGGGAAGAAGAAGTCATAGCGCCCGTTGAGCATGAGCACGGGTTGCTTGACGCGGGAAACGAAGTTGATAGTGTCGACTTCGGGTAGGGAGCGCTGGAAGTCCAGTCCGCCGAGGGCAAGGATGCAGACCTTGATTCGAGGTTCCACAGCGGGAATGATCGCTCCCATTTCTGCGCCCCAACTATAGCCGTAGTAGGCGATCTTGGTGTGGTCCAGTTCCGGGCGAGTCTCAGCATAGTCGATGGCCCTGGACACATCCTTCGTCCACATAATGACGTGGTCGCGCCAAGTGCTGCTTTGGTTGGCGACATCGGATTCCATGCCGTCGCCGCGTTCGTAAGTGCCTTTGTAGATGGGATAAAGGACGGCACGGCCGCTCTTGAGAATGCCATCCAGGGCGGCAGTCGTGTAGAGCGAGAACTGACGCAGGAACAGAGCATTGGAACCGGGAAAGAAGACTACGGTTTGGAACGGGGCTTTACCCCTCTTGGGGAGAAATAGGTAAGCAACGGCACGTTCGTTGCCGTAGGCGGCGGCGTAGGTGATCCTTTCCGCGGTCCAATCGTCTTCGCTTTTGCCGTAAGGCTCGACGGAGGCGTTCAGTGGTGCTTTGTCATAGGAATAGAGGCTCCGGTATGCCTGGAAGATGACGTCGGAAACAGGTTTTTCCTTGGTGAGGTCGCGCCGGGGGGACGGCATCGCGGCGGTAGCGACCGCCAGGACGGATTGGGGCTCAATGTACTTCACGCAGCGGAAGCCGAGGTCCGGAGCACGGAGCATAGAGGATTGAGCGTTGGGATCGACGAACATGTAGGTCGGGTCGTCCCATGCGCCGCCCAGAATGTAGCGCTGGCCTGGGTTCGCTTCGTTCCAAATCCACTCTTTGACGTTGCCAGCCATATCGTAGGTGCCCCAGGGACCGATGCCTTGCTTGGTTCCAACGGGGAGAACGCCGGAGCCGCCGAAATTGCTGGCGGGGACGATTAGCGCGGTAGAAAGAGGTCCGGCAGCCCGGTTCCAGTGATAAATAGTCGGCAGGCTCTTGCCGGCGAACTCGGCATAAGCGTCGGCTTCGTACCAGCTAATACCGGTGACTGGATAGTCGTCCTGGCCTTTCGGGTATTCACCCTGCGTCCAGTCTTTTGGGCCGGGCTGTCCGGTGCTGTCGCGGAACAGCGCTAGAGCCTGGCCCCAGGAGAGGGGCTTTCCATTCTGCTGGAAGTCGACTTTCCAATATTCGCGCTTTTGGTATCCACCTTGGTCGACGAAGTCTTTGAACTGGCGGTTGGTGACTTCGTATTGGTCGATCCAGTAATCCTTGAGGTCCAGCTCGGGCATGCCTTCGTAGCCGGGGATGAAGAGCGTCTTGAAATATTTGGCGGGTGAAACGCGCACCATCCACGCGGGGATGCTCTTGGTTTCGTCCAGGGCGACCTGCGCCTGTACCGCCTCACCTGGGGGCACGGAGAAACGAGGGACCAGCGCAAGAGTCGTGTGGACGACTGTACCGTAGCCGGGTTTCTCGAATTTCCAGAGGAACAGGCCGCGGGGTTGCCGCACGTTGTTGAGGGGTGTGGTTCCGACCAGTTCCCAAGGAGCGTCGGGATTGGCATAGTCGCGGCGGTAGAGTATCGCTCCGGGAGGGGTGCTCTCCACCGACAGGGGATAGGAAATGATAGGCCAAAGCTTCGCCAGCGAGGCATCGCTAGAGATCGACTTCTCAGCTTTGAGAGCAAGGGCATAAGCTTCGCCCAGCTTGCCGTCTCCGTAGAGTCGGGAGATCTCGGGCAGAGCGGTTTCGCGGGCCCAGTTGGCTTCGCGGATGCGCTGGACTAGCCACGCGACCCCAGCCGCCAGCAGAATCAGCGCTAACAGAAACGGAACTAAAACCGCGGGCCGTCGCGCCTCGCGGACGATCCGTGCGGGGCTGAGCATCACCCCCGATTCTGGATAGAGCAAGTCGCGGCATTGTTTCAGATCGAGTGCGAGTTCGGCGGCGGACGGATAGCGAGCGGAAGGATCTTTTCGCAGGCAGCGGGCGACGATGCGGCGGACTTCAGGTGGAATCTCACGCTTGATATCGCTGATGGGTTTGGGGTCGTCGCGCAGGACGGAGGACAGCAGGGCAGCGCTGGACTCACCGGCGAAAGCCTTCTTGCCGGTGAGCATTTCGTAGAAGACGGAGCCGAAGGAAAAGATATCGCTGCTCGCGTCGATGGGTTTGCCTTCGGCCTGTTCGGGCGACATGTAAGCAACGGTGCCGACAATCATTCCCGGCGAGGTGCCGAGGGTGGCCTCGGCGCTGCGTGCAGGGGCGGAGTCGGCGATCTTGGCCAAACCGAAATCGAGAACCTTGAGAAGCCCGGCATCGTCGACCATGACGTTGGAGGGCTTGAGGTCGCGATGGACGATGCCAGTGGCGTGGGCTCGGGCGAGAGCGTCGGCCATTTGCAGGGCGCACTTGACCGCCCGATCGGTGGGCAAGCCACCTGGAGGGATCAGCTTGTCGAGAGTCGCTCCAGCGACGAGTTCCATAACCATGAAATCTGTTCCGTCCTGTGAACCAATATCATGCAGGACGCAGATGTTGGGATGTTGCAGGGCGGAAATCGACTTGGCCTCCTGCACGAAGCGGGAGTGGAGGTCGGGGTTGGACGAGAGATGGGCTGGCAGGATCTTGATCGCTACGGTGCGCTGAAGACGGGTGTCACGGGCACTATAGACCTCGCCCATGCCGCCTGCGCCGAGCAGGGATTCGATTTCGTAAGGTCCAAACTTGGTGCCGCGAGGGAAAGCCATAGGCAGACGCGATTATACCTTTGGGGTTTTCAAGGCGGCGGGCGGTTTGGGGCTAGTGCTAGTCGGAATGGTTGCGGGAGTTGCGCTTGACCTCGTCGCTGAGGACAACGGCTTCGGCCACGTCTTTCATGGTTCGGCGTTTCTGGCGACTTTGGCGCTGGAGGGCGAGGTAGGCTTGCTCCTCGGTGAGGCCGAGATCGCGCTGCAGGATGCCTTTGGCGCGCTCGACGAGTTTGCGGGTTTCAAGCTGCTGCGAGAGGTGGGAGTTTTCGCCCTCGAGGCGCGCCATTTCGATTTCGGCGCCGACCAGGAATCCGATGGTGGAGATGAGTTGTACCTGGCGTTGGGTGTAGACGTGAGGTTGGCGGTGCTGGACGTTGATTACGCCGACGGAGCGCCCACGGCAGAGGAGGGGCACGGAGAGGAAAGCTTCGTAGCGGTCTTCCGGGAGTTCGTTGAAGAACTTGAAGCGTGGGTCTTGGGAAGCATTACGGGAGACGGCTACGGGTTCGAGATGCTGGGCGACCCATCCAGTGATGCCTTGGCCGATATGGAGCTTGAGGCGGTCGACGACTTCGGCGTGGGGGTTCTTGGAGGCGCGGAGGACGAGTTCTTCGTCCTCCAGCACATAAACGAGGCAAGAATCGCACTTGACCAGTGCGGTGGCGAACTCGACTACTCGATCTAGGACTTCGTGGAGCGGGTCGGCAGCGGCCATGCGGCTGCTGAGTTCGTGAAGAAAATCTACCTCAATGCTCTCACTCATCAACAGGGTACTCATGGTCTAACGGTAGGACCTTCGGGGCGGCTCGTCCAATCGTATTTTCTTATGGAAAAGATAAGAGAAACTGCCTGTGAAAACGTTTGCCGGATTGTAACAATCGGAGTCGGTTATACTGCCATGAAAATTTCTTCCGATTCGGTAAGGACTTCTTCTCATGCCAGTTGGCATTCGTACGCAGGAACTCTGTAAGACCTACAATTCGGCTCCGCCGCTCGGTACTGCGGGAGGTTTTGTGGCACGGGCCGATGCTAAGGGCTCGAAGCAGCCGAAGAACCAGATTCCGGCACTGGATGGGTTGTCGCTCGAAGTGCAGCCGGGGGAGATTTTTGGGCTGCTGGGGCCGAACGGGGCAGGGAAGTCGACGACCGTTGGCGTGCTGACCACGCGAGTGCGGCCGACGTCGGGTGTGGCGTGGATTGGCGAGCACGATGTTTGGAAAGAGCCGACGAAGGTTAAGCATTTGATTGGGGTGGTGCCGCAGCGGCCGAATTTGGATTTCTCCTTGACGGCACGGGAGATTCTGGTTTTTCACGGGGCGTATTTCGGGATTGCATCGCGGGTGCGGAACGAACGCGCGGATGGGTTGCTGGAGAAATTCAAGCTGACGGAGCGCGGCAACCAGATGGTGCGTGGGTTTTCCGGCGGGATGATGCAGAGACTCTCCATTGCCCGCGCCATGATGCACGATCCGCAGGTGCTGTTTCTCGATGAGCCGAGCGCGGGGCTGGATCCTCAGACGCGGATTCTTTTGTGGGAGATTATTCGCGAATATCATCAGGCAGGGAAGACCGTGCTGCTGACCACGCACAACATGGAAGAGGCTGACGCCCTTTGCCAGAGATTGGCGATTGTGGACCACGGGCACCGGATCGCGCTGGGGACGCCGGCAGAGTTGAAGGCGACCATTCCTGGCGGCTTTGTGCTGCGGCTGCGATTTGGAAATCAGACGCCGGAATTGCTGAAAAAATTAGAAGGGTTGAGCGGAGTGCGTGAAGTACGTCCCGCGGAGCCTGCTGGCGTGGATGTCTATGCGGATCGTGGAGGCTCGCTGATTTCTGAAATTGCGAATTTGGCGGTAGGGTCTGGCGCAGAGTTATCGGACGTTCATATTTCCGAGCCTAGTTTGGAAAACCTGTTCCTGCACCATACTGGAAGGAGTCTGCGCGATTGAACTGGAAAACTTTTGGCGCGATGTTAGCTCGCGATGCCCATGTGGCTCGGCGGAACGCGATTCAACTGGTCTTGCAGACTTTTCTGCAGCCCTTGCTGTTTGTTTTCGTTTTCGGCAAGGTGATGGTCAGCAGCGGCTTCCTGCCAGAGGCCTACAAGAGCCTTCTCCTGCCTGGGATTATTTCGATCAGCATGGTCTTCACTGGAATTTGGGCGGTGGCGATGCCGCTGATTGCCGAGTTTCAGTGGACGCGCGAAATCGAAGACCGTTTGCTGGCGCCGATTAGCGTAGGTTGGATTGCGATTGAGAAGGTCATTGCGGGGATGATTCAGGCTTTGATTGCCGGGCTGGTGGTGATCCCGATGGCATGGCTGGTTCTAGGGCGTGGGGTGCAGATCAGTTTGGGTTCGCCCGGCACGTTTGCCCTGATCATCCTTTTGATTGCGACGTTTTCGGCCTGCGGAGGGTTGGCGCTGGGGTGCACGATCAATCAGCAGCACATTGGGTTGATGTTCGGCATGGTCATTACGCCAATGATTTTCTTTGGCTGCACGTACTATCCGTGGAGCGCGCTGAAGACGTTTCCGATTTTGCAGAAGGCGGTGCTGATCAACCCGCTAGTGTATGCAAGCGAGGGCATGCGGGCTACCTTGGCTCCGCAGTTTTCGCATCTGCCGGTCGCGGCGGTGCTTGGAGCGCTGCTTTTCTTCGATATTCTGCTGCTGGTTGTTGGGCTGCAACAGTTTGAGAAGAAGGCGGTAAGCTAGGAAACTCCGGCAAACACCCTTTTTCCTACTCGCGGGGAAGTGTTCCGCCGCCCCGAATGCTACTATTCTCCCGTTTGCTTGGGGGGAGTGCCTGTGACAACGCAAAATCACGCGCCCAGCCTTTGGCTGAGACTGCCGATTGCCCTCCGCGCCATCGTTTCCGGACTCCTGATCGCTCTGCTGGCCGCCAACGTGTGGCCGATCTTGTTGCTGAAGCTGGGCGCGCCCCTGGCTGCGATTGCAGAGGTGATATTCCTTGCGTTCTACATTTGGTGGGTGGGTGGGCAAGGTCCTCCGTCCACAACGCAAGTCGCTCGCGCCGTGGCATTTCGCCGGGGCAGGCTGTCGGCCTCGCAATGGATTTGGGGCGTCATCGCGGCGGTGTTTTTCGCGGCGACGGTTCATGCTTCGATAGTCTTGTTGTTCCGATTAGTGCCATTTCCCATGGCGAGCTTCCGCCACGGCTATGACCTGTCGTTTATTCCGTCCCTAAGCTGGAAGTGGGTCGCGGTCGTCATTTCGGCGGCATCGGCGGGGGTCTGTGAAGAGACCGGATTTCGCGGCTACATGCAGCGCCCAATCGAGCAACGATCCGGCGCGCTCGTTGCGATTTTGATCTCTTCGTTCTTCTTCATGTTGCTGCATCTCACGAAAGACTGGGCCACTATTGGCATGGTTCCAATCGTGTTTGGCGCAGGCGTGTTGCTGGGCCTTCTGGCATGGTCTTCTGGATCTCTGATCCCTTGCATGATTGGTCACACGCTGATGGACATTGGGTTGTTCGCCTATTGGTGGACCGGGATCGCTGGCGACTTCACCGCGCAGCCGATTGCGCATACGGGGGTGGATCAGGGTTTTCTCATCGCGTGTGCCGCGTTCGCTATTTCCCTCGGTATGGTGCTCCTGGCGATATTGAAGCTCAAGGAGGCACGCCGTCAGTTCTTCGGTGGCGTAGGCCCGCCCAGCAAATCCACAAACAGCTTGTAAAACTTCTCCGTATCCAAGTCCACTTGAATTTCAACAGGCTGCACCTCGACCTTGGGCTTGTCGTTATCGGTCCACGTGAGGATGTTGCCGTAGGCTGCGCCGCGTCCCAGGTCGATGTCCATGTAGCGGGTTTCGCTTTTGGTGATGACGCTGGGGTCGAGCCAGGCGGCGGAGGCTAGCTCGTCCCATAGGTAATTGAAATCGCCTTCGAGGCGGGTGTATTGCGCGATGTATTTCGCGGAGGCCGTGCCCCCGGCCTTGATGCGGTCGACCAGGTCTTTCGACATTCTCGTCTTAACGGAAATATCGACGGGAGTGCAGATGATTTTCTTCCACGGGGCGCGCAGGACGATATGCGCGGCTTCGGGGTCGAACCAGATGTTGAATTCGTGGCGAGGGGTGTTCTGAAATTCGGGATTGTTGGTGATGGGGCTAAGGCTGGCGCCCATGAAGACCAATTCTTTCGCTAGAGTAGGGAATTCGGGATCGATGGAGATGGCGAGGGCGAGGTTCGTCATGGGGCCGCCGGCATAGATGGTAACCTCGTGCGGATACTTGTGCACCATGCGGACCAGGAAGTGGGCGGCGTCTTCGTCGATGGGTTTGCTGGTGGGCTTGCCCTCGGGCATGGGGCCGAGGTCGTCGGCCGAGTGGAAGAGCTTGGGTGTCCATGCGCCCAGCCATTGCACGGTGCCGAAGCGGTGCTCCCACATTTCGGTTTCCCCTTTGGTGCGGACTAGGGGGTATTCAGCGCCCGCGGCTACGGGGATGTCGGAGCGTCCGATGAGCTCGAGCATGCGCAGGGTATGCGCTACTTCAGCCTTCAGCCATTGGTCGCCGGTGACAACCGTGATGCCGAGGACGTCGGTCTTTGGGGACTGGATCAGGACGAGCATCGACTGCTGGTCGGTGCCAGCTGGGCCGGCGGCGTCTTGGTCGATGATGATTTTGCGTTTGGGTCCGTCGGTTGCCTGACTCAGACACGTGAGGAGTGCGACAGTTGCGGCCAGCAAAACTATTCTGCGGGATTTCATCGTTCTCTCCATAATTTAGAAGACCGAGAAGTGTATCAAGTGCTGGTCCAAAAGTTACGAATCGCTTGTCGCTGAGGTCGGTCCGTTTGATACCTGCTCAATTGCCACGAGGCCAACACCATCGCTGAACTCTCGCATGCTGCAACGAACAGTCTGGCCGGGCTGGAATTCCCAGACCTCGCCCTCGGGAACAGTGCCGAGCAGGCGGTAGAGATCACTGCTGATAGCCTCAGCTTCGGCTGAACGCCAAACATCTGTACCTTCATCTAGTAAAGCGACGAAAACTCTCAAGTCTGTCCTTTCGGTGCTCACTGTAATTTGGTTCTAAGACCTTCCGGATAGGCGGCCGATCAGCAGATCGAAAAACCTGGCGGAATCCACATCCACGCCAACGCGAGCGTTGGGCACAAACTTGTCGCGAATGACTGGAGACGTTTTGGTGCTGGCGAGAGTCGGCGCGGATCCGCGAATCGACATGTGCTCGGCGGCTTGCTTTTCCATCTCGGGGCTGCGGCGTAGGTCTCCAGCGCTGGGACTATAGCCTAGCGTTTCTCCGGCGGTCAGTTCGCCGGTGGTCTCGACATCGATGTAGTAGTCCTTGAATTTGAGCAGCGATGGGTCAAGGAACGCGGCGATGGCAAGGGAATCGTGCATGTTGGGGCCG
>Ga0137409_10001726_pt1 | contig 23675 bp, 11 predicted proteins | sample CZODoug1_16funga_FD_122059 | JGI IMG/M metagenome (GOLD analysis project Ga0137409, IMG submission 122059) | Vadose zone soil fungal communities from Angelo Coast Range Reserve, California, USA - CZODoug1_16fungal (Hybrid Assembly) | ecosystem: Environmental > Terrestrial > Soil > Vadose zone...
CCGGCCCCGACCTCGACCTCGACCTCGACCTCGACCTCGACCTCGACCTCGACCCCGACCCCGAAGCCGCCCCGCGAGGCCCGCCCCCTCCCGGTCCGCCCCGTCTCGGAAGCGGCCGGCCTGGCACGCGAGGCCGGGCACGGCCGTCCCGCCGTGCTCCATTTCTGGGCCACCTGGTGCGACGCTTGCCGCGACGAGTTCCCTCGCATCCGCAAGGTGCTCAACCAGCTCCCCGCGCGGAACGTCGGCGTTCTCCTGGTCAGCATCGACCGCCCCGACAAGCTCGACCAGGTGAGGCGCGACCTGCGCCGCTTCGGCGTCTCGGGGCTCCCCGCCGTGGTGCTCGACGCCCCCGACCCGGAGCCGGTCGCGAAGGCGATGGGAGAGCCCGCCTGGGACGGCACGCTGCCGTCGACCTTCGTCTTCGACGGCCAGGGAAAGCTGCGAAAGAGCTTCCTCGGCCGCACCGACGCCGCCGCCCTGGAGGAGGCTCTGCGGGCCGTCCGTTAATCGACATCGCGCTCGCGCCCGGGCCAGACGTGCGACAGAGCGGGGGCCCGCCTCTTGAGTCGCCCCCCCTGCAGGGTACAGGCTGCGCCACATGCAGCGGGAGATGACGGATGGACGGGTCCTCCTCCGCATCACCGGGAGGTTCGACCCGGCCAGCGCGCTCCTCCTCGAGCGCGAGCTGGTCAAGGAAGAGGACAGCGACGAGGTGGTGCTGGACTTCGCCTCGGTGGACGAGCTGGGCGACGCCAGCGTCGCGGTGCTCAGCCACGTGCTGCGCAGCGCGCATTCGCGTTCCTTGCGGGTGCGCGGGCTGCGGCGGCACCACGAGCGCCTGCTCCGGTACTTCGGCATCGAGCTGGACGAGCACGGCGGCGTCCGCGGCGGGCCCGAGTCCCGACACTGAGTATCCGATCCACAAGATCGGCTACCGGCAATCGCATACTGGAACGATCGGAGCGGCGCTCAGCGCCGCCAGGAAGCGGCTTGCGCCGCGGTCGGGTTCACGTAGACCTCGCCTTCATCCGAGTCGAGCGCGATGCGGGTCCCGTTCCCCACCGCGTCGAAGAGCTGCCGCACCCCGCAGGCCACCGGAAGGCCGAGCGCGCTCAGCACCGGCACGCCCGTCGAGTCCTCGGCAGCGCCGGCGCACAGGGCGCCGACGGCCCCGCTCGCCCAACCGCGCAGCGCGGAGAGGCCCGAGAGGTGGACCGCGACGATCAGCTCGCCCCGCCGGACCCGCAGAGGCTCCAGGCCGGCGTAGCGGTGGGCCACCGCGCCCAGGAAAGCCTCCACGTCCACGGCGCGTCTGGCCGCCGGGCCGTGGCTCGCCAGCGTGCGGGCGAACTCGGCCGCGATCCGCTCCAGGGCCAGCGAGGGAGGCAGCCCGGCCGAGAGGTGCTCGAGGGCGCGCTCCTGGAGCCGCACGTCCTCCACCACCGTGGCCGCCTCCTCCAGCTCCCGTACACGGTCGCGGAGCGCCGCCCGTGCGCGCTCTGCAAGGGCCCGGATCTCCTCGCGCTCGGCCGTGAACGCGTTCAGGAGGTCGCTGTGCGGGTCGTCGGAGGAGACCTCGGCGGCGCGCTGGCGCCGGGGCAGCGCGCGGGAGAGCACCTGCGCGGCGCCGAGCACGCGCCCGCGGCCATTCCCGGCGCCGTGCAAGAGCAAGTTGGCGCCCTGCGGGTGCTGCGACTCGAGCACGGCGGTCACGGCGCGGCTCGCCGCGGTGGCCAGCAGCACGTCGGCTTCGGAGAACGGGCCCGCCTCCCGCTGCAGCACCAGGACGCCGCGAGGCCGGGGCCCGGCGAGCAGCGGCAAGGCCAGGAACGCCGGGTAGCGCTCCTCGGCGAGCTGCGGGAAGTATTCGAACTGCTCGATCACGCCCGCGTCGTCCACCGTCATCGGCCGCATGGTCTCCAGCGCCGTACCGGTGATCCCCTGCCCCACCTTGAGCCGCACCTCGCCGAGCACCGCGTCGGGAAAGCCGTGGTTCCCGCGCAGCACGAGGTCGTCCTTGTCCTCCAACACGTAAATCGAGGCGATCGGCGAAGCGCACAGCGGGGAGAGCTGGGCGCACAGGTAGCTCAGCGTCGAGGAGAGCGTGCCCGAATTGGGCCCGGCAGCGAGCCGCAGCGCCGCGTCCAGCCGGCGCGACGGAGGGATGATCTGCAGCGGGACCCGAGGCGCAACCACGGTCCCAGATTAACAGAGGGGTCAACGGCTCGCTCTGGCGGCCCCGCGTGCGGTAGGACTGCGGGGAGATGGGCGAGGGCCCCCTCGATCGCGATGCGGAGCAGCTCCGGCGCCTGGGCTACGCGCAGCAGCTGCTCCGCGACATGGGCGGATTCGCGAACTTCGCCATCAGCTTCTCGATCATCTCGGTCCTCACCGGCGCGGTGACGCTATACGGCCACGGCTTGAGGTACGGCGGCCCGCTGGAGATGACCCTTGGCTGGCCGCTGGTGTCGCTCCTCACCCTGCCCGTCGCCGCCTCGCTGGCGCAGCTCGCCTCGAGCTACCCGACCGCCGGCGCGCTGTACCACTGGGCCTCCCTCCTCGGCGGGCGCGGAGCCGGATTCTTCACCGCCTGGCTGAACTGCATCGGCCAGTTCGCCATCACCGCCGGCATCGACTACGGCCTCGCGCAGTTCGTCGCGGCGCTGCTGGGCCTTCCACCTGGGCGGGCCGTCCTGGCCGTCTACGCGGCCGTCCTCGTCAGCCACGCCGTCTTGAACCACCTCGGCGTGCGGCTCGTCGCCCGGCTCAACGACCTCTCTGCCTGGGTGCACATCGCCGGGGTGGCGGTGATCGCCGTCGCCCTGACCGCCTTCGCGCCGCGCCAGCCGGCGGAGTTCCTGCTCACCCGCTTCACCGACGCTCCACGTCCGTACTGGCTCGGGTTCCTCCTCGGCCTGCTGCAGGCGGGCTGGACCTTCACCGGATTCGACGCCAGCGCCCATGTCTCCGAGGAGACGCGCGATCCCACCCGGACGGCGCCCTGGGGGATCTTCCTCTCGGTGGCGGTGAGCGGGCTGGCCGGCTGGGTGCTGCTGCTGGCGGTGACGCTCGCCATCGGCGACCTGGGCGCCGCGGCGGCCGCGGACAACCCGTTCGTCTTCGTGTTGCGCGCCGCGCTCGGCACGCGAGCCGGCGGCGCGCTGGTCTGGGTGGCGATCGTCGCCATGTGGTTCTGCGGGCTCTCGTCGGTCACCTCGAACTCGCGCATGCTGTTCGCCTTCGCGCGCGACGGCGGGCTGCCCTTGTCGCGACACCTGGCGTCGGTGTCGGAACGCTACCGCTCGCCGCACGTGGCGGTCTGGGTCTCCGCCGCGGCGGCTTTCGCGGTGGCGATCTGGGCGCACGCCTACTCGGCGATGACCGCGCTGAGCACCATTGCGCTCTACGCCAGCTACGGGCTGCCCATCTTCGTCGGCCTGCGCGCGCGCCGCAGCGGCCGATGGACGCGCTTCGGGCCGTGGCACCTCGGTCGCTGGTCGACGCCGGTGAACGTCGCCGCGCTGGTCTGGATCGGCACCTTGACCGTCCTGTTCGTCCTTCCTCCCAACCAGGTCGCCGGCTACACGTTCGGGGGGGCGCTCGCCTTGCTGGGGGCGTACTGGTTCTTCTGGATGCGGGCCCGGTTCAAGGGCCCGCCGGTGCGAGAGGCGTGACGTTCCGGCGACGCCGCGCGTCGTTGTGCGGGGCGGGGTTCCGGGCTACACAACCGGTCAGTCCCGCAGTGGAGGCAACCTGATGCAAGGTCAGACTTCCGCCCGCACGCCTCGCAACCTGGAGCACGCCGTGGTCCGGTTCGCCGGGGACTCGGGCGACGGCATGCAGCTCACCGGCACCGAGTTCACCCGCGAGGCGGCGCTCCACGGAAACGACCTGGCCACTTTCCCGGATTTCCCGGCGGAAATTCGCGCGCCGGCGGGCACCACCGCGGGTGTCTCCGGGTACCAGATCCAGTTCGCGGCGCACGAGGTGTTCTCGGCCGGCGACCAGCCGGACACGCTGGTGGCGATGAACCCGGCCGCGCTGAAGGTGCACCTCGGCGACCTCAAGAAGAGCGGGCTGCTGGTGGTCAACGAGGCCGCCTTCACCCCGGCGGACTTGACCCGCGCCGGCTGGAAGTCGAACCCGCTCACCGACGGCAGTCTCGAGGGGTACCGCGTAATCCAGGTCGACTTCGACAAGCTGGTGACGCTCGCCTGCCAGGACTTGAGCCTGCCCGCGAAGGACGTGCAGCGGACGAAGAACTTCTTCGCGCTGGGATTCGTCTTCTGGCTCTACTCGCGCGACACGGCGCGCGAGGAGAGCTCCATCCGCGAGCGCTTCGCCAAGCGGCCCGACCTGGCCGAGGCGAACGTGCGCGCCTTCAAGGCCGGCTACTACTACGGCGAGACCACCGAGGCCGCCGACGCGCCCTACCAGATCGCCCCCGCGCGCCTGCAGCCGGGCACGTACCGGAACGTGATGGGTTCCACCGCCATCGCCCTGGGGCTCATCGCGGCGGCGCGGCAGGCGGGCTTGCGGCTGTTCTTCGGAAGCTACCCGATCACGCCGGCGAGCGACGTGCTGCACGAGCTGGCCAAGCACCGGCAGTACGGAGTCACCACCTTCCAGGCGGAGGACGAGATCGCCGCCGTCACGGCGTCCATCGGCGCTTCGTTCGGCGGCGCGCTGGGGGCCACCGCCTCGAGCGGGCCCGGCGTCGCGCTGAAGACCGAGGCGATCGGCCTGGCGCTGATGATCGAGCTGCCCCTGGTGATCGTGGTCGCGCAGCGGGGCGGCCCCTCCACGGGCCTGCCCACCAAGACCGAGCAATCGGACCTCTTCCAGGCGGTCTACGGCCGCAACGGCGAGTCGCCGGTGCCCGTGCTCGCCACCCGCTCCCCCGCCGACTGCTTCGACGCCTCCATCGAGGCCTGCCGCATCGCCATCGAGTATCGTACACCCGTTATATTATTGTCGGACGGCGCCATCGGGACCGGCAGCGAGCCCTGGAAGCTGCCCGACATCGAGGCGCTGCCGCGCATCGACCCCAAGCTCCGCACCGACCCGGTCGGCTTCCACCCTTACGATCGCGATCCCGAGACGCTGGCCCGCCCCTGGGCCGTCCCCGGAACGAAGGGGCTCGAGCACCGCCTGGGAGGCCTGGAGAAGGACGCACTCACCGGCAACGTCAGCTACGACGCGCAGAACCACGAGAGGATGGTGCGGACGCGCGCGGAGAAGGTGCAGCGGGTCGCGCGTACCTACCCGCCGACGGAGGTGGCCGGCGATCCGGACGGTGACGTGCTGGTGATCTCCTGGGGCGGCACGTACGGCTCGGTCACGCAGGCGCTCATCGACGTGCGCGCCGCGGGAGTGCGCGTGGGCCACGTCCACCTTCGCTACATCTTCCCCTTGCCCGTCGACCTGCTGGAGATCGCGGGGCGCTACCGGAACGTGCTGGTGCCCGAGCTGAACCTGGGACAGCTGCGCCTCCACCTGCGCGGGCAGCTGGGCCTGGAGACGGTCGGCCTCAACAAGGTGCAGGGCAAGCCCTTCCACGTGGCCGAGGTGCGGAGCGCGATCGAGAAGCTCGCGCCGCGGGCCAAGGAGATCGCATGACCGGCAAGCTGAACCTCGTCAAGAAGGACTTCGTCAGCGATCAGGAGGTGCGCTGGTGCCCGGGCTGCGCCGACTTCGCCATCCTCGCCACCGTGCAGAAGGTGATGCCGGAGCTGGACGTGCCGCGCGAGAACATCGTGTTCGTCAGCGGCATCGGCTGCTCGAGCCGCTTCCCCTACTACATGAACACCTATGGCATGCACGGCATCCACGGCCGCGCCCCCGCCATCGCGACGGGCCTGAAGATGGCGCGGCCCGAGCTGACGGTGTTCGTGGTGACCGGCGACGGCGACGGGCTGTCGATCGGCGGCAACCACCTCATCCACGCACTGCGCCGCAACGTGGATCTCAAAATCCTGCTCTTCGACAACCGCATCTACGGGCTCACCAAGGGCCAGGCCTCGCCCACCAGCGAGCTGGGCAAGAAGACCAAGTCGAGCCCCTACGGCACGGTGGATCGCCCCTTCAACCCGCTCACCCTGGCGCTCGGCGCCGGGGCGACGTTCGTCGCCCGGAGCGTGGCGACGGACACCGCCCACCTCGCGCAGGTGCTGCGGCGCGCGGCGGCGCACAAGGGGGCCGCGTTCGTCCACATCTGGCAGAACTGCCCGGTGTTCAACGACGCAGCCTTCGACGAGTGGTCCGAGCGCGAGGTCCGCGACGACGCGCTGCTCAAGCTGGAGCACGGGAAGCCGCTGGTGTTCGGCAAGGCGAAGGAGAAGGCGCTGCGGATCGGCGACGGCTTCCGCCTGGAAGCGGGCCCGGCCGGCGCCACCGCGCTGGTGCACGACGAGACCCGCGACGACCTGGCATTGGCAATGGCGCTGGCGGCCCTCGAGCCGCCCCTTCCGCAACCGATGGGGGTCCTGCGCGCCGTGCAGCGGCCCACCGTCGACGCGCTGGCGCGCCAGCAGGAGGAAGAGGCGGCCCGCAAGCGGCCCCCCGACCTCCACGCGCTCCTCCACTCCGGCGACGTCTGGGACGTCGGTACGGACTAAAAGCGGGTTCACGCAGGGTACGCCGAGGTCGCAGATTTTTTTCGCGCAGAAGATCCCTCCGCGAACTCTGCGTGAAATCGTTGAGTCGCGCAGCGTGGCAGCGTATCCAAGAGGCATGCGCAGGCGATTCGGACCGCTCGAGGCGTCGGTGCCGCCCGTCGGGCAGGGGACCTGGCAGCTGGAGCATCACGACCGCGGCGAGGTGGTGAGGGCGCTCCGGCGCGGGCTCGAACTGGGCCTCACCCACGTCGACACCGCGGAGATGTACGGCGACGGCAAGGTCGAGGAGATGGTCGCCGAGGCGATCGAAGGGCGGCGCGACGAGGTGTTCCTCGTCTCCAAGGTGCTCCCCTCCAATGCCTCGCGGCGCGGAACCGTCGCTGCCTGCGAGCGCTCGCTGCGGCGGCTCCGCACCGACCGGCTGGACTGCTATCTGCTCCACTGGCCCTCGGAGCAATACCCGCTCGAGGACACGCTCGCCGCGTTCGAGGAGCTGCGCCGGGGGGGCGCGATCCGCTCCTACGGCGTGAGCAACTTCGACGAGGACCTGCTCCGCAAGGCCGTCTCGCTCGCCGGTACCGCCAAGATTGCTTGCAACCAGGTGCTCTACCACCTCGAGGAGCGGCACGCCGACGCTGGCCTCATCCCGTTCTGCGAGGAGCTGGGCATCGCCTTCGTGGGTTACAGCCCGTTCGGGTCGGGCAGCTTCCCCGCGCCCCAGTCGCGCGGAGGCAAGGTGCTCGCCGAGATCGCCCGCGAGCACGGCGCGACACCCAGGCAGGTGGCGCTCGCTTTCCTCACCCGGCGCCCCTCGCTGTTCACCATCCCCAGGTCGAGCCGGGTCGAGCACACCGAGGAGAACGCCGGCGCCCTGAAGCTGAAGCTCACCCCGGAAGAGCTGACGAAGATCGACGCCGCCTTCCCGGTGCGCCGCAGCCGCGAGCTGCCCACGCTGTGAAGACGAACGCGGCGCGCATCCTGGAGGGCCTCGGCATCCGGTACGAGCTGCGCGACTACGCGGTCGACGAGGAGGACCTCTCGGCGGAGAACGTCGCGCGCAAGGTCGGCCTGCCGCCGGAGCAAGTCTTCAAGACGCTGGTGGCGCGCGGCGACCGCACGGGCGTGCTGCTCGCGGCCGTGGCGGCGAACGCGCAACTCGACCTCAAGGCGCTGGCGCGCCTGACCGGCGATCGCAAGGCCGACACGGTTCCGCTGAAGGAGGTGCAGCCGCTGACGGGATACGTGCGTGGCGGCGTGACGGCCCTGGCGTGCAAGAAGGACTACCCGGTGTTCGCCGACGAGACGATCGAGCTGTTCGAGGTGGTTTCCGTCTCGGCGGGCGTGCGCGGCACGCAAATCGTGCTCGCCCCCGCCGACTTCCTTCGCGCCACGCGCGCGCGCGTCGGGCCGATCGCGAAGGCCGGCTGACGCGAGCGGCCTCGACTGATCGTGCGCCTCGTCCTATTCGAAGTGCGCGTTCGCGACCGGCAAGACCTTGAGGCCCGCGGGATTGTTGTCCGCCCAGTTCACCAACCCGATCTGCACTCCGCGCAACCGCGAAGCGTAGTTCACCAGCCCGATGGCCAGCCCGCGCTGCTCGCCCAGGACGCGGTTGAAGGCGCTGATCGAGACCCCCTCGACCCTTCCGCCCTCCGCGAGGTGGAAATACGCCGGTGCGATCACGACGCCCTGGACGTCCTTGCCGCCGGCGGCCAGAGCGATCGCGAGACCCTGGATGCGCGGAGCACCCACGCCCAGGCCCGCGATCGCGACGCCCTGGATCGTGCCTCCCGCCCCGGCCGCCAGCCCGGCCAGCGCGACGCCCTGCATGTCGCGGCCGGTTCCAACGGCGAGCCCGCCCACGACGAGGCCTTGCACGCCGTCGCCGGCGCCCACGCCGAGGCCGCCCAGCGCGATCCCGCGGAGCCGGCCGCCAGTGCCTACGCCGACACCGCCGAGGGCGATGCCTTCGAGGCCCCCGCCGACCCCGACGCCCAGACCGGCGGCGAAGAAGCCCCGCGCCCGACCACCCGTGCCGATGCCCAGGCCGCCGAATCCGATCCCGGTAAAGTTCCCGCCCGCGCCCGCGCCGAGACCTCCGGCGAGCAGGCCGTACACGTCGCCTCCCGCGCCGGCGCCCAAGCCTCCCGCCGCGATGCCGATGACGTTCCCGCCCGTCCCCGCGCCGAGCCCTCCGAGCAGGATGCCCCGCACACCGACACCCGAGCCGACGCCGAGCACGCCCGCCGCAACGCCGTCGAGCCTCTCGTTCGCCGCCACGCCGAATCCGAGCGCCATGCCCCGCACATTTCCCGCGCCGGTCAGCGGCAGGCCGAGGGCGAGCCCGTCGACCTCGCTCTTCTCGGCGCGCTTGTCGGGGATCCAGATGGTGGCGTTCACGCCGTGCGCGGCGAAGGGCGCGGTGTCGCGGAAGTTCAGCCGCAGCCCGTCGACGTGCCGCGAGTTCCCGATGCCGATGCCGAAGTCGTGGACAGTGAGGTCGAGGCTCCAGGGCCGCGGCTCTTCCTGCTGGGCGCGCGCGGCGCCGCAGAGGAGCGCGGCGGCGAGCAGGGCGGCGGCCGGAAATCGGATCGGTGGCGCGCGCACGCGACGATCATACGCGCGGCGGGGGCGCTCCATTTCACCCCGCCCGACTGAGGGGCGAAACGGCTGTGGCACAGCGCGTCGCTTTGGACTAGATCGGCAGCGAACGGAGAAGGACATCATGCCCAGCCCGTACCTGAAGGAGCTCCGCGCGGGTAGCAAGATCGCGCGCCTGGCCTCGCTCCCCACCGCCCGCGAGAAGTTCCCCGGCGTCGCGCGCATGCCCGTCTGCCTGCGCATCGTGCTCGAGTCGCTGCTGCGCAACCTGGACGGCAAGCGGGTGCGCGACGAGGACGTGAAGAACCTCGCCTCCTGGCGGCCGCGCGCCGAGCGGGAGGAGGAGATCCCCTTCGTGGTCTCGCGCGTCCTCCTGCAGGACTTCACCGGCGTGCCGCTGGTCGTCGACCTGGCCGCCATGCGCAGCGCGGTGAAGCGCGCCGCGCAGGACCCGAAGCTGGTCGAGCCCGAGGTGCCGGTCGACCTGGTGGTGGATCACAGCGTCCAGGTCGACTTCACCCGGGTGGCGAATGCGCTACAGCTCAACATGGGCATCGAGTTCAAGCGCAACCGGCCCCGGTACGAGTTCCTCAAGTGGGGCATGCAAGCGTACGACGGGCTCAAGATCGTCCCGCCCGGCATCGGCATCGTGCACCAGGTGAACCTCGAGCATCTGGCCAAGGGCATCCTCGAGAAGGACGGCGTGGTCTATCCGGACACGCTGGTCGGCACCGATTCGCACACCACCATGATCAACGGCCTGGGCATCGTCGCCTGGGGGGTGGGCGGCATCGAGGCCGAAGCTGCCATGCTGGGCCAGCCGGTCTACATCCTCACGCCCGATGTAGTGGGCGTGAGCCTCTCCGGAAAGGTCCGCTCGGGCGTCACCGCCACCGACCTGGTGCTCACCGTCACCGAGATGCTGCGCAAGGCGAAGGTGGTGGGCAAGTTCGTCGAGTTCCATGGCGAGGGCGCGGCGGCGCTGGCGGTACCCGAGCGCGCCACCATCGCCAACATGGCGCCCGAATACGGCGCCACGATGGGCTACTTCCCCGTCGACGAGCTGACCTGCCAGTACCTGCTGGCGACCGGCCGCCCCAAGGAGCTGGTCGACCGGGTGCGGGCGTACTACCAGGCGCAGGAGCTCTTCGGGATCCCGAAGAAGGGCCAGATCGACTACTCGCAGGTGCTCGAGCTGGACCTCGGCTCGGTGAAGCCGAGCGTCAGCGGGCCCAAGCGGCCGCAGGACCGCATCGAGCTGCCCTCGCTGAAGGGGAAGTTCCTCGATCTGCTGCAGGCGCCGGCGCCCGACGGCTACGGCAAGCCGAAGGACGAGGTCGGCAAGCGGTTCCACGAGGTCGCCGAGCCCTTGCCGGTGGAGACCGTCACCGGCGGCGGCGCGCAGGACCCCGAGACCGTCCCCGAGGTGAAGGAGAATGGCCTCAGCCACAAGGACACCAACCCGCTCACCGAGACCGAGATGATGACCAACCGGCCCACGCCCGACCGCGTGCCGCCGCAAGAGGTGCACCCGATCAAGGTGCCGGTGGATATCGGGCACGGCGACGTGCTCATCGCGGCCATCACCTCCTGCACCAACACCTCGAACCCTTCGGTGATGCTCGCCGCGGGCATCCTGGCGAAGAAGGCGGTGGAGAAGGGCCTCAATGTGCGGCCCGAGGTGAAAACTTCGCTCGCCCCTGGCTCGCGCGTCGTCTCGCGCTACCTGGAGAAGACCGGCCTGCAGCCGTACCTCGACAAGCTCGGCTTCGTGACGGTCGGCTACGGCTGCACCACCTGCATCGGCAACTCCGGCCCGCTCGAGCCGCACGTCGAGCAGATCGTCACCAAGAACGACGTGGTGGCGGCGAGCGTGCTCTCCGGCAACCGCAACTTCGAGGCGCGCGTACACCAGAGCATCAAGGCGAACTTCCTCATGAGCCCGCCGCTGGTGGTGGCCTTCGCCATCGCGGGCCGGGTGAACATCGACCTCGAAAAGGACCCCATCGGCCTGGGCCGCGACGGCAAGCCCGTGTACCTGCGCGACGTGTGGCCCACCCCGGAGGAGCTGAACCAGGCCCTGGGCGCAGTGGCGGACGCCGACATGTACCGGAAGAACTACGGCGGCGACCTGTCCCGCGAGAGCCGGGAGTGGTCCGAGATCCCCGCCGGCACCGGACTCGTCTACGCCTGGAACCCTCAGTCCACATATATCCGCGAGCCCCCCTATTTCGAGGGCTTCAAGGACCGCCCGGCCCGGCGCGAGGACATCCGCGCGGCGCGCCCGCTGGCGATCTTCGGCGACTCGGTGACGACCGACCACATCAGCCCGGCGGGATCGATCAAGCCGAGCTCACCCGCCGGCAAGTACCTCCAGGAGCACGGCGTCCCCGTGGAGGACTTCAACAGCTACGGCGCCCGCCGCGGCAACCACGAGGTGATGGTGCGCGGCACCTTCGCCAACGTCCGCATCAAGAACCTGATGGTGCCGGGCGTGGAGGGCGGCGTGACCATCCTCCAGCCCGACGGGACGAAGACCAGCATCCACGAGGCCTCCCTCGCCTACGAGAAGCGCGGCACGCCTCTCATGGTCTTCGCCGGCTCCGAGTACGGCACCGGCAGCTCCCGCGACTGGGCAGCGAAGGGCAGCGCGCTCCTGGGCGTCAAGGCGGTGGTGGCGAAGAGCTTCGAGCGCATCCACCGCAGCAACCTGGTCATGATGGGTGTCCTCCCCTGCCAGTTCGCCGAGGGCACCGACGCGGGGACTCTGAAGCTCGACGGAAGCGAGAACTTCGATTTGCTCGGCATCGCCGAGCCGCAGCCCCGCGGCAAGGCCCGGCTAGTCATCCACCGCAAGTCCGGCGCCACGGACGAGGTGCCGGTCACGGTGCGCATCGATACGCCGATCGAGGTGGAGTACTACAAGCACGGCGGCATCCTGCCCTACGTGCTAAGGCAACTCCTCGGCATGGCGTGAACTCGGAGCGGTGCGCGTATGGGCCCGCTCACGTGCTCGAGTCACTTTGAACCATCGCCCTTCGGCGGAAGCCCTGCAACAGTTCGCGCCCGCGCAAGCGCACTCTCGATCTCGTCGCGAAAGCTCGGATGGAGCCTTCGGGATCGTGCGGCGCGGTGTTCAAGGTCTTCAATAAGCCCCGCTGCTTTGCGAAGACCCGCGCGCGAGCCTCTCGCGGCTTGGGCCGCCATCGCGCAGACGAGAATACGGCGATCGAAGGACGAGTACCCGAGTCGCTCAATACGCCTGAGGTAGGGCGCAAATAAAGCCCAAGGAGCGGAGCTCGTCGCCACGAGAAGGTCCTCAGTTATCCGCCTTTGTATCTCTCGTGTTTCAGTTCCCTCAGACGCCTCCTTCAGGAGTGCCTTCTCAAGACGTTTATAAGCTTCCACCTTCTCCCTTACGCCGGCATGCCTTAACGACAGCGCCAACTGGTCGCGCTCTCGAGCGCAGCGGAGAAGTAGCCGTTCTGCCGGTCTCATTGCGGACATGGCAACCTCTTGCCGTTCCAAGTATATAGCGCAGGTGGCCAGAAGCCGTTCGATCTACAGTAGTGCAGACATTTTATACGGCATTGTGGTGTGTCGGAAGGATTACGATATTTGTACACGCTGCATCATCGATCCTCGGGGCATCATCTACCTCTCCTGATGAATTTTGGCGGTGCCGGCGGAGTTCTGAGGAGTTCGCTGATCTTGAGTCGGTCCGCTTCTGACAATTCAGGCATCTCCGGTCTATCCCAAATCTGCTCGCATGGAAGATGAGCGGCGGTAGTATCCTGGGCTCTGCCGTTTTGCGCGTAGATGCGTTGGCCGGATAGTTCGTTAAGGATACAGCTCTTACCGTCCTGTTCGCGCAGAAGAAGAATGAAAACGCTTTTACGCAGAATTGGCTCTACCTTCTTGATCAATCCCGGATCGTGCAGATGTTGCGCTCGGACGGGACCCACCGAAGCGATATGGATGGGGAATCCCGGGGGGTGATCCTCCTCCCTCCAGTCCATCGGGGCTGGATAAATCTGAATCACCAGCGCTACACTACCGACGGTCCATATGTATCCATCTATCAGTCTCGACGCCTTTATTTGAGCTAACGCCCACCGAAGCTCGGTGTCGTCGCCGTGGAACTCCGGAAAGGCACCCTCGCTCGGGCTTGCTAGTCCGACCATTATTGCAAGAACGATCGCTCTTTTGAATCGTCTCACGGACAATTGTCGCCTCCTCCTGAGATCTGGGGACACCATACGCAACTCCATGCCAACTCGCGTGAGTCCTGACTCGGCGGTCGGATACGTAATTCGTCCGAACTGCATTCGCGGAATGGCTGGTACACGGGCGACATGGCTCGCATGGCCCGCGGCGTCGTCCCCGCCTTGCCACACCACGTCACGCAACGCGGTAACCGCCGACAGCGGACGTTCTTCTGCCCTGACGATTACCTCCTCTACATCGCTCTGATGGCGGAATGGTGCGACCGCTATGGAGTCCAGGTCTGGGCTTGCTGCCTCATGCCGAACCATGTCCACCTCATTGCAGTTCCCGGCTCGCCCGATGGCCTGCGCGGGGCCATCGGTGAAGCACACCGGCGCTACACGACTAAGATCAACAAGCGAGAGGGCTGGCGCGGTCATCTTTGGCAGGGCCGCTTCGCTTCTTACGTCATGGACGACCGATACGCACTTGCCGCTGCAAGGTACGTCGAGCTCAACCCCGTTCGCGCCGGCCTCGTCACCCGCGCCGAAGACTATCCTTGGAGCAGCGCGCGCGCTCATCTTCTCGGCCACGACGACTGCCTGGTCAGGGTGGCGCCGTTGCTCGCGCGCTCCGGCGACTGGCTCTCGTTTCTAGGCGAAGGGGCCAATGCCGAGGACTCGCATTCGCTTCGCAGGCATGAAAGCACCGGACGACCTCTCGGCAGCGATGCCTTTGTGCACAATCTCGAGCGGGTGTTGGGTCGCATCCTCAGGCGGCGGTCACCAGGACCGGCGCCCAAAAGAGGCGCCGATCGCACGCCATGACGCTGCGTGGCAGTCCCTTGGCACGGCGGGTTGAGTATGGTGTCCCCGTATACCCCCAGTTGTCTTCCCAGGCCACCCAGCCACCAACGGCTGCCACTTCCGCGCCCCGTCGTACGCCGGTAGCGTCGTGTATTCCGGTCTCGTCCGCGTAGCACACCAAATGCACGAAGCACCCGCTTCCGACAGTGAGCCAACCCACCTCTACCACCACGATAGAGAGTGGCTCAAGGCGAGTCCTAATCTAGGGAGTAGCCCGCCCGCTGGGCTCTTTCAAAGCGGGAAAACTCGGGTCAGGGGTGAAGTGCAGCCTGTTTCCGTCCTGCGCGGCGGTTCTGGGTGCCCCCAGGTCGTTCCGAGGAGCCTTAACGGTCGGTTTACGTCCGCCCTCCCCTCCCGGCCGATTCGCCCACGCTCCCGGGCATTGACGCGACCTCCTCTAGAACGTCTTGTTGGTTCATAGGGAATCAGCCGGTCCGTAAATGGAGCAAACCAATTCAATTAGGCACACGGCGAGGCCAAATCGCAGCCCGCACCGTTTTGTCGTGAGCGTCATCTCCGGCAATCGACTACCCTATGTTGACCGGTTCGGCTGTTCACCTACCGGTGTTGGAATCTTGCGAAATACAATCGTGACATCTACCTGCAAATTATCCCACGAGATGGCATATCCGTGTGCAAGGGCAAAGAACAGTAACTCGTGAAAGCGCAGGAGCAGGACCGTAAACCATAAGGAGAAGTTGTCCCTCTCCGGCAAGCGCTTACCAGATTTGTATGCGACGGCAGCAGCACTTATTTTCGGAAGTTGGGCCCTCAACACTCGTGCACGCCAGCCCCGGGCACGAACTTCGACGTCGTTTCCCTTCTCCAATGCGCGATGCGCGTCCGCATGCCAGCGTCCTTGCCCAATGGATACTGTCAACATGTTCTTAGTGGCCTCGGGTCATGCAAGCGGCATACACCAGCGTTGCGGCCAATGCACACGCGGCCCGAGCAACGTAGGTAGAGCGGGTTTGGCAAAATCCGATCATTACATCAAAGGCCGCCTTGCAACCGGTGCCCGGTGGCGGAGGTCCCCTCGGCGGTGGCGGCGGCGGTGGGCCGATGATCGGAGTTGTCGGCGGTGGAGGCGGAGGTTTGGGAAACTCTTGACAAAGAGTAGGCGTTCCACCCGCACCAGGTCCGGGGCCTGGGCCGGGTGCGGGACCCCCACCAGGGCCGGTTGGCTCATCGGGACCGACGTCCCGGGAACCGCCGGCACCGCCGGAATCGCCGCCAGCGCCGCCGCAAAACTCACCTTCACAACGGCTAGTGCCGCCTCCGCCAGACTGGCCACCACCGCCCGCGGGCGTCTCCATGCGCCCACTCGGGTCAAAGAAATTTATCGGATCACCATGAACGTACGCGTATAAGTCCGTGTCTCCGGCGTCGAAACGGAAGACATCCTTGCTGAGCCACCTGCCTAGGATCGAATCGTATTGCCGTGCACCAAGATGCACTAAGCTGGTATCGCGGTCGCGCAGGCCACCAGCGAAGCCAAACGGCTGGAAGGCCGCTGCCGTGTCGACGAGTACGGTTCCAAACTCATCATAGTCAATTCGTTCCGCGACGGAACCCGTCGATGCGTTTATGACTAGTCGGACGCTACCGACCTGATCCGTGATAATGCGATAAGTGATGTTACCGATCACCATATATTCGGGGACGTTGATGCGGGTACCGTAAACAAACTGCGCTTTGATCGTACCCGCCCCATCGAGCCACAAAACCGGCTGCAGTTGCTTACGGTAGAGGAAAGTCTCAACTACCACGCCGTTAATCTTCTTGGCGATCCGACGATTCAGTCCGTCAACGATGTAGTCAATTATGGTGCCGTTTGGCAAGGTGATCCTGCGTAGGTTTCCAAATGAGTCGTGCCTGTACACGGTCGTCCCGTTAGGGCACGTCTTTGCTTGCTGGGAGCCGTCCGGCTCGTACGAGTAGGTGCAGCTCCCGTAGCTGAGCAGACGATCCTGCGCGTCGTACGCCGGCGAGGCGATCAGGCTGGGACCAGTCAGGCGGTTCCCGGCGGCGTCGTAGTCATAGTGTGAGACTGGTGCTCCATCCTTGGTTACGTCGGTCAGGCGACCGCGCGCGTCGTAACTGTATCCGTAGACGTGCTGCTCGCCGGCGACTGTTTCCGTTTTGGTCACGATTCGCCCGAGCGCATCGCGCGTTCCGTAGTTGACCGAGTACAGCGGAGTCGTTCCGAAAGACGACGAGTAAGTCTGCTCAGCGCCGAAGGCGTCGTAGGTCCGCGATTCGGCGACGTTTTCCAGTGTCGTGCCGGTCACGAAGCCCGTCGCTGTCGAGCGCGTGATGCTGAGCACCCCCGCCGTGGTGAGCCACGAGTCGTTGTCATAACCCCAAGTAATGCTCTGGCCTCCCGTCACGGCCTCACTTGCCAGCCGGAAATCGGCGTCGTAGGTGCGCGCAAGAGTACCTGTCGCCGGGCCTCCGGAGAAGGTTGTCGTTAGGAGCAGCGGCCCATCGTAGGTGTAGCTCAACGTGTTGCCGTCCGCGGCCGTAATTGACGCGATGCGGCCGCTCGCGGGCAGGTACGTATAGGAGTTCATGCCGGCGCTGAAGCCCAGCGTGAGTAACCGGCCGTTTACGGGATCGTAGCTGGGGACGAGTGACGCGAGGCCGTCGGGAGCGACCCTGGTGATGTTCTGGTCAAGGTCGTAGCTCGTATGCACGTGGCCCGCGCCGTTCGCGTCCACCGCGGGTGGAACGTAGTCCTGCTCGAGGTCACCGCTCTGGTACGAGAACGTGTGCGCAGATCGCCCGGGCGGCGTCAGCGAGACCAAGTTGCCGCTCCCATCGTGGCCTGCCGAGATGACGTTTAGGTCGGGCAGGATACTGCTGACGGGGCGGTTGGCGCCATCGTAACCTAGGCTCACGGTATACAGCGGGTCCGTTATCGATTGCAGCCTGCCTAACGCGTCGTACGCGAACGCGTACATGCGCGTTCCTTGCGTAACCGTCTGCGGCCGGCCGAGCAGATCGTACTGGATGCTCAGCGGAAACATCCCCGGCGGCTGCACCTGGATCGTGCGACCCAAGGGGTCCAGCGTCGTGACCGTCTGGCGGCCGACCGGCGTGAGCCGGGTCTTTGTCCTGCCAGCCGCATCGAATGTCGATCTGTATGACTTGCCGTTCACGGTGACCTGGTCGACGAGTGAGGTGAGGCTGAGCGGATCGTTCGGATTCGATAGGCTTACGAAACGGGAGCGTGCCTCCGTTCGCGTGAGTCCGGAGGGTGTGCGCATCGTGGTCGACGCGACCGATGCCTGGATGCCAAACCGTGGATCCGGGGTAACGGTGCTCGAAATGGAGGTACCATCTGGCCGCGTGATGGAGGTGGATTCATCCGCATTCCGTTTCACGGTGGTGAGCAGCCCAGCCGGGTCTCGGGACGTCCTCGTTTCCGTATCGCCCGTCGCTGAGCGCGAGATACCGTACGTTTCGGTCCGACCCAGCGCCGTGCGGTAGGTCACCGATGTCGGCGCAAGTACCCCGCCGCGATCCAGCGTCACGAAGCTTCCGTCAGGTGGAGTGTCCTTGGTGAGGAATCCGTCCGAGTCGTACTCGTAGAGACTTTGCCCGCCGCGAGCGTTCACGTACTGCGTAAGCAGACCGCCCGTATGTCGATCGCCGGCGACGACTGGCTTGTACGCCAACTGCACCATCTCGCTGTTCGGGTTCGTGACCGTGTGCAAGTAGCCGTCTGAATCGACGGCCACGTTGGTTTGCTGGCCGTATGGACCGACGATCGCGGTCGGATTCCCCTGTCCGTCGCGCTGCACGGTCGTGACGTTTCCGTCGCGGTCGGTGACCGAGACGAGGCGATTGGCGGAGTCGTAGCCGAACAACTGCAGCTGCGCGTTGGTGAGAGCGTCGAGCGTGCGCAGATGGCGTCCGCGCGAATCGAAGACGTAGACCTCGCTCGCGTCGGACGAAGGAACGATGATGTTGGTGAGCGTCACCTTCCGTTTCGCGCCAGCGGCCGCCACGCGGGCGACGCGGTACATGTTGTCCTTGATCCCGGCATAGATCTCGCCGGCCGGACCGATTGCCACTTCCTGGAGCAAACCGAGAGCGGTCGCGGGCGCCGGGCAGTTGTTCCCGGTGCACCCCGGCGCGGCCGAGCCCGGTCCACCAAGAAAACCGTTGCCCGCGACCGTATCGATGATCCCGAGCGGAGTGACGCGACGGACCGTCGCACGTCCGTAAGACGCGATGAAGAGTGTCGAATCCGGCGCTACCGCCAGCGAGAACAGGGAGGATCCCAGCCCCGCGCTGGTGGCAGGACCACCGTCGCCGACCGTATTGTTTGGGATTCCGGACCCGCAATTCAGACCCGACCCGGCCACGGTGGTGATGATCCCATCGGGGGTGACCTTGCGGACCCGTTGGTTGCAGCTGTCGCCGATGTACAGCGAGCCATCCGGCCCGAGCGCTACGCCCCCGGGGTGGCTCAACCTGGCCTGGAGCGCCGGCCCGCCGTCACCGGAGAACGCTCCAAAGCTGTTGGGATCGGGCGCGGGGCCGCTCCCCGCAGCGGTGCGGAGGATCCCGTCGGGTCCGATTGTCCGCACGCGATGATTCGCCTCCTCGGAGAAGTACAGCGTTCCGTCGCGAGCGATTGCGATCGAGCCACGTCGATCGAGGGCGAGCGCGGCAGACAAAGCCGGCGTCCCGTCCGGACTGAAGCCGATCGAGCCGAGCGCGCCGTTCCCTGCGACCGTGAAGACGCGCCCATCGGGCGTCACCTTCCGGATCCGAGCCATGTCCGCGTCTTCGTAGTACAGCGTACCGTCCGAGGCCAGAGCGAGACCGGCTGCAAAGTGGATGTTTGCCTGCGAAGCCAACACGCCGTCTGCGTCCGAGCCCGAAAGAAACGGCTTTCCCGCAAAGATGTGAAAGATCCCGTCGGGCGTGACGCGACCGACAATTCCGCGCGGGGGATCGGAGAAGTACACGGACGCGTCGGGGCCGACCGCGAGCCCGTTGGGGCCAGCGAGATCGACTGTGGTCGCGGGAACCCCGTCCGTGATTGGAGTACCTCGCCCCTGTCCATCTGCTCCGAGCCGGCCGGTTCCGGCGACGAAGTCAATCACGTAGCGATTCAGATCGTCGACACGCTGGACGCCTCCGTCGCCGCGAATGACCGTCCTGCTGGGCACATCGAGCATGTGCTGTGCCGAGAGCGTCCATCCCCCGATGCTCGCCGGTTTGACGTTCCATCCGCCGATCGTGGTCTTCGCGAGAGCGCACACGTCGAATACCTGGGAGAAGGGCCCGACGTTGCGAACGACGAGGGTCGCGCCGCTCAACGCAGGTTGACGGAACGACGCTCCGTTCTCTTCCGGGGTACCGTATCCGACGCTTGGATAGTTGTAACAAGCTGTGACCGTGACCGGTTGTTCGCCTTGCAGTTCCCGGCCGTAAGCGTCTTTTCCATCCCACTCGAAACGCCACTGCGGAGGAGTGACGTCGACCGCATTCAGCGTCGGGTCCGTCCTGCGCCAGAACGTGTGCCCCGCAACTTGCACGGTGACAGTGCCTTCGACACGAAGCTTTGAGGTGGCTGCAGTGACGCCTTGGCATTCCGGAGTCCGATTCGGCAGACACACCTTGGCTGCGCGCGAAATATCGACCAGCTTGGGGGTCGGCAAAGCGAGGTTGAGACGGTAATTCGCTCGCCTGCCGGGTACGCGCCCGCTGTTGTAATAGAGCTCATAAGGCGTCCCGACGATTGGGAGCGCCTCGCCCACGACCTGATTTTGGACCTCCAGGATGCACTTCGTCTTCGTCGCCGGGCAGCTCGCCGGCGGGCCGCCCGGATCTGGCGGAGGAAGGTTGGGAGGACCGGCCTGGTATGGAATCGCCAGGGGGTTGTTCCAGTCGTAGTCGCTGAAGTGTTGCAGAGGGACGCGCCACAGGCTCTGTCCCGGCTGATAGAGGACCGCGAGTTGGGCCAGCTCCGCGTTCGAAACTCCCAGGCTCGCGAGCGTCGCAGCATCGTCTGGAACGCCGTCCCCGTTGCTATCCAGGTCCGCAAGCCCGTTCGTCACGCTCAGCACCTGGACGACCTTGCCGTCGGGCTCCGGAAGCCACCGCGCGCCCATGACGTCGTACGAGCCGGAGGGTACGGCGAGGCCGATGGGGAGCGCCAGGAAGTTTTCCAGGTATCCATAGACTGGCTGCGAGAAATGGAGGCTCGTTGCCCCGACCTGCGCCGCTTCATCTGCCGTGAGGGACACAGCGTATGTGTACGCGCTCGAGGGTGGCAAAGGCCCCGGCATGGCGGCGGGTCCGTTCGGGCCGACAGTGAATTCGGTCGCGCGGACATGCAGCGTGCCGACCGTCTGCGTGGATCCGTCCGGCATGCTCAACGTTGCGCCGGTCCCGGGCGGGAATATCACCGTCGCCTGGCGCGAGCCGATGTCGTCGGCAGAGAGGCTGCCGCGCGCGACTTGCGTGCTCGTACTGCCGATGTCGATGACCGAGACGAGCTGGTCCTGAGGCACCAGGACTACGTCTGGCAGCGCGGTGTAGTCTTGCCAGTCGGGCGTCAGCTGCCTCTGCGACGGAAGCAGGTCGGCGCGCTCGTACTTCACCGTGATCAGCCCGCCGCCGTTCACGGCGAAATCGAACGCCCCGTCGGCGCGGGTGAAGGTCTGCCCGAACTCAGGACGGCCGACGGCGCTGATCCGCACCGCGGACAACGGCTGCCCCGCGCGGTCGTGGACCGTCCCGCGGAGCACCGCGACCTGCGTCGGCTGGATCGTCCCGGGAGCGACGCCCGTCTGGATCGGATTCGTCCCGGAGTAGATGAACGAGCTTGCATCGTAAGTGCTCGTCGCCACCGTAGTGTCGATGGGCGGCGCGACGAGGACCGGATCCGGTGGGACTGTCGCGACCGAGGCCGTCGGGCCGTTCGTGGTCCAATGCCCCGCGGCATCGCCTGCCTGGACCTGGAAGAACGTCGCCACCCCGACCGTCAGATCAGCCACGTCGGCCGTGAGCGTGGATCCGCCGAGCGTCTGCACTAGGGTCCCGTTCTGATACAGGCGGTACGCTGTCACGCCCACGTTGTCCGTGGCGGGCGTCCAGACCAAGCGAGCCGTCGTCGTCGACGTACCTGTCCCGGAGAGACTCGATCCACCAGGCCACACCGGCGGGAACGAATCGGTTACGGCGATCCCGGTCTGCGTTCCGGTGATCGTCGACACCGCAGTGTCCGTTGCGGTGATCGACTGCGTGCCGGCAGTGGCGAAGCGGACGGCGCTCGCAAACGTGTGAACTCCGGAGTCCGCTGCGAGGAATGTGTAGGGAGACGGCAGGATGGCCTGGATGTCGCTGGACGTGAACGCGACGGTGCCCAGGTACCCCGTCGCACGATTCCCGTACGGGTCGCGAGCATCGACCGTGACGCTCGCAGGAGCGCCACCCTCGATCGGGCTCGCCACGCCGCTGACGACGAGGCTGGCCGCCGCTGCCGGAGCGACGGAGATTTCGCTCTGCGAAGCCGTGAGCGAGGCATTCACCGTGTCCGTCGCGGTCACGGATTGCGACCCGGCGGTCTTCAACGTGACCACGAACGGCCGCGTCCCTGCGTCCGCCGCAGTGAAGGCAGTCACGGCAGGAAGCACCGCCCGGGGATCGCTCGAGGCAAACGCCACGGTCCCGAGGTACCCAGTCGCGGCGTTCCCGAACGCATCGAGAGCAGTGACCGTGATGCTGCCTGCCGTACCCGCCGTGCGCGGCGTCGTGAGTCCGGAAACCATCAACGCTGCCGGCGACGCTGCCACCACGCTGATTCCGCTCTGCGTTCCGTTCAGCGACGGGCTCAGCGTATCGGCCGCGCTCAAGCTCTGTAACGCAGCCGTCTTGAACGTCACTCCGGAGACTGTTGCGACGCCCATGTCCGCCGGCACGAACGCGAGGTCCGGAGGCAGCACGGCGAAGGGATCGGACGAGGTGAAGTGGACGGTGCCAATGTAATGCGTATCGACATTCCCGTAGGGGTCCAGAGCAGTGACAGATGCTTGGACCGGAATTCCTGCGGTCGCCGCCGACGGCGGCGAGATCGCGATTGCGAACGAAGTCGCACTCGCCGGAACGACGGAGATCCCGTCGACTATGGCCCCGCCCCCATCGATGTCGAAGGCGCTGACCGACTTCGTTCCTGCAGTGCGCAGCGTCACTCCATTCGGGAATGTCTGGATCCCGCCGCTCCCCGCGAGTGACGTGGTCGGGGGCAGCGTTGCTTGCGGATCATCCGAGAAGAATTCGGCCGTCCCCGCGTAGCCGGTCAGGCGGTTGCCCCAGGCATCCAGCGCCTCGACTGTGAGGCCGACTGAAGTTCCAGCCGTCATCGAGTTCGGAATACATGTCAGTGAGTACGTCCAAAATGGTCCGGGCAAGACCGTGATGCCCGTTTGGGGCTTGGGAGGCAGCACTCCATCTGTGGCGCTGATGCTCTGGATTCCTGCGGTGGCCAGCAGGACGCTATGCGGTATCAAATCAGTCAGCGATAGAGTTCCCGACCCGAACAATTTTGGATCAGAGGACGTCAACGTCACGTTCGAGCTGTAATGCACGCCGTTCCCGAACGCGTCTTGTGCCTGGATCCACAGTGACCCGAAATCTCCAGCCGTCGTGACGGACGGGAAGCCAAAAACGGCAATTGCGGCAGGCGCGCTTGGAAAGACCATCGTGAAAGTCGAACCGCCGATTGAGCTCCTGGCAATGTCCGCGACTGACACGAGTTGCACTTGCCAGGGTGACGTGAAGCACTGGAAGGTCGTCTCAGGGCAGCGCGCGGACTTCAACGTAACAGAGAAACGGTGCACTCCGTTGTCGCAGGGAGTTCCGCCGCAACTGGAACCGGTCGTGAACGCATAGTCGGACGGCAGGACCGCTTGCCAGTCGGTCGAAGCAAACTTCACGTTCCCGCCGTAGCCTGGCGCCAGATTGCCGGCTCCGTCTGCTGCGCTCACTGTTACTGTCTTTGCAGTTCCGGCAGTCGTACTCGAAGAAAGCCCGGAGATTGCAAGCCAGACTGCGTCGTTCGACACGACCTGGATGCTCGACTGGCTGCCCGCGATTGAGGGCGAAATCGTGTCCGCCGCCGAGACCGATTGAGGGCCGAGCGTCCTTAGCGTGACGGCGTTCGTGAATGCGTGGGTTCCAGAGTCGGTGCTGGTGAACGGGTAGTTCAGTGGGAGCGCTGCCTGCGGATCGCTCGAAGTGAAGTGGACCGTCCCACGATAGGCCGGCGTCCGGTTACCGTACGCATCCTGCGCCGCGATATTCACTGTCGTTGCGAAGATTCACCGTCCACGTCGACGGTATGCCAATGACCACGAGCTTG
>Ga0137409_10001727_pt1 | contig 23659 bp, 17 predicted proteins | sample CZODoug1_16funga_FD_122059 | JGI IMG/M metagenome (GOLD analysis project Ga0137409, IMG submission 122059) | Vadose zone soil fungal communities from Angelo Coast Range Reserve, California, USA - CZODoug1_16fungal (Hybrid Assembly) | ecosystem: Environmental > Terrestrial > Soil > Vadose zone...
CCGCGCATCTTCAACGCGGCGTAGTACTCCTCGGTCTGCGGCATCGGCGTGCGTCGATCGAGCACGCCCGTCATCAGCAGCGTCGGCGTCGTCACTTTGCCGACTGACATCAGCGATGAATGCGACAGCCAATCGGTTGGATCTTCCCAGAACGGTTTCTTGAAGAAGCTGTAGGTGAAGAGCGGGATGTCGGTGTGCCCGGCGAAACTGAGCCAGTCGATCACCGGGCACCGCACCGCGGCCGCCGCGAAGCGATCGGTGTGGCCGATCACCCAGCTCGAAAGAACGCCGCCGCCGCTGCAGCCCGACACGTACATCCGCGACGTGTCGATGTAGCCCTTGCCAACCACCGTGTCGACCCCGGCCATCAGATCGTCGTAGTCGGGGCCCGGATAGTTGTGATCGATGCCGTTGGCGAAGCCGCCGCCGTAGCCGGTGCTGCCGCGCGGGTTCGTGTAGAGCACGACGAACCCGTTCGCCGCGAAATTCTGGAACATGAAGTTGAAGGCGACGTTGTACATCGAGAACGGCCCGCCATGAATCTCGAGGATCAGCGGATACTTCTTCGCGGCGTCGAAGGTCGGCGGCTTCACGATCCAGCCCTGGATCGTCGCGTTGCCGCTCGACGTGTATGTCACCGCCTCGATCTTCGCGAGCTGTTTGCCCTGCAGCACATCGCCGTTGACGTCGGTGAGCTTGGTCACCTGCCCCGGCTGTTTGAGGCTGAATCGCACGACGTCCTGGGGATGGTCGAAATCGGCGGACGTTCCCGCGGCCACCAGATCCTTCGAGACCGAATCGAACGTGAGGATGTGCGTGCCGCTCGTGACCGTTTTGACGCCGCCGACAATAGTGGCGAACTGCACGTTGCGCGACCCGCGATCCTCGGCGTCGAAGTACAGGCCGCTGCCGTCCGGCGCCCAGCGCAGGTTGATCGGGTCGCGGTCGTAGTCGCCGCTGATCTTGCGCATGCCGTCGCCGGCGCCGGAAGTCATCGGAATCACGAACAGGTCGCTGACCGTGTGGGTCGTCGCGGTCGGGGCATAGCCGGTGAACGCCACCATGCGGCCGTCGGGCGAGACCACCGGACGGCCCCACGAGCCGGGCCTCGCCACGAGATCGCGAATCGCCCCGGTCGCGACGTCGATGACGTACAACTGCGACGATTGATACTTCAGCTCGGCGTCCGGCGCGCGGTTGCCGTCGAACACGATCGATTTGCTGTCGGGGGTCCAGTCGAGCGACGCGCCGCCGCGCAACTCGCCCGCGCCGACGCTCCACTTGCCTGTCGTGAGATCGCGTGACGTGCCGCCGTCGGCCGGCACGACGAACAGATGGGTGAACCCGTCGTCCAGGAAGCCGACCTGGTCCTGCCGGAAGTGCAGGCTGCCGACCACGCGCGGCGCCGGCGTCCATTTCGCGCCTTTCGGCTCGGCCGGCATGCTGATGGTCCACTTTTCCTGATCCGGCACGAACATCGAGAAAGCGATCGATTGGCCGTCGGGCGACCAGCGCGCGTTGCGCGGCGCTTCGGTAACACGCGTAATCTGCGTCGCCGGACCGTCGGTGTCGACCCAGCGGACGAAGATCTGCGTACCTTTCGGTTCGCCCTCGGCCAGATACATCAGCCGCTTGCCGTCCGGCGACCACCGTGCGTTCTGGCCTTTGACGAGGAAACGGTGCTGCGACCCGTTCGCGTTCAGGATCCACAACGCCGACTCCCATTTGTCCTCGAGCTGATTCACGGCCTGGCGCGTATAGACGATGCGCGAGGCGTCGGGCGAGATCTGCGCGTCGCTGACGCGCTCCCAATCGAGCCAGTGCTCGGTGGTGAGCAGCGTGGAGGATCGCGTTTCCTGGGCCACCAGACCAGCACCACCCATCGCGGCGAACACGAGCGCGACAACGAATCGCTTCACGGCACACCTCCTGCGGGGTCGAGAATTGCGGAGTGCGAGTGCGGATTCGATTGCGGATTGAAGCCGCAAATCCGCAATCCGCAACCCGCAATGCGAGATTCAGTTACGGCTGCGCGGTTGTCGGCCTCTGCCCATTCGCGCGCTCGAGGCCGCGCAGCGACGCGCGCCGATTCGGCGTGCGCTGCAGCGACTGATTGAACTGCGCCGCGGCATCCTGCGGCCGATTCAGATCGAGCAGCAGATCGCCGTACAGCTCGAACGACGGTTTGATCGGTTCGGCCGGTCCGGATGGCGCGTCGAGCGACAGCTCGATGGCCGTGGCTTCCTTCAACAGCCGCTCGGCCGACGCCGCGTCGTTCTGCGCCGACGCCAGTGCCGCGCCGACTTCCTTTTCCATGATCGCGAACGGCTTCGCGCGGTACGCATTCGAGCCCGACTCGGCCTGCGTGCGCATCGCGCGCAGCTTCTCCAGCGCGACGTTCGCGGTCGCCGTGTCGTTCAGCTTCGCCGCGCTCAGGCCCGCGGCCAGCAGGTACGCCGCGCTGCCGTCGTATCCCGGCGCGCCGCCATCACGCACGGCGCCGGCCGGCAGCGCCAGCTTTTCCCATTTCGCCGTTTCGACGACCTGGCGCGCCTTCATCGAGGCGTAGCCGTCGCGGATGCGCGGATTCTGCAGCTCTTTGTCGGCCACCTCCTTCGCCATCGCGACGCAGCGCAGCGCGTCGTCGAACTTGCCCTGCTGCAGATACGCGTACTGCAGCCACGACAGCGTGTGGAAGTCTTCGCGCCCGCGCGGCAGGCCCTTGCGGTCCGCGAGGTCGACCGCCGCCTTGTACGCAATCACGTTCGACGCCACGACGTCGTCCCACATGCCGAGCTGGACGAAGATGTGCGAGGGCATATGCACCGCGTGCGCGGCCGCCGGCGCAATCTTCGAGTACGCGCGCGCCGCCGGCAGCGCGAGGATCGCGTGGTCCGGATCGTCGAACGCGTGGATGATGAAATGCGCAGAGCCCGGGTGCTGCGGGTGGCGCTGGAAAACGCCCTGCGCGATCGCCGCCGCCTGCATCGCGGTCCGCGTGGTTTTCTCGCCCGCGCGCCCCGTGCCGAGGAGCGACAGCGCGTACATGATCGCGATCTCGTCGTCGTCCGGATATTTCGCGTGCATCCGTCCCATCGCGGCCGAGTACGCGATATCGCGCGCGAGCTTGTCGCCGGCGCCGAACAGGATGTCGGCGGCTTCGACGAGGTCCCGTTCTTTTCCAGCCGGCGCTTTCGCGGCGCGTCCCGCCGCCGTCGGCGCCAGCCGCTCGAGTACCTTCCGCGCGGACGCCAGATCCTGCTCCGCCCACAGCGGATGGTTGTAGCTCATCGCCTCGCCCCAATACCCGAGCGCGAAGGCGGGATCGGCCTTCTGCGCGTCGCGGAACGCGTCGGCGGCGATGTCGAACTCGAAGTTGTAGAGCGCCTTCGTGCCGACGAGGAACGGCGCCTGAGCCGCCGGTCCGGCCGACGTCGGAAAATTGATCGTGCCGAGCTCCGCGGCGGCGGACGCCTGCGCGCGCACGCCGGCAGTCGAGGCTGGCAGCGCCAGCGCGGCTACCGTGAGCAGACCGATCGCAGGCGAATGACACACGACTCTCATCAGAACACCTCCCAAGGCACGGCCATTTTAGCCCGGCCGGGCGGTGTACACTCGCGAAATGACGGTGACGATTCGGGCTGCAACGGCAGCCGACGCGGACGCCATCTGCGAGATTCACAACCAGGGCATTGTCGACCGCGTCGCGACGCTCGACACGACGTTACGGACGCCGGACGGCACGCGAGAGTGGCTCGCCGAGCGTGGCTCCCGACATCCCGTCGTCGTGGCGGATCTGCGCGGCACGCCGGTCGGATGGGCCAGCCTCAACCGGTTCAATCCCCGCATGGCATACGACCACGTCGCCGATTTTTCGGTTTACGTCGAGCGCGCCTCGCGCGGCACGGGCATCGGCCGCCTGTTGCTCGGCCGCCTCGTCGAGCTGGCGCGCGAGATCGGCTTTCACAAGATGGTGCTCGCTGCGATGGCCTGCAACGAGGCCGGCATCGCGCTGTATACGCGCGCCGGGTTCACGCGCGTCGGCATCTACCGCGAGCAGGGCCAACTCGATGGCAAGTGGGTCGACGTCGTGATCATGGAGAAGCTGTTGTAGGCCGTTCCGCGATGCCTGACGGTCATGGTCCGCTGATGACTGCCGTGGGTCATTCTATCCGCCGTACGATTTCCGCGTCGCCCGACCGCGATCTCGCGATCGTCTCCGCCGATCCGATCGTTGAGAAGAGCTCTATCAAGCGCGTCCGGTGAATCGCAGCGCTCGAGTCGTCGGATAGTGCAACGTGGCGGAGGTGGGCGGGGCCGGCAGTAGAATCTACTGCGTAGCGGAGTCGATCGCGATGACCAGGGCAGAATCGGGAGGAATCACGATGAAGTTGCTGAGCGCGGGATTGTGTGCGCTGATCGTCGCGACGGCGCTTTCCAGCCGGACCGCCGTCGCCTCCGCGTCCTGCGAGGGCCTCGCCGCGTTGAGCCTGCCCGACGCGACGGTCACCGCCGCCCAGGCTGTCGCGGCTGGCGCATTCAGGCCATTGACCGCCGCTCCGGCCGGCGGCGACGCGTTCAAGAAGCTGCCGCCGTTCTGCCGTATCGCGGCGACGCTCAGGCCATCGCAGGATTCGGACATCAAGATTGAAGTCTGGCTGCCGGCGTCCGGGTGGAATGGAAAATTCCAGGCCGTCGGCAACGGCGGCTGGGCGGGAACGATCAGCTATGCGGCCATGAGCCGTGCCCTCGAGCAGGGCTTCGCCACGAGCTCCACCGATACCGGACACACCAGCGCGTCGGCGAGCTTCGCGCTCGGACATCCCGAGAAGCTGGCTGACTATGCGTACCGTTCGGAGCACGAGATGACGGTGAAAGCCAAGGTCCTCATCGACGCCTTCTACGGCAGTCGACCGAAACTGTCCTACTGGAACGGTTGCTCGACCGGGGGACGTCAGGCGCTGACTGAGGCGCAGCGCTTTCCCGATGATTACGATGGCATCATTGCCGGCGCTGCCGCGAACCCGAAAACCCACCTTGATTCGTGGCGGATCTGGATGGCGCAGGCCATGTTCAAGGATCGGGCGAGCGTGATTCCAGTGAGCAAGTTCCCGATGATCCACGAGGCCGTGCTCGGTGCCTGTGATGCCATCGACGGGCTGAAGGATGGGCTCATCGACGATCCCACCAGATGCCGCTTCGACCCCAGGGTTCTCGAGTGTAGGAACGGTGATGGACCGTCGTGCCTCACGGCTGCTCAAGTGGCCGCGGCGCGGGTCGTGATGAGTCCGGTGAAGGACCGCAAGACAGGGGCGGAGATCTTTCCGGGGTTTGAGCCGGGCACGGAGCTCGGCTGGGCACGGATGCTGTCGGGGCCCGATCCCTACGAGACCGCCGTCGATCAGTTCAAGTACATCGTGTTCAGCAACCCGAACTGGGATTGGCGCACGTTCGATCTCGAACGCGACGTCGCCGTCGCCGACAAGAGCGGCCTGGGCACGCTCTCGTCGATCGATCCGGATCTTACGGCCTTCGCGCGGCACGGCGGCAAGCTCCTGATGTACCACGGCTGGAGCGATCAGGACATCGCTCCGAGAGCCAGCATCAACTTCTACACGCGAACGCTCGAGGCGACGAAGGGTTCGGCCTCACATGCAGACTGGCTGCGTCTCTTCATGGTCCCCGGGATGGGCCATTGCGGCGGCGGAGAAGGACCGAACACGTTCGACATGGTGACCGCGCTCGACTCGTGGGTCGAAGGCGGCAGGATACCCGAGCGGCTCCTCGCCACACGCAGCACGGCCGGCAAGGTGGAGCGCACACGTCCACTCTGCGCGTACCCGCAGGTGGCTCGCTACACAGGGGCCGGGAGCATTGACGATGCCGTGAGCTTCGTGTGCAAGACGCCCTAGAGTGGCTTCCACATGTACGTAGGGTCCGCCTTCAGGCGGACCTGTGAAGTCCGGCTAAAGCCGGACACTACGTACTACTTCGCGGCCTTTGCGTTCGATGTTGGTCGGTCGGACTTTCAGATCTCGAGCTGTATTCCGATCTCGACGACGCGGTCCGCCGGGACCTGAAAGAAATTCGTGGCCCGGCGCGCGTTGCGCGACAGGAAGACGAAGAGCTTGTCCCGCCACACCGGCATCCCGATCCCTTCGCTTGCCAGAAGGGTGAGATCCGCCAGATAGAACGTCGTGTCGTCGTCGCGCCAGTCGAGCCCCTGCTCGCGCGCCAGGCGCAGGGCGCCCATGACATCCGGAGATTCCATGAAGCCGAAGCGCGCGATCACCCGGTAGAAGCCTGCCGAGACCGGACTGACGTCAATCGCCGCGACGTCCCCGCGCGTCGGAGTGTTCAGCATCGAGACGGTCAGCAGCACCACCTGTTCGTGGAGCACTTTGTTGTGCTTCAGGTGATGGACCAGGATCGGCGGCGCGCCTTCGGGCCGCGCAGTCATGAAGACGGCCGTCCCCGGCACCCGGATCGGAGGCCGCTCGGTAATCTGCCGGAAGAATTCGGTGAGCGGGACCTCCGCGACACGCAAGCGCTCGACGACGAGCTCGCGGCCCCGCTTCCAGGTGGACATGACGCCGTAGACGATCCCCGCGACCAGCAGCGGGAACCACCCGCCGTACTCGATCTTGATCAGATTGGCGCCGAAGAACACGAGGTCGAGCGCGAAAAACAGCGACGTCACCAGCCCCGCCTTCCACACGCTCCAGCCCCATCGCTCCCGCGTCACGACATACGCGAGCAGCGTCGTGATGACCATCGTCGTCGTGACGGCGATGCCGTACGCGGCGGCGAGGTTGGTCGACGAGCGGAATCCCAGCACGAGCCCCACGGTCGCGATCATCAACATCCAGTTGATCTCGGGGATGTACACCTGACCCATCTCGTGCGCCGATGTGTGCTGGATGTCGAAGCGCGGCGAGTACCCCAGCTGGATCGCCTGCTGGGTCATCGAGAACGCGCCGGAGATGATCGCCTGCGAAGCGATGACGGCCGCGCTCGTCGACAGCGCGACGAGCGGATAGAGGCCCCACGACGGCGCGAGGTGAAAAAACGGGTTCATGTGCGCTTCGGGGCTCTCGAGCAGCAGCGCGCCCTGGCCGAAGTAGTTCACGACGAGGGTGGGCAGCACGAGCGAAAACCAGGTCACTCGGATCGGCCTGCGGCCGAAGTGCCCCATGTCCGCGTAGAGCGCCTCGGCCCCGGTGATCGCGAGAAACACCGACCCGAGCGTCACGAACGCGCCGAACCGGTGCGCGGCGAAGAACTCCACGGCGTGCCACGGATTCAGCGCCGCCAGGACCCGCGGGTTCCGCACGATCGGCGGCACGCCGAGCAATGCAATCGTCAGGAACCAGACGACCATGATCGGACCGAAGACCGCGCCGATGCCGCTCGTGCCCCGGCTCTGCGCCAGAAACAGGCCGATGAGGATGACGACGGTAATCGGCACGATGAACCGCTCGAAGACGTGCGTCGCCACGCTCAGGCCTTCGACCGCGCTGAGCACCGATATCGCCGGCGTGATCATGCCGTCGCCGTACAGCAGCGCCGCGCCAAACAACCCGATCGCGATCAGCGCGCCGTGCGCCGAGGCGCCGGCCTTGCCGCGCACGAGCGCCACCAGCGCGAGGATCCCTCCCTCGCCGACGTTGTCGGCCTGCATGACGAAGAGCACGTACTTCACCGATACCGTGATCACGAGCGACCAGACGATCAGCGACAGGACGCCGAGCACGTTGATCGAGCTGACGGGAATCGCGTGCGTGCCGTCGAAGCATTCGCGGAGCGCGTACAGCGGGCTCGTGCCGATGTCGCCGAACACGACGCCGAGCGCCGACAGATACAGCACCCCGACCCGTGAGCGCCGGCTCAATGTCACGGCCGGCCGTTCCTGCCGGATCCGCTCCGGAATGGCTGTGCTGGTGTCCGGTTTGGCCTCGTGCACGTGCTGCGCGCCACCTCTCTGGCGGTCGCGAATGTTGTGACCGCGCTCACTACCAGGTCGTGCTCAAGATCGCCTGTTCAGCTGCACCGCCGCGGGCGCTGAAGGCGCGCGTCCGTGCTGACGACGTGGCCGCGTCTGATTTTGTGTCTCGGTTGGGAGGTGCTGTCAGCCGCCCTCGTTGGCCGTGATGGTCGTGGCCGCGCCGCTCGCCGGTCGTCTGCCGCACCTCGCCATCGCGTGGTCAGCCGCCGCCAAGCAGTGTACGCCGTATTTCCTGAAAACCAGCTAAGGCTGATGAACGGTCGCTCGTTTCTTCCGGATGTCTTTGAGCAGCGCAAACGAGAGGACGATGGCGGCCGCGCCGGCAACGGTTTCGGACTTGCCGTCGACCGTCCACTTATCGCCCTCCTTCTCCTGCGGACCTGTGATGAGCATGACGGCACCCCCGATGAGCGCGTACAGCCATGCAAGCTTCTCAGCCACGGATGCCTTGCAGCTGCAGGTCGACTCGTTTCGATCCTTCTCATCGGGCGCGAGGCCGATGCCTGGGTCGGCGGCGGCCGCGCGCAGTGCGGTGGCCAGGCGCGTCTGGTTGCCTTGCGTCAGAGCGGCGGCCGGCGTGTCCGTGGCCATTTCCTGCGCCAGTCCGGCGGTCGGCACGGACACCAGGGCCGTTATCAGCAGCACGACAATCGGCCGCCCAATTCGTGGTGAGTAAGCCATGGCCGGCATGGTACGCGACTACGGTCGCGCGACATAGCGCTTGCGCCTCTGTGACGGGAGAAGTAACTTACTCGAGAGTGTCAACAGACGATTACATCCGCGTGACCTACGTCGAGCCACATGCCGCGCGCGGCCGACAGATGCTGGCCGCGCATCCGGACCTGCGTTCGCTGGCCGGCCCGACACCGATCAGCGCGGTGTGGACGCTCGCGCTGGTCGTCGCGCAGTGCGGGCTCGCGTTCTGGATCGGGCCGACCCGATGGTTCGTGTGGCTGCCGTGCGCCTACGTCGTCGGCGCGACGATCGATCATGCGCTGTGGGCGCTGATACACGATTGCTGTCACAACCTGGTCTTCCGGTCGCGGACCGCCAACCGGTGGGTCGCGATCCTCGCGAACCTGCCGCTCGTGGTGCCGGGAGCGATTTCATTCTGCAAGTACCATCTCCTGCACCATCGCCACATGGGCGACATGAATCTCGACGCCGGTGTGCCCGGCGCCACGGAGTCGGCGGTCATCGGGCGGTCGGGAACGGCGAAGGCGCTCTGGCTGGCGGGCACGATTGTCGTGCAGGGGTTCGTTCGTCCGCGGCGCCTCAGCGTCAGGCTGCTCGACGGCTGGACCATCATCAACATCGTGGTGCAGACGGCGTGCCTCGTCGCGCTGGGCCTGTGGGTCGGCGCGGCGCCTTTCAAATATCTGATCGCCTCGACAGTATTCGCCATCGGCCTGCATCCGCTCGGCGCGCGCTGGATACAGGAGCATTTCGCCCTGGTGCCAGGCCAGGAAACCTATTCGTACTACGGGCCGCTCAACAAGGTGTCGTTCAACGTGGGCTATCACAACGAGCATCACGACCTGGTGACGATTCCCTGGTCGCGCCTGCCGGAAGTGCGCCGCCTCGCGCCGGAGTTCTACGACGGCCTCCACTCGTACTCGTCGTGGACGTCGCTGCTCGCACGGTTTGTGAGCGACCGGAACATCACCCTCTTCACCTACATCGTCAGGCCGAGCCGCGGCGATTTGTCCCGCGCCGAAGCGCCGGCGCCGCGCCTCGAGCAGGCGCGCATTCAGTCGGGCGGATGACGGCGGCCGCGGACGCGCGCGGGCTGCGCGTCGGCATTTGCGCACCGTACGATCTGAGCCGCCACGGCGGCGTCAACTCGCACATTCGCGCTCAGGCTCGAGCTCTGCGCCGGTTGGGTCACGACGTCGTCGTCTTCGGCACGGCGTCCGGGCCGCTTGACAACGGCGAAGTGTCGATCGGCGGCTGCACCTCGCTCGTCATCGGCGGCACCGACACCGCCATCGGGTTCGATCCGCGCTCGCGCCGGCGCATCATCGAGCTGTGTCGCGCACGCCGGTTCGACGTCCTCCACGTGCACGAACCGCTCATGCCCCTGGCGCCGTGGTTCGCGGTGCGATCCGCCACTGTTCCTGTGGTCGCCACGTTCCACGTGCATCGGGAACAGGGACATCGATGGTACGGCCGATATCGCTGGATGCTCGCCCCGGTGATGCGCCGTATCGACGCGCGGATCGCCGTCTCGGAGGCCGCGCGAGGAACCGTGGCGCGCCACTTTCCGGGCCATTACGACATCGTGCCGAACGGGATCGACGTGGACCGGTTCCAGCAGCGAACGGATCGACCGCCCGAGATGCGCGACGCGCGTCGGCACGTGCTGTTCGTCGGCCGGCTCGAGCCGCGTAAAGGCGTCGACCTGCTGATCCGCGCGATGGCGATCCTGGGGCGGCGCGTTTCCGACGCCCACCTCGTCGTCGCGGGCGAGGGACCGGAGCGGGCGCCGCTCGCAGCCGCAGCCCGTGAGGCGGGCGTCAGCGTGTCGTTCGCCGGCCGCGTCGCTGACGAAGCGTTGCCTGCGTACTATCAAGCCGCCGATGTCGTCTGCTCGCCGGCCCTGGGGGGCGAGAGCTTCGGGATTGTGCTGCTCGAGGCCATGGCCGCGTCACGCCCGGTCGTCGCCACGCGGATCGAAGGCTATGCCGAGCTGCTCGCCGGGACCGATTGCGCCCGGCTCGTCGACGTCGGCGAGCCCGCCGTCCTGGCCGACGCGCTCGCCTCGCTGCTCGCCGATCCGGAGCTCTGTCGTGCGCTCGGCGCCCGCGGCGCGGCGTTCTCCCGCGGCTACGACTGGAGCGTGATCGCGCGGCGGCTCGAGTCGACTTACGAATCGGTGACGACCGATGGATCCCTGAAACGTGCGTTCGCCTGATCCGACGCGGTTGTCAGCCGCGCGTTCACGAACGCCCACTTCCTCGACCAACCGCCGCGCCATCGCGCGCTTCGCGTTCGCGTTGACGGCGATCGTGCTCGCCGCGCGCTTCTGGTTCATCTTCCATCGCGCCATCGACATTGACGAGTTCGAGCATGTGCACGCGACGTGGGCCGTCTCGCGCGGCCTCGTGCCGTACGCGGACTTCTTCGAGCACCACACGCCGTGGCTGTACCTGCTCTTCGCGCCGCTGTTTCAGCGCTTTCAGACCGACACCGATCCGGCGGCGGCAGTGTCGCTGCTCCTCTGGTGCCGTCTCGCGATGTGGGCGGTCACGGTCGCCACGGTCGTGCAGACCTGCGCGCTGGGGACGATGCGGCGGGATCGATGCACGGGCGCGCTGGCGGCGGCGCTCCTCGTCACGAGCAGCCTGTTCGTCAACAAGATGCTGGATTTCCGGCCCGACGTGCCGGCGCTCTTCTTCTTCCTCGCCTCCCTCATGGCGGCAGCCGGCGCGTGGCGCGCCGCCCGGACGCGGACCGCCGCCGTCGGCTTCCTCGCGGGCGGCATCGCGTTCGGCGCGGCGGTGATGTTCACGCAGAAGTATCTGTTCGCGGCTCCGGGTCTCGCCGTTGGCCTGCTCGTTTACGCCGCAACCGACAATGACAGCAGCAAGCGAGCACGCATCTGGCGTGCGGCCTGGTTCGTCATCGGGGTCACGATCCCGATCGTGCTGACAATGTGGTGGTTCCAGTCGCATCACGCGCTGGGCGCGTTTATTGACGCCACCGTCGCGACGAATATTCGGCTGAACGGCGATCGCGGCCTTTCACTGCCTCAACGGATCGTGACGAGCGTCGTCCACGGGCCCGCCGTCTATGGTTTCGGGCTCGCCGGGCTCGTCGCGTCCGCGCGGCTGCGTGCCGGGCCCGACGCGATGCTTACGTGTGCCGCCGGCAGCCTGCTGGTGGGACTCCTCCTGATTGGCCGCGCGTATGACCAGTACTTCCTCTCGTTTCTGCCGCTGCTTGCTGTCTTCGGGGCGGCGTTTGCAGACGACCTGCTGACCGCGATTGGCGCGAGGCTTCGACCCGATCTCGTGCCGCGCACGGTCATCGCGCTGCTTCCCGCAGCGAGCCTGGCGGCGCTCGTCTTCTTCACGCATGAACGCGGCACGACGCAGGGCCTGCTGATGATCGCGGGGTTCGGCGCGGCTGCGCTCCTCGCCGCGTGGGCGCTCCGGATCTGGCCGCGCGGCCGCCCTGTCGCGGCGGTCGGGGTCGCCCTGACCGGACTCTTCGCTTTCTCGCTCGGCAACCTTGCGCGATCGTTCGAATCGTCCGAGCGCCAGCTTGCCGCCCTGGTCTGGGTGACCCAACACACGAGCCCCGCGGACACCGCGCTCGGCGAATGCCCGGGTCCCGCCGTCTTCCGGAAGCACGCCTGGTTCTATTTCTTTCTGACCGGTCCATTCGCCAGCGAGCGCGACTATGCCGAGCTCCTCGACGGTCTCGAGTCCCGCCGAATTCGGCCACAGATCGTCATGGTCGACAGCCCCAACCCGTGGCAGCGGTTTCCCGTCGAGGTGAGGCAGTACGTGGCCCGGCACTATCAACCGGTTCAGCGCGGAATATTCGAGCGGATCGCGGAGTGATCGGTCGGTTCAGACGATGGCGACGTCAGGACAGAACGAGTACGGCAGCTGGGGGTTGAAGGCCAGCGATGCGTCCGAGAGATTCGAGCGGCCCTTCACCAGGTAGGTCGACGCCGCCAGTACCAGGCAATCGACGATGGCCGACGCCCCCTTCTGATAGTTCGGCACCGGCAGCGTCCGATCCAGGTGGACCGCCTGGCCGTCCGCTCGCGCGCGGGGTGAGTGCTCGAAATGAATGACGCGGTCCCCGAACTCGCGCTGCATGAACGCCAGACACTCAATCTCGTCGGTCGCGACGAACACCTGGAACGTGCGCGGCGAGGCTGCCTCCAGCACGCGACGAACTTCGTCGGCGTAGACGCGGTACGGCACCGGCGCGGTGCGATAGTGCGTCAAGCGCCCCGCCAGCCGGTGGGTGGCATCGGTTCCGCGATAATGAATGCCCACGACGAACGCGCCGGGCTGGAATGAACCCGCGATGACGCGCGCGACCTCGCCACGAATCTCGGTACGCACCTCGATGTGCGCGCCGATCAACCGGTGCAGCGCGGCGCGATCGAGCCCGTGCGTCATCGGATAGAGGTAGGCGGTTTCGCCCTGAACCAGATCCGAGAAGCCGCCGTAGCGGCCGTACTTCGTCAGGACGCCATCGAGGCGCACTTCATCGACGCGGTCGGCGAGATCGGACTCGAGGCGCAGCGTCGCGCGCTCGAAGAAGTAGGTCCACCAATTCGGTCCGCGGCCGGCTTCGGCGTAGAGCGGACTTCGAAAGTCCACGCGCACCCCCGCCGCTCCATGCAGCTCGGCATAGGCCAGCGCTCCCAGAACGGAGTGGAACTCCGAGAACAGGCCATGAAAACCGGAGCGCAGGCCGCGGAGCGACGGCCGGGGGAACGTCCGGCGCGACGGCAGGATGATCATCTTGCCCCGGACTCGCGGCTCCGGCAGCCACGATCGCAGCCGGTTTCTGACCGCGCGCAGGAGCGACGGCTGCACCGCCGGTGCGCCGCTCGTCGAGCGGTACCACCGCGAGCGCCCGCTCATTGCGCGACGAGCTGAGTCTGCACGAGCTGCCTGTAAAACGACGATGCCTGGAGCAGCGCGTCGTGGGTGCCGCTCGCGACGATCCGGCCCTGGTCGACGACGACCACGCGGTCGACGCCGGTCACGGTCGACAGGCGATGCGCGATGATGAGCGTCGTGGGACGGTAGTCGATCGCCTTGAGCGCCTCCTGCACGATCGACTCGAGCTCGGCATCCAGCGCGCTCGTCGCCTCGTCGAGCACCAGAATGCGCGGCCGGCGAAGGAGCGCGCGCGCGATCGCGACGCGCTGGCGCTGCCCGCCCGAGAGCTGCACCCCGCGGTCGCCGACCTGAGCGCCGTACCCTCCGGCCAGCCGATCGATGAACTCGTCCGCAGACGCCAGCGACGCGGCGTGCACGATCGCACTCGCGTCGATCTCCGTGTCCGCGCCGTAGGCGATGTTCTCGCCGACCGTGCGCGAGAACAGCGTCGGCTCCTGCATCACCGTCGCAATGTGGCTGCGGAGCCAGGCCGGGTCGAGCTCTCTCACGTCCCGGCCGCCGACCAGCACGCGCCCCTCGTCCGGATCGTAGAACCGGAGCAGCAGGTTGAGCAGCGTCGACTTGCCCGAGCCTGATCTGCCGACCACCGCGACGACCTCGCCGGGCTCTACGCGCAGATCGATGCCGCGGAGCGCTTCGACGTCGGGCCGCGTCGGATAGCGGAAGCGCAGGGCCTCGAAGGCGATCGACCCGCCGAGATCGGGGGGGCGGTCGCCGCCTCGAATCGGGATGCGCGGCGGGCGGGCGAGCAGATCGAACGCCCACCGCATCGCGCCGATGGCGCGCAGCGCTTCGGCGGCGAAGCGCGATGCGTTGCGAAAGCCGCGGGCCACGAGCAGCGCGTAGAGGATGAACGACACGAGCGCGCCGGTGGTCATGCGCCCCTCGACGATGAGGCGGCCGCCGACCCAGATGGCGAGCAGCGCCGCGCACTCGCCGGCGATGAGCGACACGCCACCAAGCGCGGCCCTCGCCTGCACCTTACGGCGCGCGAACTCCAGGGCGCGCCCCATCAGGCGGTCGAAGCGAACACGCTCGGCGTCCTCCTGCGAGAATGCGCGAACCGTCCGGATGCCGGCCAGCACTTCGGTGGCCGCCGCGCCGGCGTCCGCGTGCGCTTTCTGCACGTCCGCCGCGAGGTTCTTCACGCGACGGCCGAGGAGCGACGTCGCACCCGCAATGGGCGGCAGCGCCAGCAGCATCAGCAGCGTCAGCCGTGGCGACGTGTAGAACAGCAACCCTGTGCCGATGATGCTGAACACTGTCGCCCGCAACGTGTCGGCGAATTCCTCGCCGAGGACGTACTCGAGCGGCGGCACGTCGGTCCACAGCCGCGTGGTGATCGCGCCGGTGTCGCGGCGGTCGAAGAACTCCAGATCCTGGATGAGCAAGGCGTCGAAGACCATGTGCCGCACGCGCACGCCAACCCGCTCGGCGCCGAGCCCGAAGAAGTAATCGCGGCCGCACGTCGACATCGCCTCCACGAGCAGAATGGCGACCATCACCAGCGAGAGCTCGTTCAGCCGCTGAATCCGGCCGCCCTGAATCGCATCGTCGATGATCAGACGGATCACGTAAGGGTACACAACGGCGGTGCCGATGCTCACCATCACGAACAGACAGCCCGGCAAGTACGCGCGGCGCTCGGCCCACACCAGGCGGCCCACCCGTGCCACCTGACCGAGCGCGCCGACCGGCGGGGCGACGGCTTCAGTCATGGCTCGCCCGCGCCGACGGACCGGGCGCGAACCCTCTCGCCAGGAGCCTCGCGTCCATCTTCGCCTCCAGCAGCTGGAACTTGCTGCCGTCCTGGATCGGCTCATCCCAGCGGTTGTGCCAATGCCACGCGAAAGCGCCGTCGTAGAAGTTCGCGCTCCCGGGCGTCCGCCGGAACGGCTCGAACCCCGGATCGGCCTGCCACTCGGTGTTGAAGAAGGGCGACGGAAAGATCGTCACGGATGTGCCGGCCTCGACAGCGCGCCGCAGATTCTCGCGGCCCCAGTTGAACTTCCCGGGCGGCAGCTCCATCACGCCGGCGATCAGCTCGCGCGCCAGCATGCTGTGTCGCCGCACGTGCATGATCGCGCCGTTGTACATCCCGTCGAACTGCTCCCACTGGTAGATGAATTCCTGCTGCAGCAGCGCGCCGAGGCTGCGGAGCAGCACCATGTCCATGTCCACGTAGACGCCGCCGTAGTTGTGGAGCGCGAGGATGCGAAACAGGTCGCCGTCGCGCCACACGCGATGGTCCTCCTCGCGGTACCGCTCCGGCCGGCCTTCGAGCGGCGTGCCGCGCGCTTCGGCTTCCGGCGAGTAGACGCGGCACGCCAGACGCGGCACGAACGGCTGGAGCCACGGATTCTCGGACAGATCCTCGTCGGACCAGAGGACGAGCGTCGATTGCGACTGATCCTGCGTGGCGAAGAATGCCTTCACCGGGAGCGCCTGCTTGCGCCCGAACGGCCGCCGCTTCCGCATGAAGCCCGCGCGCCGCTGCCGCCAGAACATGTGAAAATTCACCGGCCCCGGCGGGCTCACGTCCGGCAGGCTCCGGCAGAACGTCAACGCCCTGCGCCAGTCGTGATACAGCTCGTAATGGGTCTCCGGCGCGATCGCGATCAAGGGCGCACGAGCAACGGATTCGCGATCATGACAGACAGGTGCAGGCATACAGGCGGTGGGGAACGTCGAACCCGATGTAGTGGTAGAACCAGCGATCGCATTTGCATCGGACCTGGATCTGCTGCCGCGTGTCGCGCGCGAGGTCATACCGCGCGCGATGCACCAGATACGACAGCACGGCCTGATCCTGGCGATGGTTCCTGCGCGACGACCCGGGCGGCGCGATGCAGTCCTCCTCCATCGCACACGCCTTCCAGGAGGCGACGATGTCGCGATAGAGCGCGTCGCGTCGTTCGCGCGGCGCGCTGCCGACCGCAAAGCCGACGAGCGTCGCATCGGCGTTGGGTTTGTCGCCGTACTCGTCGGGATCCGCGTCGAGAAAGTCGAACATCAGCGGGTGCGTCCACTGCCGCATCGTGCCAGCCGACCGGCGCACCCACAGACCGCCGCTCTCGCGGATCCGCTCCGCGATCGGTTCGAGCGCGTGGAAGTAACACCCCGCATCGGCCCACAGCACGTCGCACGGGCGCGCCTGCGCCCGCACGCGGTCGACGACGTCCGCGACGATCACCGGCTTCCACGCATATGCTCCAGCGCTGATCGCTACCTGCATGTGCGCGGGATGCGCTGCGTAGTCGAACGTGTGGTGCGCGGCGCCGCTCCAGCGAGGCAGCGCCTGCGCCTCGTCCGGCGTCAACCCGATGTCGTAGCATTCCACGCGCGCGTCGAGCCGGCGCAGCGACGCGAGCATCTGCACCACCGCGCCGAAGTGATTCGACGAGGCGGCCGTGACGACAACCAGCTCCGTATCCACGGATTCGTCTCGAAATCGAGTACGGTCGCAAGCTTAGCCACAGAGTAAAGTCTCCGTCAAGGCGCGTCGAGCCTCGAGGATCATGTCGAGTCCGGCCACGATCGATCGATTTCTTCGGGAGCATGCGGACGGCCGGTACTTCGGCCGTCTCGCCAACCATCCGTCGCCCCATCGACTCCGACGGCCGCCCGGGGTCGTGTATCACGCGGCGCTCCGCGCGCTCGAACCCCAGTTCACGGTCGTCACTCCGACGTTCAACATCGGCGCGACGATCGCCGACTACATCCAGGCAACCGCCGCATCCGCCTCACTCCCGTTCGACTGGATTCTCATCGACGACGGATCGGACGATGGGACGGCCGAACGGGCGAAGGCAATCTTCGAGTCGACCAGATTTCCGCTGGTGGCACACGCGACGATCGTCCGTAATCCGACGCCGATCTTCGAAACCGCGTGCGACAACATCGGGTTCTCGCTCGCCGACACGGACCTCATCGTCGAGATTCAGGGCGACATCCAGGTTCGCGAGCCGGCGTTCGACGCGCTGATACGGCGCACGCTTGCGATGACGCCGCGGCCGGCCGCCATCTCCGGGCGGTGCGGCCACAGCTTCTTCGGACTGCGCGGGGGAATCGCGCGCACGCTACTCGGCACCCGGCGCGACGAGTGTGTGGGTTTGTGCGGCAAGCTGATTGACACGCCCTCCGTCGTCGATCCCCTCAAAGGCCGCATCTATCGGTGTCAGACGGTTCCGCGCGGTCCATGGGTGGTGCTCAAGACCGACCTCGAGCGCGTCGGCTACCTCGACGAGCGTTTCTTCTTCCTGGGCAACGACGACCACGACTACCATCGCCGCCTCTTCGAGCTCGATGGACGGCGTCCCGTGTACGTGCCGATGTCGCTGCACTCGCCGCTTCACCTCGGCGCGGCGCGCCGGCCGCGGACCGGCGTCAATCATCAAGTGTTCGCGAGCCTCAAAGCCGAGAAACGAGGCAGCCCTGACTTTCGCCGATTCCTCGCGGCGCAGAAGCGTCCGGTGGCGCCCGAGCGGATCGCCTGATCCCGGAAAGCGCTCCCCCCTTTTTCGGCATGCGCCAAGTAAGCGCCTTCCAGGATCAAGGCACCGGCAGCAGGCCGGCGAGGCTGGTGTCGACCCGCCGTTCGGCCGCCAGCGCTTCGCCGACCGTCCACTCGAGCTCTTGTCCCTGTTTCTCCAGCCGCCGCCGAAGCGCGCCGTCCTCGGGAAACCTTGCCGCGCCGGTCGACCACGCCTCGCGCGCCAGGGTCAGGTTCCCGAGCCTGAAGTAGCCGTCGCCCAGCGACGTGTAGATCCGCAAGACGAGCGCCGGCGGACTCTCGGCCGTCGTCATCGACAGCGCGCGATTGAGATCCGCGACGCCCTTGTCCGTACGGTGGAAGATGAACCGGTTGTAGTAGAGATTGATGCGGCCGCGAAGATAGAACGCCAGCGCGCACGGCCGCTGGGCAATCGACCGCGTCAGCGCGCTCATGGCATCGCGGCCGAGATACAGACGCCGGATGTCGCCGGCGGGCGGCACCTTGTCTGCGTACGCCAGCGCCAGGCTGATCTGCACGTTGGGGCCGCTGCCCTTCCGCCTGGCGAGTTTTTCGAAGAAATCGATCGAACGATCGTAGGACGAGGTTTCGATCGCGAGCGCGCGATAGCCGGCGGCCAGCGTGAGGTTCTCCGGGTCGCCCTGGATCGCCTGTTCCAGGCCGTGGAACTGCTCCCGCAACGGGTCGTCGACGGCGCCGGCGGCGGCCGTCCACGCCGACAGCGCGCAGATCAGCGCCGCCAGCACGCGCCCCACGCTGGAGATCGCCCGACCCACGGCTATCGCTCGAAACGCAATTGGATGCGGAACTGTCGATATTCGGAGTTGTAGAACGATCCGAACGCGGGCGATCCGATGTTGGACTGGACGTCGGTCGGCAGGAACGAGTTCAACGCGTTCCAGACGCGGACGCCGATCCACGGCTGCAGCTTGAGGATCTTGAACCGACGCTCGATGCCGGTCTCCAGCCGCAGATAGGTCGGAAAGCGCAGGCTGTTTCGCGCTCCGGCGAAATCGAGGGCGTCATCGACGACCGCATATGGCAGGCCGCTGCGCCAGTCGAAGATGCCCAGCAGCAGCCACCGCGGCGTCGGCATCAGGCGTCCCCGCGCCATGAGGCGGTGCGGCGCGTCGGTGCCGGCCGGCGCATAGGCGTTGGCGCCGACGACCGGCCAGAGGATCGTGTCGTAGTAGCTCGTGAAGGCGTTCAGATCCGCCCGCGCGAACGACCGCGCGTAGGTGACGTTGAGGTCAGCGCCTGGTCCGTGCGTGAAGTGCACGCCGACCTCTGCGCCCCGGTAGCTCGATCGCCCGGACGCGGAGAGACGCAGCTCGCCAGCCGCCCCGGTCCGCAGGGGATCGAGCACCAGCTCGTGGGTGCCGCGCCGATCGACGGCGCTGAGGTGAAACGACCAGCGACTGTTGAGGCGATGGTCGTAGCCGATGTCCCACGTCCGGCTGCGCGGCGTCTCGAGATCGCCCGTGGTGTGCAGGAACTGAACGGGCGGACCGAGCGGCGTGACACCGTCGCTCGCGAAACGCCTGTCCACGGCGCCTTCGAACTGATCGAACGCGCCGGCGGTCGACGGCGTTCGCTCGTAGAACAGGCCGAACCCGCCACGCAGGACAGCACTGCCCGATGCGTTCAACAGCACGGCGGTGCCGACGCGCGGGGTGACGTTGAACTGCCGGATGACACCGTCGCGGTCGACGCGCCCGCCGAATTCGAGGTACCAGCGGGTGTTGGGTTGAAACCGATCCTGCGCGAAGAACGCGACGTCGGTGCTGTCGATCGACTGCGTGGTCGATCCTGAGAAATCGAGCCGCCGCGCCAGCGTGCCGTTGGACCGCTCGATGAGCACCGGCCGGCTCGTGCTCCATCCGTCGTAGCCGCTGTGCAGCAGGTCCACGCCGACCTTGAACAGGTGCAGCCCCCCCGGACCCTTGCGCGTGCCCGAAAGCGTTTCAATCAGCTGATAGGTGGTCGTGTGGCGATGCTGCTGGTTGAAGAAGTTGCCGAGCGTCGTCTCGGGCTGCAGCGCCATCGGCGCGAGACCTTGCGGTTTGACATCCGTCTCGTAGGCGTGCGCGTGCACGGTGGTTTCGCTGAACAACGCATCGGTCCACAGCGCGCGCTCGGTCAACGCGATTTCGTTCGCCTTCGCATGCAGATCGATGGTCGCCTGCGGCGGCGTGAACGTGCCCAGCGTGTCCTGGTTCGACACGCCGGGAAAAATGCCGCCGCTCGCGACGAGCGTCTGCCGAGGCGACAGGTTGGCGTCGATGCGCGTGAAGGAGCTGAACGAGTGGGACGTGCGCAGCAGCTCAGGCGGCAGGCTCGGCACGTCACTCGCACGGTACCGGTACTGCGCAGTCTGCTCGATGAAGAGACGGTCCTTGATGATCGGTCCGCCCACCTCGAGCCGCGGCGCCCACCACTGGACGCCGTACAGGTTGACCGGCGAACCGCGCTTGGTGCGGAACGACGGATCGAGGTTGTTGAGCCGCACTTTCCACTCGTCGCCCGCGCGTCTGGTCTGAATCACCACAAGACCGGACGAAAAACGGCCGTACTCGACGGCGTACGGGTTGGGCAGGACGTCCACCGAGTCGACCGCATCGTCGGGCAGCGACATCTGGTTGAGACCCGTCGCCGTGTCGACGAGGCTGCTCGGTCCGAGCTGCACGCCGGCCTGCGACGGCCGGCCGCCCTTGATGCTGACGCCGCCCGGCACTTCGATGATGCTGGCGAGCAGACGAAGCGAGGCCTGCAGTCCCCCGCTCGGCGCGAACTGCTCCATCTCCCTGCTGCCAATCGTCTCGATCGGCGACAGCATGCCGTCGCCGCGCACGACCGGGTTCGTGGCCACGACGTCTATGGTTTGCGCGATGCCTTCGATCGGCAGATCGATCGGCAGTTCGAATGTCTTGCCGGCCACGACCACGGCAGTCCGGGTCGCCGTCACGAAGCCGGGCAGTGACGCGACAACTCGATAGATCCCAGGCGGGAGCTCAACGCGGAACGAACCGTCCTCGCCGCAGAGCACTTGCGAGACCTCTCGAGCGGACGCATCCTTCACTGTGATCTCGACACCGGGCAGCTTGACCGTGCCCGACTGCGTCGAGACGATGCCCTGGATGACGCCGATCGCGGACTGCGACCGGGCCAGGGGCGCCGAAATCACGGTAAAGACGACAAGAAAAGAGATCACTCGCACAGATTCAGTGCTTGTGTGTTGAAACCTTTATTTTCGCGGACCCGCACGGTTCTGTCCAGCACGGAGCCGTTCGAGCAATTCACATGCCGCCGAGGTAGCTCACAACCCAGACGAGCACCGCCAGGAGCGCGCCGGCGACAACATCCATCGCGTAGTGGTAGCGTCCTACCACGCACGCGATCGCGATGCTTCCGGCCACCACGAGCAGGAGCGTGCCGACGAGCGGCATGGCGTCGATGACGGCGAACGCGACGGCCAGCGAGACTGCGACATGGCCGCTCGGAAACGTGTTCACGCCAATCGTGGCGTGGCGGACCATGAACGACGCCATCCGATGGACCGACCGCGCAGGCAGGTCGGGCGCCGGCTCGAGGATCCAGGGCGGCCGTGTCTGGAACACGCTCAGCGGCGCGAACGCCCCGAGATCCGCCGCGAGCACCATCGTCCAGTAGTGATCGGCCAGCGCCGATCGACCCGTCGCGGCGAGCACCGCGAGGCCGCCCGGCAGTAGCAGAAAGCAAAACGTGTAAACGATGTCGAGGTACGCGACGAGCGCCGCGGGCCACCGCGCGAACCGCGTGGTCGGATCGCCGAACAGCCGGCGGTCCCACGCGAGCAGCCACGACTCGAGCGCCTCGGACGGCGCGACGAACAGCCGGCCCGTCAGATAGTACCCCATGCCGATGTAGACGAGGGGCATCCAGTCGTGCACGAGCGACGGCGCGTTGCGCGACGCCAGAACGACGGCGGCCGTCGACAGCGAGACGGCTGTCACCAGGACGCGGCGTGACGCAGGCAGCGGGCGCAGCCAGCAGACGCTCCCGAGATAAAGAAAGTATGCGAACGCGATCCAATCCGAGGAGCGCAAGATCGTAACGATACCTCATGGCTTACGATATCTACCGATGCGCGAGCGGTTGTCCGTCCGGCCGATTGCGAACCGAAGGGACTTCCGGCGGTTCATCAACAACGCCTACGACCGAAACGCCGGTGATCTGCATTGGATCCCGCCGCTGCGCCTCGCCGAGCACGAGCGCCTCACGCCGAAGAAGAATCCATTCTTCGAGCACGCCGACGTCGAGTTGCTGCTGGCGTGGCGTGGCGATCGCCTCGTCGGACGCATCGCCGCGATCGACGACCGGCTGCACAACGAGACGCACCACGACAACACGTCGATGTTCGGATTCTTCGAAGCCGAGGATGCCGACGTGGCGCGCGCGCTGCTCGCCGCGGTGGAAGCCTGGGCGCGCGCGCGAGGGCGCGTGCGCGTCCGCGGACCGATCAACCCGTCGCTGAATGAAAGCGCCGGCCTGTTGATTGACGGCTTCGACAGCGACCCGATGGTGATGATGCCGCACAACCCGCCGGAGTACGCGGCGCACATCGAGTTGGCCGGTTACCGGAAGGTCAAAGATCTTTTCGCGTGGCTGTATGAGCTCGAACGCGACCCGCCGCCGCTCATCGTGAAGCTCGCGACCCACCTGCGCGAGCGTGACCGGATCACGGCCCGTCCCCTCAACATCGCCGAATTCACACGCGAAGTCGAGCGGCTGCGCGTCATCTATTGCGCTGCCTGGGAACGCAACTGGGGCTTCGTGCCGCCGACCCCGGCGGAGTTCCGGCGGCTCGCGACCGAGCTGAGGCCGATCTTCGATCCGCGCTGCGCGATCTGCGCCGAGGTGGATGGTCAGCCCGTGGCGTGTCTGGTGGCGGTGCCTGACATCAACCAGGCGCTCAAGGGCACCAACGGCCGGGTGTTCCCGCTCGGCTTGATTCGCCTGCTTCGCCGCAAGCGCTATATCGATCAGGTGCGCCTGCTGCTGCTCGGCGTCGACCCGCGCTACCGCGCGCGCGGTTTGTATCCGTTGCTGCTGTTCGAGTGGCACCGGCAAATGTCGGGCGGACCGTACCGTCGCGCCGAGTTCTCGTGGGTGCTCGAGGACAACCGAGACATCAATGAGCCGGCCGAAATGGCCGGCGCGCGAAAGTACAAGACGTACCGCATCTACGAGAAGCCGATTTCGTGAGTTGGTGACTGGGTGGGTTGATGACTTGGTGATTGCGGTTACCGGCGCGTCCGGCTTCATCGGGCGCCACCTCGTGGCGCACCTTGGCGCGCGCGGGGTCGAAGTCGTGACCGTCCGGCGGCCATTCGAGCGCGAGGCGCTTCGCACCGCGTTGCGCGGCGCCCACGCGATCGCTCATCTCGCCGGCATCGCGTCGGCGCTCCGCGCGGAGGACTTCTTCGCCGCCAATGTCGCGGGCACGCG
>Ga0137409_10001729_pt1 | contig 23650 bp, 38 predicted proteins | sample CZODoug1_16funga_FD_122059 | JGI IMG/M metagenome (GOLD analysis project Ga0137409, IMG submission 122059) | Vadose zone soil fungal communities from Angelo Coast Range Reserve, California, USA - CZODoug1_16fungal (Hybrid Assembly) | ecosystem: Environmental > Terrestrial > Soil > Vadose zone...
TCTTTCTTGAATGGGTGGCTGACCGTCTGTGCATGAAACACGGTGATGACCCAGACGTGGACTTTGTGCAGGCGTTGCGCCGGTACGCCAGAGAACTGCACACAATAGGTGTACATCTTGAAACTGACTAGTCTGTTGGCAGAGCTGCCCAAATTGAGGCCCGACGAGCTAGCCACGGTAAAGGCTGCGGCAGAGCATTTGCTGGGGGCTCAGCATGAGGCACCAGACAGCACAACACCGTTGTATGACGCCCTTACCAGCCTGCTTGGCAACCAGATGCCATATGGCCGATTCAAGCTCAGCGCTTCATGGCGTATGTGGGCTAGGAACGCACCCACGGTGGTAACCTTCATAGATAAAAACTTTCCAAAGGCCACAAAAGTAGCCAGGCTCGCCCTGATGAAATTCATAGTTGAGACGCTTATAGCTGAGATGCGTGAACGCAAGATACCGGTAACGGTTGGATCAGTAACAAACAACTTGACCCGCTGCCCTGAAGTTTTCGAAATGGCCTTCCCAGATTACATAGAAAGTGGACTACAACATTTGGTGCTCAAAGCAATGGAGAAGAAAAAATGAAGGTCAATGACAATTACGTGCCAATAACGGGGGTCCATCTCTATAAAACTGGAGACCACACGGTGGTGGCTGTAGAAATCGGTGGTACGTGGATTGAAGTAATTCGCGAACGAAGTGATGGTGCATTTTCTCATATAGTTGAAACAAACGGAATGTATACCTGCTACTACAGTAGTCCAAAATGACTTACATACCAACAGGCACCACACTTACGGACTATGAACGTGAGGCGCTGGTCATATTGATGGAGGAATGTGCTGAGGTCATTCAGGCAGCAAGTAAACTAATCAGGTTTGGTAAAGAAAATAGACCTGATAACGGCATCTCAAATACAGAGACGCTTTCACTCGAGGCAGGCGATCTCAGGTATATGCTCACAGTTATTAGGGATTTGGAATTGACAGACGAGGAAACTGAGATAAAAGGCCAACAGCGCAAGCATGATAGAATCCGCTGGTACATGCAGTCCAAGCGGTGAAGCATGCTGTTAGGGTCTTTGCAAGAAAATCTGCTCACGCTGCTTGTGTGGGACAAAACACATTCTCCTGTCATCAGGGGGGTTTTAGCCCCTGAATTGTGGGGCGGTCCGTACCGCGTCATAGTAACTCGTGTCTATGATTATTTAGATAAATTCAAGCGGCCACCTGAAGATCATCTTCCTGATCTGCTCTCAGATAAGCTTGAGGGCATCAACAAACGTGAGGCATCACTCTATGCGGACATCTGTGAAAGCATTTATTCTACGAAAAATGGTATCAACTCTGCATACGCAATGTCCCAGCTTGAAACCTTTGTCAAGCGCCAGTCATTACGCTCTGTGGCTATTGATCTCGCTAAGGCGTTGCAGAGGGACACAGAGGAAGGGCTGGAACAAGCTGAAGCCCTGATAGCTGGCGCTACCCATCAAAGCCTGAGTGTCTTTGATCCAGGCACCCGCCTCAGCGACAAAACACGTGCCCTCAGATTCCTTGACATTGAGAATAATTCGTTCCCTACAGGCATCCCCGAATTGGATCGGAGAGGCTTCGGCCCAACCCGCAAAGAGCTATGGCTTGGCATTGGCAATTCAGGCGCTGGTAAATCATGGATGTTGATGCAATTGGCTAAGATGTCTTTACTGCATAGAGTGAAAGTTTGCCACGTAACGCTGGAGATGTCTGAAGAACGCTGTACACAGCGGTATTTTCAGGCATTGTGGGCCATATCAAAACGCTCTGAAAGCTTTCAGACCACCAAGTTTCAGAAGGACAAATTGGGGCGCATCACTGGCTTTGACGATATCAGGATCAAACCAAAACTCAGCTATGATGATCCAAACATACGCAAAAAGCTGGAACGACGCATAGATAGGTGGTCCAGTCGTCTACTGGACAACATCATAGTCAAGCAGTTCCCTAGCGGAGGGCTGACAGTGCCTCAGCTGAAAGCCTACCTAGATAATCTTGAGGTGGCTGAGAAGTTTGTGCCCGATCTTCTAATCATAGATTACCCCGATCTAATGCGGCTGGACAAGGACAATTACCGGCTTGCGCTTGATGAAGTCTTCAAGGACATTAGAGGCATCGCGGTGTCGCGTAACATTGCTATAGCAGCAGTCAGCCAGTCTCACCGTGGAGCGGCAAAGGCAAAACAAGTAGGGGCGGACAACGTGGCTGAAGCATACAGCAAGATTGCTCACTCAGACATCGTCGTTACACTTAGCTCTACCACCCATGAGCAAAAGCTAGGTCTTGCCCGGCTCTTCGTAGCTAAAGGACGTAATGACGCTGACAAAACTACAATCGTAATCAGCCAGCAATATGGGATCGGTGGCTTCGCTGTTGACAGCTCTTTAAAGCGCGGCAATTATTTTGGGTTGGTACCAAGGGATGCAGGTAGTTCAGATGACTGAGTGGCCACCGGGCGCACTAAAAAGCAAAACAGCCCTGAAGAGGGTGGAAAAGGTCTACGGTGTTGCTTACGGAAGGATAACAAAATATAATACAGGAGTAGTTAAACCAAGAGATGACGAATTTTGGCTCGATACCAACGCTCACTACAACCTTGTCTATTTTCACTTAGAAAAGCCATTCGAGGATGCTGACGGTTATCTATTTACCAATTATCTTCATGCTTATGCGTACAGCCTCAAATCAGCTCCAGTAAAAAAGAGGAATATGGCTATCAACTCAGATTGAAGGAACGAGACAAATGATTGAAGTCATGCCGAAGTTGTGGGTAGGCAGCGATCAGGATTACCACGGGCTGCGGCCAGCCGAAGCATGGGCTGTGGTACATGCCTCGAAAGAGCCCTACCACCGTGAAGCCTTGGGCTACAAGACACTAGGGGCGCCAAAGGCCCACCTTGAGTACCTCGTAGCATTACGTGGCAACCGTCTGTGTCTCAATATGGTAGACATCGACGATCCTAAATGGATCAGCCCATTCATGATCAATTCGGCCATCAGCTTCATTCAAGAGAGGTTAAAGTCAAATTGGTCTGTACTGGTCCACTGCAACCAGGGCGGCTCACGCGGCCCTGGAGTTGCCATGGCGTATATGGCGCATGTGTTGCCGCCTGAATTTGACGAGGCAGAGCGTGAATTCACTAAGCTGTACCCTGCCTATGCACCACGTGCCGGCATCCGTGGCTACCTGATGAACAACTGGGACTTGCTGAGTAAAGGATGCTGAACAAAAAAGTAGTAACACAATTCCTAAATAGGGAACTTGTCAGCTTTGACTTTCTTAAGAAAGAGTCAGTCAAAGCGCTGAATGATGCACTCAGCGAGCTTAAACCGTTGCCTGATTTTGGTGGTGCCAAACTATGGGCGCATCAGAAAGTATCGCTGCTCCTGCTACTGGAGCTGAAGCGATTCATGCTCCATTTATCTATGGGGGCTGGTAAGACACTCGTAACTCTGCTCCTGATCAAATATCGCAAGCAGCGTGGTGAGAAGCCCAAAGCCATTGTCTTTGTGCCCTACATCACCAGCGTTGAAACCTGGGTTGAGGAGGTAGCCAAACATGCACCTGACCTTATCTGCCGACCCCTTTTGGGCACTACTACAGATAATCTTCGTGAGCTTAGCGATTCTTCCATTCACGCTGATCTTTTTGTTATTTGTTACCAGAGTGCTGTCGCCATGGTCACTGAAACGGCCTACAACCCCAAAACGGAAAAGAATGAATGGAAATTAGAGGCTGCTCAAATCAGGGAATACTTCAAAGATTTTGATATGCTCGTGCTCGATGAAGTTCATCGTGCGAAGAGTGCTTCAGCCCTAACCTACCGCATGTGCCGGGCCATCTCAGCCCAATGTGAGTATGTCCTAGGGCTGACTGGCACGCCCTTTGGCAAGGATTTATCTGATCTGTGGCCGCAGTTCTACCTGATTGACTTTGGTGAGACACTAGGCGCTACCAAAGGGTTTTTTATGGAGGTGTTCTTCAACCGTAAAAAGATGAAGTGGGGCAAAGGGCGTTTCAGTTTTGATTTCACCTTCAAGAAGAAACTGCTGCCGACGCTCAAGCGCATGATCAAGAACTGCTCAATCAGCTATACGGTCGACGAATTTGCCGACATGTTGCCCAAAGAATATATGATCAAGACGATACCGGCACCACCTGATGCTGAGGGTTATTGCAAGGCGGCAATCAGGAACATTGAAGATCAGATTAAGGGCAAAGGCAGTTACCAGATAATTGAAAGCAATTACCTTCAGCTGAGACAGCTGAGCTCCGGTTTTATGACACTTAAGGGTGAGGATTCAACCAAGATACAGGTTAGGTTTGACCAGAACCCTAAATTGGACCTGCTGATGGACCTTATTTTGTCCATGCCTGCCGATCAGAAATTTGTGGTTTTTCACCATTTTATTTTCACGAACCAAATAATCAGTGAGGCACTGACCAAGCTAAGGATCAAGCACGCTCGCATATGGGGTGGTCAGAAGGACCCCATTGGTGAATTGCGGTGCTTCAAGCAGGACCCTGACTGCATGGGTCTGATCCTGAACTGGCAATCAGGCTCGAGCTCATTAAACATCCAGAATGCATCATACCTGTTTGTGTTTGAACAGACAGATTCACCTATCAATCGCCAACAGGGTGAAGCTAGGCTGTGGCGCCCCGGTCAAACTCAGCGCGTCATGATTTTCGACCTATTGGTACGCCAAACCTGGGACCGTCGTATTTATAACTCAAACCGGGCAGGCAAAAACCTGCTCAAAGAACTGCTAGGTGGTAAATGAGCTATTACAGGATACGTAGAGACAATTTCGCTGGGTTTGAAGTTCAGGTGTGGAGGTGGTGGTTCCCAATTTGGGTACAGTTGAACTGTGTTAATACCCATTCATCTGTTGAGAAAGCAGAAGCATTCTTGAATAACCATAGTAATAATAATAATAGAGTGGTCAGGATTTACAAAGATGGCTCTTCATGGAGGCCGAGTATTTGGGGTGGCAAATGATCAAATACCGTATCTTGGAATTCGATCCCGATATCAATAGTTTCCGGTATCGAATTGAATGGAGGTTTAGTTGGTGGCCGTGGTGGTCACATGCCAGGAGTTGTGATAGCCTGCTTGGCGCCCAGCAATACGTTGAGGATCAAATTAATCTAATAATAAAACGTAAGAAGAAGCCTAAACTGATCGGCACTTACTCAGCAGGAAAAAACTGGAAACCAATCAAATGAAATACCGAATTGCAAGAGCGGCTGGTCACAACGCTTGGTACTGGATAGATTATAAATACTGGTGGTGGCCATTTTGGATTGGGGTCCGTGGATTTGAAAAGTTAGAGGACGCTGAGGAATCTCTCCTCAAACAAATAACGGCACCAAAAAAGCAGGTGATAAAGGAATATACCGTGGGTAAGGGATGGAAACCACCCAAATGAATTGGCTAGAGTTCCTTAACAGCCAGGGAATAGATTTCGTTACCCGTAGCTCCAACACGAAGAAGGGAGAAGTGAGCGTTAGATGCCCCTGGTGTGGTGATGACGATCCGTCAATGCACCTTGGCATCAGCCTCACCGCCGAAAATTGGGGGTGTCATCGCAACCCCATGCACCGTGGGCACGCCCCGCACAGGCTGATTGCCGCGTTGCTTGGGTGCTCTGGTGCTCAGGCAAGGTTGATCGTCAGGCAGTTCAGCCAATCAGACCCTGACGATCTTGATAGCGCGTTAGAGATTCTCGCCTCACCTGAGCCCACCGGAACGGGCCTAGCCGAGCCCCAGCCAGCCCTTTCAAGCCAAGCCTCCCCGTCCCCCACCCAACCCCACCACACCACCCCACAGAAGCTACCTGAAGAATTCAGGACCATCAGGCAACGCGGCGTAACGCTCAGGTTTTGGGATTACTTGTTTTACCGGGGCTTTGGTGATGACACCGACCAGCTGACAGATATGTATCAACTCAGATGCGCGGTTACTGGCAGGTGGAAAGACCGCGTCATAATCCCGTTCTATGACGCAGCCGGCACCCTCATAGGGTGGACCGGCCGAGCTATTCAGGAACCAGTCAATGCGCCGCGCTACCTGAGCAGTGGTGAAGAGGTAAAGACTACCGTCTTCAACGAGCATAAGCTTCAGAGCGGCGGTGATCTGCTGTTTATGGTTGAGGGGCCATTTGACGCCCTGAAGATGGATTTCTATGGTCGGCCTCTAGGGGCACGAGCAACTTGTGTCTTTGGCGTGTCCATGACCATAGATCAAATCTCAATTATGAGCACGCTGCGCCGTAGATTCAAAAAGGTGGTTATCCTATTTGACCATGACGCGATTGAACCTGCATTCTATGCAGCTGACTGGCTGCAAGCTTCAAATGTGGTAATTGGTCAGTTACCAGATGGGGTGAAGGACCCTGGCTCGATGAGCAAGCAGGCCATAGCCAAATTGGTCGTGGCTCACAAATGAGCAGTTGGCCCACACCCATTGAAATCGTTGAAGGTAATGAGCGACGACGGCAAACGAGATTTCTGGCAATGCGCAGGCGGTGAGTGTGGGGAGGAAGAGGAGCAATGAGGAAGAAAACACAAAAACACAGGCCGACGCCGCCAAGAAAAATGAGCACGAAAGAACTGTGCATACACCTGTCTGGTGTAGCCGCCTTTCATACGGAGGACAAAACGGCACAGTCGAAAATATACGAGGCGATCCGTCGGCTCCAGCTGCTGGAAAAAGCCGCTATTGAGGCTGGCATACTGCCGGCGCGCAAACGATTGCAACGAAAATCGTCCCGATTGCGCTTGGGACATGGCGCGGCAAGCAGTTGAGCAGGATGCGCGGGAGGAGGAAAAATGAAATCGTTTTGGAATTCACCATATGACGAAACAAAATTTAGCGACGATTTTTGCCGGGCGATGTTGATGGCAATCGTCGTTCACATATTCCACAAAGATTGGGGCGCTGTCGGCTCATTCGGAGTGATCACGATTTGCTTTGCGTGGGCGCTGTTCCAAAGCTACGTACGTTTCAAACGCGTGCCAAGCACATAAGCGAAGTGTGGGTTGACACGCAATCCAGGGAGGAAAAATGATGCTTCCACCATACCTTCCAAAGAAGAACAGGCTCCCCGCCGATGCGCCCCCATGGATGGGCATTATCAAGTTCTGCATCGCTCTGGCGTGCGTCGTGCTTCTCGTATTCTTCGCCTGCTCTCGTTAAATAATATCGTGATTTAAGGTGTTGACACGTGATTTGTGGTTGAAGTAGCCTTTTGATTGTCTGAGCCTATCAGGAGGCTGCTTTGCCACAAAAACGGGTGCGTGCTAGATTGGCATTCACGCCGATCTGGGAGGGGGTTATCAGGGGTTGGGCCAAGAAATTCATATCAAAAAATCGGTGGCGCTGTGACTCCATCCACAACTTTGATGATCTGCTGAATGACGCCTACCTTACCTTCATACGGGTAGCTGAACGCTACCCACGGGTCATGGACCCACCTCATTTCATGGCCCTATACAAAACCGCCATGCGTAATGAGATGCATGATCGGGCACGCTATGTGCAGCGCAAAAGGCCAGTTCACGCTGAATTGTCTGATGATGTGTCTGACCTGTTTGATGATCGTATGGGTGAAGTTACGAACGGAGGCCACTTCAACCTGTTGATGGCTGAGGCCCCACCTGAGGTAAGGCTCGCCCTCACCCTGTTGTCTGAACAACCTGAAGCCCTACGCGACCCTGCCAAGCGCCCAAAGAACCGTGAGAACTTGAATATGAGGCTCCGACGTATTTTGGGCATAGAGTTTGATTTTGTCGGTGCATTTAAAACGTTGCTGGCCAAGGAGCCTACATGAGTAAACCCATCCTGTGCCTGGATTTCGACGGCGTCATTCACAGCTATGTGAGCGGCTGGAAGGGTGCCAATATTATTCCTGATCCCCCCGTTGATGGGGCCATTGATTTCATTTCACGAGCGTTGGAGCACTTCAAAGTAGCAATCTATTCGTCGCGTTCAGGTCAGCCCGATGGGATTTATTCAATGAGGAAATGGCTTCGACTTCATTGGCTTGAGGCGGGCCTGCCCGGCGAGACAGAGATGGAAATTGAGTGGCCAACCGAGAAGCCAGCCGCTTTCATTACGATTGACGATCGCGCGTTGACATTTGATGGCACTTGGCCAGCAATCGAAGAGTTGAAGAAATTCAAGCCGTGGAATAAGCGAGATCCCAAAACCGCATCAGTGCGGGGCGAGAAATGAGCCGAATTGAGGTTATCTATAAGGCGGTGGTTGAGCATGAAAAATGCTTCGTGCCGTGCGCCTGCTTTAATGTGCCGCATAAAGGATCATGCAGATCGCTCGCCGACAAAATCGCTGTGGCGTTAGTCGAGCATGACGCGCAAACCGCATCAGTACGGGGTGACGACAATCAGATTTTAACTCAAGACAAAGGCAAGGAGCCTGCATGACAAGCGAAGTTGAAACTGAGATTGTTAAAGCTGCCAGCTTCAAGCCTACCAAAATAGCACTTAAGGATCGGCAGGAGTACCTTGCCAGCCTTGTGCGCTCCGTGGACAAAATGTCCGAGGATGACTTTGACACATTGAGTGATGATGCAGCTGACTGGATTACCAGCGCTATAGCTGCCATGAACAAAAAAAGGGAAATCCCTGACTTTATTGATGACGACGATGAAGAGACTGATGATGACACCGATATCAAGGCTGAAGCCGAAGCTGAGGATGCCCCCCCTGATGAAGAGGGTGACGATGCTGAGGAGGCGGATGAAGACAATAAGGGAGATACAGAAGAAGCGAACTCTGAAACAGAGGATGACGTCGAGCAGGATCCTGACGAGGATACTGATGGAGGCAACGAGGCCGAGGCCGATGAAGATGACGAATCTGAAAATGAGGCCCGTGAAGCGGCAGCCGACAAAAAGCGGCGTGCTAAATCACCTCAGGCATCAAATCTAGCTGAAGACGCTTACAAAGCTGAAGTTAAAAAGCAAAAGTCAAAAGAGAAAAGTGGTGATGTAGCCCGCTATGCCCCAGGCAAGATAACTGGCGAGAAGGACCGCTACGGGATCACTATTGGCACCAAAACCCACGATGCTATTCTCCTGTATGAAAAAGGCGCTACTATCAATCAGGTCAGCGAGGCACTGGGTGGGCGCCATCGTAACATCCTTAAAAAGCTGGCTGCGGAAGGTCACAAGCTAGAAAAAGATGGCAGCACATGGAAGATAACCCACAAAAGTGATGTTGCCAAAAAGGCAAAGAAAAAATGAACCGTCTTCAGGACTACCTAAAAGATGATAGGCAGTGGCGACGTGACTTGCGCATAGAGCATGCTAAGCATCAAATGCGCAGCATTGCCGATCAGGATGAAAAAGATTTCTGGAAATCAGTGCTGAAAGCCAATGCAAGGGATGCACATGAAGCCAAATGACTTACCACCCATCCTGACCACTCAGGTCAGCATGAACATCAACCAGAACGGCACCACGGTTATCTTTGGCAATCAGGACCCCAATGGCAAGGACGTACTTTGGCACAGTAGTGTCTTTTTCCCAGGGACGAGCGTGATGGCATTGCGCGACATGATTACCAATCTGGTGGCCGATCATCAGAAAAATGCCAGCAAGATCGTTCAACCCAACTGAGATGCTGTACAAAACCCCAGACAAGGCTTCAGGCAAAATTCTCAAACGCAGCCGACCGCTTTTGATTTCGCCAAAAGATGGATATCAGCGGCCGGGGCCTGGGAAGGCTTGGTTTCAAACAACGACAACGATATGGAGAGTCGACGAGTTGATACGCCGATCAGTGCGTGATTGGCGGCGGCTGATGAATGAAACCGGGCACACTGGGTCGAGGTCAGGGACTTTCAGGAAGGATCACGATAGTGTCTACACCGGAACGCACTCCTCATTCGCTGCTCCTTTGGTTGAATGGATTTTGCTGCGGTATGGGGGCAGCAGTGGGGCTACAATATTGGATGCTTTCGCGGGGGGATCTCCTCGCGCTGTTATTAGCTGTATTATGGGCTTACGTTACATTGGAATCGATATTCGGATTGATCAAATTAAAGAAAATGAGGCAACCCTGAAGGAACTGGGCCTGAAAGGTGCTACCTATATTCACGGTGATGGGCGCTTCATACCTGACGATGTTGGCCCCTTTGATGTGGCTCTGACGTGCCCTCCCTATTTCGATTTGGAGCAGTACAGTGACCAACCTGATGATCTAAGCAATCTAGGTAGCTACGAGGAATTCATTGCTGGCATATACTTCAGTGCGATGTCTCACTTCAAAGTCATGAAGCCTGGGGCTTTTGTATGCTGGGTCGTAGGTCCATTCAGGTCCAAAAAGACTGGCGAGTTGATTAACTTCCCAGGTCACACAATTGAAGCTTTTCGCGAAGCGGGATTTATCTACTGGCAGGATGTTATATTATCCAAAAATTTTGGCAGTGCAGCGAAAAGAAGCACGAATGCTTGGAAAGGTCTAAAGCTCGTTCCAATACACGAACATCTCCTGGTCTTCAGAAAGCCAAAATGAAAGCAACCCCCAGTGACGTATTCTATATTGTAGGTGAAAAGGATTTGAACGGTTTTATTGATCTTGCTTCAGAGGGCAAAGAAACATATTCACTGAATGAGGCGGTTGACGTGGCAAATGGTTACGCTATGGACCACCACGGTACCCCATGGATCATTGAGTGCCGATGCGTAAAACAGATTAAACGCGGCAAAACTTGGGATCCTAAAAAGCGATTAGAGGGTTACGATGAACAGGGCTGAACTAGTTGACACACTTACCCTGGTTGGCCGTGCTTTGGCTGAAACCAACCTGGTCCCAATACATCAGTGTTTCATGTTTAGAGGCCGATCAGTAGCCGCCTTCAACGATCAAATTGGGCTTATTGCTCCCTGCAAAACCAGCGAAGCATTTGCAATTCACGGCCCCACGCTGCTGGGTCTGCTCAGTAATAGCCAGGGTGAGGACGTTGAATTCACGCTTGAAGAGCATGATTGCATCATCAAAACCGGCCGTAGCACTTTCAAGCTGCCCTGGTTCCCTGAAACAGACTTTCTGATTGAGGAACCTGAGGACAAGTGGCACAGCAAAATGGCCCTCACTGATGAAGCCCTGAAAGGGATCAGTTACTGCCTCCCAACTGCCTCACGTGAGGACACGCAACGGGCACTCAATGGTGTCTGCTTCAACGGTGTCACCCATACCCTTTATTCGTGTGATGGGGATGTCCTGACCCGCTACACGCTCAATAAAAACATGAAGGCTGCATCCGTCAGCTTGCTGCCCATTGCCTACTGTGAGTCCCTCCTGAAAGTGGCTGAAGCGGTAGGTGAGAACACTGCATTTGAATTAGATGTCAATCATGACTGGGCCAAAGCTGAGATTGGCACCTATGTTGTCTATGGGCGCCTGACTGAAAACAAAACCCCATTTGATTTCGCCAACCTTGTGACCAAAACCCTGCAATCAAAGCCGCACTACGTGGCGGTCCCTGAGGGCCTGAATGAGGCTCTGACACGGGCACGGGTTATAGCTGACCCTGAAACGGCCAAGACAGCATTAGCAATTGAAAAGGGCCGGCTGCGCCTGCTGACCCAAACCCATCACGGCATCGTCAGGGATTCAGTACCTATGCCAGATCACCCTGATGTTGAGGCCAGTGTCAGCTCTGCACTAGTTCAGCGCGCCATAGGTTTGTGCAATGAGATGGCAATCATGGATAACGCTACTGCTTATCAGAATGGGATACTATTCCAATTAGTCAGCAATATGGATAAATAAGCATGGCCCCAACCTATATCACAGATATTCAAACCATAATTGATGCCACAGCAGCGCACCTTGGCATCTCAGCCGAGGTTATCAAAAGCCCAATTGATCGAACTACCCCTGTTTCGTATGCCCGTCATGTGGCACAGTACCTAGCATGCACCATGAGCTACAAATCCAAACGCTACATTGCTGAGCAATTTAATTGCAAAGATCACTCGTCAGTGCTGAGGGCTGTCAATAAAATAGGGCTGCTGGCATTGTCAGACCGCAAGACCAGGAACGACGTAGCTACTATCAAGCAAACCCTGATGAAGCCTTGAGCTTTTTTTTCCATAAGCCTAAAGCCCCACAAAAGCCCGCTGATAAGTTTTCACAGCGTGGCCCTACCCCCCTTAGGGGTAACAAGCAGCAGGCGCTTACGCTGACCCGTTTAGGGTGTGCCGCGTGCCCCCTGAATAAAGCTGATGTCATGTCGCCGAAAATGGCGCCTACGCTGGCTGCACATACTGAAATTTATTTCCTGGCTGAAGCACCAGGGAGGGATGAAGATGAGAACACTGGCAGACCTCTTACTGGCCCTTCAGGCAGCCTTCTACGTGAGTGTATTCCTGGTGGTGACGACAGCTACTGCTCTTTTGATAATACTGTTAGAGATCGCCCTCCAAAGAATCGCACGCCGACGTGGCAAGAATTGGAATGTTGCCGGGGGCACGTCACCAAAAGCATCGAAAAAGCCAAGCCAAAGCTGATCGTTGGCCTAGGGGCCGTACCGCTGCAATGGATGCTAAATTCAACTGACCTGCAAGGCATGCGGGGGCGCATCTTTGCGGTTAAGGTAGGTCAGCACACCTGTCATTTCCTCCCTACTTACCACCCCTCATTCATACTGAGGGTAGCCTATGACAAAAGAAAACCCCTCATGTCCAATTTTGGACACTGCTTCAGGATGGACATCCAAAGGGCATTCAATGCCTTGGGTTATCTGAAACAACCCCACATAGATTCTGAAGAAGAAATCAAAGCCGGCATCCAGTGCTTTGACGGCAGTGCTGAGGATCAGTACCTTACCATTCTGTTCCTGCTCAATAAAGCCAAAAAAGCTCCAATCAAATCAGTTGACCTTGAGACCAAATGGCTGCGCCCCTACAAAACCGGTGCGGCCATCATGACGGTAGCGATCAGCTTTGAGGATACTAATTTTTCATTTGCACTAGACCACCCTAAATCAGGATGGTCCAAAGCCAAACGTATTGGCATCCTCAACCTGCTCTATGAGCTACTAAGGGACGACACAGTCAAGATCGCGCATAATTGTTTTGCTGGTGAAACTGAGATTATCACGTCTAAAGGTCTAAAGTCCTTACACTCACTTGTAGGTCAAGCAATAACCGTGTGGACAGAAAATGGCTGGATGCCTGCCAAAGTAGGAAATTTTGGTAAACAGACTTTGCAGGAACTGACGGTAGTACCTTATAATAGGAGCAGGAGCAGTATACAGCATAAGATGTATGTAACTGCCAATCATAACTGGGTGGTTGAACGACAGATTTGGAGAAAAAATCGAGGATATGATTGGGAACGTCTGCCAAATTTTATCAAGACGTCAGAGTTAAGACTAAAGGATAAAATAATAGCAACAGTACCTAATAGCAGAACATCTGACACATACAGCAACGCCTTCATTCATGGGCTGATATTCGCTGATGGCAGTCTAATAAAAAGAAAGGCAAAAGCTGGGTACTATCCACACAATATCAGACTTTGCGGTTGGAAAAAGAAGTTTGCCGACAGATTTGAGAAGGTAACTTACCCTAAATTTGCAAACGGCGATGCAGTATGCAATTGGTACGTCAGTAATACAAATCTGAAAGATTTGCCGCCAGTAGGGGCGTCATCAAATTATATTCAGGATTTTATAGAAGGATGGCAATTATTAGATGGTACATCTGGTGCTGATGGCAGCTGGGGGCCTGGGCCAAAGACTAGAATAGTGACAACAACCAGGGTAGATGCAGCCAAATGGTTGATGCGGTACGCCCCCCTTGCTGGCTGGTTTGTAACAGGCTTTGTGCATAAACGAGGCAAAAATTTTAGTGGCCATACTATTAGTATGTGGAATGTTACTATTTCAAAAGATGAAAAAATGGCGTGGTCTGTTAGGAAGGTAAGCAATTCATCACGCAGAGAAAATGTTTTCTGTGCTGTCGTTCCTGATGCCAAATGTTTTACATTAGGAAATGGGATATACACTGGAAATTGTCCTTTCGAATTGGAATGGTTCATTTGGCTGCTGGGCAAGAACGTGGTCAATCACGTGGCCTGGGAATGCACACAGATGCAGGCCCATTTCATTGATGAGAGGCGTGGCAAAGGCCGTGATGACAGTGACAGGCGCGCGGTCTACCAATCACTAGATTTCCTGTGCAAGCAGCACTTTGGCACCTCATACAAGCCGCTGTTCAAGCTCAATAAAAAGGATATGTCTAAGTCGGACCTGGGTGAAACCCTGATCTATAACGGGGTTGATACCAAATATACCCTGAGGCTTTGGCATAAGCAGGACAAGCTGCTCAAACAGATGGGGTTGCATACAGCCTACTTAGATTCACTGCCGAGGCAGGCATCAGTAGCTCTGATGCAGTATATTGGCATTGGCGTTGACCAGAAAGAGGTGAAACGGATTCAGGGATTGCTTGATGGTGAAATCAAAGCCATTGAAGCGCAGATCGCTGACCTGAAAGTGGTCAAGGCTTACGTCAAGCATAACCGTGAGTTCAACCCCGCAGGCCAGGATGCAATTGTACTATTCAGGGATTACCTGAAACGGCCAGAGGTCTCAATAAAAGAGGAAAACGGCACCCGCTACTCAGTTGACAAGAACGTACTGGATAAAATTGATCACCCCCTGGCTGGCCTGATTTTGCAACTCAGAAATAAAAGCGTCCTCAAGCATACCTTCGTTGATCCGCTAGAAGCAGGTGTGGGTGAATGCCTTCACCCTGACGGCAAGATACATCAAAATCTAAACACCACATTCACAGAAACTGGAAGAACTAGTGCTGATGAGATAAATATGCAGAACTACCCCCAGCGCAAGGACAGCTGGGTACGCAAGCAGATAGAGGCAGGCAAAGGCCACGTATTGCTGGCCTTTGACTATGGCCAGATTGAAGCATGCGGCGCGGCAGTGGTCTCAAATGACAAAGTGCTTGTTGAAGCCTTATGGCAGGATTACGATATCCATATGGATTGGGCAATTAAAATAGCTGACAGGTGCCCTGAAATTGTTGGTGGGTCAATGAAGGACCCCAAAGTAGCCAAAGCTTTCAGATCGAGAATTAAGAATAAACTTATCTTCCCGTCTATATATGGTGCGCAGGCTAAATCAGTAGCTGGCTATCTTGGTATAGAAGAATACATAGGTGAAGAGATAATGGATCTTTTCTGGCAGTCCTTTCACGGCCTCAAGGCGTGGCAGGATCGGCTGATGAAAGGCTACTACGAGAACGGTTATGTTGCCAGCCTTGTGGGGCGCAGGCGTAATTACCCACTGCGACGCGAGCAGGCTATCAACCATCCTATTCAATGCTGGGCAGCTGAGATAATCTGCGATGCAATGTGCCGACTATCACATCACGCGGTGACAACCGGTGAGTGGCACATTCACCCCGTCCTTAACATTCATGATGACTTAACCGTGATTGTTCCTGATGATGACAAAATGCTAGAGCGAGCCATTGAAGTTATTTACCGAGCCATGTTGAGCCCGCCGTATAAGATCAACGTGCCGCTTTCAGTTGAATGCTCAATCGGCAAAAACTGGTATGAGATGAATTCAATTGGGAAATTCTGGTCGCACCGTGATCTTAAATAAAGGAGTCATTTATGGGGGTTAGAGGAGATATGGCAGCCATGTTGCAAAGCAAGTTTGGCCTCACGCCCAACTCAGCTCGTGAGATTTTAACCGCCATTTTTGAAGATGCAAAGGACCCAAATTATGCCTATGCCTTTCACAGGTGGTGTGGTGAAGGTGAAGAAAATGACAATATGTCCGATTACTGGGAAACCATAGATTTTCTAAAAGAAATCGTATGACTTCATTCCATACCACTTACAGGCCGCTTACTTGGGCTGATGTCCTAGGTCAAGACGCAGCCGTCAAGAGCCTCAAGGCTGCCGCCAAGAACAAGCGGCAGCACGCCTATATATTCACAGGCCCATCAGGCTGTGGCAAGACAACCTTGGCCAGGATCATGGCCAAGCAATTAGCTGGTACCGGTGCCTCGGACCTGAATATTGAGGAGATACCAGCTGCCGACCACACTGGCGTTGATGACATGCGGCGCATAGTCAATAGCGCCCTGTACCGAGCTATGGGGGTAAGCGCAGTCAAAGCTTTTATAATCGATGAGGCGCATCGTTTGAGTTCAGCGGCGTTCGATGTGCTGCTCAAGCCGATTGAGGAGCCGCCTGAGCATGCCTACTGGTTCTTTTGCTCAACCAACCCTGGTAAGATACCAAAGACAATACAGACCAGGTGTGTGAAATTTGACCTAAAGCCAGTAGCTGAAGAACTACTCCTTGAACTGCTAGTGAAGGTAGCCGATGCTGAAAAATTGGATCTTGCTGATGATGTGCTGGAGGCTGTTGCGGAGGGAGCAGGAGGGTCGCCTAGACAAGCTCTCGTGTTTCTTGAGGCAGTTGCGTACTGTGAGAGCGCTGCGGAAGCACGCACTGTCATGCGCTCGGCGGGGCAGCAAAAAGAAGCCATTGACCTGGCGCGCTTCTTGATGAAGCCTCAAGGGCGCTCCTGGGCTGAAGCAATCAAACTGGTGAAATCCCTGGAAGGTGTTGACGCTGAGAGCATAAGGATCACTTTGGTGAACTATCTATCAGCCGTCTTGATGAACATCAAAAGTGAGAAACAGGCTCTGCCGGTCCTGAGACTGCTCTCTTGTTTTGATACCTCGTATATCAGCACGGACCGCATGGCCCCTCTTTTGAACTCACTGGGACTGGCGTTAGGACTAGATCAACAATGATTGACATCGAAGAGTTTCGATCATACCTGCTGATCAACAAAAACTCACTTGATGACGAGGTATCACGCCAACCTTCACTCTTTGAAAAGGTTGGTGATGCCTATACCGAGGCGGCAGCTGAGCGTGATGCCCTCAAAGAGGCGCTGGCTACAGTTGATGCGCGCTTGGACATAGCAGTTAGGAAAGCCTCAGAAAAGATCACCGAAGCCGCCGTCAAAAGCCAAATACAGTTGCATAAGGACCACCTTGGTGCCTTCAAGGCTTACTTGGCAGCCAAGGAGCAGACTGATAAGTTGGGTGTGTTGAAGGACAGCTTTCATATGCGCTCGCAGATGTTGAAAGAGCTTAGCGGGCTCTATATCTCAAATTATTTTGAGGCAAGCTCTAGCCGGGGGAATGCCCGGACGGACAAAGCCGTATATGAGAGACAAAGAGCACGTCTGGCTGAAGGTCGCAAGGAACGTAATGACTAACGACGGCAATGGGATCTTGCTGATCATAGTTGTCTCATTGGCGTTGTGGTTGACGTCTAAGGCTATCTTTGCGGCCTACTTCAAGGCGCGTGAGGATTACTGGCTCAGATTCTACAGAAAGGTCAAAGGGTTCAAAGATGGCGAAAAACACTAGAAGTTTCAAGTATCAGCGCAGGTCAACCGATGACGTGAAGGAACGGGCTAACGCCAAAGGGGGAAATTTTGACACCTTCGTCAAGCCGCAATTCAAGCGCTACAAGATAAAAGAGGGCAAGAATCTGATCCGTATTTTGCCCCCTACCTGGGACAAAGCCAAGCACTACGGTTACGATATTCATGTCAATTACAGCATTGGCATAGACAATCAGTCCTACCTCAGCCTGAGTGAGATGAAAGGCGAGAAAGACCCGCTTGAGGAGGCGCGGCGTGAGGCCCAGCGTGACGGCGATGAAAAGCTGGCCAAAGCATTGCGCCCGCAGCGGCGTATCCTTATGTGGATCATTGATCGCCTTGACGAGGATGAAGGCCCCCAGCTGATGGACGCGCCGTTCACCCTGGATAAGTCCATCGCCAATATCTCATTGGATGAGGACACCAAGGACGTAATTTACATTGATGACCCTGAAGAGGGGTGTGATCTAAGGTTCTACCGTGAGGGTACCGGGCTGACCACCAAATATGACGCATCACGGATGAAACTGCTGAAGACAGCACCCATCAGTGAGGATGAAAAACAGCAGCAGGAATGGCTTGACTACATCACTGAAAATCCAGTGCCTGACTGCCTGCAATTCTATGACTATGATCACATCAGCTCGACATTCAGTGGGGTAGCAGGGCGCCGCGATGAAGATGAGGACGCAGATGAAAAGCCTCAGCGTCGCAAACCAAGCAATGAGGACGATGATGAGCCGAGGCCACGTAATCGACGGGCCGAGGCTGAAGATGAAGATGAAAAGCCGCGCAGCCGCAGCAGGCTGAAGGATGATGAATCTGACGAGGATGAAGATGAGCACCCTACGCCCCGACGTGGCGCAACTTCGCGGGCCAGTAAGGATGATGATGACGAGCCTGCTGAGGATGCCAAGCAAAAAGGCGGTAGCATTCGTGAACGCATTGCAGCCCGCAACCGGGCCAGCGTGAAAGTCGATGATGACGAAGAGGATGACTAGACAGGAGGAATGAGATTCTCCGCCGTGGTGAAATAGACTCCATACGTTTAGATAGACGATCATGGGGTGAAATTCTAAATGATGAAATACCTGAAAAGCGATGGGCAAAGGAGAAACAGGATGCCATTAGCAAAAGTAGGAGAATTAGAGCCAGACTTAGAACTTAATCTGCGACGCTGGTGCATTGAAGAAGCGCACTCTGCGTGCAAAGAAAACGGTGATTTTGAAAATTCAATATCCTACGCTCAAGACGTTTATGACTGGATTAAGAGTGGAAAGGTGCCTGCCGATGAGTAAATACCGCAAAAAGCCAGTCGTCATCGACGCCGTTCAGTGGAATAGTTACGGTGATGCACCCATCTGGGCTCAGCCACACCTCACTGAACACCCCGATTGCTGCTCCATTGAAACCCTGGAGGGCACCATGCGATGCAACCCAACTGACTGGATTCTAAAGGGGGTAAATGGAGAGATTTATCCGTGCAAACACGAAATTTTCATCAAAACCTATGAGCCAGCTAACTAATGCCCAAAAGACCAAGGGTAAAGCTTGAGGCAACCCCGAACTCCTATTTTGTGAGTGAAAAGACCAATTACCAATTTGTGCCTAGCGGCTGTACACTACTGGACTGTGCCCTGGGAGGTGGCTGGGCGTTGGGCCGGGTAGCCAATATAGTAGGCGACAAAAGCACTGCTAAAACCGCCTTAGCCACCGAGGCATTGATCAATTTTGTGTGCCACTACCCTGATGGCAGGGCGGCTTACCGGGATGCCGAAGCCGCCTTTGACCTACCCTATGCTGAAGCCATGGGCTTGCCATTAGGTAAAATCAGCTTTGGTGATGATAGCAATCCCATCCTCACTGTTGAGGACTTCATTCGTGATTTTGACACCTATCTCGATGCTAGGGTCAAGGACAAGTCACCGGGCATCTACGTATTGGACAGCATGGATGCTTTATCTGACGAAGCTGAAATGGATCGTGAGATAGGTAAGGGTAGCTTCGGTACCGACAAATCACGCCTCTTGAGCAAAATGTTCCGCACCAAAGCTCACAAAATTGAGCAGGCAAATACCGGGCTCCTGATTGTCAGTCAGGTACGTGAGAATATTGGCTTCATGGTTGGTGAGAAGTATAAGAGGTCCGGTGGCAAAGCCATGGATCACTACAATTCACAGATTGTGTGGCTTGCCCACATAGGAAAGATTCAGAAGACCATCAATAAGGTGAAGCGCACTGTGGGCATTGAGGTGAAAGCTTCGATAAAAAAGAATAAAGTTGGGGTCTCCTTCAGGGACGTTGAGTTCGATTTCATTTTTGGGTACGGCATTGAAGACCTTGGGGCTTGCGTCAAATGGCTTGCCGAGGTAGGGCGCTCAACCGATGCCAACGTCAAAGCTGGCGATGTGAAAAATTATCTCAAAGAACTGGACAATATGTCCAATGAAGAATATCGCAAAGAGCATGAAATGGTATCGGAGGTAGTAAAAAATGTTTGGCGTGAGGTGGAAACCACCTTTCTTCCACGTCGCACCAAGTATGGTGCCGGGTAAGACGTGGAAGCCTCGACGTGGGTATGAATGGGCCGCCATAGTTGAGACAACTATGCGAAACAGACCATTCAATTTCAAACCGCACGAAATTGATCGGGTCAAAAGAGCTGTAGAGGGGGTATACTGGCTAGGATGGGACAAAAATGCATACGTTAACTTTTGTGAGCGTGAGATATTGGAAGTAGAAAAATATGCGGAAAGGCGGAGGTAAGCAAAAGGGCGCGAGTTTTGAGCGAGAGATTTGCCGGCATCTATCTTTGTGGGTAAGCCAAGGTAAAAATGAGGATGTCTACTGGCGTTCAGCTATGTCCGGTGGGCGTTCAACCGTAGCCTTTGCCAAGGGGAAAAGGCTCGCTGCCCAAGCTGGCGACATCACATGCATTCACCCTATTGGCCATGCGCTAGCCGGGCAGTTCTTCATGGAATGCAAAGCGTACCGTGATCTCAATTACCCAGGGCTTTTGAAGGGCACAGGTCACTTGGTTGTCTTTTGGCGCGAAGCTGTAGAGCAAGCCAAGCGTTATAAAAAACTTCCTTTACTGATCGCAAAGCAAAATCAGCAGCCAGCCACAGCCTGCCTGACGGCTGAGGGGGTCAGATTATTGAAACTGCGTGGTCGTTCTGTGTTGATTGCTCCTGGTCTCAACCTGCGTATAGTGCTTTTTGACACATTCCTCAAATGGGCGCACCGGCTGTGACCAAGCTGATCATTGATCCAAGTGAAATGGGTGATTACCTGAGTGAGGTCCTAGGTGACGCACCATGGACTCATTTTGAGCAGTTCATTATAGGCATAGCTGTCTTTGGAGGCATAGAATTCAAAATGAGGATTGGCCTGCATATGAAGCGGCCAACACAAGCGGTCATGGCATTAGGACAATTCGTGAAGCTAAGACGGGCAAATGAATACGGGCGTTTCAAGCTCAAGAACTTGACGCCTGAGGCACCTGACACGTGTGTCTATTTTCACGGCTGGGGGCAAGACATGGTGCCGTGTTGGTGTCCTGCCCCTGAGGTCTTTGAAAAACTGATGGGTGCCACCAAACCTGAAGTCCCACCCGGCATCAGTCGTGTCATGATGGACGAGCTGATACTGAAGCCTTGGCTTCCCAGGAGGTAACCATGACCGTTGAAGAACTTGAAGAAATGATCAATGACCTTAGATGGGAGCATTTTGAGTCTGAGATGTGGGGCCAGATTCAAATCAGCAAGATCATATTTGCCATGCGGGTAGGGCTGCATATGGACCGCCCGACGCAGGCAGTCATGGCTGAAGGTCAATTTGTCAGGATGCGATCGGCTGACTACTGGAAGGATTTCATGCTAACGAAATTGGACCCAGACCGACTATACGAGAGCCTATATTTTCTTCGGGGTGGTCAATCAGTAAATTCAGCAATGGATACTCTCTGGCGTCCCAAGGAACTGATGCCAACACAAGCGGGTATGGGTGGATTAAATCCTGGCATTTATGGAGGCGCCGCCCAAATGACAGCTGCTCAGCTGTTGCAAATTCAACAGACGCTGCAACTCCAGTCTAAGACGGTATCTGCTATGGGGCCAAAGCGGCCAGTTCAATCCAGTTCGTGGACAGGGAAAAATACGCCATGACCGTTGAAGAGCTTGAACAAATGATTGGCCACCTCAACTGGAAGGACTTTGAGAAAACCGACGCGGCTGAGATAACTCTGCTGCCACCAGCACCTGCCAATGTGCAACGTGAGCCACCGGTCCGGTTTGTGATGCGTGTTGGCCTGCACATGAATAGACCAGCCCAGGTCATCATTGCCATGGGCCACTTCGTGAGGCTGCGGGCAGCCCCTGAATACGAAGGCTACGAGCTTGCACGCCTGGACCCCGGTGACCCGGACAACAGCCTATATGATGGGCTCGTAGCCATTGCAGGTACAAACAATATCGAAAAAAAAGCTAAGTGGAGACCACCCTTAAAACTCTTTGGTAACATGAGTGAGATTGTGAATGCAACTATCCGTAATATGACCGGTCAATTGGCAGCCAATATGAAAAGAAATAATAACCTGCTTATGCGGCTGATAAAGAAATAGCATGTGGCTTATCACATCCGATTTGCACCTGACTGACCGCCCCAAGGACGCAGCACGGTTTGGACTGTTCAAGTGGCTTGCTAAGCAGCAAGACAAATACCAAGTACGAGCTACCTTCATTCTCGGCGATATAACCGACAAAAAAGACAATCATTCATCAGAGCTAGTCAACCGAATAGTGGATGAGTTAACTGGGTTGCGCCCGCCTGTCTATGTGTTGATGGGCAACCATGATTATATAAATTCAGCCAATCCATTCTTCAGATTCTTGAGTTACATTGAAGATATCCATTTTATTACCAAGCCTACCAAATTGTTGGAATTCAATGTTGCCATGATACCACACCAACCTGATCAGGACACATTTGATGCAGCTTGTGATGTAATCACCTCACAAACTCGCGTGGTGATGGTGCATCAGTCATTCACTGGTGCTCAGGCTGAAACCGGGCTCCGTTTGTCGGGCTTACAATGGCCACCGGTGGGCTTTAAGGGTAGGGGGCTGGTCACCCTAGCTGGTGACGTACACACCCCTCAGCGGCTGCCTAATGGGCTTACATACATAGGGGCACCATACCATGTCCATTTTGGAGATGATTCTGAGCCGAGGGTGCTCCTGCTTGATGGCGCCAAACAAACAGACCTGCACTACCCGTGCCCGTGCAAATGGTCGCTGACCGTACATGATGCTGATGATCTTCAGCGCAATGAAAAGCTGAAGGCTGGCGATCAGATCAAGATCAAAATTGAATTGGCCCGCGAAGAGGCGGTACAATGGAATGAATACAAGCAGCGTATATTGGCAGTAGCCAAAGAGCTGAAGCTTGAGGTATTTGGGGTTGAGGTGCAAATCAAGGAAAGCAAGCGGCGTGAGCGCCCGCGCTTAGGCCAATTAGTAAAGGTAAAGACACCAGAAGATGTGTTCAATGCCTTCTGTATGGATGAAAAAGTAGCCTCAAATATCAAGAGCGCGGGTTTTGATGTTCTCAATACTGAGCGTTGATCTAGTTAATTTTCGTTCTTATGTTGGTGAGCACTCATTTGAGTTCCCAACTGAGGATGGACTATACTGCTTGACGGGAATCAATCGACTAAACCCGCGCCTGGGTGCGAATGACGTTGGCAAATCAACTCTTTTCGAAGTCATATTTTGGTGCTTGTATGAAAGAACTACACGCGAGCTTAAAGCCGGTGATGTAGTGTCCTGGCATCAAAAGTCCTGTGAGGTGATAGCTTGTCTTGAGGTAGGTGAAAGCAAATACGCTGTCTGCCGCATGCAGTCGCCCAACCAGTTGACTATCAATGATCGCATTGTAGACCAGGACGAACTTAATAGAATTCTAAGGCTGGGGCCTGATGCCTTCACTTACGCGGTTATGATCCCGCAGTTTGGTGATTCGTTCTTTGATCTGAAGCCGGCTGACAAGCTCACCCTATTTTCGCAAATCATGGAACTGGATTTTTGGTTGGACAAGTCAAAGTCAGCCGATGAGCAGGCTACACGTCACAAGCATGAGCGTGAA
>Ga0137409_10001730_pt1 | contig 23646 bp, 18 predicted proteins | sample CZODoug1_16funga_FD_122059 | JGI IMG/M metagenome (GOLD analysis project Ga0137409, IMG submission 122059) | Vadose zone soil fungal communities from Angelo Coast Range Reserve, California, USA - CZODoug1_16fungal (Hybrid Assembly) | ecosystem: Environmental > Terrestrial > Soil > Vadose zone...
CGGACTGAGGGTTCGCGTGCGATTTTGAGTTCTTGACTCGAAATCGCACTGCGCATTTCACCCACGCTCTCAAGGCACATCCAGCCAACGTCCTGAGCGGATTGCTCTACGCGGTCAAGGCACACCCAGCCAACGACTCGAGCGGACTGCTCTTACTCCTGCGACTCAGCACCAGCCGCAACCAGCGCCACATCGCCCATCGACACCGTCTTCGCGTTGAACTTCTTCGCGGCTGCGGCCATGCGCGTCAGCGCAGCAGCGATGGGCATCGGCGGCCTGGTGTCGCCTTTCTTCATCTTGTGAAAGCGCACCGGGTTGATGCGGGCGACGACATAGCTGCGTAGGTACGGAGACTTGAAGCCTCGCGCCTGCAGGGCAGCGATGATGCGCTTGACCTGGCTGTCGACCTCCTGCAGTCGTGCAGCATAGCCCTCTCGTTCGCGCAAACTGGCTGCGAGTGGCCGGTCATTGAAGCGGTCGACTTTTTTCAGGAACGAACTGTACGCGCCGCCGGCGAAGCGTGAATTCGTTTCGTAGACGATACCGAGAGTCAGCAGCTCAGCGGCCTCGAACTCAGCGGCAAACTTCGATTCGTTCGCCTCGGGATCACGACGTGCGATGTTGCGCGCCATGCGGATGACTTCGAGGCTCCGATCCTTGAGGTTATGTGCCTTCTCGGTGTTGAGCGCGAGAATCCGGTAGGCCAGCGATTCTTCCGGAGAAATCAGCGCGGTGATCAGGCGCAGGCCGAGGAATTTCGCCGCGGCCAAACGGTGTCGTCCGTTCGGTGCCCACAGCTTTCCGTCTTCACCGCGGACCACGATCAGAGGATCGAGGAACACCCCGGTCTCATCGATGCGCTGTGCCAGGCGGCGCGCGTGCGTTGGCGAGAGGTCCCGCTGGAAGGGCGTGGGCTGCACAGCGGCGAGCGGAAGCGAAGCAATGAGCAGCGAGCGACCGCTCAACGGCTCCCGGTAGGCGCCGATCGTTGCGCCGCCCGCCTCGTTGACCAGTGTCACCAGCGGCGCGATGTCCGCTTGTGCGAAATCAAGCGGAGTCTCGGCCGCCGTGACGCCGCGGGCCTGTTTTCCCGGCGCAAGCCGGCCGCGCGTGGATTTGCGTGCGCCTCGTGTCGGGCGCGCCTTTTTGGGCGACTTGCGTGCAGCCATGGACGCAGACTGCCGCGCCGGTCTTATGATGTAAACATCCAAACCCATGCGGAGCGGCCGACGGCCGCTGGAGTCAGAGATGCCAGTTCCGTGGTTGCAAATCGTTCAATGGGTGCCCTCGATCCTCGAGCTCTCGCGGGAATTGCTCACCCGGTCGCGACGCCCGACGGCCGCACCTCCGGGCGATCCGAGCGCTCGCCTGGCGGCGCTGGAAGAGAATGAGAGGCGCCAGGCAGAACTCCTGAATCGGATGGCCGAGCAAACGGCGCAATTGACCGCGGCAGTCACGGTGCTGCATCGGCAAACCAGGTGGCTGATCTTCGGCCAGTGCCTCGCGGCAGGCATCGCGCTGCTCGCCGTGGTGGTAGCAGTCAGTCGTTGAGAGGCGCAGGCCGGGTCGACTATGCGCTGACTGCCTCTTCTGGACGCGGATCGCTGAGGAACCCCAGCACGGCAGCGGTGAATTCCGGGGCGCACTCGACGTTCGATAGGTGAGCCGCGTCGAGCACCGTAAGCCGAGCTCCGGCGATCCGCTGTTGAATCTGCTCGCCGTGTTCCGGCGGCGTCGCGGGATCGCGCGCACCCGCGATCACGAGTGCCGGGACACGAATCGCGCCGAGCGACTCGCGTTGATCCATGTCGCGAATCGCTGCACAGCAGGCGGCGTAGCCCGCCGCGCTGGTCGCGAGCAGCATGGCGCGAATCGGCTCGATCGCCGCGGGATGCCGATGACGGAACTCTTCGGTGAACCAGCGGCCGAGAATAGTGTCGACCAGTGCGCCCATGCTTCGATTGAGCGCAGTCTCGATGCGCGAGTCCCAATTCTCCCGCGGTGGCAGAAAGGCCGACGTATTGCTGAGCACGAGGGTCGCAACGCGCTGCGGGTGATGCACCGCCGCCCACATGGACGTCATGCCACCGAGCGACAAGCCGCACCAGTGTGCGCGTTTAACGCCTGCGGCATCGAGTACCGCTACAGCGTCGCGGGCCAGATCCGCGATCTGCAGCTGCGAGTGGTTCCCGAGGGTCGACTGCCCATGTCCACGGGCGTCGTAACGGATCACGCGGAAGGATGCAGAGAAGTCCCCGAGTTGTGGATCCCACATCTCGAGTGCGCAGCCGAGCGAATTGATCAGCAACAGCGCCGGAGCGCCGTCGGGTCCGGCGACTTCATAGCGCAGGCGCGCGCCATCGCTTTCGGCAATCGGCATTGAGACGGTCCGTGGTCTGTGGACCGTGAGTCTACTCGGGATCCTGGTCTGCAACCTGTTCGCGGCACACGTGGGGTTCTCGACCGATTGCAGCAGTGCGAGCAGCGCCGCTTGCGGCACCGTGTCCCGGCGGGTGCGGGGGGTGCGCACGTGTAAAATGAGCCGATGAATGCACAAGGCGATCTGGTGCGCGCCCTCACGCTGTTGCACGAAAAGAAATTCCGCCAGGCCGAGGCGGCCTGTCGCGAAATCCTCGCCAGGGAACCGCGCCATGCCCCGACGCTGCATCTCCTCGCGCTGGTGCGGAGGGATTCGGGCGATGTAGCAGGCGGCGAGCAGCTCATGCGTCAGAGCATCGGGCTCGATCCGCTCAACGCCGACTTTCACTCCAACCTGGGGCAACTGCTGCGAGGCGCGGATCGGCTGCCGGAAGCAGAACGGTCCTATCGGTCCGCGCTGGCACTCGATCCGCGGCACGTTGCCGCCCGCTACGGCCTGGTTCGCACGCTGAGCGATGCGAGACAGCACGGCGCCGCCGAGGCGGAGTGTCGCACGCTCCTCGGTCAGCAAGGGACCGATGCCAAGGCCTGGACGACGCTGGCGATGATCCTGCGAGACCAGAACCGCCTGTCCGAGGCGGAAGCGGCCTACCAGCAGGCGGTCGCGAACGACCCCAACTACGCCATCGCGCACCACAACCTGGGCTCGCTGTTCGTGACGATGGAACGCGCGGAAGAGGCGCTGGCAGAGTTCGAACGCGCTCGTTCGCTGGGTGTGAAGGGATTCGAGCTCACCTCGAACATGGCACGCGCGTTGTCGCAGCTCTATCGCACGGAAGAAGCGGAGCGGGCGTTTGCCGAGGCGGTCGCCATGAACCCGCGCCATGTAGACAGCCAGCTAAACCTCGCGAGACTGCGCTTCATGCGCGCGGATCCGCAGTTCTCCAGGGACATCGCTCAAGCAGCTGCGCGTTTCCCCGACGATGCGCCGCTGCAGTTGCTGCTGGGCAATGTGCTATGGCGCGCCGGCGATCTCCAGGGCGCCGAACGGCACTATCGCGATCTGCTGGCGCGCCGCGGTCCGGACCCGGACTTGCGGACCGCCCTCGCGCAAGTCCTGCACGAAGCTGGTCGGCTGCAGGAGGCCGAGGTTGAAGCGACCGAGGCGGCGATTGCCAGGCCGCAGGAGCCAACGGTCGTCGATACGCTCGTGAGCATACTGCTGGCACGAGGTCGCCCTGAGGAGGCAATGCCGTTCATTCAGGTGCAACGCTCGCGGACTCCGCATGACCAGAGATGGATTGCACACGAGGCGACGGCAGCCCGCCTGCTCGACCAGCCGCTGTACCGCGAGCTCTATGACTACTCGCGCATGCTCCGGACCTACGACCTCGAGACCCCCCCGGGCTGGACGTCGATGGAAGAACTGAATGCCGCGCTGCTCCGCGCGTTCAATGCACGCCATGTCTTTGTCTCGCACCCGCTCGACCAGAGCCTGCGCAACGGGAGCCAGACCGCTCGCAACCTGGTGACCGACCCTGACCCGGCGATTCGCGCCGTGATGCAGGCTTTCGCCGAGCCGATCGAGGACTATCGGCGTTCCATCGGCACCGAGGCCGGGCATCCACTGACTTTACGTAATCACGGGCCGATGCGATTCGCCGGCGCCTGGTCGGTGCAACTGCGCCGTGAAGGTTTCCACGTCAATCACGTGCATCCGCAGGGCTGGATCAGCTCCGCGTACTACGTTTCCGTGCCAGAGGAAGTGCACGATGTGAATACAATGTCGGGATGGATCAAATTCGGTGAGACGCGCTACCCGGTGCCGGGCGCGCAGGCGGAGACATTCATCAAGCCCCGCGCTGGAAGACTGGTCCTCTTTCCCTCGTACATGTGGCATGGGACCAATCCCATTCACGGTCCCGAGGCCCGTACTACGATTGCATTCGACGCCGTGCCCCGATAGACGGAAAATGCCGACGCAGCATCCTCGGCCGCATGGCTTGCCTATAGACTAACGAGAGCGTCGCGAAGGCGCGCCGGGGGAACCGCGATGGCGGTCGCACACAACAACGAAGCCGAGATTCTCCGGATCGTCGGCGCCGCCGAACAGGCGCGGCTGGCAGGCCGGCGCGAAGAGGCGCGACGCTTGCTGTCCCAGGCGCAAGCAATTGCGCCAGATCATCCACGCGTGCTCGGGGAAGCCGGCCTGAGTCATCTGCAGGCGGGTGATGCGCAAGCGGCGCGACAGTGCCTCGAGGACGCACTGAAGCAAGACGACAGGACTCCGGCGCTGTGGCTGAACCTCGCCACCGTATTGCGCAAGCTCGATTTGTCGTCCGAGGAGGCCAAGGCGCTCGAGCGAGTCCTTGCGCTTGACCCACGTCATCTTTTCGGTCTGCTCCAGAAAGCATCCCTTCTCGAGCGAATCGGAAAGCCGCGGGCCGCGGCAAAGATGTACGTCAATGCGCTGCTCACGATTCCGCGCGGCGCAAAGCTCCCCGAATCATTGCGTCCAGCAATCGAACATGCGCAGGACGCAGTGCGCAGAAACACTGCGTCGCTGAGCGCGTTCCTCGACGATCGGCTGCGCGAGCTGCGTGACCAGCACGCAAGCGAACCGCAGGAGCGATTCGAACATTGCCTGGCCACATACCTTGGGCGCAGCAGAATCTACGTCCCCGAACCCAACTTCCTGTACTACCCGAAGCTGCCGGCGCTGGAGTTCCACGCGCGGGAGGACTTTCCGTGGCTCGACCGGATCGAAGCGGGAACCGCGGAGATCCGTTCCGAATTCGAGCGTGTGTTCACCGAGGATACCGGGCGCCTCGAGCCCTACATCGCCTATCCCGAGGGCGTGCCCTTGGACCAATGGGCCGAGCTCAACCACTCGCGTCGCTGGAGCGTCTTTTATCTCTGGCGTGACGGTCAGCCGCTCAAGGAACACCTGGAGCGCTGTCCGAGGACCGCCGCCCTGCTGAGCGAGGCACCGGTGGCGGATGTTCCCGGCCATGCGCCCAGTGCTTTCTTTTCGATCCTGGATGCAAAGTCGCACATCCCGCCACACACGGGAGTTACCAACACGCGGCTGATCGTGCATCTGCCGCTGGTGATTCCCGGACGTTGCCGGTTCCGCGTGGGTTCGCAGACTCGCGAGTGGCAGGCTGGCAAGGCGTGGGTGTTCGACGACACGATCGAGCACGAAGCCTGGAATGACAGCGACCTGCCGCGCGCAGTCCTGATCTTCGACGTCTGGAACAACTACCTGAATTCAACCGAGCGCGAGCTCGTACGCACGGCGGTGGGCGGGATCGGCGACTACTACCACGGGGAGTAGTTGGCGCGCCCCTCTGTCTGAGAGATGTCTGCTGCCCAGCGTGGCAGCCGGGCTCGTCGAACTCGAGAAGTTCAGGCCGTCACAAAACCGACAGCGCAAAAAAAGCGGCGGGCTTTCGCCCGCCGCTCGAGTTGCATCGTCTCTAGATCCTAGAAGTCGGCCGTAACGCTGAAGAAGGCATAGCGTCCCAGCGTGTCGTAGACCTGCGGGAACGTGTTGCCGTTGCAGAACACCGACGGGCAGCTGCTCTGTCCGACGAGCGGTGGATCCTCATCCGTGATGTTGTTGATGCCGATCCGCGCAGTGATGCTCCCCGCAAACGTATACGAAGCCGCCAGATCGAAGTAGCTTTGCGAACCGATCTTTTGGTCGATGGGGATCTGCTGGTTGGGATCGTTCAACTGTGGGTCTGAATCGTAGGCATCGAGCGAGACACCATCGACGTAACGCCAGCTCAGTGAGACGTCGAGGTTCCATGGCGAGGCCCACGTAGCGCGGAGCTTGCTCCGCCACTCCGGGATCGGAGTGCCGCACTTGAGACCGAACAAGCCGGCGCAATCGTACTTCGCCGAGCCGGTGAGCGGCTGCACCTTGTACTCATCGTTGTACGTTCCGATGAGCTGGAACGACAGGCGCCCCGCGTTGCCTCCCATGTCGAGGGCATAGTTGATTTCCGTGTCGATGCCCTTCACCTGGAGCGATCCGGTGTTGATGATCGGATCGTCGATGAAGCCGCCCGTGGTCAGCCACAGTGTTCCGGATCCCGGAGCACGGTGCACCTGTGAGCAGAAGGCCTGGTCGCCGTTCAGGCAGTTGCCGAGAATGACATCGGCGCCGACGCTGCCGATGAGATCATCCACCTTGATGTCGAAGTAATCGACCGACCAGCTGAGCCCTTGCGCGAAGCGCGGCGTGAACACGAATCCGTACGAAAGCGTGTCCGACTTCTCGGGATCGAGAATCGGAGTGCCGCCGACCAGGCCGTTGTACTGCGCCGCCGGATTCGCGAGGATGTTTCCGTACTGCGCGGCCGTGACGCCGGAATTGGCGCACTCGGCCAGGCTTCGCCCGGGCGGAGTGCCAGGGGCGTCAGACGCGCAGGGGTCGCTGTTGCCGTCCAGCTGCACGCGCGTCTGCAGGAACAGTTCCTGGACGTTAGGCGCACGCACCGCACGCTGGTAGCTCGCACGGAAGCGAATGTCCTGCACCGGCGCATAGTCAGCACCGAACTTGTACGTGTCGGTGTTGAATCCGAGGCTGTAATCCGAATAGCGGTAGCCGGCTTCGAGGGACAGCGACTGCGCCCCCGTCTTGTCCTGCGCAATCGGCATGCGAACTTCGGTGAATAGTTCACGGACGTCGTACGAACCTTCCGTGTTGAGCGTCGCGGCACCCTGGCCGAGCAGGTCGCCGGTCTGGAACGCCTGGTCGGTACGAAGAACGGACTCTTCACTCCGATACTCGGCGCCCACCGCCAGGGCGAGACCATCGCTGGCCCACGGCATCTTCACGCCGTAATGGCCGAGGTCGCCCGTGACTGCCCCGCTGACCACCACCTCCGTGGTTCGGCCTTCCTGGAAGCCTGGCGTCGACAGGTAGTTGACCGCCGCCTGCGTCACGCCGCCCGCCTGGAAGATGTTGTACGGCACGCAGTTCGGATCATCGTTGGTGATGTCCGCATCGACATTCACGCGGCAGACCGGACCGTTAGGACCATTCACGACCGTCAGCGCATTGGCGAGGCGCTTGTACGAGAAGTCGTTGAGGTAGTTTTCCGCATAAACGGTGGTGCCGTACTGACCGTAGGCGTCATACGTCCACGCATCTGCGAAGTCACCACGGAAGCCGACCACGCCACGATAGGACGTATGGCGCAGATCATCCTGGCGCCCGGCACCTTCCACGTTGCGTCGTCCGATGGTGACGGTCACATCGTCTGTGGTCGCCGGCTTGTTCACGCCAGTGCACAACGTGGCCTGCTGGGCCGCCGACAGGAACGGATTGGAGCAGTTGACCACGTAGCTGCCGAAGAAAGGCGGCAACCCGATGCCGCCGCCGAGGAACGCGCCGCTGGGAGCGATCTGGGCGACGGTGCTGTCATCCATGAATTGGAACTCGGAGTACGCGGTGGCGTGCTCATTGACCTCGTAGTGGGCGAACAAGCCGGCCGTGTAGCGCTTGTCGGGTCGCTGGTAGTAGTTCAGGGGCCCGAAGTTGTACTGGTCCCGAGCGCCGCTCCAGGGAATGAATTCCGTCCCGGCGACAGTGAACGAACCATCGGCAAATCCGCCGAACGCATTCGGATCCTGATCGACCGGGAAGAATCGGCCGGTCGCCGCGGTCGATGAACCGCTGCACAGGTGCGCGTCACCCGCCGCGTTATATCCCAGCGTGCAAGCGCTGAAGTCGCGTTCGGACTGTAACAGTGCAGCGAGCGAGCGATAACCCGCATACACGGTCGCGTTGCCGCGTCCATCGCCGGTGTTCATGCCGAGGACGAACGTGAAGTCGCGCGTGTAGCCGTCCGTCACGTTGCTGTCGGGAGTGGGAAACCCGCGAGCTTCGACGACATCGCCCGCTGCATTGCTGTTGTGGTGCGAGTAGAGGCTGTATTGGCCATCCAGTCGCACACCCTCGAAGTGGTCGTTCATGATGAAGTTGACCACGCCCGCGACAGCGTCCGCGCCGTACACGGCCGATGCGCCGCCCGTGAGCACTTCAACACGCTCGACCAACGCACCCGGGATCTGATTGAGGTCCGGAGATGCGGCGCCGTTCTGAGTCGGATCACCCGGCATCAGGCGACGGTTGTTGACCAGCACCAGTGTGCGTTGGGAGCCAAGGCCGCGCAGGTTGACGGTTGCCGCGCCCGTGGCACCGTTCGAGAGGTTGCCGCCGAAATCAGCAGCGGCCTGCGGGAGGTTGTTGATCAGGTCTTCAACGCGCGTCACGCCTTCAAGCTTGAGTTCTTGATTGCTGACGGAGGTAACTGGACTGACACTTGTGAGATTCGGCTGCGGAATACGCGAACCGGTAACCACTACGGTTCCCAGTTCCGTGCTTGGCGCCGCCTCCTGTTGATCCTGCGCGAACGCAGGCAGGCTGACACTTGTCGCAGTCACGGCACCGAAGAGCAGTGCGTGGCGAACGGCGCGCGCAACCTGGTAATTGCGGTTAATCATTGACTCCTCCTGCAAGAGACTATTGGTCTTGATCGCGCCAGCGATGGGGACTTGCATGTCCGGATCGCCGGGTACCCCTGAGTAACTGCCTCGATGAGCGACCAGGCGCCCACCGAAACCGTGGCGGCGATAATAGCAACAAGGGAACTTTCAAGGGAAGCGCTTTAGCGTGAAAGCAACAGTCTCGTACGAATAGCTTCGGATGGCTCGGCGCGGTTCGAAGCGCGTTTTGCAGGGGACCAGCGGTGTAGCGGTGGTGCCGAGTGCCCTGCGAGGACCCACGCGTTGCACGCAAGCATCGGGGACGAACAGCCGTTGTATCATTGATACAACAAGAGGGACGGTGCGTTGGCTGAATGCGGAAGCGACACCTCAACGCGAGGCAGGCTATTCAGCTGGCAGGAGGCGTGTCGAAGTGAACGTAGAGCGGCAACTCGTCAACTTGCTGCGCGGCACCATCATTCACATGGAACACGCGGTAGGTGTAGGTGCCTTCGCCAGTTATTGGTAAAACATTGATGTTGAAGGCCGACCGCACGCGGTGACCCTGCTCGAGATTGACCTCCAGGCGCGAGACCCCGAGCTCCGCGCCCGTCGCATCGAACAGGCGGCACTCGACCGTGCCCTTCTCGGGCACATCCATGTTGGCTCGCTCGGTCTGAACCAGCAGCACCGACTGGAGCTGCACGGCGGCCGGCCGGCCCGCTGCCATGGCATCGGTGACTGCGCTCCTGGGCATGTGCAGCTCATCGATGATCCCGAACAGGGTGACGTTATTCGATCGCTGATCGATCGAGAACCTCTCGCACAACATGCTCCAGCGATGCTTCAAGGAATTCTCCGGTTCGGCGGCGTGACTCGGTGGGAGGAGCCTCACCGAGCCACGCCTGATGCACTACTGCTGATCGGTCCGGTGTAGCACGACTCGCCGGTTCTGAGCACGGCCTTCGGCTGTGGCGTTGTCGGCGACCGGCTGCGACTCGCCATAACCACGCGCCTCCAGCCGCGATGCGTCGATCCCCATGCTGACCATGTATTCGCGCACGGCCTTGGCGCGCGCCTCGGACAGGTGTTGATTGTAGGCTTCGGAGCCGCTCGAGTCGGTGTGGCCCTCGATGATGCCCGTGGCTGCTGGCACGCGCTTCAGAAATTCGACCGCGAGGTTGAGATCCTCGTAGGACGCGGGCTTGAGCTGGCTCGAATTGTTGTCGAAGAAGACCTCGAGCTTGCGTGTCAGGCTGCAACCATCGGCATCGACGCGATCGCCCTTCGGCGTGTTGGGGCACTTGTCGCGATGATCGGGGACACCATCGCCATCGGTATCGAGCTCACATCCCGAAGCATCCACCGGTACGCCCGCCGCAGTACCCGGGCAGCGATCCACGTTGTCGGTGACGCCGTCACCGTCGCTGTCCAAGGGTGCTGCGGGTGGCGGCGGTGGAGGCAGAGGCTTCTCTTCTTCGTGCAGGCAGCTTTTCCCGCCCCAGTAGAACTGCAGCTTGAGACCCGCCATGTAGTCGACGAAACGATCCTGCTGGCCGCCGACGAAGTCATTGCGCCCGCGCGCCTCCGCCCGCAGGATCAGCCCGCGACTGCAATCCGCGGAGTGCGTAAGGGTGATGAGCACACCTGCACCGAGGTCGACATAGGGATTGGTGGAGTCGCCGCTCAGGTCGAAGTCGTCCTTCTGCGCGCCGCCACCGAACAGGATGAACGGCGCAATGCGCGACTCGCGATAGAACACGGCGAGCGCGTTGATGCCGAGCGAGGAGACCTGCAGGTCGTCCCCGCCAGCACCATCGAATTGGCCGTACCAGGCATCGGCCTCGAGGTTCCAGTACTTGTTGACGGCCTTGCCAAAGGCGAGGTTGGCGCCCCAGTCATCATCCACATGGCGATCGTCGTCCATCCACATCGCATGGACGCCGGGCGCTACGTACCAGCTCTCCTCAGGCTGTCCGGCACGCGCGATGCCCACCGTGAGCAGCGCGATGCCCGCCACGACCACGCTCGGTCCGAGGTAAGCATTCATGACATTTCCTCCCTGTTGAACCCTCAAGCGCAGGCATAGGTATTGTTGTGCCTGCAGGGAGCGGAATCTTAGCCCAAGAACCGGGGGCTGGCAGCCCGCGAACTATGGATCCTTGCTGAAAGCGGGGTGGATGATACGGTCGCCGGTGTGAATGCCCAGGCGCTTGGCCTCGCCTCCAGCGAGCTCAATGACGCCGGTGACGAGGCCCATCGAACTGATGGTGGCAAGCGATTCGGGCTCGGCATTGGCGGCGATGTGGATCACCTGGCCATTTGCCGCGACGAACAACATGTCGAGTGGTATGAGCGTGTTCTTCATCCACATGCTGACGCCCTGCGGCTCGGCGAACACGAACAACATCCCGGTCGCGGGTGGGAGCGACTTGACGAACATGAGCCCCTGCCCGCGTCGCGATGGCGTGTCGGCGACCCAGACCGTGAAATCGTGGCGCGCCTTGTCGCCTTGAATGCTGAGCGGCGAGCGTGGAAAAGCGCTCAGCGGCTCGTAGCCCGGTTCCTCGGCAACAACGATTCCGCAAGCACAAATGAGCATCGCGGCCAGGCTGCCAATGCGCACGGCAAGTGCAGGGAGTTTCATGTGGTTTGGGTCGTGTCAGTCGCGGGATCAACACCCGTGTAGATCACCTGTCCCGCAAAGTCAAAGGTGCTCATCAGCACCGTGGCATCGCCGCCGACCGCGCGCGCTGGCTGCACGCAGAATCCGCGACCGCTCACGCGGTAGGTGCGCGACTCTTTGCGCCATGGGGTGATCAGTTGCTGCTTGACATCGTCGACGGTGCACTTGTCATCGCCCAGTGTGCTGTAAACGCGCGCGAGCCCCTCCTCGATGATCGTGACGTTGGCCGGCAGCGCGTGACCCGAGCTGCTCTCGCTGAGGCCCGCGATGCCAAACACGATCACCAGGCGGCGCTTGCCACCGTCGATCGCGCGGCTGAAGCGGACGCGCACGCCATTGTTGTCCGGGCGTGGCATGCCCTCGCATTGCGTGCCGTCGTTCTCCCAGTCGAGTTTGAGCTCGAGCGCACCGTCGAGACGCGCGCGCAGGAAACCATCGCCAGCCTGCAGGCAGCCGTTCGCCGCTGGAACCGCGGCGTGCTTGCCTGGCTGGGTCGGCTCGAGTAGCGATTGCCTGGTGGACAGCTGGCGCACGGCGAGGAACGCGAGACCAATGAGGGCAAACGCACCGGCAGAAATCGCCAGCGTTCGATTCACGGCATCAGCTCACGGGACGCACGAGCAAGGCCTTGGCGAGCTGTCCGTGCATGCGGCCGATGCCCTTCGCCAGGTGCAGCAGGAGCGTGAGGACCAGGACACCGATGACGATCACGAACGGGATGGCGACCGGGTGCAGGCCATTGACGTCGGCGTCGCCGCTGATGTGGATCAGTCCCGCGAGATGCAGTGCCCAGAGGAATGGGCCGACAGTCAGGCCCACACCGATCGCCAGCCCCGCCGATGCAATCGTGAAGTAGATGATCCCGATGGGCAGCTTGAGAACCATGTAGAAGAGCGCGGTCCACGTGTGTCGCTCCCTCAGTATGCCGATGATGCGCTCGTACCAGGGCGCTGTAGTCGAGGCGTGCGCCGGACGGCGCGGCATGCGCACGCCGGTGAGCCCTTCCACCATGCGACCCTCGGCCATGGAGAGTGCACGCACCAGCCCGAGGAACAGCAGAAAGAACGGAAAGCCGATGATCAGGATCATGGTGCCGGCCGAAATCGCCAGCCCGGTGACGGCCACTGTGAAATAGATGATCCCGGTCACGAGCGACAGGAACATGAAGAAGAGCGAGGCGTATGCGCGCCAGTCGGAATACACGCTGAAGAATTTTCCGAGCCCATTGCGTGACGGGCGGCGCGGCGGCGTCGCGAGCGCGGCGCGCACCGTCGCCTCGGTGGTGCGATAGGCTTCTGCGACCTCATCGGGCGCACCGTAGGTGCTGGAAATCAGCTCGAGTACGTCAGCCTCCGATTTGCCGGGGTGCTGCCCGATTTCGGCCCGCAGATATTCCTCCGCGTCGTACAGAGCATCCTGCTGCAGGGCGGGGTCTTCGCCGACGAGCGCGGCCTTGAGTTGTTCGAGATATTGTTCGACGGAGCGCGGTGCGGAGCGGGACATCTGAATCTCCTGGATCAGTCGGTGCGGCGGGTGCTGGGGCCGGGCTGGGTAAAGAGGTCGACGAAATCGCGTGTCTGCTCCCAGATTCCCAGCCACTGCTTGAGAACCACGCGACCCTGGTCGGTGATGCGGTAGTAACGGCGCGGGGGTCCGGCATAGGAAGGAACCACACGGCTGGCGAGCAACCCGCCGGCGCTCATGTTGCGCAGGACGGGGTAGAGCGCGCCCTGCTTGAAAACGCTGAGTCCCGGAGCGACCGATTGGAGCTGCTTGGCAATCTGGTAGCCGTACAAGTCCTCATTAGCCCGATCGAGAACGGAAAGCAGGACGAGTCCGATCAGCCCGGCATTCAGCTCACGCTGAAACTTCTTTTCCGCGGGTTCCAGCCCAGCGTCCGCCCCAGTATCGATACCTTCCACGGTCATTGAGACCCTAAGAGCATTAATTAACCTACGTTGCGCGGTAGTTAATACTATTCACTTAATAGTAGTCAAGAAAAATATAGCCGTTCAACGTCTTAATGAAGGGAGGCCGAGGGGCGAGTCAGCGATGCTAGACTCCCGTGCCCTTTCAACTCGTGCTCTCGACAACCCTTCCCTGAATGAACTCGACCCGTTTCCTTTTCGAGGTCAATCCAGCGCTTCCTCCTGCCTTGTCGCGACTCTCCGAGCTCGCGACCAATCTGCGCTTTTCCTGGCATCGACCGACCCGTGGGCTGTTTTCTTCTCTCGACCCCGCGTTGTGGCGCGAAGTTGGCGGCAATCCGCGCGTGTTCCTACGCTGTGTCGATCAGTCGCTGCTCGATCGCGCGGCGGGCGACGCGGCGTACCTGGAGAACTACAACAAGGTCCTGGTGGGGTACGACCACTACCTGAGCGAGTCACCGCTCCCGGACAGCCAGGCAGATGTCGACACCGGGCTGGTCGCGTACTTCTGTGCCGAGTACGGCTTTCACGAGAGTTTCCAGATCTATTCCGGCGGCCTCGGTGTACTGGCGGGCGACTACTGCAAGACCGCGAGCGACCTGGCGTTGCCCTTCGTTGCCGTGGGGCTGCTCTACACGGAAGGCTACTTCACGCAGACGATCGACAAGGAAGGCAATCAGGTCGCGCACTATCGAGAACATGGCCGCGCGGATCTTCCGGTCGAGCTCGCGCTCGACCGCGAGGGCAAGGAAGTTCGAATCGTCTGTCGTCTCGGGGGCCGCGATGTACATGCCCGCGTGTGGCAAGCGAGGGTTGGTCGCGTCTCCGTGTATCTGCTCGATACCAACCTCGCGGAAAACTCGCCCGCGGATCGTGAAATCACCCACAAGCTCTACGGCGGCGATGAAAACATCCGCATCCAGCAGGAGATCCTCCTCGGCATCGGTGGCATGAGAGCGCTGCGTGCACTCGGGCTCGAGCCGTCGGTGTGGCACATCAACGAGGGTCACGCCGCGTTCCTGATCATCGAGCTGATCCGCGAGCAGGTGGCGCGGGGGCTGGATTTCGCCAGCGCCCGCGAAGCCGTTGCCGCCGGCTGCGTGTTCACTACCCACACGCCCGTGGCAGCCGGCCATGACGTGTTCAGTCCGGAGCTGGTACTCGGGCATCTCGGCGAGCTCGTCGGCGAGCTCAAGATCGACGCCGACACGTTTCTGCGTCTCGGCCGTCCCCCGCAGGGCGGAAGTCACTTCAACATGACGCGCCTGGCCCTCAACGGCTCACGTCATCACAACGGCGTGAGCCGCATTCACGGCGGCGTATCCGCGCGCATCGTTGCAGACAACTGGCCGGAGGTGCCGCCGGAAGACAACCCGATTGGTTACATCACCAACGGCGTGCACCTGCCGACGTTCCTGTTCCAGCCATGGGCGGAGTTCTTCGACCGATCGTTGGGGCAAACCTGGCGCGCGCGCCTCAATGAAGAGGCGTTCTGGCAGCGGCTGTACGAGACGGCGGATGAGTCGTTCTGGGAAGTGAAGCAGGCGGTCAAGGTGGAGGTGCTGCAGGGATTGCGCGCGCGGCTGCAGGCGCAAAGCGCTCACAACAGTGTGAGCGATGCGCACTACCAGCGCCTCACGCGCTTCCTCAACCCGGCGAACCCGAACGTCCTGACGATCGGTTTTGCACGCCGCTTTGCAACCTACAAGCGCGCGACGCTGCTCTTCAACGACATCGCGCGCCTCGCCTCGATTGTCGGCAACCCGGAACGGCCGGTGATCTTCGTGTTTGCCGGCAAGTCGCATCCTGCCGACGAGCCGGCGCGCAAGCTCCTGCGCGACGTCAATACGATCAGCCAGAGCGCGGACTTCTTCGGGCGCGTGATTTTCGTCGAGGACTACGACATGGCGCTGGCGCGGCTCCTGGTCGCGGGCGTGGATGTGTGGCTCAACAACCCGATCTCGCCGCTCGAGGCGAGCGGCACCTCGGGGATCAAGGCGGCCTGCAACGGCACGCTCAACCTCAGTGTGCTCGACGGCTGGTGGGCCGAGGGGTTCGACGGCGAGAACGGCTGGGCCGTCGCTTCGGCGGACAGTGGCAATGAGCAGGAGCGCGATCGCGAGGATGCGCAAACGCTCTACGAGCTGCTGGAAGACGAGGTGATCCCGCTCTACTACACACGCAACGAGCAAGGCTTCTCGCCAGGCTGGGTGGCGAAATCCAAGCGCTCGATGGCGACGATCATTCCGCACTTCAACATGCGCCCGGTGCTGGAGAATTACGTCACTGGCCTGTACCGGCCTGCGGCGCGGTGCTCGCGGGCGCTCGCGAAGGATTCATACGCAGGGGCACGAACCCTCGCGGCGTGGAAGGACAAGGTGCGCCGCGGCTGGGGGCGTGTCGCTTTGCGGCGCCTCGAGACTGTGCCGCAGCGGCTCGACTACGGCGCTCGCCTGCGAACGCGCGTCGCAGCGTTTCTCGACGGGCTCGATCCGTCCGACGTGCGCGTCGAACTCGTGCTGCAACGTGATTTGCCGGATGGCAGCGGCCAGCCGCCGCGCTATACCTCGTTCGGCGAGGGTGACGGCAGCGGAGGAATACCCGGTATCGTGTGCGAGCCGTTCGCCTTTACCGGCGAGCGCGACAGCGATGGCTCACATGTCTTCGGTATCGACAGCGCCCCGCCGTGGTGCGGCAGGATGAGCGCGCAGGTGCGCATCGTTCCGCATCACGCGTTGCTGTCCCATCCGTACGAAATGGGACTGATGAAGTGGATGTGAGCGCCTAGCGCTCGAGCCTGAGGATCACGCCCGCTAGCGGCGGCACGGTGAGCTCCACGGAGCACGGCAGTTGGTGCGTGGGCAGCGCGCGTGCTTCCAATGGCAACGGATTGCCGAGATTGCTGCCACCGTAAAACTGTGAATCCGAATTGAAGATCTCCCGATAGCTGCCCGCGTTCGGCACGCCGACGCGGTGACCCTGGCGCGGCACCGGCGTGAAGTTGAGCACCACCACCAACGTCTCGTCCTCCGAGAAGCGCAGGTAGCTCAGCAGCGAACGGCCGCGGTCCTCGCAGTCAATCCAGCGAAAACCGCGCGGCTCGAATTCGTAACGCGACAGCGCAGCATGGTCGCGATAGTTGCGGTTGAGGTCGCTGATCAACCGGCGCATGCCAGCGCGAGGCGGTTCCTGGTCCAGGTACCAGGGGAGGGCGACACGAAAGTTCCACTCGGTCGGCTGCGCGAATTCGCAACCCATGAAGAGCAGCTTCTTGCCCGGATAGGTCCACTGGTAGGTGTAGAGCAGGCGCAGATTTGCAAAGCGCTGCCACTCATCGCCCGGCATGCGCCCGAACAGCGAATGCTTCAGATGCACGACCTCGTCGTGCGAGAACGGCAGCACGAAATTCTCGCTGTACGCGTACATCATGCCGAAGGTGAGCTGTTCGTGATGATGCGCGCGATACAGCGGATCGCGCGACATGTACTCGAGAGTGTCGTGCATCCACCCCATGTTCCATTTCATGCTGAAGCCGAGGCCGCCGCTCGATGCGGGCCGGCTCACCATCGGCCAGTCGGTGGATTCCTCGGCCAGCGTGACGGTGCCGGGAAAGTCGAGGTGCGTGACGCCATTCAGCTCACGCATGAAGGAGATCGCCTCGAGGTTCTGGTTGCCGCCTTCGCGATTCGGCACCCAGTCCTCGCCCTTGCGGCTGTAGTCGAGGTATAGCATCGAGGCGACCGCATCGACCCTCAGGCCGTCGATGTGAAAATCCTCGAGCCAGCAGCAGGCACTCGAGATGAGAAAGGCACGCACCTCGTGGCGCTCGTAGTTGAAGACCAGTGTCCCCCAGTCGCGATGTTCAGCCTTGCGGGGATCCGAATATTCGTAGAGCGGGCTGCCGTCGAAATGAGCCAGGGCATGCGCGTCGCGCGGAAAGTGCGCGGGCACCCAATCGAGAATCACGCCGATGCCGGCCTGGTGGCAGCGGTCGACGAATTCCCGCAATCCCCCAGGGTCGCCGTGCCGGCTGGTAGGCGCGAAATACCCGGTCGCCTGGTAGCCCCAGGAGTCGTCGAGTGGGTGCTCGCTGATCGGCAGGAGCTCTACATGCGTGAAGCCCATGCCCTGCACATATGGAATCAGGCGATCGGCGATCTCTGTATAGCTCAGGAAGTCCCCGTCCGGGCGACGCTGCCAGGAGCCGAGATGAACCTCGTAGATCGACATCGGCGCGTGCAGCCAATCGTGATTCGTCCGCGCGGACATCCACCGCCCGTCGCGCCACGTGTGCGGCGTCGAGGTCGCCACTATCGCGGCGGTGGCGGGGCGGCGCTCGAATTGCCGCCCGTACGGGTCCGTCTTGAGGTGGATGGTGCCGTTATCGCGGTTGCGGATTTCGAATTTGTAAAGAGTTCCAGCACCGAGGCCGGGAATGAACAGTTCCCACACGCCGCTCGCGCCCCGCACGCGCATCGGGTGACGTCGGCCGTCCCAGAGATTGAAGGGGCCGACGACGCTGACCCGTTCCGCATTGGGGGCCCAGACGGCGAATTGCACGCCCGCCACGCCGTGCACCTCGCGCACATGCGCGCCGAGGAACTGATGCACGCGCCGATGTGTGCCGCCGTTGAAGGCCTGCAGCTCGCCTTCGTCGATGAGCGGCGCGAAGGCGTAGGGATCCGCGACTTCGAATACGCCGCCGCCATCGTCCTGCCAGGAGATCGTGTAAGGCGCGGGCAATGTTCCGGGGGTTCCATGCCAGAGGAAGATGTCACTCGAGCCGTGGCGCTTGAGATCGAGGCTGCGGTTGGCGCGGACATGGCGCGTGGCCGGCAGGTAGACGATGAGCACTTCCTGGCCGGCCCATTCGTGTCGCCCGAGCACCGAGTGCGGATCGTGATGCCGGGCGTCGCGGATGCGCTCGAAGTCGCGCTCCAGGCTCGCGAGGAGCTCGCGCATCTCGCGCTGGCGTGTTGCAGTCATCGCCTTCAAAGGTAACATAGCCCTGCATTGTCGCCGGAGCGCCTACCGCCTCATGCCGAAGCAACCTGCCCGCGCCTCTTCGGGCCGCTACGTCAGCCGACTGACCAGCGGCACGCTCGCCGTGATCATGGCGGGCGGGCGCGGCGAGCGACTGAAGGCGCTCACCGATCATCGCTGCAAACCGGCGACGCCCTTCGGCGGCAAGTTCCGCATCATCGACTTCGTGCTCTCCAACTGCGTGAACTCCGGCATCCGCCAGATCTGCCTGCTCACGCAATACAAGGCGCAGTCACTGATCCAGCACGTGCACCGCGGCTGGGGGTACCTGCGCGGCGAGTTCGGCGAGTTCGTGGAGATCATTCCGGCCCAGCAGCAGATTGGAGTGCACTGGTACCGGGGGACGGCGGACTCCGTGTACCAGAACATGGACCTGATCCGCTCGCACCGTCCGACGCACGTGCTGGTGCTCGCCGGTGATCACATCTACAAGATGGACTACGGACCGATGATCGCCTATCACGTCGAGAAAGGCGCCGACATCACCGTCGGTGTAGTACAGGTGCCGCGCGAGCAAGCTCGCGGGTTCGGCGTGATGACCACCACGGAATGGAACCGGATCGTCAAGTTCGCCGAGAAGCCCGAGAAGCCCGACCCGATTCCCGGGCGCGACGATGTAGCGCTTGCCTCGATGGGCATCTATGTCTTCAACACGCGCCTGCTGGAGAAGCTCCTCACTGCCGACACGGAGAATCGCGACTCGGCTCACGATTTCGGTCGCAACATCATCCCCGACGCCATCGAGCGCATGCAGGTGTTCGCGTACCCGTTCCAGGACGTGCGCACGCGCGCGCAGAGCTACTGGCGCGACGTCGGGAATGTCGACGCCTACTACGAGGCCAACATGGAGCTGGTGCATGTCGATCCGGAGCTCAACATCTACGATCAGCAGTGGCCGATCTGGACCTACCAGCTGCAGCAGCCACCCGCCAAGTTCGTGCTGGATGAAGAGGGCCGGCGCGGCATGGCGGTGAATTCGATGATCTCGAGCGGCGCGATCATTTCCGGCGCGTCGGTGAACCAGTCATTGCTGTTCTCCGGCGTGCATGTCCAGGAGCGCAGCCAGATCGACAGATCGGTGGTCCTGCCAGACGTCGACATCGGGCAGCGCTGCATGATTCGCCACGCAATCCTCGATGAGGGATGCGAGATTCCCGACAGCATGCGCATCGGGTTCGACCCGGAGGCGGACGCGCGCCGTTTCCACGTCACCGAGCAGGGCGTGGTGCTCGTCACGCCCGACATGTTGAGAGATCTGGAAGGGTGAGCTCGGCCGAACCGTTGCGCGTGGTGCTGTGCTGGCACATGCACCAGCCGCAGTACCAGGACCTGATCAGCGGCGAGCACGTGCTGCCGTGGACCTACCTGCACGCCATCAAGGACTACGTCGACATGGCCGTGCACCTGGAAGCGCAACCGGGCGCGGCGGCGGTCGTCAATTTCTCCCCGGTGCTCATCGAGCAGATCCGCGACTACAGTGCGCAGATCGCCGCGTGGCAGCGTACCGGCCAGCCGATCCGCGACCCGGTGCTCGCGCTGCTGACGCCCGATGGAATTCCGCAGGACCCAGTCCTGCGCACCGATGCGATTCGCGCCTGCCTCAAGGCGAATCGCGAACGGCTCATCGAGCGCTTCGCGCCTTACCAGGCGCTCGCTGCACTGGCCAGCGATTTTCTGGACAAGGACGCAGCGGCCTACGCCTCGCCGCAGTTCGTGCGCGACCTCGCGGTCTGGTTTCACCTCGCGTGGTTCGGCGAAACGGTGCGGCTCGGCGACCCGCGGGTGCAGGAGCTGATGATGAAGGAGAAAGATTTCGACGCAGCGGACTCCCGGCTGCTGATCGAAATCATCGGCGACATCCTGGCGGGGATTCTGCCGCGCTACCGGCGGCTCATGGGAAACGGGCAGGTCGAGTTGTCGATGACGCCGTACGGCCACCCGATCCTGCCGCTGATGCTCGACTTCAACAGCGCGCGTGAATCACAGCCGGAACTCACGTTGCCCGCGGAACGCGAATACCCGGGCGGTGATGACCGTGCACGCTGGCACGTTGCGCGTGCGATCCAGTCGTTCGTCGAAGCGTTCGGCGTGCGTCCGCGAGGGTGCTGGCCGGCCGAAGGCGGCGTCAGCGAGCGTGCGCTGGCGCTCCTTGATGACTTCGGCTTCGATTGGGTCGCAACCGGCGAAGCCGTGTTGAGCAACAGTCTCGCGGCCTCAGGCTCGGTCAATGTCGAGCGCAGCGTCGAACTTCTGCATCGTCCATACCGGCTCCCCGGTGGCCGCGTGCGCTGCTTCTTCCGCCACGATGCCCTGTCCGATCTCATCGGCTTTACCTATTCGAAATGGCACGGCGACGATGCGGCCGCCAATCTCGTCGAGCAGCTCGAGCATCTGTCCAAGGAGCTGGAGGAAGAACCCGGACGTGTCGTCGCCATCGTGCTCGACGGCGAGAACGCCTGGGAGTACTACCCGTTCAACGCCTACTTCTTCCTCAAGTCGCTGTACGAAAAACTCGCCGACCATCCGCGCTTGCGGCTCACGACGTTTTCGCGCTGCCTGGCGGAAGGCGCCCACGAAGCGGAACTCAAGCGGCTGGTCGCGGGCAGCTGGGTGTACGGCAATTTCTCCACCTGGATCGGTCACCCGGCGAAGAACCGCGCCTGGGAAATGCTGTGCGAGGCCAAGCGGGCCTTCGATCGCGTAGTGGTCGAGGGATCGCTGACGGACGAAGAGCAACTCGCCGCGGAACGTCAGCTGGGCGTGTGCGAGGGATCCGATTGGTGCTGGTGGTTCGGGGATGACAATCCTGCCGAGTCAGTGCAGGCCTTCGACCGGTTGTATCGACGCCATCTCGGCAACCTGTACCGGATCCTCGAGGAGGAAGCGCCGGCGACGCTCGCCGAACCAATCGCTTATGGCGGCGGTACGTCCGAAGCCGGCGGCGTCATGAAGCGCAGTGCATGACTTCGCTGGACCGGCGTCGCGCGGGGGTGCTTTTGCACCCGACCTCGCTACCGCAAGCGCAATCGCACGGCGCTCTCGGAGTCGCAGCGCGCCGCTTCGTCGATCTCGTCGCTGATGGCGGATTCTCCGTGTGGCAGATGCTGCCCGTGGGGCCGGTCGATGCCGATCGCTCACCGTATTTTTCCCGCTCGGTGCACGCAGGCAGCGTCGAGCTGATCGATCTCGACGAGCTCGCGGCGCGTGGCTGGGTGCGCGCGGAAGACGCACCGAAACCGGGCGAAGCCGCAGCGCACTTTCGCGCGCGCAAACTCCTCGAGGCGCTGATCGGCTTCGAGAACCAGGCCGACAGCAGTGTGCGCCGGGACTTCGAGTCGTTTCTCGCCTCACATGGGCACTGGCTCATCGACGATGGATTGTTCCTGGCGCTCAAGGCGCAACACCAGGGGCGGCCGTGGTGGCAGTGGGAGCCGCAGCTGAGAGACCGCGAGCCGCGCGCCCTTGCCGACGCCCAGGCGCGGCATGCCGCCGCTATCGACCAGTTCGTCTTCGAGCAATACCTGTTTCACAGCCAATGGCAGGCATTGCGCGCTCACGCCGGCAGTCGCGGCGTCCTGCTGTTCGGCGACATCCCGATCTATGTCGCGCACGACAGTGTCGAGGTCTGGGCGCATCGCGCTTTTTTTCAGCTCGATGGTGCAGGTCAGCCCGCGGCGATCTCCGGCGTGCCGCCCGACTACTTCTCCGCCGAAGGGCAGGTGTGGGGCAATCCGCTCTACGACTGGCCGGCATTGGAGCGCGACGACTTCCGTTGGTGGGCCGCGCGCCTCGCGACGCAACTGGAGCGCTTCGACCTGCTGCGTATCGATCATTTTCGCGGGCTGGAGTCCTACTGGGCGATTCCTGCCGGTGCGAAGACGGGCAGGGAAGGCGAGTGGCGCCCCGCGCCCGGCGAGAAATTGCTCAAGCGTCTGGTGAGCGCGATCGGCAAGCTGCCCGTGATCGCAGAAGATCTCGGCGTCATCACTCCCGAAGTCGAGCGGTTGCGCGACGGCTTCGATCTGCCTGGCATGCGCATCCTGCAGTTCGCGTTCGATGGCAGCGCGGGCAATCCATACCTGCCGCACAATCATGTTCGCAACTGCGTCGTCTACACCGGCACGCACGACAACGATACCACTCGCGGCTGGAGTGACGCGCTCGATGCGAAAACGCGCGCGCGCGTCGCCGACTACTATGGAGTCGCGCCCGACCAGCTGCGCGAGGCATTGATTCGCAGCGCGCTCGGTTCAGTAGCGCGTCTCGCTGTCGTGCCGCTGCAGGACCTGCTGGGGCTCGACTCGCGCGCCAGGATGAACACGCCGGCGACGACGCGTGGCAACTGGGCCTGGTCTTTCTCCTGGGACGAGCTGCCGGCCCGGTTCGCTGCCGAGTGGCGACACATGAATCTCATGTACGCGCGGGCGTAGACTGGCGGCGCCGCGTGCGTCGAATTAAGGAGAGGGATATGCGATGGACTGTCACCCTGATGGCTGCGCTCGTCGCAGCGTGCGCGTCCCAGACGAAATTCGAGGCGCCCAATCTCAGTATCGTGAACATCGAGATGCTGGAAGGCAGCAGCTTCTTTACGCAGCGCATGAAGGTGCACGTGCGGGTGCAGAACCCGAACGATCGCGAGCTGCCCATCAAGGGCGTGAGCGCCACCCTGGAGCTGCAGGGTGAGAAGTTCGCAACCGGCGTTTCTGCCGAATCGTTCACTGTGCCGGCATTCGGTGAGGCGGAATTCGACCTGATGGTCGACGCGAGCATGGCGCGCGCCGTCATCGGCATGCTGGGCAAGGGCAAGGCCGATCAGGCGATGGAGCAGGGACTCGACTATCGCTTGACCGGCAGAGTCAGTCTGTCCTCGGGATTTATCCGTTCAATCCCGTTCGACGAGAAGGGAACCCTGAAGGCACCCGAAACCACGGCGCAGTAACTCAAGAGCAGTTGCGGGCGGCCGGCCCAGAGCAGTCCCGTGCGGCCATTGGGGTGAATACCGTGAACGCCGTGCGCCGGGGTCACGGCGAGTGAAGGCAGCACCCGAAGCTTGTATCCCCGCGAACACAGCAGCCGGCGCCCGGCGTCAGGTATTGCACCCCAATGTCC
>Ga0137409_10001732_pt1 | contig 23638 bp, 19 predicted proteins | sample CZODoug1_16funga_FD_122059 | JGI IMG/M metagenome (GOLD analysis project Ga0137409, IMG submission 122059) | Vadose zone soil fungal communities from Angelo Coast Range Reserve, California, USA - CZODoug1_16fungal (Hybrid Assembly) | ecosystem: Environmental > Terrestrial > Soil > Vadose zone...
GTACAGCACGCTCGCCGGCCCGCGAATCACCTCGATGCGCCGGACGAACGCCGTCTCGACCGACGGGCCGTCCTCATCGCTCCACGAGTAGTCCTCGAGCCGGCTGCCGTTCTCGAGCACCAGCACGCGCGCACCGGAGAAGCCGCGAATCACGGGCTTTCCGATCTGTGACCCAGTGGTGATCGCGCGGACGCCCGGGAGCGCCTCGACGACATGCGCCAGCGAGACGCCTTGAGCCCGCCGCAGCTCGTTTCCGGCGAGCGCGTCTGCCGGGAGTGGCGAGGACGCGGGCGCGAGGGGCTGCCGGGTCGCCGTGACCGTGACGGGCTCGAGCCGCAACGCGCTGGGTGCGAGCACGATCTCCAAGGCGCCGCTCGGCTGCCCGCTCCCAACCGAGATCTCCCGCACCGCCGGTGCAAATCCCTGGCGCCGCACAGTCAGCGTGTAGCGTCCCGGCGCCAGCGCGATCCGGAATGCGCCATCGGCACCGGTGGTGACGCTTTTACCGATGTCTGTGACCTCGACGATCGCCTGCGCGACGGGTTGACCGGCGTTATCGGCCACGCGGCCCCTGACGGTATCCGCGGGCAGGATCATGACTGATAGGAGAAGTGTGAGCATGGCGTAAAAACTATTTCGAACTATGCGCCGCTGATAGCCTCGATGGGATCGAGCCGGGCCGCCCGGCGCGCCGGGTACCAGCCAAATAACAACCCGACAATCAACGCAAAAACCACGGCGAGGATCACTCCCGGAAGGCTCACCGGGATCACAAACGGTTTCCCGAACTGCTTGCCGATCAGCTCCGTGATCACCGTCAGGCCGGCACCGCCCCCGATGCCCAGGACAGCCCCCAGGAAGGCGAGCGTCAACGATTCGGCCAGGAACAACTTGACGATCGCGCCGTCATCGGCGCCGAGCGCCTTGCGGATACCGATCTCATGTACGCGCTCGCGCACCGAGATGAGCAACACGCTGAATAACCCGATGCCGCCGACGATCAACGTGACCCCGGCGATGGTGAACATCACGGCGTTCCACCCGCCGAGGATGTTGTCCGCCATCGCGAGATTCGACAGCACCTCGGCGGCCTGGTTGTCGATGGTGAAGTCCTCGGTGCCCCCGTGACGCTGCCGGACGAGCGCCGAGCCACGCCGCAGCACGTCGCCAAAGTCGGCTGACGGGCTGGCGGTGACGAGCGCCTCATCCAGACGGCCTTCGCCCTTCGCGTAACGCGTCATGTAGGTATAGGGGATGTAGATCCGTCGCCCCACGAAGCTGAAGTCGGCGGGAATGATGTCGAACTCGATCGGCGCCACGAGCCCGATCACACCGAACCGCGCGCCGTCGATGGTGATGGTCTTCCCGACCGGGTCTGCATTTCCGAACAGATTGTGGGACATCTCTTCCCCGATCACCGCCACGCGCGCGCGATTCTCAACGTCGAGCGGCCGGATGCTGCGCCCCGCGACGATGCGCCAGTTGCGGAGCTCGAGATAGCCGGCATCCACGCCGTCGATGCGCACGCGCCGGCGATCGGCGGGTGCGTTCACGACCTGCTCGTCCCCCCAGTTGCGGCCCTGCACACTCGCCACGCCGGGAAGGCCGCGCAGGGCGTCGAGGTCGGTGATCCGCATCCCTGTATGCCGCAATGCGGCCGCCCCCTTGGCGTCTGAGCGCGGCCCCTGATCGTTGATGAAGAAGCTGCGCGACATTCCCATCGAGATGAGGTCGTCGTACACCAGCGTCTTCATGGCAGCGGCCAGGGACGTCATCGACACGACAGATGCCGCGCCGAACACGATGCCCGACAGCGTCAGGAGCGAGCGCAACTTGTGCCCGCGGATCTCGCGCATGGCGTCGCCGATCAGCTCGAGCCAATCACGCATAGCGCAGCGCCTCGACAGGCGCGAGCCGCGACGCGCGCACCGCCGGGAACACGCCGGCGATCAGTCCGACGCTCACCGCCGTCGTCAGCGAAACGGTCGCGATGAACGGGCTCACCACCGCCGGCATCTGCATCATGTGGGCGACGAGGCCGGTGAGCGCCGTACCGAGGCCGAGTCCCAGCAGACCGCCGATCAACGTCACGACGAGGACCTCGGCGAGCACGTGGGCGAAGATCCCGCCTGACGTGGCGCCAAGGGCCATGCGGGTGCCGAATTCGCGCACGCGCTCGACGACCGAGGCGAGCAGGATGTTCGCGATCACGATGCCGCCGGTCACGAGCGAGACGACCCCGACGACCAGGAAGATGAAGTTGAAGAGCAGCAGGAACTGGCCCGCCTGCTGGCCGGAGCCCTGGCCGGACGATCGGATGTCGAAGTCTTCGACTCCGTGCCGCGCATACAACAGACTGCGCACTTGCGCCTCCGCGCCCGCGCCGGGGCGCGCCTTGAGAGTCAGGAAGTCGAGGTGGTCGCTGGCGCTGTATTGCGTGATCGCGGTCGAGATCGGGATGTACGCCCGCTCGTTGCGGTACTCGAGCGCGTTATTTTCCCAGGCGGCGAAGTAGAACTCCTCGCGCTCGAGGACGCCGACGACCCGATAGCTCTTCTCCCCGATGCTCACGATCTGGCCGAGGGCCGCCGTGGCGCGGCCGAACAACGAATCGGCGTACTTCCACCCCAACACCGCGACGCGGGCCTGGCGCTGCACGTCGAGATCACTGAGGTAGCGCCCGACGAGGGGCTTGATGTCGTTGATGACCATGTACGCCGGAACCGTCCCGATGACCTGGCCGGTGAAGCTGGCGTTGCCAACGCGATAGGAGAGCTGCTGCGCCCATCCCGGGCTCACGGCCGCGAGCGCATTGGCACGGTCGCGGAGATATTGCGCATCCCGAAAAGTGAGGCGCTTCGATGCGAGCTCGCGGGCGCCAGGATGCGCGGACGGCTCGCGATCGGATACGATGATCGTGCCGCGGCCCCCGACCTCGCTAAGGAATTGCTCGGTCAGCGCCGTCTGGCCGCCGAACAGCGCCAGCACCGTGACGATGCTCGCCGTGCCCAGGATCAAGCCGAGCAGCGAGAGCAAGGTCTGGCCCCAGTGGCGGCGCGCTTCGTCGAGTCCGGTGAGCAGCGACTCGAGGAGATTCACACCACGCGTCCGTCGCTCATCTGTATCACGCGCTGGGCACGCGCCGCGACGCCGGGATCGTGCGTCACCAACACGATCGTATGCCCCGCCGCATGCAGCTCGGCGAAGGTCTTCAGCACCTCATTGCCGGCCTGGGAATCGAGATTGCCCGTCGGCTCGTCGGCCATGAGGATCGCGGGCTCGCCGATCAGCGCGCGCGCAATGGCGACGCGCTGGCGCTCACCGCCCGACAGCTCGTCGGGCCGATGACCAATGCGGTCCGAGAGACCCAACCGTTCGAGCAGCTTGCGCGCGCGCGCCCGGCGCTCGCTGCGCGGCACGCCTCCGCGGTACTTGAGCGGTAGCGCCACGTTTTCTTCGACCGTGAGCCGCGGCATCAGGTTGAATGTCTGGAAGACAAAGCCCACTTTGCGATTGCGGACGTGCGCCAGACGTTTGCCCGTCAGAGTCCCGACGTCCTCGCCGTCCAACCGATAGCTGCCCGAGGTGGGAGAATCGAGGCAGCCGAGGATATGCATCAGCGTGCTTTTTCCGGAGCCCGACGGACCGGTGATCGCAATGAACTCGCCGGCGGCGACGTCGGCGTCCACGCCTCGCAACGCTTGCACATCCACCTGCCCCAACCGGTAGGTCTTGGCGAGGCCGCGCGCCTCGATCAACGCCGCGGCACTCATTAGCGCCGCCGGGCCGGATTCCGAGCCCGATCCACCGCGGCCACCGGGTCCTCCAGTGCAATCGAATCGCCCGCGGCAAGACCCTGCACGATTTCAACGTAGTAGAGGTCGGAAAGGCCGAGAGTCACCGGCACTGGCTGCGGCCCGCTGCCGCTGAGCTTGTAGACGACCGGCTTCCCTTCCTTTAATAGGACCGCCTCCACGGGGACGCGCACGGTCCCGGTGCGGACCGGACCTGAGATGCGCACGTTCGCGGTCATGCCGGGCCGCAGCACCGCGGCGCCACCCGTCACCACGATTTCGACATCGAAGACCCGCACGCGGTCCTGCAGACGCGCCGCGGGCGGGACGAGACGCACAACGCCTTGCGCCGTATCGCCGGGGAACGCATCGACCGTGAGGGCGACGTGATCGCCTTTCTTCACCTTGCCGATGTCCACCTCGTTGATCGCCGCCTTCACGAGCAGTGTCGAGAGATCGGCCATTGTGAAGAGCTCGGTGCCTCCGCCGAAGGCGCTCGTCCCTCCCACAACCGTCTCTCCCTCCTCCACCCCGCGTCCGATGATGACACCCGCGGCGGGCGCCGTGATGCGCGCCCACTGGGCCGTCGATCCGGTCGAGTCACCCGCCGTGACGCCCGAGCGCTGCACCAGCTGCAGCTGATCCCGGGCCGTCTCCCACTGATTTTCGGCTTGCTCGTAGGTCACGCGCCGCTGGTCGAGGTCGGCCAGCGTAATCCCGCCGATCGCCGACAGCTGCTGCGCGCGTTCGTAATCCCGCTTGGTGTTGTCACGCGCGATTCGCGCCGTGGCGATCTCACTGCGCAGGCGCGCGAGGCTGTTCGCCTGGGCCATGTCGGGCACGATGCGCGCCAGCACCTGGCCAGTCTGCACGCGATCGCCTTCGCGTACGTAGAGCTGCTGCACGACGCCCGAGATGGGAGATTTCACGACGATGCTGCGCTCTGGAGATACGACCCCGGTTTCTTCGACGATGACGCGCACCTCCCCGCGATCCACCACACCGACTTTGTAGGGACGGCTCGAGCCGTCGTCAGCATCGGCTTTGCTGCACGCGACGAGAGGAATGCAGGAAGCGACAGCGGCGAGAACGAGCGCAGGCTTCATGAGACGGACTCCCGAGAGGGGATGCGCGACGGATCGCCTACCTTGACGGGGGCTGGCCGGGCGCGGTTTCATGGTGAAATTACTGCCCCCATGACCAGTTGGCTTGGCGATTGGGCAAACCTGCTCCTGCGCTGGACGCACTTCATCGCCGGCATCGCCTGGATCGGCAGCTCCTTCTACTTCATCTGGTTGGACCGCGCGTTAACGAGACCGGAACAGCCAAAGGCGGGGGTCGAAGGCGACCTCTGGATGGTCCACAGCGGCGGCTTTTACCAGGTCGAGAAGCGCCGTCCGGGGCCCGGGGAAGTGCCGGCGGTGCTGCACTGGTTCAAGTGGGAAGCGATGCTCACCTGGATCAGCGGCATGGCCCTGCTCGCGCTGGTCTTCTATCTCGGCGGCGCCTACCTCCTCGATCCGGAAACCTCCCGCATCGGCCGTGGCACCGCCATCGCGCTGGGCGTCGGCATCGTGTTCTTCAGCTGGCCGCTGTACGACGGCCTGTGGCGGTCGCCTCTGGCCCGCCGTCCGGCCATCGCGGCGGCGATTTCCCTCGCCCTACTCACCGGCGTCACGATCCTCCTGTGCCGTCTCCTGTCCGGCCGCGCCGCGTTCATGCACATCGGCGCCCTGCTCGGAACGATCATGGTCGCCAATGTGTGGGAGCGGATCATCCCGGCGCAGCGACAGATGGTCGACGCCACCCGCGCGGGCCGGCCGGCGGATTTCGCACTGGGGGAACAAGCAAAGCAGCGCTCCGTGCACAACAGCTACATGACGTTCCCGGTGCTCTTCATCATGCTGTCGAATCACTTCCCCGCGACCTACGCGAGCCCAGTCAACTGGCTCGTGCTGCTCCTTTTGTTCGTCGCCGGGGCGTCGGTGAGGCACGCGATGATCGGCCGCGGATCGTCGAGCCGCTGGGCACTCGTACCTGCGGCCCTGGCGCTGGGGGGAGCGATGTTCCTGTCGACTCCGCCGGGAGCCGCGGCCCGGCCGCCCGCCACGGCCGCCGACGCGGTACCACCGTTTCACGCGGTGCGCGCGGTGATCGCACAACGCTGCCTACCCTGTCATTCCCAATATCAGAGTGACCGCACGCTCGGCCCCGCGCCCGGCGGCGTCACTTTCGACACGCCGGAAAGCATCGCGCGTCTCGCCGAGCGCATTCGGGTGCGGGCCGTCGACACCAAGACCATGCCGCTCGCCAACAAGACCGGCATGACCGAGGAGGAGCGAGCGCTCCTCGCGCGCTGGATCTCAGGCGGGGCGCCACTGCGGTAAAAACCTGGGCGCCTTGCGCGGCTTCGCGGCTTGCTCGTACGCGTAGGCCAGCGTGAGCAGCTTCGCTTCACTGTTGGCCAGCCCGATGAACGACATCCCGACCGGCAATTCGAACGCGTATCCGACCGGCACGGCGACGCTGGGATATCCCGCCACCGCGGCCGGTGTGGAGCTCGCGCCCAGGAAGTGATCGCCGTTGACGAGATCGGTGGGCCATGGCGGGCTGCCGGTCGGCGCGACGATCGCGTCGAGCGTGTTTTGCGCGAACACCACGTCCAGTCCTTCGGTCCGCGAGAGTCGTTGATCCTTGGCGAGCGCGTCGCGATATGCCTGATCGGTGAGCGGTCCCTTCTCCTGCGCCTGCACGAACAACTCCTGCCCGAAGTACGGCATCTCGGTCGCCTTGTTCGCCTCGTTGAATGCAATCACATCCGCGAGCGTCTTGACCCTCGCGCCCGGCGCCCACGCCGCGAGATACGCCGCGAGGTCGGCTTTGAGCTCGTAGAGCAGGACGAGCAGCTCCGAGTCGTCGTACTCGCCCGCGTGCGGGATGTCGGCGGGGTCGACGATCACGGCGCCCTCCCGCCGGAGCACGTCGATCGCCGCCTCGACGAGCGCGTCCGTTTCGGGGCTGTACCCGAAGAACTTCTTGCGCGCCACGCCGATCCGCGCGCCGCGCAGACCGGCGGGGTTCAGGCTCGTGCCATACTCACGGCCGGTGAGTACGCCGAGCAGCGCCGCGGCGTCGGCCACGGTGCGCGCCATCGGTCCGGCCGTATCCTGGCTGTGCGCGATCGGAATAATGCCGGCCCCGTCGATGAGGCCGAGCGTCGGTTTCACGCCGACGAGCGAACAGGCGCTCGACGGACACACGATCGAGCCGTCGGTCTCAGTCCCGATGCCGACCGCCGCGAAGCTCGCCGCGATGGAGGCACCGGTGCCGGAGCTCGAGCCGCACGGATTGCGATCCAGCGCGTACGGATTCGCGCATTGCCCGCCGCGCGCGCTCCAGCCGCTCGACGATTGCGTCGAGCGGATGTTCGCCCACTCCGACAGGTTCGTCTTGCCGAGGATGACGGCGCCGGCGCCGCGCAGCCGCGCGACGAGCGGCGCGTCGCGCGGCGGGGTGACGCCCGCGAGCGCGAGAGAGCCGGCCGTGGTCATCATGCGGTCGCCCGTCGCGATATTGTCCTTCACCAGTACGGGGATCCCGTGGAGCGGCCCGCGGACGCGGTTCGCCCTGCGCTCGGCATCGAGCCGGTCGGCGATGGCCAGTGCATCGGGATTGGTTTCGAGCACGGAATGGAGCTGCGGATCGAGCTGAGCGATACGCGCGAGATAGGCGACGCAGATCGACCGCGAGGTGCGCGCGCCGGTGCGCATGGAATCTTGCAGCTGCGCGACGGTCGCCTCCTCCAGCTCGAAATCGGTATGTACAGGGAGGGGCGCCGCATGCTGCGCCCCTACTGCTCTCACCATGACCGATCCGGTTACTGCCGTTGCACCATAATGAAGGAAGGAACGGCGGCTGAGGCGATCCGTCATGTGAGTCTCCGGTTAGCTGTGATTCTGCCCACGGTTACAGCGGGCATCTTGCGGTAAGTTCCGCCGCATGAATCTTGTGGCAGCCCTGGAAGGGACGCGAGCCCTGAGCTTCCTCCGCTTTTTTCGATTCGCCAGCATCCGGACGAAGATGCTGATGTTCGCGGTCGTTGCGACGCTGTTGCCGTCGCTGACGACCGTGTGGATTTCCTATACCGAAAACAAACGGGCCCTCCAGGCGAAAGCATCGGAAGAGCTGCAGGGTGTCAGCGCGCAGGCACTGCGCGAAGTCGATCTCTGGACCAAGGAGCTGCGCTACGACCTGCGCGTGTTCTCGAGCTCCTATGAGGTCACGGAAAACCTCGAGCGCATCCCGTTGGCGAACGGCGAGACGGTCCATTCCGGGATCTACTTCAAGCGGCTCACGGACTACCTCAATTCGGTGCGCGATCGTTTCCCCGACTACGCCGAGCTTCTCGTCCTCGATCATCACGGCCATGTCGTGGCGACCAGTGCTGCGAAGCCGCGACCGATTCCGCTCCCGCCCGACTGGGCGAGCGAGCTGACCAAGAACGACTGGGCGCTCGGCGCGCCGTATTGGGACTCGACCGGCACTCACGCCGAAATACTCGTCTCGGTCCCGATTGAATCCGCGCGGCGCGCCGGGCGCGGCGCGGGCGGCATGCACCTGCTCGGTGCGCTGGCATCGCGCGTCAACCTACACGCCGTCGCGGATACGCTGAAGCGGTTCGTCCCCGGCGAATCGGGCCAGATCTACCTGATGACCCGCACCGGCCGGCTGATCGTCAGTTCGGCCGGCACCTCGCGGGAGCTGATGCGGCAGGGATATGCGCGCGACGCGGCCAACTGGTTGCTGGTGCGCGAAGGACGGGCGATCCAATTCAGCAGCTTCACGGGCAACCGCGTTGTGGGGAGTGTGCGCGTCGTGCCGGCGCTCAACTGGGTGGTTGTCGCGGAGATCCCGTCCAGCGAAGCATTCAGCCAAGTGGCGCGGCTGCGCAACGTCACCCTGGGAATTGTCACGCTGCTGCTCGCCGTCGTCGGCGCGCTGGCGTACCTGTTGAGCCTGCTGATCGTACGGCCGCTCGACCGCCTGACGCAGGCGGCTGCGACAGTGGCCAAGGGCGATCTCGACGTCGGTCTGCCGGTCACGACGGGCGGCGAAGTCGGCTACTTGACCGAGGTGTTCAACAACATGGTGGCGCGGCTGCGGGAAAGCCGCACCGAGCTCGAGCGCCTCTCCGTGACCGATGCCTTGACCGGCCTGCATAACCGGTTACGGATGATGGAAGTGCTCGAGAATGAAGTGCGCCGCTCCCGGCGGCTGCGTCACCACTTCTCCGTCGTCATGGCCGATGTCGACCTGTTCAAGCGCTACAACGACGAGCACGGCCATCCCGCCGGCGACGTCGTGCTGAAGCGCGTCGCGGCCATCATGCGCGAGGCGAGCCGCGATGTCGACTTCGTGGCGCGCTACGGCGGCGAAGAGTTTCTGATCATGATGCCCGAGACGGAGCTCGAAGGCGCCACGGAGTATGCGGAGCGGATTCGGAAGAAACTGGCGAAGGAAAAGTTACCCGCGGGCCGTATCACGCTCAGCCTCGGCGTGTCCGCGTTCCCGATCCATGGCGACACCCCCGACCAGCTGGTCGCCGAGGCGGACGCGGCGCTGTATCTGGCAAAACGCGCCGGCGGCGATCGAGTCGTCCCGGCGGCGCGTCCCAAGATTCGCGCGACGTAGGCGCGAGGCTTATTCGCGGCGGTCGACCAGCGTCTGATGGATCCAGCCGGGCCGATCGCTATCATCCCTGATCCGCACCCACTGATCCACATACGAGTAACCGACGATCGGGACGCCGGTCTCCAGCGTGTACAGCACCTTGAATCCGGCGCCCGGCCCTTCGCGCACATTCGCGCGGCCCGTCGTCTGCAGTCGCAGCGGCAACGCGAACGGCACCTCGCCCCGGCGCGTCGCCGAGCGGTCGTCACTGGCCACGCGCCCCCGGCCCGCCGCGGCGGCGTTCTTCGCTTCGGTCGCGAGATACAACGCGCCGGCGTAGTTCTGCTGGTCGAATTCTGTCGTGGCCAGCTGCAGGAGTTGGCTGCCCTGTCCGTACTCGGGCGACGGTGGGGCACTGTTTCCATTGGCGGTCCGCAGCGCCTGCAGCGCGATTTCGGCCTCGGCCATGCCCGACGCCGCCTCGGCCCGTGTCGCAAGGGATTGCAGTTTTGCCATCGCTCGCACGACTTCGTGCCGCGCATCATCGAGCCGGTTCTGCAACTCGTCCACCTGCGCTTCCTGCTCGAGCACTTTCAGCTCGAGACGCGCGGCCCGCTGCTCCAGCGCCGTATCACGCACCACGGCCGGTGGGCGCTGCGTCACGCGCGCGCTATCGCGCGGCGGCCGCACCGGCGTCGTGTTCGTGCGGTGATGCGGGTGGCAGGCCACGCCGAGCAACCCGACCAAAAGAACGAGGGAGCGCATGGGCGACTAAGTTGCATCCGGATGCCCATTCGTTCAACCAAGGAACTATTGACTCGTTTTTGCCCTCTGGTGATGCTTCGAGCGATGGAAGTCACGCTAAACGAGACCGATCGGTTGGACGTCGTGCTGAAAAAGTTCAACCGTCAGATCACCAAGGCGGGCGTGTTTCAGGACATGAAGAAGAAACGCTTCTACGAGAGTCCCGCCGTCCAACGGCGGCGTAAGAGCAAGGCGGCTCGCCGCCGGAACCGTACCCGCTAGGGAGTCACTTCGCCGTCCGGCGTCTGATCCTCTTCCGGACCGCCGAGAACCGGCGGGTGCTCGTAGACCACTGGCGGAGAGCAGCTACAAGGCGTCGGCTGAGGCATCGCGAACTGGGCGCTGGCTCGCGGTGGCCGATACTCGATGGTCGCGGCGTCCTGGATGATGCCGCCACAGAAGTGGCAGTGAATCTGTGACACAGACCACCCTCCCTTCGGGCGCGGGAGCGCCCCCTACAATTCACCCGACCACCCCGACTGCGCAACTTTTTCGAGGCCCGGCCAGGCCCAAGGGGAGGGTTAGACGCGGATTTTCCCCACTCATCCTAAAGGATGATACAGGAACCTTGGGGGCCGACTTGACTAATACCACGGGAGCTGGCCAAGCTATTTCCTCACCCTCGGACTATGCCCCGAACGAGGCCGTCAGCGCCAATGACCAAGAAAATCCAAATCCTCGTCATCGAAGACAATCGCCTGTTGCGTGATGGTCTCGCGGCACTCCTCGACTCTCAAAACGAATTCAAAGTCGTCGCATGCGCCGAAGGCGGATCGGCGGCCCTGCAGCGGTTGCAGGAGGCCAAGCCCCACGTCGTGCTGGTCGACGCGGCACTGGGTCGCAATCGCAGTCAGCGTCTGGTCGAAAGCATCAAGGAAGCGGCGCCGCACTCCCGTATCATCATGATGGACATGCTGCCCGAAGAAGAAGACGTGATCGACTTCATCAAGCGCGGCGCCAACGGCTTTATCGCGAAAGACGCCGCGCTGGAGGAGCTCGTCAATACGATTCGCCAGGTGGCCAATGGGGGCGACGTCGTCCCGCCGGCCCTGACGGGCACGCTGCTCTCCCACATCGCCAAGCAAGCCTCCGTGCTGCGCAATACGCCGATGATGGCGTCGGTGCGGATGACCAAACGCGAGCAGCAGATCACCGATCTCATCGCCGAGGGCCTCAGCAACAAGGAGATCGCACAGCGGCTCAACATCGCGACGTACACGGTGAAGAGCCACGTGCATAACATCCTGGAAAAACTCGCGTTGCACAGCCGACTCCAGATCGCGGCCCACGCGCACAAGAAGACGCCGCCCAAGGGCGACCGCCGCAAGTTCGTCCGCTAGAGCTAAGCCCAAAGTTGGATTGCCGACGGCCGTGCGCCCGACCACCGTGGCAGGATGCGACAGCTGTGGGCGTACGCATACCGCGTCGTGCCGCCTCCGCCGAAAGACGGGCTAGGTCAGATCCGTAAACTTCTCGATTCCGAGAACGCGTTTGCCTTCGAGCATGCGCGGGCGTGGGCGGCACAGCTCATTCTCGAGCAGCGCAGCACGCAAATCCTCGTCGTGTCCGACAGCCCGGTGCAAAACCGCGCCGTCAATAAACGGCTCGAGACGGAGTTGCAGCGGCTCGACGCACACTATCGGGTGACCGATCCGATCGCCCTCCGGACGGAATAGCTCCTCACCACGTTGATGAGAGTCGTCGCGTTTCTCCTCGCTGCCGGAGCCGTGAGTGCCGCGTGCGTGCGGAATCCGGCGACCGGCAAACACGAGCTGATGCTCGTCAGTGAGTCGCAGGAAATACAGATGGGGCAGCAGGCCGACAGTCAGGTCATCGCGTCCATCGGTCTCTACCCCGATCCGGCGCTGCAGTCCTACGTCCAGGGCCTCGGGACGAAGCTCGCGACGACGTCCGAGCGTCCCAATCTCTCGTGGACATTCCGCGTCGTGGATGATCCCGCCGTCAACGCGTTTGCGATCCCCGGTGGATTCGTCTACGTCACCCGCGGCATTCTGGCGCACATGACGACGGAGGCCGAGTTGGCGACGGTCATGGGCCACGAGATCGGCCATGTCACGGCTCGGCACACGGCACACGAGATGTCCAGGGAGCAGGTTGCCGGCCTGGGCCTGGCCATCGGCAGCATCGCCAGCTCGCAGATCGCCAAGTACGCCGGCGTCGCCAGTCAGGCGCTGGGCGTGATGTTTCTGAAATTCTCGCGCGACAACGAGAACCAGGCGGACGAGCTGGGCGTGCGCTACTCGAGCAGAGCCAACTACGACTCGCGCCAGATGGTGGACGTGATGCGCGTGCTCGACAAAATCACCGCGGAAGGCGGCGGCCGGCTGCCCGAGTGGCTCGCGACGCACCCCGATCCAGGCAACCGCATCGCGCACATCAACGCGGTGATTGCGCGCATGCAGACCGACTTTTCCGGCGCCACGGTGAACCGTGATGCCTTCGAGCGGCGACTGGACGGCATCATCTTCGGCGTGAATCCGCGCGAAGGATTCTTCAAGGGCACCGAGTTCTTCCATCCGGACCTCAAGTTCCGGATTTCGTTCCCGAGCGGGTGGCAGACCGTCAATAGCAAGGCAGCGGTCGCAGCCCAGAGCCCGCAGCAGGACGCGGCGATCGAGCTGACGCTCGCGTCAGGTTCAAATGCCGATCAGGCGGCCCGCTCGTTTTTGTCGTCTGAAGGAGTGCAGGCAGGCACGTTGACACCCGCGAGCATCAACGGGCTCACCGCGGCCCAGGCGCCGTTCGCCGCGAGCACGCAAAGCGGGACGTTGCGCGGCACCGCGGTCTTCATCGAGTACGGCCGCAGCGTCTATCGCGTGCTGGCGTATGGGACGGAGGCGAGCTGGCCTGCGAACCAGGACGCGGCGCGGCGTGCTTGGTCCAGCTTCGGACCTGTGAACGATCCGGCGATCCTCAACGTGCAGCCCCAGCACATCGACCTCATTACGGTCGATCGGCGGACGACCCTCGCCGAGCTCGCGCGGCGGCGTCCGTCACCCGTCCCCGTCGCGACCCTCGCGCTCATCAACCAGGTCGATGAGACCGCGCCGCTCGAGCCCGGGCGCATCGTGAAATGGGTGGTCGGCCAGCCGCTACCCTAGCGCATTCAATGCGAGAAATCGACCTTGGGTGTTTCCGCCGCTCCCGGTGTCTGTAACTCGAAGTACGGCCGCGGTTTTTTCCCGAGAACCTTCGCGGTCAGCACTTGGGGAAAGCGCCGAATGTACGCGTTGTACGCATTCACACTCTCGTTGTAGTCCTGACGAGCGACGGCGATGCGGTTTTCGGTCCCTTCGAGCTGATCCTGCAGGGCCCGGAAGTTTTCGTTCGATTTGAGTTGCGGATAATTTTCCGCGATCGCGATCAACCGTCCCAGCGGCGCCGTGAGGGCCGCGTTGGCCGCCGCCATCTGTTCGAGATTGCCGCTCTGCACCGCGCCCGCCAGTTTGGAGCGCGCCTCCGCAACCTGGATGAAGATTGTCTGCTCCTGCTTTGCGTATCCCTTCACGGTCTCGACCAAATTGGGAATCAGGTCCGCGCGCCGCTGCAGCTGTACTTTGATCTGCGATTCGGCCGCATTCACCTTCTCATCCATCGTTTGAATGGTGTTGTAGCCGCAGCCGGCGAGGAGGGCGAGCGCGAACGGAAGGGTGCGAGCAGTCCGGCGTCGATGCGCATTCACGAAGGGTTCCTTTCCATGCGGTTCACGTACTCCGCCGTGCGCGTCACCGCGTCGAGATAGGCGGCGGGCTCGGTCAGTCCATCCGGTGCGAATCCTATCAGGGCAGCCGCCTCGCGCACCAGAGCCGCCGAATCGGCGGGCGGCGTACGACCGGCGAGCCGGAGCACCGCGCGCAGCATCGTCAGAAAACCGGCACGCGTGCCGCGCGCGACGTCGGCCAGGCGTTTGGGGCGATTCCAGTCGACGACGTATGCCTGCCGCAGGTGCACCAGCTTGCCCATCAGCTCCTGCTCGAGCTGGCGGAGCACGTCCTCACGCCGGACGCTGATGCCGGTCCACGGGTTTCGCCCAGCCAGCACACGGTGCGCCTCACGGATGTCCTCATGTTCGATCGCGAACGAGTCCGCGGAGTCACGCCACTCTTGTTCTGCGAACACGAGCGGCGGTGGATGGTTGGCCTTGACCCACTCCTGGACCGGCGGGCCGAGCTGAGCGAACAAATCGGCATCAACCCGATCCACGATGAGCAGGGTGTTCATGGTCTGTGGCTCCAGACTCCCCGCTCCCTGCTCCCGTGCGGTAGAGCCGTACAGCACCAGCGCCACGAGCCGGGCTCCAAGGGCCTCGCCGACTCGCGTCGCGAAGGTGTCGACCGTCATACGCGCCATGTCAGAATTTTCCTCCCGCTCCACCGCCCGAAAAGCCGCCTCCCCCTCCGAATCCCCCGAATCCGCCGCCGCCTCCACCGCTCCCGCCCCCGCCCCCTCTCCATCCGCCGCCGCGACTCTGGCTCAGTCCCCAGAGGACCCACCAGAGAATCCGGCCCCGCGTCACGACCAAGAGAAAGAGGACCAGGGCGAGAATCCAGCCGATGGGGATCTGGACGCCAGGTGGTTCGCGGACGGTCCGCCCAACCGGGGCGGAGGGACCGGTCAGGGTGACCCCAAACTCCTGCGCGAACGCCTGCGCGATGAGGTCCACGCCGAGCGCCAGCCCCGTTCCGTAGTCTTCGGTGGCGAGGGCGGGAAGCATAGCATCGCGGATCCGGCCCGAGCGTACGTCGGTGAGGAACCCCTCGGCGCCGCGGCCCACGGAGATGAAAACATCGCCGGTGCCCGGCCGGTGATTCTTCTGAGGAACGAGGAGCACGACCACGCCGGCGTTCTTGCCGCGGTCGCCGGCATCCCCTTTGGCGCCAACGCCCCATTGCCGGCCGATCTGCAGCGCGACGTCACTTACGCTGCGGTCGCCGATATCGGCAAGCGTCACCACCGCGATCTCGCCGCGCGTTTTCTCGCGCACTTCGCGGATGACCGCCTCCATCTGGCGGACCGAGGCGGAATCGAGGACGCCCGCGAAGTCGTTGACGAACCCTCGCGGCGGCGGAACGGAGATTTGGAGGAGGAGCGCGAGGAGGATCAACGCGGGCGGCTGAGCAGTGCTTCGAGGACCTCAGGAGCGAAGGGTTTGACGACGAATTCGTCGAACTGCGCGTCCCGCGCCCGCCGACGACTCTCTTCGCCGCTGTACCCGCTGACGGCGACCAGCAGCAACCCTGGATGGGCGGCGCGGAGGCGCTCCGCGACCTCGAAGCCGTTCATACCAGGCATGCCGAGATCGATCAGGGCAACCTGTGGCTGGAACGAGCGTGCTGTCTCGATCCCCACCGGACCCGAGTGCGCCAGCGCCACGGTGTGATGGTCCCGGAGGGTGGCGGCGAGCGCGGTGGCGGCATCCACGTTGTCGTCGACGATGAGAATGCGCTGCGGGCCGTCGCGCTGCAGCGGCGACGGCTCGGTTCGCTCCGCGCCCGGCACGATGTCCGTCAGCGGCAGAGTCACGATGAACTCGCTGCCGGTCCCTGGGCCGTCGCTTTTCGCTTCGATCGTGCCGCCGTGCAGCTCGACGAGGCCGCGGACCAGGGAGAGACCGATCCCGAGACCGCCCTGCGCGCGATCGAACGACACGTTCCCCTGCATGAACAGGTCGAATACACGCGGTAAGGCGTCGGCCGCGATGCCGTCTCCATCATCGCGAACGTGAACGTGCACCTCTTTGGGGTCGGAGCTCACCACCGCGCGCACGGAGATGTGACCGCCCTGCGGAGTGAACTTGACGGCATTGTGGACCAGGTTGCCGATCACTTGCTCGAGCCGGAGTGGGTCGGCGAACATGACGACCGGCACCGTGGGAAGCTCGATCGCGATCTGCTTGTCCGCCGCCTCGATTGTCGCACGCAACGCGTCCACCGACCGCGTCACCAGCTCGCCGAGCTCGACTCGCTCGGGATGGAGCTGAATCTTGCCATGGCTGACGCGCGAGACGTCCAGCAAGTCGTTCACCATCCGGCCGATATTGCGCAGCTGGCGATCGAGCACCTCGTGTGCCCAATCGGTCGTCTTTGCATCGAGGTCCTGCGCGCGCATCATCTGTACGATGTTGGTGATGGGCGCAAGCGGGTTGCGCAGCTCGTGGGCCAGCATGGCGATGAACTCGTCCTTGCGCTGGTCGGCGGTGCGGAGGCCGATCTCGGCCTGCTTCAACGACGTGATGTCGAAGGAAGCGCCAGTATACCCGGCAAACTTCCCCGCGGGCCCGAACTGCGGCAGCGCGACCGCCATCATCCAGCGGTACTCGCCATCCGAGCGGCGGAAGCGGAATTGGTGCTCGAACGGCAACGTGCCCTTGACGACCTGATCGTAGGCCGCAGCGTACCCGTTGCGATCCTCAGGATGCAGGAAGTAGGTCCAGGCGTTCCCGAGCACTTCGTGGGATTCGACACCCAGGAACTCGAGGAACGCCTGGTTGACGTATTCCATGCCTTCGAGGCCGCTCACCCAGATGAGCACGGGAGCGCTGTTCATCAGGGCGCGGAAACGTGCTTCGCGGCGCCGCAGCGCCATCTCCATTTCCTTGCGCTCCCTGATGTCTTCCGCGATCCCGACCGTAACGGCCGGCGCGCCGTCTGCATCGGGGATGCTGAAGCGGTGCAGCTCCACCCAAACCGCCTCGCCGTCCTCGCGGATATAGCGCTTCTCGCGTCGGACCGAAGGCACGAGTCCGGCCCGAACCCGATCGAAGTCCTCGCGGTGCGCGGCGAGATCGTCGGGGTGCGTGATGTCCTCGGAGCGGAGTGCGAGGAGGGCTTCACGGGTCCGGCCGGTCAATTCACAGAACTTGTCGTTCACACGCTCGAAGCGGCCCTCGAGATCGGTCTCGAAAATGCCCAGCGGCGCGCGGTCGTACATGATCCGTAACCGCTCCGCGCCCAACCGCAGCGATTCCACGTTTTTCCTGACCGAGTCGATGTCGATGAGCGCGATCACCGCGCCTTCGATGTGGTTTTCGGCGGTGCGGTAGGGGCGGATCCGCAGCGAAAACCACCGTCCCGTCCGGTCCTGCACATCCCGCTGGAAGGGCTGCACCGTTTCGAGCACGTTCTCCAGAGCGGCTTCCAGATCCGGAACGTCGACGTTCAGCTTGATGTTGGTCAGCGGCCGTCCGACATCGGTCGGGATCAGATTCAACATCGTCTCGGCCATCGGCGTGAAGCGGCGGATCCGAAGATCCGGTCCGAGCATGACGATCGCCATCTGGACGCTGGAGAGCAGGTTCATCAAGTCGTTGTTGCTCCGCCCCAGCTCGGCATTGCGGTTCTGCAGCTCTTCGTTGACGGTCGCCAGCTCTTCGTTGCTGGACTCCATCTCCTCTTTGGACGTCTCGATCTCTTCGTTGATACTCTGGAGCTCTTCGTTCGCCGATTGAATCTCCTCGTTTGCCGATTGCAGCTCTTCGTTGGCCGCGTCCTGCTGCTCGATCACCGACTGGAGGTAGTCTTTCGTCGCCGCGAGCTCCTGCTTGAGCTGCTCCGTCTCATTGGCCGACGCGTGTGTCGGGCTCGATCGAGGGACACGGAGCCGAGGCGCGAGCGCTACAGGCTCGTGGAAGAGGACCAGGAACCCGCCGCGGCCGCTGAGCGTGCCGTTGACCCGTACGATTTCGATATCGACGCTTTCGTGACCCTTGACCCGCACGTCGTTCTTCCGAACGGGGCCGCCTTCTTTTTTTGCGAGCGCGATCGCCGTGCGGATCGGTGCCAGCAACCCTTCGCGGAGCATCTTGACGAGATTCAACGACGCCTTGCCGGCGAGCGGCGTGAGATACGCGCCGGTGTCGCCATGGAACTGCAGAATCTCGAGATCCTCCGTCACCAGGACGCCGGGCGGCGTATAGCGCGCGAGCAGGATGCGATCGGCTTCCCGCTGGGCTCCTTCGCCGCGGCGCGCTTCGACCGCGGCCACCGGCGGCGCGTGCTTGTGACGATCCAGCCGCAATCCCTCGATCAACGGCGGGGGCAACCGGTTGGCGGTGGGCTTGCGGCCGTAAAACCGGTGTTTGGCGTCGATGGGATCGAACAGGTCGTTGTGGACGCCGGTCGATTCGGATCCACCCAGGAGCAAGACGCCTGCCGACTTGAGCGCGTAATGGAGGGTCGGCAACAAGTGCTCCTGCATCACCGGCTCGAGGTAGATCAGCATGTTGCGGCAGCTGATGACATCCATGCGGGAAAACGGCGGATCTTCCAGCACGTTGTGTTTGGCGAACACGCACAGGTCGCGAATGGCCTTCGCCACGCGGTATTTCCCATCCAGCTCGTAGAAAAAGCGCCGCAACCGCTCGGGAGAGACGCGCTCCGCGATGCTCTTGGGGTAGAGCCCGGTCCGCGCGCGCTCGATCCCCGTGCCGTTCAAATCGGTCGCAAAGATCTGCACCGGCCAGGTGCGGCCTTCCCGCTCCATGAACTCCGAAAAGACGATCGCGAGCGAATACGCTTCTTCGCCCGTCGAACAGCCCACGACCCACATCCGAATGGCATCGGCGGAGCCGTGCTCGGCGACGATGCGAGGAAAGACGCGCGTCCTGAGCAGATCGAATGTTTCCGGATCGCGAAAGAACGACGTCACGTTGATGAGAATGTCCTGGAACAGCGCCTCGATCTCGACGGGGTGGTCCCGCAGATACTCGGCATACTCGGGCAGGGTCTCGACCTTGTGGAGCGCCATGCGTCGCGCGACGCGGCGGCGGAGGGTCGCGGTCTTGTAGTGGGCGAAATCCACGCCGGAGGACTGATGCAACAACCGCAGGATTGGCGCGGTTTGCGCGCCCTCGACGATACCCTCCGGAGGCCCGTCGGTCCCGATATAGGCGTGGCGGGCGATCTTACCGAGCTCGCGCGCTATTTCCGCGGGGGCGAGCCGGAAGTCGACCGTGCCCGCCATCATCGCGCTGCGGGGCATGCCCTCGTACGCGGCCGATTCGTCCTGCGCGAACGTAATGCCGCCCGCCGCCTTGATCTCGTCCATCCCCATCGTGCCGTCGCTGCCGGTGCCCGAGAGAATGACGGCGATCGACTTGTGCTTCTGGTCGTGCGCCAACGACTCGAGAAACAGGTCGATCGGATGATGGCGCCCGTCGACCTTGTGGCGCGGGATCAGTTTGAGCGACCCCTGCGCGATGATCATGTTCGAGTCCGGCGGAATCACATACACGCAATTCGGCTCGACCCTCGGCTCGTCTTTGACTTCATTGACGGGCAACTGCGTCGCGCGGGACAGGATCTCGGCCAGGTGGCTCGCGTGGGACGGCGACAGGTGGGAGACGAGGACGAACGCCATGCCGGTGTCGGTTGGCAATGCGCTCAGGAGGTGAGTAAACGCCTCGAGGCCGCCGGCGGACGCGCCGACGCAGACAACCGGAAACGGGAGTGCGGGTTGTGGAACGGTGTCTTGGACGGTTTCCGGCTCGGCATCGAACGACGCGGCAGGGGGTTTCGGCACCCGCCCGGCTGCCTTATTCCGCGATCGTGCCATAAGACTGTCGAATCTAACTGGCTTTAGTCGAGCTGTCTGTGCCGTGCTTCGCGGGTGGGTCGCACGCGTCGCCGCTCGCGTACCTGCCGCGCGGGATCCGGCCGCCATGCACTGGCTTGCGAATCCCACGCGAGGCGCGTGTTTCCCTGGAGGGTGCTTCGCCCATCATGCGCAAACGCGGTAAACCACCAGCCACGAAGGTCGTTCTCGATCGTCGCAAACACGAAACGCCGTCCGTCGGCAAGAATCAGTGGCTCACCGGATTGCGGAGTCCGGACCCCTTGCTCTATGGTCACCAGGCAATCCATCGAGGGTAGTGTTAAGTGAAAATGTCCGGGAATAAGTGCATCATACGAGCGGAGTCGTCAAGAAGCCCCCGCATCGGAAGGCCATGACCATCCTCGCGATCGCCCTCCTGATCGGCCTGGGACTCGTCGGATTGGCGATGATCCCCTTGGGCCTTCCGGGACTCTGGGTCATGGTGGGAGGAATCCTCGCCTACGGATGGCTGACGGGGTTCCGCACCGTCAGCGTGATCATGATCGCGATCATCCTGGCGATTGCGTTCCTCGGTGAGATCATCGACAACTGGCTCGGGTTTCGTTTTGCAAAGCGTTACGGCGGATCCACGCGGTCGGGCTGGGGCGCACTGCTCGGAGGGTTGGTCGGCGCCGTGATCGGTGTTCCCGTCGCCATCATCGGCAGCGTCATCGGCGCATTCCTCGGGTCCTTCATCGGCGCCGCGGTGTTCGAGCTCAGTTATTCGCACCACGCCGGCGTTGCCGCCCGCGCGGGCTGGGGCGCGGTCATGGGCCGGATTGCCGCTGCTGCCGTGAAGATCGCGCTCGCGATCGTCATTGCGGTTATAGGACTGTTCGCCGCGTTATCTTAAGGCGCATGAACGTAAGCGGCGTGAACTGCAGTCTGCTTGTCCTGATCTGCCAGCTGTTCGCGTTCACGAGCGCGACGGCCCAGCGCCAGCCGAGTCACACGATCCGCTGGTGGGAAGCCGCGATCACGGTGGGCGCGATCGGCGCGGTGAGCGTGGTGGACCGACGTGTGGACGACTGGGTGCAAGACCGTCGTTCCACCCGCAGCGACGAAATCTCCCGAGTGTTCCGCAACGGCGGCGAGCCCGAGCTCGTATTCGGCATCCCCGGCGGCATTCTCCTGGCCGGTCTCATCAGTGGACACAAAGACCTGCAGCGAAGCGGCGCCCGGGTGCTCGCGTCCGTGGTCACCGCGGGAGTCGCGACGGCGGGGCTCAAGGTGATCGTGGGCCGGGTTCGGCCAACCGACACCAATGACCCATACACCTTCAAGCCGTTCTCCCAGAATGAGGCGTTCCCGTCGGGACACGCGACGATGGCGTTCACGCTGGCGACTTCTCTGGCGGAAGAGATCCATCGTCCGTGGGCAACGGCCCTGTTGTACGCCGGGGCCACCGGCACCGCGTGGTCGCGCCTCAACGATCACAAGCACTGGTTGTCGGATGTGCTGGCGGGCGCGACGGTCGGGATCACGAGCGCGAAACTAATCGAGGGCCGCTGGCGCATCTTCGGCCTCGGCCCTCCCGAATTCCTGTCCGGCACCCGGGTCGGGTGGCGCGTGACCTTCTAACGACGGTTTGGTCCACGCCGAGAAGCTACGCGGCTTGGGCCGTTTTCGTTACGACGGCGCGAGCGTCATCGAAATCGCCTTCCCAGCGCGCCATCACGACGGTCGCCAGGCAGTTGCCGATGAGATTCACAGTGGTACGCGCCATGTCCATGAGCACATCCACGCCGATCAATGCGATCGCGGCCTCGATTGGCAGATGGAACGACGCTACGGTGCCCATGAGAATCACGAGCGACGCCCGCGGCACGCCGGCGACGCCTTTGCTCGTCAACATCAGCGTGAGCATCATGAGCAGCTGCTGGCCGAGGGACAGCGAAATCCCGCTTGCCTGCGCGACGAAAATCGACGCGACTGACAGGTAGAGCGTGCTGCCGTCGAGGTTGAACGAGTATCCGGTCGGCATCACGAACGCGACGATGCGGCGCGGGACGCCGAGCGCTTCCATGCGCTCCATGGCTTTCGGCAGCGCCGCTTCAGAGGAAGCCGTCGAAAACGCGATCAGCGCCGGCTCCTTCACGGCGGCGATGAACGCGCCGATCGGGACGCGCGCGATGCGCGCGACCGGGTACAGCACGAACAGGCCGAACGCGACGAGGGCGACGTAGAGCGTGACGACCACGAGGGCCAGGCTTTGGAGGTTTCTGAGACCACCCGGTTTGCCTACCGTCACCGCCAGTGCCGCGGCGACGGCGAACGGCGCGAACTTCATGACGATCCCCGTAAACTTGAACATCACCTCGGCAACGGCCTCGCAGAACCCGAGCATCGTCTCCTTGGGCCGGCCGCGCACCTGGGTCAGGCCGATCGCGAAGAGGACCGACCAGAACACGATCTGCAGCATTTCGTTGCGCCCCGCTGCGTCGAAGAAGCTCTGCGGAACGATGTGCTCGAGGACGCTGGCGAACGTGACGGGCTCACTGGCGGGAGGCGTGGCGCCGGCTGCGGGGACCGCGAGTGCGGCCCCCACCCCGGGCTTCATGACGTTGACCGTCAGCAGGCCGAGGAAGAGGGCCAAGGTAGTGACGATTTCGAAATAGATGATGGACTTCAGGGCGAGCCGGCCGACACGCTTCATGTCGTCGCCGTGCCCAGCGATGCCGACGACCAGGGTGCCGAAGATCAACGGCACGATGATCGACTTGATGACCCGGATGAATGCGGTGGAGATCGGCAGCAGCGAGACGGCGAACGCCGGAAACATCACCCCGATCGCGACGCCGGCGAACATGGCCACGACGATCCACTGCGTCAGGGTGCGGCGGCGGAGGAAGTTCCACATAGGGGCGTCAACGATAACCGCCCCCGAACGAAACTGGCTAGCGCTTGATGAACGTCCCGTGCCGCAGCTCGTCGTACGCGCGCTGCAGCTCTTCCTGCGTATTCATCACGATCGGCCCCTGCCAAGCCACTGGCTCCTGCAACGGCTGTCCTGACACCAGCAGGAACCGCATCCCCTGCTCACCGGACTGGACCGTGACTTCATCGCCGGAATCGAACAGGACGAGCGAGCGATTCCCCGTTTCCTGGGAAGTCTCGCTGCCGGCATCGCGACCGCCGGCCGACACCCGGTCGGTGCGGACGCCCTGCGGCGCCGAGGCGTCGCGGAAGGTGCCGCTCCCCTCGAATACATAGGCGAACGCATGGCGTGACGATTCCACGGGAATCGTCTTGCGGACACGCGGCGGAATCCAGACGTCCAGATAGCGCGGATCGGCGGCCACACCCTCGACGGGGCCACGCTTCCCCCAGAAATCGCCCGCGACGACTCGCACACGCGTGCCGTCGTCGTCCACGACCTCCGGGATCTCTGCGGCGTGAATGTCTTGATAGCGAGGATCGGTCATCTTGAGAGTGCGCGGCAGATTTGCCCACAGCTGGAAGCCGTGCATCCGGCCCCGCTCGTCGCCCTTCGGCATCTCCTGGTGCAGAATGCCGCTGCCGGCGGTCATCCACTGCACGTCGCCGGCCCCCATCGTGCCCTTATTGCCGAGGCTGTCGCCGTGCTGCACGCTGCCGCTCAGCACGTAGGTGATCGTCTCGATGCCGCGATGCGGATGCCAGGGAAAGCCGGGGAGGTAATCCTCGGGATGCTCGTTGCGGAAATCGTCGAGAAGCAGGAAAGGATCAAAGTCGCTCGTCTTCCCGAACCCAAAGGCGCGGCGGAGCTTCACGCCGGC
>Ga0137409_10001734_pt1 | contig 23624 bp, 16 predicted proteins | sample CZODoug1_16funga_FD_122059 | JGI IMG/M metagenome (GOLD analysis project Ga0137409, IMG submission 122059) | Vadose zone soil fungal communities from Angelo Coast Range Reserve, California, USA - CZODoug1_16fungal (Hybrid Assembly) | ecosystem: Environmental > Terrestrial > Soil > Vadose zone...
AACCTGACCACGCCGGCACAGTACTTCCACGCCCTGCGGCGGCAGGTGCTGCGTCCCTGGCGCAAGCCGCTGGTGATCATGACGCCCAAGAGCCTGCTGCGGCACAAGCACGCCGTGTCGACCCTGACCGATCTCTCGGAGGGCGGGTTCCAGCGCATCATCCCCGACCGCTCGGTCAGCCCGCGCAAGGTGAAGCGCGTCCTGCTCAGCTCGGGCAAGGTCTACTACGACCTCCTCGCGGCCCGCGAGGTGAAGCAGCGCGACGACGTGGCGCTGGTCCGCATCGAGCAGCTGTACCCGCTCGATCCGGAGGAGCTGAGCAAGGTGCTGTCGATCTATCCCGAGTCCGCCAAGCTCGTCTGGGTGCAGGAGGAGCCGTTCAACATGGGCGCCTGGTACTACCTGCGGGCGCGGTACTCGCTGCGGCGCATCAGCTGCGTCAGCCGGGCGGAGAGCGCCAGCCCCGCGACGGGCAGCGCCGCCGCGCACCGCTTCGAGCAGCAACTGCTGATTGACCAGGCGTTCGGTGACGCTCCGGCGTCCAGGCAGCGGGCCCAGCCGCGACCCTGATCAGAGGAGCGCCGCCCAGCGGGCGAAGACCTGGAGGGCGAGCGCGCGCAGCCGGGGCAGCTCGGCGGCCGCGCGCGCCAGGATGCGCGCTGCGTCGGCTCCGGTATCGCGCAGCTCCTCCGCGCCGGAGGTGAGCATCGCCTCGAGAACCTGCCGGTCGGTCTCCAGGTGGAACTGGATGCCCCAGGCGCGGGGCCCGGCTCGGAACGCCTGCAACGGCGTCATGGCGGTGGCGGCGAGCGGCACCGCGCCGGCCGGGAGCGCGAAGGCGTCGCCGTGCCAGTGGAACGCGGCGAACGATGCCGGGGCGCCCGCGAACAGCGCGTCGTCCGTGGCTCCCGGCAAGAGGTCCACCTCGAACCAGCCGATCTCCTTCCGCGGTGCCTTGGCCACCTGCGCGCCGAGCGCGGCTGCGAGCAGCTGGCTGCCCAGGCAGATGCCCAGCACCGGCCGCCCGCTCCGCACGGCGTCCTGGAGGAGGCTCATCTCCTCGCGCAGGTGCGGATGGCGGTCGGCCTCGTAGACGCCCATGCCGCCGCCGAGCACGACCAGGCCGTCCTCCGCCAGCCGCGCAGGCACCGGGTCGCCCGCGAACGTGCATACCACCCGCAGCTCGCACCCGGAGAGCGCCTCGCCGAGCGTGCCCGGACCCTCGAACGCCTCGTGCTGCAGGACCAGGACACGCTTCACGGCTGCACCTTACCTCGAGGTCGGACGAGATCCGGGGACACCATACGTAACTCCAGACGATGCCACCGCCAGTTGGCACGCCGAGTTGCGTATGGTGTCCCCAGATCTGGTCGACCGTGCTGCCGGTCGGTCGCCGCGTTCACGTTCCCCGGTCCTTCTCCGGATGCGGTACAACCTCGGGCCATTTCTGGAGGTGCACCTTGGGGCTGGGCAAGGACTTCCGCCTGCCGCTCGACGCGCGTCCCGTGCGCTACGCCGCGCACCTCGCCCCGGACCTCGAGGCCGGCACGTTCGAAGGGCGGCTCGAGCTGGAGGTGCGGCTCGCCAGGCCGCGGCGCGAGCTGATCCTCCACGCGCTCGAGCTCGACGTGGACCGGGCGCGCGTGCGGGCCGGGGGCAAGACGGTCCGCGCCGCGCGTATCGAGCCGGACGCGGAGAGCGAGACCGTGACGCTCCATTTCGACGAGGAGGTCCCCGCGGGGTCCGCGGTGGTCGACCTCGCCTGGCGCGGCAAGTTCTCCCCCGGCTTGCGCGGACTGTACCGCGCCGGCCCCGTCGCGGTGACGCAGTTCGAGGCCGCCGACGCCCGCCGCGTCTTCCCCTGCTTCGACGAGCCCGCCTTCAAGGCGCGCTGGGCCCTCCAGCTTCTTCAGATCCCTCCGGGGGCGGCGGCCATCTCCAACGGCCGCATCGACAAGGACGAGCCCGGCGAGGGCGGGCGGCGCACGGTGTCCTTCACCGAGACGCCGCCGCTCTCCAGCTATCTCGTCGCGTTCTGCGTGGGTGACCTCGCCGCGAGCGACCCCGTCACCGTCCGCGGCGTGCCGATCCGCACCTGGGCGCTCCCGCCCAAGCGGCACCTCACCGGTTTCGCCCAGGAATGCGCCGCGGCGGTGCTGCCGCTCCTCGAGGATTACTTCGGCCAGCCGTACGCCTACGGCAAGCTGGACCAGATCGGCGTGCCCGACTTCGAGGCGGGCGCGATGGAGAACGCGGCCGCGATCACCTTCCGCGAGGTGGCGCTGCTGCTCGATCCGAAGACCGCGCCACTCAACGTGCAGAAGCGCGTCGCCGAGGTGATCACCCACGAGCTGGCCCACCAGTGGTTCGGCAACCTGGTCACCATGGTGTGGTGGGACGACCTGTGGCTCAACGAGGCGTTCGCCACCTGGATGGCCTACAAGACCGTCGACCTGTGGAAGCCGCGCTGGCGGGTGTGGGCCGACTTCGAGGTGGGCAAGGGGGCCGCGCTCCACCTCGACGCGCTCAAGAGCTCGCATCCCATCCGCGCCGAGGTGAAGAACGCCCAGGAGGCCGGCGAGTCGTTCGACGCCATCACCTACGAGAAGGGCGGCGCCATCCTGCGCATGATCGAGAGCTACCTGGGCGAGGAGCGCTTCCGCGACGGCATCCGCCTGTACATGCGCAGGCACCGCGAGGCGAACGCCACCGCAGACGATCTCTGGGGCGCGCTCGACGAGGCCTCCGGGCAGCCGATCCTCGAGCTGGCGAACGGCTGGATCCGGCAAGTCGGCTATCCGCTGGTGAGCGTCGCGGAGCAGGGCGGGCGCATCGTGCTGCGCCAGCGGCGCTTCTTCTCCGATCCCGAGGCGAAGGAGGAAGGTCCAGGGGCGCGCTGGCTGGTGCCGATCGTGCTCCGCTACCGCGACCGGGGCAGCGTGCGCGAGCAGCGCGAGCTGCTCCGCGGCGCCGAGCGGACGGTGTCGCTCGACGCCCAGGGGGAGCCGGGCTGGGTGCTGGCCAACGCGGGGGCGCGGGGCTTCTACCGCGTGGCGTACGAGCCGCCTCTGCTGCGGCGGCTCATCGAGGCGCTCCCCGAGCTCGAGTCCGAGGAGCGCATGAACCTCGTCTCCGACCAGTGGGCACTGGTCCGCGCGCGCGCCGTCGAGGTGCACGGCTTCCTCAGGTTGCTGGAAGGCGTCGCGCGGCACGAGACCGACCACTCCGTCCTCGACGAGGTGGTCTCGCGGCTCTCGTGGATCGAGCACCGCGGCGTGTCCGACGAGGACCGGCCCGCGCTGCAGTCGTGGATCCGTCGCCTCTTCGTGGAGGCCGCGCTGGAGCTGGGTTGGGAGGCGCGCGAGGGCGAGGACGACGAGCGCCGCCTGCGCCGCGCGGCCGTCCTGCGCGCGCTCGCACTGGTCGCGCGGGACCCGCAGGCAGTCGAGGAAGCGCAGGAGCGGTTCCGCCGCCTGAGCGCGTCGCAGCCGCAGCCCCTGGACCCCAACCTGCTCGACGTGGTGGTCGCCGCCGCGGCGCGCACCGCCGACCGCCGGCGATTCGTCGAGCTGCGCCGGCGGGCCGAAGAGGAGCTGGACCCCGCGGCCAAGCGCCGGTTCCTCCACGCGCTCGCGATGGTGGAGCATCCCGAGCTGGTCCCGGAGGCGGTGCAGCTCTCGCTCTCGGACGTGGTGCGCATGCAGGACTTCCCCACCTACATGGGCACGCTGCTGGGCAACCGGGCCACGCGCGAGCCGGCCTGGGCGCTGGTGCAGGAGAGATGGCCCGAGGTGCGCAAGAAGGCGGACTCGCCGATGCTGCTGAGGCGGCTGGTCGAGGCCCTGGGCGCGCTGCCCGAGCGGCGGCACCTGAAGCAGGTGGAAGCGTTCCTCGCCGCCCACCCGATCGAGGGAGCCCGGCAGGCCATCGCGCAGACCCTGGAGCGGTTGCGGATGGACGTCGCGCTGCGCGAGCGGCTCATCCCGGAAGTCGGCGCCTTCCTCCGCGGGTAGTCAGGCGTACGCGCGGCGTCGGCGTACAGGTTGGGTTGTAGCACCCGTTCGGTAATACATCGCGCGCGCCGATCCGCGGAAATTCTACTACCGAAATGTAGGGAATGCTGTTGAACGGACCCAGCTAAACGTGGTTTTCCCTCACGTTTGTACATGTTTACCCATCGTCAAGAGTTTGACGGTAACGGAAGGTTACGGTATATCGGATTTAACGAATCGCTTTGCACGGCGGCTCCCGGAGGGGGGCAGGAGTGCAACGGCGCTTCACCTACCAAGGAGACGAAGATGAAGCGCATTGCCAGGATCCTGACCGCAACCGCCGCGGCACTCGCGATCGTCGCGCTCCCGGGCACCCGGGCCAGCGCGGCGACCGCCACGAGCACCATTACCGTGACGGCCTCGGTGGCCAAGCAGTGTTCGCTCGGCAACCCCACGCTGGCCTTCGGCGCGTACGATCCGAACGCCGGAAACCTCGACGTGAGCACGGCGCTGAGCGTGAGCTGCACGAAGACCACGCCCTTCACCATCGCGCTCGGCAACGGCACCAACTTCACGGCGCCGAACCGCTTCATGAAGGACGCGGTCAGCGGCGACACGCTCCAGTACGAGCTGTACAGCGACCCGGCGCGGACCGCCGTGTGGAACGCCGCCAACACCGTGGCCGGCACCGGCGGCACCAACACCAGCGAGACCGTCTACGGCCGCATCTTCACGGGCCAATTCGTGACGCCGGCGGCGCTCTACAGCGACACCGTCGTCGCCACCATCACGTTCTGATCGGGGGGACTCGAGTGCGCGCGGCCCCGTCCACCATCGCTGCTTTCCTGCTCTCGGCGCTGGTGGCGGGGCCGACGCGCGCCGAGGGGTTGCAGCTCACCCCGGTCATCGTCGAGCTGACCCGCGACCAGGGCAACGCCATCCTCTCCCTGCGCAACGACACCGCCGCGCCGGTCCGGTACCAGCTGAGCGCGGTGACCTGGGACCAGGACTCGGCCGGCCAGCTCAAGCTCGCTCCGACCAAGGATCTGATCCTCTTCCCGCTCCTGCTCGCCTTGAAGGCCGGGGAGCAGCGCAACGTGCGGGTCGGCGTTCAGCCGGAACGCTTCGGCGCGGTGGAGAAGACCTACCGTGTATTCCTCGACCAGCTTCCCTCTCCGGACCGTCCGGGCAACAAGCCGGCGGTCCAGGTCCTCACCCGGGTGAGCATCCCCGTGTTCCTGGAGCCCGAGCGGTCCGTGCCCGCCCTGCGCATCGAGCGGGCGGAGATCTCGCAAGGCAAGGTTTCCTTCCAGCTGCAGAACGTGGGGAACGTGCGCGTGCGCCCCACGGAGATCGTGGCCGACGCGCTCTCCGGCAACGGCACCGCGGTCACGCGGCAGCGCTGGGACGGATGGTACGTGCTCGCCGGCGCTGACCGTGCCTACGAGTGGCCGCTTCCCAAGCAGGGCTGCGAACGCGTTCGGTCCGTGCGCATCGAGGCCCGGCTCGAAGGCGGCAAGGCCCTGGCCTCCGCGCTGGAGCTGCCCGGGGGGGCTTGCGGCCCATGACCGGGGCGCGCCCAGCCTGGCTCTGGGCGTGCGCCCTCCTGGCCGCTGTTGCCGCCAATGCGGACCCGGCGGCGCCGTCCGACGAGGTCCCGGCGCAGCTCGACCTGCTGGTCAACGACGCCCCCATGATCACCGCGACCGTGCTGCTGCGGTCCGGCGATGTACTGATCGCGCCGGATGATCTGGCGCAGGCGGGCCTGGACCCCGCCCGGGGGCAGCGCGTGCGGGTCGACGGACGCGAGTACGTCTCGTTGCGCTCGTTGGGCCCCGACGTGCAGTACCGGGTCGACGAGGCGGCCCTCGCCTTGCGGATGTCGGTACCTCCGGCGCTGCTGGGCAAGTCGGTGGTCGATTTGCGCCCGAGCGTGCGTCCGGCCGGGCTGGTCCTGCACCGCGACACCAGCGCGTTCGCGAACTACTCCGTCCAGGCGGACGTGGGCGGAGGGATGGCCACTTTCCTGGAAGCCGGCGCAAGCCTGCGGGGCGCGCTGCTCTATAGCGGCGCCTCCCGCGCGGTGGACGGAACGGTCACCCGCGGCCTGTCCAGCCTCACTTACGACCAGCCCGGAGAGCTGCGCAGGTGGGTGCTGGGAGACTCGGTCGCGAGCGGGAGCGTGCTGGGAGGCGGCGGAGTCCTGGCCGGATTCTCCGTCTCCCGCGAGTTCGCGCTCGACCCGTACTTCATCCGCGGACCCCTGCCGCGCCTGCAGGGCTTCGCGCTGACGCCGTCGAAGGTGGACGTCTACGTGAACGGGGTGCTGCTCCGGCAGGAGGCGATCAAGGCCGGCCAGTTCGATCTGATGAACCTTCCGCTCGACACGGGCGACGGGGCCTACCGCGCGGTCATCCGCGACGCCTTCGGCCGCGAGCAGGAAGTCAGCGGGCGCTACTACTTCTCCTCGGGCCTGCTCGCCAAGGGGCTCACCGACTACTCGTACCAGCTCGGCGCGCAGCGCAACGGGTTCGGCTCGCAGAGCTGGGACTACGGCGCGCCCGCCTTCCTCGCGCGCCACCGCATCGGCCTGTTCGACTCGCTGACGGCGGGCGCGCGCGTGGAGGGCACCCGAGGCGTGGTGAGCGGCGGCCCCACCCTGACCGTGGGCTTGCCCTTCGGGGAGATGGAGCTCGCCGCGGCGGCGAGCGGCGGGCGCGGCGGCGCCGGCGGTGCGGCCTCGCTCTCGTACACCTACGTCTCGCGCCGGTTCAGCATCGGCGCCCTCGCGCGCCTGATGAGCGACACCTACGCGAATCTCAGCCTGCGCGACGGCGACGATCGGCCGCGGCTGCAGGCCAACCTGTTCGCGGGGCTGCCGGTGGCGAACCGGTTCTCGCTCAACGCCGAGCTGCAGCTGCAGCAGATGCGCGACGCGGGGTCCGTGCAGCGCATGGGCCTGCGCGCGGACGCGCAGGTCGGCTCGGCCTCCACGGTATCGATCAGCCTGGGCAGGCTCGAGTCGGGGGGATCGGGATCGCTGGACGCCTACGTGATGGTGACCCACGCCTTCGGCGCGCGCACCATGGCGAGCGCCTCGGCGGTGCAGCGCGACGGCGCCGCCGGCACGAGCGTGGTTGCCCAGCAGTCCGCGCCCGCCGGCCAGGGGTTCGGCTACCGGGTCGCGGGCGACACGGTCGGTCCGTCGTCCAGCTTCGACGCGCTCGCCCAGTACCAAGCGTCCACTGGAATCTATCAGGCCGAGTACCGGCGCATCGGGCCGCAGAACGCCGGCAGCCTGCAAGCGTCCGGCGGCGTGGTGGCCATGGGCGGAGATCTGTTCCTGACCAGGCCCGTGCAGGACGGCTACGCGCTGGTCCAGGTCCCGGGAGTCGGCGGCGTGCGCGGGTTCCTGAACAACCAGGAGATCGGGCGCACCAACGGCCGCGGGAATCTTCTGGTGCCCGGGCTGTCGTCGTACTACGGCAACAAGATCAGCATCGCCGGAACCGACCTTCCCCTCGACTACGACGTCGGCAAGACCGAGGAGCTGGTGGCGACCTCGCTGCGGGGCGGCGCCGCGGTCCGGTTCGAGGTGCGGCGCGTGCAAGCGGTCACCGGGCAGATCGAGACGGAGGGCGGCGCGGTGCCCGCGTTCGGTGAGCTGCAGATCGACGGGAAAGACGCGCGCACCTCCTCTCCGGTCAGCGCCGACGGCCGGTTCTGGCTGGAGGGATTGGGCCCGGGCAGCTACGCCGGCGCGGTCGAGTTCGGCGGCGGGACCTGCAAGGTCACGCTCCAGGTGCCGGCCTCCACCGAGCGCGCGCTGGACCTGGGGAAGCTGCGCTGCTCCCTGGCCCATCGCGTCGCCGCGCGCTGACGGCGGAGCGCGGCGCGGCCGGGCGGGTGGCGGGGCTCACGCCACGGCGTTTTCCAGCGAGCGCAGCGCGATCATCGCCCAGTCCGGCCGGCGGTCCAGCTCGACCTGGACGTCGTCCAGCGCCAGCTCGAGGTTGAGCGTGTCGAGGAGCATCTCCGTCTCGGCGCGCTCGCGCGGCACGATCGGCGACCCCTTGGTCGCCTCCAGGTAGGCCCCGAGGAAAGCGGCCGGCACCCACGTCATCCACAGCCGTGCCCACGGCTCGGCGGCGGTCCGGTCCGCCTCGCGCACGATCGCGGCATCGCGGAGCGCGGTCTGGGCCGCGTACTCGAACGAACGGACCATGGCGGCGACGTCGCGCAGGGCGCTCCGCTTGCGGCGGCGCTCGGCGAGCGGGCGGTCCGAGTCGCCCTCGAAGTCGAGCACCGTGAAGTCCTTTCCCGTGTAGAGCAGCTTGCCCAGGTGGTACTGCCCGTGGATGCGGCAGCGGCGCGCCGTCAGGCGGCGCTCCAGCAGCGGCTCGAAGCGCTTGTAGAGGGCCGCCTCGTGCGTGAGCAGGTAGTGGGCGAGCTCGGCCAGCTTCCCGGAGAGCCTTGGCCCGCGCAGCTTGAGCTGCCGCAGCACCTTTCCGGTCAGGTTGCGCTTGCTCTGGTAATTGGAGCGCTGGTCGAGGGTCGAGTACGGCTCGGTCCCCAACCCCTCCTCCGCCGCGTTGGCCAGGGCGAGGTGCAGCTCCGCGGTCCGGCGGCCCAACAGGCGCGCGCCGGCCAAGGACCCGATGAACAGCTCGCGCACGGGCGGCGGCTCCATCGCCGCGAGATCGAGCAGCATCGCTCCGGCGGGCAACGGCGGCGGGTGCGCGTCCGGTCCGCTGGCCAGCGCGCGCTCGTAGAACCGGCGCAGCTCGTCGCGCGCCCATTCCCAGGCGGTCCCTTCGTTGCGGACCCAGCCGTGCAGCGTGGCGAGCGTGATCGGCTCCGATCGGCCCGGGCGGTACTCGACCGAGCCGAGCACCGGCGGGACCAGCGCCTCGGGCCCGCGCGCCGAGAGGAAGCGGTTCAGCTCCAGCTCGGGGCTCACCCCTTCGCCCAGGCGGCGATAGAGCTTGAACATCAGGAGCTCGCCGTAGGCGACCGAGGCGCGCCGGTGGTCCGATCGCGGCAGGCGAGGGTCGAGCGACCCCGCCGGTAAGTTCTGGCGCAGGTCGGCCCACACGGGCCCCAAGCTGCCCTTGCCGCGCGCCCGCTCGCGAAACGCGTCGAGCAGCACGGCCGACCAGGGCGCGTCGGCGCTGGGATCGAGCAGGACCGCGGTAGGCTCGTCGGTGCGGCCCGGCGCGCGGAGGTGCGCGATCAGCGCCTGCGGGGAGCGCTCGCGGAGCAGGGGAGCGCGATCGCCCGTTTCCACCGCCAGGGGGATCAGGTAGTCCTCCGGCTCGCCGACGGTGAACTCGACCCGGGCGACCGCGAACTGCACGCCGCCGAGCGGCAGGACGTCGAGCACCTTCACTCCGGAGATGTCGCGGTCGCGCCCGGCGAACCAGCGCCGTCCCTCGATGTAGCCGGGCAGCACCTGCTCGAGCAGGGCGCGGTCCGCCGCCGCCGCTTCCATCCCGGCCGGCGCTTCGACCACGGGCGGCTGGTACGCGGCCTCGCGGGCCACGTCCGCGGCCGCCTTCGGCTCCTCCAGCGAGAACCAGTAGAACTCGTGCGCCCCGAGGGTCAGTAGATAGGGAAGCTCCCCGATGGCGGGGAACTTGGTCTGCCCGAACAGCTCCAGCGGGGCGCGCCCCTTGTGGGAAGCGAGGTTCAGCTCGACGTACTGCACGCGGCGCGAGAGGTTCGCCACCACCAGCACGGTCTCGTCTTCGTGCCGGCGGATGAAGGCGAGGACGTGCGGGTTGTCCGGCGAGAGGAACTCGATCGTGCCGCGGCCGAACGCCTGGAACCGCTTGCGCAGCGCGACCAGCCGCTTGGTCCACCAGAGCAGCGAGTTGGGGTTCTGCTGCTGCGCCTCCACGTTGAGCGACTCGTAGTGGTACTCGGGGTCGATGATCACCGGCAGGACGAGGCGCTGCGGATTGGCGCGCGAGAAGCCGGCGTTCCGATCGGCGCTCCACTGCATCGGCGTGCGCACGCCGTTGCGGTCGCCGAGGAACACGTTGTCACCCATGCCGATCTCGTCGCCGTAGTAGATGACGGGCGTGCCGGGCAGGGAGAAGAGCAAGCCGGTCATCAGCTGGATGGAGCGGCGGTCGTTTCCCAGCAGCGGCGCGAGCCGGCGCCGGATCCCCAGGTTGATGCGCATCGCCTGATCGTGGGCGAAGGCGCGGTACATGTAGTCGCGCTCCTCGTCGGTCACCATCTCCAGCGTCAGCTCGTCGTGGTTGCGCAGGAAGATGGCCCACTGGCAGGGGGGCGGCGGCTCCGGCGTCTGCGCCAGGATGTCGATGATCGGCAGCCGGTCCTCCATGTGCATCGACATGAAGATCCGCGGCATGATCGGGAAGTGGAAGTTCATGTGGCACTCGTCGCCCTGCCCGAAGTACTGGGCGGCGTCCTCGGGCCACTGGTTCGCCTCCGCGAGCAGCAAGCGGTTCTTGAAGCGGGCGTCGATGTGAGCGCGCAGCTTCTTGAGGAAGGCGTGCGTCTCGGGGAGGTTCTCGCAGTTGGTGCCGTCGCGCTCGTACAGGTAGGGGACGGCGTCGAGACGCAGTCCGTCCACCCCCAGGTTGAACCAGAAGTCGACCACCCCGAGCATCGCCTCCTGCACCTCGGGGTTGTCGAAGTTCAGATCCGGCTGATGGGAGAAGAACCGGTGCCAGTAGTACTGCTTGGCGACCGGGTCCCACGACCAGTTCGCCGGCTCGAAATCCTTGAAGATGATGCGCGCGTCCTGGTAGCGCTCCGGCGTGTCGCTCCAGACATAGAAGTTCCGCTCGCGCGACCCGGGCGGGGCCCGCCGGGCGCGCTGGAACCACGGGTGCTGGTCGCTGGTGTGGTTCAGGACCAGCTCGGTGATCACGCGGATCCCGCGGCGGTGCGCCTCGTCGAGGAAGATCTTGAAGTCCTCCAGCGTGCCCACGTCGGGATGCACGTCGGTGTAGTCGGAGATGTCGTAGCCGTCGTCCTTGCCCGGCGAGGGACAGATGGGCAGGAGCCACAGCGCGGAGACCCCGAGATCCTGCAGGTAGTCGAGCTTCTCGGTGAGCCCGCGGAAGTCGCCGATGCCGTCGCCGTTCGAGTCCATGTACGACCGGACCCGCAGCTCGTAGATGACGGCGTCCTTGTACCAGAGCGGGTCGTCGGCGAGGCCGCGCCGCGGCGCAGTCATCACCCGCCGCTTCATGGTCCCGCCTCCTGTTCCTCGAACATCCGGTCCCTCTCCAAACCAAGGAACATAGGGTAGCGACCCGCCTGCGTGTACGCCGCAGCAGGCTAAACTGTTCTCCTCTTCTCTCAGGGCTGCCCGCCGGCCGCCCGGCAGCCCAGCGGCCTCCCCGGCGGGCCCGCGCTCACGCCCCGCCCAGGAACGCTTCCAGCTCCTCCCGTACCTCGTGCGCGTCCCTCTCGCCCAGCGCGATCAGCTCCCTCGCATACTCCCTGTCGAACAGGAGGTAGCTGAGCAGGTCCGACGGGTCCTGCGTCTGCACCGCGTTCTCCCCCATGCGCCGCATGAAGTATCCGGCGGGCCCGGAGAGTCGCGCCCGCACCGCCGGCCGGGAGAGCACGTCGGCGGCGACCTTCCCCAGGTCCTGGCTGGGCCGGATGAACAGGTCGCGCACGGGCCGGAGCGCGCCGCCCGCGGCGACCAGCGCGAGCGCGACCTCCTGCTCCTGCAAGAGGACGGGGGTCAAGGCGCGCAGCGCCGCGTTCACCCGGCGCAGGTTGGCGAGGTCGTTCTCGACGCGGTCGAGCAGCAGCGCGTCGAGAAGCTTGCCGAACAGATACAGGGGCGAGGAGAGCGATTCCTGGTGCGAGGCCCCCTGCCGCTGCGAGGCGCGCGCCTGCAGCGTCCGCGGATCGGCGCGCAGGCCGATCACCAGCACCCGCTCGCAGCCCATCCGGATGGCGGGCGCGATGGGGGTGTTCTGCCTCACGCTGCCGTCGACGAACAGGCGCCCGGCGACGCGCACGGTGGGGAAGATGATGGGGATGGCGGCGCTGGCGAGCGCGTGCTGCGGCTTGAGCCGCGCAGGCACGTACTCGACCGAGGCGTCGGTGGAGTAGAGCGCGTCGTCGACGGCGCTCTCCACGAAGATGACGGTGTGCCCGGTCTCGACGTCGGTGGCGGAGACCGTGACGGCGCGCACGGCGCCCTCCGCCACGTTGTGGTGCAGCGCCCGCCAGGGGATGAACTCGCGTACCAAGGTGGCCAGCGGGCCCGCGTCCAGCAGCGAGGAGACGCCCTCCGGAGCCGGCTTGCCGACCAGCCAGCGGGCGATGGCGGCCAGGTCGCCCCAGCCGAGCTTGAAGACGTCCTCCAGCCGCAGCGATTCCCAGCGGTCGGCGAGGAGGCGCACGCCGAGGTCGGGCATCTCGGCGCGCGCGGCGAGCGCGCAGGCGTTGATGGCGCCGACGCTGGTGCCGCAGAAGATCTGGGGGAGCGCGGAGCGCCCCTGGCGGGGAGCGAGCTTGCCGAGCGCGTACCGCAGGACGCCGGCCTCGTACGCGCCGCGCGCGCCGCCCCCGGAGAGGACGAGCGCGAACGGCTGTTCCCCTCCTTCCGGCATCCTCCGCTTACAGGTTCAGCTGCAGGCCCGCGCCGACGGAGAGCGTCTGCTGGTCGAAGAAGTCGTGTCCCGCGCCGCCCAGCGGGAAGTCCGCGGCGAGCTCGAGATACAGCTTGGCGACCGGCAGGCCGATCGTCGTTCCGATCGCTGCGCGCATGCTGGCGAAGAAGTCCCCCGGCTCCAGGTGGAGAGGCACGGCGGCGCGCACGTAGAAGGGCAACAACGGTGGGTCCAAGGTGGCGCCGAGCCGGAAGGTGGTGCCGATGCGCGAGTCCTGCCCGGGGGCCGGATTCACGCGGAAGGCCTCGGCAATCTCCGCGTCGATGGAGAGGAACGGCAGCACGTAGTACCCGAGCATGCCCACCACCGAGGGACGCCACTGATCGGTCAGCCAGCTGGTCGACGAGGGCGCGCCGTTGTGCGAGTTCACGTGATCGAGCAGCTGCGTCTCGGCGCCCAAGCGGAGCTTGACTTGCGCGTGGGCGGGAGCTGCAGCGAGCGCCGCGATGGCTACGGCGGTGCCGAGGGTGGGGAACTTCAGCACGGTGTCCTCCTCGCCCCGAAGGGCTTGTCCTGCACGGGACCCGGGCTCCGGGTCCCCCGGCCACGCAAGGTAGCTACGAACGACGCGCTCTCCAAGAAAAGCACGGTGCCGGCCGTGCGGTCAGGCGGACAGCGCGAGCATCCGACGGACGGGCTCCAGCGCGCGCTGCCGCAGGTCCTCGGACAGGGTGATCTCCGGCGCCCGATCGCGCATGCAGAGATAGACCTTCTCCAGCGAGTTCAGGCGCATGTAGGGACAGATCGCACAGTTGCAACCCGAGCTGGGCGGAGCCGGGATCAGCTCCGCGTCCGGGCGCGCCTTCTGCATCAGGTGGAGGATTCCCACCTCGGTCGCGACGATGAAGCTCTTCGCCGGACTGCCCTTCACGTACTCGAGCAGCCCCCGGGTGGAGCCGACGTAGTCCGCGATCGCGAGCACGCTCTCCTCGCACTCCGGATGGGCGATGAGCTTCGCCTCCGGGTGCCGCACCTTGAGCTTCGTCAGCTGCCGCTCGGTGAACTGCTCGTGCACGATGCAGAAGCCCGGCCACAGCACCAGGTCGCGCCCCGTCTTCTTGCTCACCCACGCGCCCAGGTGCCGGTCGGGGGCGAAGACGATCGGCGTCTCGGGCGGGAAGCTCCGCACCACCTTCTCCGCGTTGGACGAGGTGCAGATGACGTCCGAGAGCGCCTTCACGCCCGCCGAGCAGTTGATGTAGCTGACCACCTTGTGGCCGGGGTACTGCTCGAGCCAGCGCGCGAACTGCTCCGGCGGGCACCGGTCCGACAGCGAGCAGCCGGCGTCGAGATCGGGGAGCAGCACCTGCTTGTCGGCGTTCAGGATCTTGGCCGTCTCGGCCATGAAGTGCACGCCGCAGAAGACGATCACCTTCGCCTTGGTGCTCGCGGCCTGCTGCGAGAGCTGCAGCGAGTCGCCGACGAAATCGGCGATCTCTTGGATCTCGGCGTCCTGGTAGTAGTGGGCGAGGATCACCGCGTCCAGGTCCTTGCGCAGGCGCTCGATCCCGCGCAGGAGCGCTTCGCCTTGCGGCACGGGGCCTTTCGGGGAGGCCGGCTGGGTGGCGATCGGCAACGTCATCGGCTCTTCGTTGGATGCCCGGCTCGTCTGCTTGGTTGCATAACCGCCCGCGACGTCAAAAGCACAGCGCCGCCTAGCGGCGACTGTCCTGCTCCTCGACCAGGCGGCCGAGGCGCTGCACGATCCCCCTCCCGGCGTCATCTACCTGGCCGAACCGGTAGTCGCTGCGCCCGGCGGTCAGCTCGTCCACCCGCCCCAGGTCGAGGTCCTCGCGGAACGTCGCCGCGGTCACCGCCCGCCCCTCCACCACCACGCCGACCGGGGCGCGCGCCTCGAGCCGCGACAGCAACGCCTTCTTCACCGGCCGGCCGAGGTCCTTGGGGACGCGCACCACGAGCACGCCGCCGGCTTCCTCGCGGGCCGACGCCGCCAGGTCCTCGACCGGAGCCAGGGTCTCCGCGTGCGCGCGCTGCAGGTCCTGCAGCCTCTTTCGCAGGGGGCCCGGGAGCGGCTCCGGCGCCCGCGCCAGCCCCTGGACCAGCTCCTGCCGGAGGGACTCGCGCGCTTTGGAGCGCAGCGTGCTTCCCGCCTCGTCGAGCGCCTCGACCAGGAGCTGGCCGAAGGTGGAGAGCGCATGCCCCCGTCCGGGGCTGTCGGCGGCCCGGGCGTCCTCGTCCGCTTCCGGCCACGGCGACTCGCCCTTGCGCAGGAACTTCACCGCGGAGAGCAGCCCGTCGAGGTCGGCGTGCGCGACGATGGCGTCCACCGGGCCGGCCCGCTCGACCAGCTCCTGGGTGACCAGCTCGGGGCAGGCGTGCGCGTCGCGGTTCGGCACCAGGCGGAAGCGCGGGTCGCCGCGGACCCGGGCCCACCCCAGGGGATGCTCGTGGTGATCGATCCACACGGCGAGGCGATCGCCGAGCGCGTCCAGGAACGGCACTGTCACCTTCTCGAAGTTCTCCCCTCCGGCGAAGGCGACGTCGAGCACCGCGACCCGACCCTCGGGCGGCGCGGGCAGGCTGCCGGGCTGCTCGACGAAGACGACGCGCACGGCCTGGGTAGAACCCACACGCGCTCGCGGCCGTCAAGCAACTTTCAGGGCGTGAACACCCCCGTGATGCAGGACGCGTCGGACTCGTCCGTCGGGTTGCAGCCGGTCGCCCCCGTCGCCGCCCGCCACGATCGCCTCAGCTCTTGGTGTCGAACGCCAGGCATTCTAGTCTCTCGTCCATGCAGAACTTGCGCGACAAGCTGCTCAAAGCGGGACTGGTCACCCAGAAGCAGGCCCAGGAAGCGGAGCGCAAGGGAGGCAAGCCGCAGGGCACGGTGAAGCAGAAGCAGCAGTCGGTCTCGGAGGAGGAGCGCCAGCGGCGCGAGGCGTTCGCCCTGCGCGAAGCCGAGCTGGCCGAGGAGCGGCGCAAGGAGGCGGCGAAAAGGGCGGAGGCCCGGCAGCAATCGGAACGGGCCCACCGGCTCCGGCACCTGGTCGACGCGAACCGGGTCCGGGAGGCGCCCGGCGAGGTGAACTTCCACTTCGTGAAGCGGAGCGGGAAGGTCGGCCGGCTCGCCATCTCGCCGGAGACCGCCAAGCTCCTGGAGAGCGGCGCGGCGGCCGTGGTGGAGGACCCGGGAAACCCCGAGCACGCCGTGGTGCCCGGAGAGGCGGCGAAGCGGATCTACGAGGTGGACAAGCAGGCGGTGCGCTTCTGGTTCGGCCCCGAAAAGCCGATCGGCTTCGAGCTGGATTAGCCGCCGCCGTATTCGGCGCTACGCCTTTCACAGCGCGGCACGTTGTGGAACCCGTTCTAGCCGCGGCGGCTGCGCGAGTACCGGACGATCGCGAGCGTCATCGCGGCCACCGCACAGCCGATCGCGATGCCCCGGGCGATGCGCGGTGGGAGCGAGGCGGTCTGGGCCAGGCCGCCGAAGAGCAGGGTCATCAGGACGAGGAAGTTGATCAGGGCGCTCAAGTTCCGCTCAGGCCTGCCCGAACGCGTCGCCGCGGCGCTCGATGTCCAGCACCGCCGGATGAGGGGACCCGCCGCGCAGCGCATCGATGAGCTGCGCGTGCCGCCGCGTCACCACCGCGCGGACGACCTTCTGGGTCGGCGTCAGCTCGCCGGTCTCCAACGAAGGGGGAGTGCCGAGCAGGGCAACGCGCCGCACGCGCTCGTAGGGGACCTGCGCGAGAGCATTGGCGGCCTGCAGCACCTCGGTGAGGGCCCGGCGTAGCTCGGGCAGCCGGGGAAGCGCGTCGGGATCGGGCGTGAGCCCGTTCGCCTCGGCCCAGGATCGCGCGGCGGGGAGCGAGAGCCAGCAGAGCGCGGTGGTGAAGGGCTGCCCGTCGCCGAGCACCACCGCCTGCTCGATCAGCGGGGTGGACGCGAGCAGCCGACCTTCGACCACCGCGGAGGAGACCTTCTCGCCGTTCTCCAGCTTGAACACCCCGTCGACGCGGCCGCGCACGCGCAGCCCGTGATCCGTCCACTCGCCCAGGTCGCCCGTGCGCAGCCAGCCCTCGCGCAGCACGCGGGCGGTGTCCTCGGGAGCGTTGCGATAGCCGCGCATCACCTGTGGTCCGCGGACCAGCACCTCGCCCTGGGGTGGATCGGCCTGCTCGACGGGGTCGAGCCGGACCGCCGTACCCGGCAGCGGCCATCCCGCCACTCCGGACTCGCGCGGCTCCCCGGGACGGGTCAGGGTGGCGCACGGGGAGGTCTCGGTGAGACCCCATCCCTCGTGCACCGGGATGCCAGCTTCCTCGAAGAAGCGGTAGGCCGGGGAGGGGAGCGGCGCGGCGGCGGTGAACACCAGGCGCAGCCCGGGATGCAGCAATGCCTCCCGCACCTTGGCGTCGGCGCAAGCCCGCGCGATGAGCCCCTGGTAGACGCGCGGGACGCTGAAGTAGACGGTGGGCTTCACCTCGCGGAAGTTCACGAGCAGCTTGTCCAGGTCGCGGCCGCGGCTGTCGTCGATCACCAGCAGAGCGCCGTTCCAGAGGGCCATCAGCCGCTCGAACAGACCGCCGAAGCAGTGGTGCCAGGGCAGATACGAGAGGAAGACGTCGCGCGGCGACACGTCCCACACCTGCGCGATCGCCGCCTGCTGCGAGAGCACGTTCCCATGGGTCAGCTCCACCCCCTTGGGCGGGCCGGTGGTGCCGCTGGTGTAGAGGAGGAAGGCGGGGTCCTCCGGCTGCACGGAGGCGCAAGCCTCCTCGACCGCGGCGAGGCGCCGGTCACGCTCGTCCTCGGGGAGCTGCCGGACCGCGTCCAGCACCTTCACCGCGGTCACGGCACCGGGTAGCGCCTCCTCGTCGAGCACCACGATCCGCGACAGCGAGGCCGCGCGCGACAGCTTGTGCTGCTGCACGGTGGTCCCGCAGAGCGCGACCTCGGCGCCGGAGTCGCGAGCGCAGTGCGCGAGAAGCTCGGGGGAGTAGTCGGCGTAGACGGGCGCGCTCACCGCCCCGAGGGAGAGCAGGGCCAGCTCCGCCACCAGGACCGCCACGCCGTTGGGAGCGCAGACCAGGACCGTGTCGCCGCGGCGTACGCCCAACTCGGCGAGCCCGGCGGCCGACACCCGGCAGAGGTAGTCGAGCTGGCGGAACGACAGCTCCTGCCAGCGGCCGGTCCGGGTGCGGAAGCGCACCGCGTCCTTGTCGCCGAAGCGCTCGGCGCGGGACCGGAGCAGCGCGCCGACGCTCCGCTCCGGGAAGGGCGGCAGCGGTTCCGCTTCGACCGCTTCGCCGGGCGGGAGCTTTCCCCCGTGCATCCGCATCGACCGCCTCCGCGGCGGCCATTGTATTACTTCTTCGCCGCCGCCTGCTTCTCGCGGAACTCCTTCATCATCTGCTCCTGCGTCGCGCGGGGCACCGGCTGGTACTTGGCGAATTCCATGGAGAACTCGCCCTTGCCCTGGGTCGCGGAGCGGAGGTCGGTCGAGTACCCGAACATCTCGCTGAGCGGCACGTGCGCCGTCGCCACCATGTAGCCTTCGACCGTCTCGGTGGACTGGATCACGCCGCGGCGCTGGTTCAGCTGGCCGACCACCGCGCCCTGGAACTCCTCGGGCGCCTGGACCTCGACGTTCATGATCGGCTCGAGGATGACCGGCTTGGCCTTCTCGTAACCCTCGCGGAAGGCCATCAGCGCGGCGGTCTTGAACGCCTGCTCGCTGGAGTCGACCGCGTGCGAAAGGCCGTCGTTCACCACGTACCGGACGCCGACCACCGGGAAGCCGATCAAGGTTCCCTTCTTGATCGCCTCCAGGAAGCCCTTCTCGACCGCAGGGATGAACTCGCGCGGAATCGCGCCGCCGGCCACGTCGTCGACGAACTCGTGCGCCTCCACCGAGTCAGGCGGAAGCGGCTCGAGGTACCCGGCCACGCGGGCGAACTGGCCCGAGCCGCCGGTCTGCTTCTTGTGCGTGTAGTGAAATTCGCCCCGCTGCTGGATGGTCTCGCGGAAGGCGACTTGCGGCTGGCCGACGGTGACCTCGCAGCCGTATTCGCGCTTGATGCGCTCCATGTAGATCTCGAGGTGGAGCTCGCCCATGCCGGAGGCGATGGTCTGCGCCGATTCCTCGTCGCGGTGCACGCGGAAGGTCGGGTCCTCGCGGGTGAAGCGGTTGAGCGCCTTGGAGAAATTGGCGGCGGCCGACTTCTCCTTGGGAGCGATCGCCAGCGAGATCACCGCGTCGGGCACGTGCATCGAGGTCATCGTGTACTTCACCGCACCGTCGGTGAACGTATCGCCGGAAGCGCAGTCGACGCCGAACATGGCGATGATGTCGCCCGCCTCGGCGCGCTCGATGTCGTGCATCTCGTCCGCGTGCATGCGGACCAGGCGCGGCACCTTGACCCTCTTCTGGTCGCGGTTGTTGATGATGAAGTCACCCTTGGCGAGCTTGCCCTGGTACACGCGCAGGTAGGTGAGCTGCCCGTAGCGCCCGTCCTCCAGCTTGAACGCCAGGCCGACGAACGGCTTGTCCACGCGCGACTCGAGGACGACCTTCGCCTCTTTGTTGCCCTGGTCGTGCGCCTCGTTGGTGACTTCCTTGGGATTGGGCAGGTAGTAGACGACGCCGTCCAAGAGGTGCTGCACGCCCTTGTTCTTGTAGGCCGAGCCGACGAACACCGGGGTCAGCTTGAGCTGGAGGGCGCCGGCGCGGACGGCGCGGCGGATGTCCTCGACCGAAGGCTCCTTGTCCTCGAGGTAGAGCTCGGTGAGCTTCTCGTCGAAGTCGGCGACCGCGGCGATCAGGTCGTGCCGCATGGTCTTGGCCTGCTCGAGCAGCTCGGCGGGGACCTCTTCGGTGCGGATCTTCTCGCCGTTCTCGCCGTCGTAGTAGTGGGCCTTCATGGTGACGAGGTCCACCACGCCCTGGAACTTGTCCTCCGCGCCGATGGGCAGCTCCATCAGCACCGCGTTGTGGTTCAGCTTCTCGCGCAGCTGCTGGGTGACGCGGAAGGCGTTGGCGCCGGCGCGATCCATCTTGTTGATGAAGGCCAGGCGCGGGACCTTGTAGCGCCGCATCTGCCGGTCCACGGTGATGGATTGCGACTGCACGCCGGAGACCGAGCAGAGCACCAGGATGGCGCCGTCGAGCACGCGCAGCGCGCGCTCGACCTCGATGGTGAAGTCGACGTGTCCGGGCGTGTCGATGATGTTGATGTTGTGGGTGGGGCGCGAGGCGTCGCTCGGATCCCACTCGCAGTAGGTCGCGGCGGACTGGATGGTGATGCCCTTCTCGCGCTCCAGCTCCATCGAGTCCATCTTGGCGCCGACCTGGTCCTTCCCCTTCACCTCGTGGATCTGGTGGATCCGGCCGGTGTAATAGAGGATGCGCTCGGACAGGGTCGTCTTCCCCGAGTCGATGTGCGCCGAGATGCCGATGTTGCGGATGAGGTCGATGTTCGCCACGTCTGTGTCTGCCCTTCTGGATGTCAGTCTGGAACAAGCGCCGCGGGAGCGCGAATTTCCGCGCGGACCCCCCGAAAGGAGCCGCGCTCCCTACCCCGAAAACGGGTGAAAAGGCAAGCAAGCAGCCCTACGCCCGTTCAGGCGGTGCGCGCCGGAAAGTACTCGCGGAATCGTTGAGATGCCGCTCGGCGCGGGTGGTTGCGGCCCTTGCGCGGCCGCCGCCATAGCTAGATTGACCGGCACACGTGACCCTCATCGAGGAGCTGCAGCGTACCGGCATCCACCGGGTCGGCACGCCGAAGAGGGGCTTCCGCTGGGTGGGAGCGAGCAGGCGGGACCTCGATCGCCTGGAGGAGCTGAAGATCCCGCCCGCCTGGACGGACGTGGCGGTCAGCCGATCGCCGAACACGAAGCTGCAGGCGATCGGCAGGGACAAGAAGGGCCGCTGGCAGTACCGGTACGGCGACCGCGCGGTGCTCGAGCGCGAACAGAGGAAGTACGAGAAGCTCGTCGCCTTCGCGCGGGCCCTGCCGCGGCTGCGCAAGGAGATCGACCGCCGCCTTGCGCTGCGCGGCCTGCCGCGGGAGAGGGTGATGGGCTGCATCCTCCGCGTCCTCTCCACTTGCTTCATGCGGCCGGGGAGCGAGGTCTACGCCAAGGAGAACGGCAGCTTCGGCATCGCCACCCTGCAGAACCGCCACGCCGCGGTGCACGGCGACACGGTGCATTTCGACTACATGGGCAAGTCGGGCAAGCGCCAGGTGCGCGAGCTGCGCGACCGGCGCGTGGCTCGCATCGTGCGCGAGCTGAAGGAGATGCGCGGCGGGCAGCTTTTTAAATACCGTAACGGCGAGGGGAAGCTGGTCAAGGTCAACCGGCAGATGATCAACGACGACATCAAGGAGGTCATGGGCGAGCGGTTCTCCGCCAAGGACTTCCGCACCTGGGCGGGGACGATGATCTGCGCCAACATCCTCGCGCGGCTGCATCGGGAAGCGGTGGACGGCGTCACCGACCGGCGCAAGCTGCTGACCGCGGCGGTGAAGGAGACCGCGGAGCAGCTCGGCAACACCCCGGCGGTGTGCAAGTCGTCGTACATCTGGCCGTCGATCCTCTCCTCCGCGTACAAGGGCGAAGTCCTCGAGCCCTACTTCCCCACGGTGGAGGAGCTGATCACCTGCGAGGGGAGGAAGCGGTCCGCCTGCGAGGCCGCGCTGCTCGAGCTGCTCCGCAAGGGCCGGGACGCCACTCCCATCGCGCTGGCGAAGAAGCTGGCCCGCCGCGGGCGGGAGCAGCGGATCACCAAGCTGTCGCGCAGGATGGGGACGCCGCGGATGCGCAAGCTTGCGCACGCGTTCACCCTCCATTAAACAGCGCAATCCATGGGATCCAATGCATCTGCCGGGCCTGTCCGGGCGGTGCTCGACTGCATCCGGCGCATCGTACGCGCGCTGCGCGAGTCCTCCCGCGAGGCCGAGCGGAAAGTGGGCATCTCGGGCGCGCAGCTGTTCGTCTTGCAGCAGATCGCGGCGGGGCCGGCGCGCTCGGTCTCGGAGCTGGCGGAACGGACGCTCACCCACCAGAGCTCCGTCTCGGCGGTGGTGCAGCGCCTGGCCGCGGCGGGCTTGATCGCGCGCAGCCGGTCGCCGGACGACCGCAGGCGCACCGACCTGCGTCTCACCGCGCGCGGGCGGGCGCTCGTGTCCTCCGCGCCCCCGCTCCTGCAGGAGCGGCTGATCCAAGCCGTTCGGCAGCTCCCGCCGGGCAGGCGGCAGCGGCTCGCGTCCGGGCTGCTCGAGCTGGTCGACCGGATGCAGCTCCCCGGCGGAGCGGCGCCGATGTTCTTCGAGGATCGCCGGCGCTCCGGCCGGCCGCGCGCGGGGACGGATTCCCCTCGCAAGGGCCCGCATGCCCGTCGATGACGTGGTGACCGGCGCCACCACCGAGGGAATCCCGGTCGCCCCCTCGATGGCTCCCGCGCTGGAGGCTGCGCGAGTGCCGCCGGAGCGCGCGCTGGTCGACCGCCGGGTGGTGTTCATCTGCGCGCTCTCCATCGTGGTCGCCGGGGTCGCCGGAGTGGTGGCGCAAGCGCTGACGCGGCTGATCGGGTTCGTCACCAATCTCGCCTTCTACGGGAAGGTTTCGACGGTGTTCTCGTCGCCTGCCGGGAACCGGCTCGGTCCGCTGGTGATGTTCGTTCCCATCGCCGGCGCCGTGGTGGTCGGCTTGATGGCCCGCTACGGGTCGGCGGCCATCCGCGGCCACGGCATCCCGGAAGCGATGGAGCAGGTGCTGCTCAACAAGAGCCGCATCCCGGCGCGGATCACGCTGCTGAAGCCCTTGTCGGCGGCCATCTCCATCGGGACCGGAGGTCCGTTCGGGGCCGAGGGACCGATCATCGCCACTGGCGGCGCTTTCGGCTCGCTGGTCGGGCAGCTCCTGCACACCACGGCGGCCGAACGGAAGACGCTGCTCGCGGCGGGCGCTGCCGCGGGCATGACCGCCACCTTCGGCAGCCCGGTCTCGGCCGTGCTGCTCGCGGTCGAGCTCCTCTTGTTCGAGCTGCGACCCCGGTCGTTGATTCCGGTCGCCCTCGCCGCCGCGGCGGCGACCGCGGTCCGCATCGCCTTCGTGGGAATCACGCCCGCGTTCACCATGCCGAACATCGTCCAGCCGAGCGAGAGCGCGCTGGCGGCCTACGTCGTGCTCGGGGCGCTGGTGGGGATCGCGTCGGTGGCGGTGACCCGGATCGTCTACGCCATCGAGGACGCCTTCGACCATCTTCCGGTCCACTGGATGTGGTGGCCGGCCATCGGCGCGGTCGCGGTCGGCGTTTGCGGCTATTTCGCTCCCCGGACGCTGGGCGTCGGATACGACAACATCGACGGCATCCTCGCGGGAGACGTCGCCGGCCGCGCGTTGCTGATCCTCGCCGGCCTGAAATTCGTCTCCTGGTCGATCTCGCTGGGCAGCGGCACCTCGGGAGGGACGCTGGCCCCGCTGTTCACCATCGGCGGAGGATTGGGGGCGCTCCTGGGCGAGGCCGCGGCGCGCGCGTTTCCGCACCTGGGGATCGACCCCCGCATCGCGGCGCTGGTCGGCATGGCGGCGATGTTCGCGGGGGCGTCGCGGGCGCTGCTCGCCTCGGTGGTCTTCGCTTTCGAGACCACGCGGCAGCCGATGGGGCTCTTGCCCCTCTTGGGCGGCTGCACCACCTCGTTCCTGCTTTCCTGCCTGATGATGCGCAACACCATCATGACCGAGAAGATCGTGCGCCGCGGCGTCCGCGTGCCCGGCGAATACGCGGCCGACTTCCTCGACCAGGTGAACGCGGGCGCATGCGCGTCGAAGCCGGTGGTCAGCCTGCGGGGCGACGATGTCCTGGAAGCCGTGCGGGCCTTCATCGCGAGCCGCAAGACCGGCAGCAGCCATCAAGGCTTCCCGATCGTCGACGCGACCGGAGCGCTGATCGGCGTGCTCACCCGGCGCGATCTGCTCGATCCCGCCCGCCCGG